>Ga0307489_10003691_pt1 | contig 10132 bp, 15 predicted proteins | sample SB12metaG_FD_202247 | JGI IMG/M metagenome (GOLD analysis project Ga0307489, IMG submission 202247) | Sea-ice brine microbial communities from Beaufort Sea near Barrow, Alaska, United States - SB 1.2 | ecosystem: Environmental > Aquatic > Marine > Coastal | place: USA: Alaska | collected...
CTGATGACTCGACTGCCAGCTCAGCAATCCGTTTTACAGTTTCGGCCGGGCTGGAGCTCACCCACAACGCGCGCTGTCTCCCTTCCCCGGACGCGCACGCCGTGACGCCGCGCACCATCCGGCACCACCACCACCTCCCACACGTGTTATCACCGGGAGGGGATTCACGTGCCGCGCGCATCGTCGCTGCCGCCGGGCATCTCGTCGGAACTAAATTCACCCAAAATTGAATGGCTTGCCACCTGCCAATCGGGCGTCGGGTGCCTACCTCCTGCATCCCCGGTAACCAACCTCAGCCGCCATCGTCGCCGTCGCGTGGCGGGAACCGGGGGCGTGTCATGTGGCGGGGCGGCCAGTGGGGGCGTGACAGGTGGCAGGGCGGCCAGTAGGGGGTCGACAAGCGGCGGGGCGGCCAGTAGGGGCGTGACAGGTGGTGGGGCGGCCAGCAGGGGCGTGACAGGTGGCGCGTCCCCCCCGAGGAGCACCGCCTTGCGCCCCGCGCCACCAAGCGCAAGGTCGCGCCACCGCCGCTTCGGCGATGATGGCAGTGCTGGTGTTGACGGACAGGGCGTGAGGATGGCGGTGGCGCATCGCCTCACGTCGTGCCTGGCAGCCGCGGCAGGCAACGTACAATGCTCGCCACGTCATAGGATAGAGCATACATCACAATAAACGAGGGCTTACCGTGCGGTGGATGACGAAGTCAACACTCTCGCGACGTAATGCGATGGAGTTTAACTCAATATAAGACCAGGGCTTACAATGCGGTGGATGACTGGAAGACATGGCGAGATATGCACGTGCCCCTAAACCACGGCGGCCGCTGCCGCGCTGACGATGACGCCCGCCAGCGCCGCCCTCGCGGACGATCTGGGTGCTCTCGCCGCCGGCGCCGCCGTCGCCGTCGATGCCGATGCCGTCACCGCCACTGCCGACGCCACTGCCGCCGACACCGAAGCCGTGTTTCAAGCCATTGGCACCACCCCGCTGGCCGCAGTGGGCGGGCCCGGGAGCAACCCCTCCTCGACCCCCACCTCCTCGGGCGCGGTCGTGCCCGTGGTGAAAGGCATGCTGCTACTCGACTACGGCAGGAACCAACCAATGATTGAAATAAATCATGCCACTACTCGGAGAACATTTGCCACGTCATCCACCACGTTGTAAACTCTTGCTTGACGCGTTACGAAACTGGTATCCTGTGACGTGGTGAGCAAGTGTCAGTGGACCCTGGGGCGCGGCAAGCTGTTCCCGCCCGAGCGTGCCTCCGCCATCACGCAGGGTCTGGCAGGGGGGTGTTGAGAACAAGCACCCGACCGACGTTGAACCTCCTCCTCCTCCTCTGCGCGTCTGTATCAGCATGCACCTTCACCCTGAAGGTACGTCATGCTCTTCGAGTGCTTGTTCTCAATGACCCGCCTGTCTGGCGGCGCTGGAGGAGAGCTCCGGGTGGAAGCTGCGCGTGGTCACCGGGTGGGGCCGTCGCAGATATTGCCCGCCACGTCGTAGGAATGCCATATACATCAAGAAATGAGGGTTCCACATGCGTGTCGACGACGTGGCGGTCTCTGTAAGCGGTCACGGCCCCGGCGGCTCACCGAAAACCAACGACCTATACCGCTTTTCTCAACGTCGATTGGGAAACCCTCAATCTCACTGCAGATGAGTTCACGATGCGTGTGAATAACGTGGCGGGAACACGAAACCCTAAACCCCAAACCCTAAATCTGCCACGGCCTTAGCTGCAGGTACGGCCCGGGCGGCTCGCCGAAGACCAACGACCTGTACCGGCAGGGGATCACACTTGTCCACTTTTCAATCCAACCTGAGCCGCTTCTGTCACCGACATACTGACGCCACCCAGCGTATCTCACAAGGATCGTGTACCGGTAGCGTTGAGCCGACAAGTGGATGAGTGTACAGGATACGTGTTTCGCAAAAAGTGTGTAGTAATGAGACAAAAAGTGTGTAGCGATGAGCCAAAAAGTGGACTGGTGTAAGTCCCTGTGTACCGGTACTTTGACGCCGACCGCAAGACCATCATCCTCACCGCGGACGAGTTCAAAGGCAACGTGCTGGCAGGGCCGTCCCTCGACGTGCCGCCCGTCTTCTCGTCACCTCAACTTAAGTATGTATGACAAAGTGCTTCAAACCGCTGAGCGACTTAGCAAATGTGAGTGCTAAGTCGTCCCGCTCGACCAATCAGATCTGTCCATTTGGACGACTTGGCGGTCAGAGTTGCTAAGTAGCTAAGTAATTTACGGCACTTTGTCATACCAGGTATTATGTGGGAACTTAACCAACCCAAGTGGTAACTCAAAGTATTTATTGGACACTCAACCCAACTCAAGTGGTGTCCGGAACAAACCGGCCTTAAATGATCGTATAGATATGTAAAGTTGCCAGCTGCAGTAGCCTTAAATCCCCGATGGCACTTGAGTTATCCCTCTTCATACATCGAAGATACTTAAGTGCCAGCTGACAAGGTACTCACCAGTTTGTAACGGCCCTGCGTGATGGAGTTTTACTACGACACGCAGAGCACCAGGGGCGTGGCACGGGGGTTATTGAGAACACGCAATTGACCAACGTTGGTTGTCCGTTCACTGCTCACTATACTCCAAGCATATGCGTACGTCAGAAACGAAACTTTCCTTGAGTTATTTAGACCACCAAATTGCACGTCCCGAAGATCGTCACGTTCCACGTCCCCCCTTGATTTCACTGAAATCAGTGTCGGCAAGTGATAAGTCACTCCTGAGTCGACGATTTCCTTGAGTTATTAGACCAAGGATGTTTATACGCTCATTTGAGTGTCTATCGACTTCGTGAACCCCCCCATTATGTTATGTGTCCGGAAAGGTGCTGCACAATGCTCGCCGCCCAGCAAAAAAGAATGGGGTTCACGAAGTTTAACTGTGCGCACTGCACCTGGAACGCGAGTTATCAGCTCGTTTCTGACGTACGAAGCATATGTATGAACTTTCACCCTGAAGAAAAGTCATGCTTCGATCCCGGTCGAGTGCTTGTTTTCAGTGACCCTCTTGCGCGGTGCCCAAGAACGTGTTCCAGGAGCTGCGGGGGCGGTACGGCAACAAGTACAATGTAGACGAGGTACGGGGATTGTTGAGAACATGCACTAGACCGACGGTGAACATCCACCTCCTCCTCGCGTGAACGTCTGCATGAGCACTCATGCTGAAGGTGAGTCATGCTCCGAATTGGCTCGAGTGCATGATCTCAATGACTCTCCTCCGAGGAGGGGATGGAGGCGTCGGTGTTCCAGACCATCGAGGCAGGGGGGGTATTGTGAACAAGCACTCGACCGACGTTGAATATCCTCCCCACCCCTCCCACGTCTGTATGAGCATTCAAGCTGCTGCAGGTAGAGGAAAGAAAATCATGCTCCCATCTCGGTTCGAGTGGGTTGGTTCTCAGTGACCCTCCATCGAGGTGCTGCGGGGATGCCTCGACAGGGGCGGGTGCAACTTCGTGCCGGGCCTCAGCGAGCAGCAGCGGGAGTTCAGCCTCATCGCGGTGACGAGCGGCGGCTTCTTGTTCGGCGCGGCTGCGCGCGGCGGTATGTCCGCGTGGACCTGGGTACGGCTGGCCAGATATTGCTCGCCACGTCATGTGACTCAGGAAACGAGGGCTCAGAACGCATTGGATGACGTGGCAGTTGACGTGGCGGGCAATACAGATATTGCTCGCCACGTCAAGTCACTCAGGGTGCAAAACGCATTGGATGAGGGGGCAGCTGACGTGGCGGGCATATCTGGCGGGGCCTTAGACGTGGGTGTTCCTCGCCATCTGGGTGCCGTGGTGGGGTGCTGCAAGTTGACACCCGTGTTGCAAGCGCGTGGTTTGGCGTATGAGGCAAATGCTTTCAAGTTGTGCTTTCAATTACAACTTGCGTCCCTGCACACTGGGTCGGCCTGTTTGGCTTCTACCCCATCTACATCCGCCAGCCGGAGGTGGGGCTCGCCAGATGTCACCAGGGACACGTCATAGGATGCCGTCCAACTGAACAAAGGAGGGTTGAAGATGCGTTCAAATGACGTGGCGGTCAATATCGGCTAGGCCCCCTACGCCACCACCACAGAGCGGCGGGTAGATATTCCTTGCAACGTCATAGCTTGCCATGCAGCTCAAGAAGCGTGGGTTCAAATTGCGTGTCGATGACGTGGCGGGCGGATGTCTGCCAGGCCCTCGCCGGAGGATCTGACGCCGATATTTCAGAACGCCGGCAGGGGCTTGCACTCGTCCACTTGTCGGCTCAGCGTCAGCGCTTTTTGTGGGACACGTTGGGTACCTTCCGTGGATTGAAGGGTGAGGATTCGTCACAAACTGAACTTAGAACGGTCCACTGACCAGAACGGCTTATCTTGAGGTGAGAAGGGGACAGTGTGTAAGCCCCAGAACGCCGGCATCTTCCTAGCGTGCCTCGCCGCAACATACCTGTCGCCCGTGTTCGGCCAAGCGTCGTTACCGTCGATGCCGTCGTTACCATCGATGCCGGGGGTCAGCGCGGGGGAGGGCGAGGAGGCTGGCAGGGAGGAGGAGGTTGTAGAGGCGCCGGGAAAGGAGCAGGGTGATGTGAAAGAAGGCGAGTGATTAAAGTCAACGCATCGCATGTTATATTTTGTATAGGAAACATAGGTGCCCGTCAGCAAAAGTGAAGGATCAAAAGAAGAGATAAATGCAGTTCTCGGTTGAGAATATATCCCAAGTGATCCCCGGGGATCAAATAAAGTGATCCAAGATGATCTCAAGTGCTCCCCAAAGAATTCTAATGGTCCCAAGTTTAGGTGGAGCATCCAAAGTCATCATCCAAAGTGATCCAGGTTGATAGAGGGTCCAAAGCGATCCAGCTTAAATATGCGATCCTAAGCGGTATGGTATTATCGGGTGCGCTCCGACCTACCGGAGGCTGCCGCATGCCACGCCACCGGGGCAGAAGACTGCACGGCCAAATAGTTAGAATCACGGATTCGGCCAACCCCTGTTGCCCGTCATCGGCGTGCACGTTGACAGTGCAGCCGCGCTACCCGCAGCGCCGGAAGGAACGGCGTGCTGCCATGCAGCGTTCATACAGATTTTATTACATTGTGGGTATTGTAAGCGTCGCTTGTGATGCATTGTGTCCATTCATTGTCTAAATCACCGCTTTCATTCATTCGAGGCAAAGCCTCTCTACACACCTGCACCCCACCCTTTGCCTATAAAACAAATTGCTCGGGGCAAAAGCCTCCCGAAACATCGCCCCACCCAACTAGAAAGTAAATTACCCTGGGCAGAGCCTCACGAGACCCCATCCCCCCGCCGCCCCCCCCCTCTCCCGCACCCGGCATAGCCGCGACGCATCAGCACCAGCCCCAGGCTCACACGCCCCAACACGGTGATGCGTGCATCATCGTCAGTGCAGGTACTGGTCACAGAACATGGACGCCAGCACGCCGTGGCGCAGAATGCCGTACGCCGGGGACTCCGTGTCGCCCGCCACCGCCGCCGCCGCCCCCGCACCCGCCACCGCCGCCGCTGCCGACGCCGCATTGGTTGCCGCCGCCACCGCCGCCGCCGCCGCCGCCGCCACCGTCAAGGGGTACGCCGGCGCGGGCGGCGGCATCACCACCACGTAGGAACTGCTGCATAGTGCTCGCCACGTCATAGGATGCCATTCAACCCAAGCAACGAGGGTTCAAAATGCGTTCGATGACGTGGCGAGCACTATCCATGAGAACATACCACGACGGCAGCGCGGGAACGCGGCGCGAGTGAGGTGGGGAATGAGTGATCCGAGTAGTGGGAGTGGTGGGAGACGGAGTGGCCCGCGGACATCTTCTTCATAGCCATGCCCGCCGCCGCCGCGGCGCCCATGGCCCCGGCCCCCGCCGCCACCGCCGGGCTGTTCAGCTCCATCATCGACAGCGGGAGGCTAGGCGAGAACGGGGTGCCCGGCGGACCGAAAATGGGTGCCCCCGCCGCGGCCGCCGCCGCCTCATGCTGCCAGATGAGTCCGCGAACCGCCGGGCCCGGACCCAAAGCCACCGCCCCCGCCGCCGGCTTCGCCCCCGCCGCCGGCTTCGCCCCCGCCGCGGCGCCGTGACGCCCCATGATCCCGCGACGCGCCGCCGCCGCGCCAAACCCTCCCCATCCCGCGCCGACCGCCGCTGGGATCCGACCCGGCCCCGGCATCCGACCCGTGGGCCCCCCTCCCGCCGCCGCCTCCGCTCCCCACCCCGCCGCCCCCGTCATCCCCGAGTCCCCTAAAGCCATTGACATCATTTGCCCCCCTGCCCCGGCGCCGTGTTGCGCCCTCGCCGCCGCCGCACCGATGGCCGTCATCCGCGCGTATCCCCCAACGGTGACCTGCTCCGCCTCCGCCGCCGCCTCCACCTGCAGCTCCGCCTTGGCCTCCGCCCGCAGCTGCCCCCGCACCTCTTCGCGCATCTCCGCCATCAGCGACGCCCGCACCTCGCGGGAAGGTCATCGCGCACATGCATTCAAGCCGAGATCAGAGCATGACTTCAGGGTGGATGCCCATACAGAGACGCGGACTCAGTTCATGGTCGAGTGATCTGTTCTCAGTCATCCCCAAGCCCTGCTAGGCAGGTGGGTTATTGAGAGCAAATCCACTCGAATCGAGATGGGACGTGCCCGTGCCGGCATGACTTATCTCCCGGGTGAAACGCTCCTAAGGACGCGCCCGCGGACTTGGTCCGTCGATTCAACATCGAATGGAGTGCTGGTTCTCAATGACCCTCCTGCCTCGGCGCGCAACGCCGGCGCCAGCTCACTCCGCAGCCCCGCGCTCATCTCCTCGCGGAGCTCCAAGCGCACCTCCGGCGCCCGGCAGGAGGGTCATTGAGAGCAAGCACTCGAGCTGAGATCGGCCGAGCCCGCATGACTGACTTTCAGGGTATAGCCTCACACAGACGCGCGGAGGAAGAAGACATGAGGAGGAGGAAGGGACTTGATGTCGAGGAGGAGGAGGAGACTCGACGTGGGTGGAGTGGTTGTTGTGAATGACCCCCCTGCCAGTGACGCCGCCAGCCCGGCGCGCGTCTCCTCCTCCGCGCGCTCCGTGGACTCCAGCCGCGCCTCCACCGCCGCCGCCGTCTGCTCCACCGCCGTGCAGCAGGGTCATTGACAACAAGCACTCGACCCAGATCGAAGCATGACTTACCTTCTGGGTGAATGCTCATACTATAGACGCGGGCAGAGGGGGAGGAGATTGAACGTCGGTGGAGTGCTTGTTCTGAATGACCCCCCTGCCGCGGCGTCGCCCAGGTGCTCGGCCACCACCCGCCGCAGCTTCGGGCCCGGCAGATATCGCAAGGAGCACGTCAAAGGATACTACTTGACTAAATACAAGTGAGCTTAAAATGCGTGTCGATGATGTGACGGGCCATGGGCCTGACAGATATCAAGATATTGCTCGCCACGTCAGAGTGCCAAGTCCAGATTGCCATGTAACGTAGAAAACGTGGGTTCGAAACCGGTGTCAATGAAGTGGCGGGCAACAGCCTGCAGGCCCAACCGCAGCTTGGCCCTGGAGTCAGCGGCGCGGTGGCGCTCGACCCCCGCGCGCGCCACCATGCGCCACGCGGCGGCGGCGGCCGTGCGTGACTGCGCGCCCAGCGCCTCCTCTAAGTCCGCCACCTCCAGCTCGTAGTGGCGCAATTTGAAATTGAAAGCAAAACATGAACGCAGTCTATGGTATTTTCTACACGGGTGATTGCCAGGCTGCCAGGCACTTCCTGCACGGTTAGTAGGCCCTTTGAAGTTGCAGCGCCCCACCAGGTCCGTAGCCGCCATCCGCGCCCGCAGCTCCGCCACATGCTCCCGCGCACCGTCGTCGAGGGACTTACACTCGTCCACTTTCCAGGTCAATCTCAGCCGTGTTCGTCACTGAACTACCCTTCACATCCATTCAAAAATGCTTAAGGTGAGCCGGAAATGTGGATGGACGGGTGTCGGTCCATGCCGTCCACCTGTTCGCGGAGCGAAGCGTTGGCGGCCAGGAGCTCGGAGGTCTCCTCCTCCTGAGGCCTGGCAGATATTGCTTCCCACGTCATAGGACGTCTTTCAGCTCAGAAAACGAGGGTGTATGGTCTGAATCCGGGAGAATGAGGTGGAAGGCATGGCATGATCTAACGGGCTCTGCCTCGTCCGCGGCGGCGGCCTGGTCGCGTAGGATGCCCACCAGCTCTGCCTCGTCGTAGCGCCGCAAGTTGACACTGAAAGCAAAGTTTGAAAGCAGATCATCATGCTGTAGCTTCAATCGATGAGACCAAGCGCGGTCAACTCGGGGTCGACCTGGAGGCAACGTGCACTGCCCTACCTCGCGCACCGCTGCGCGCTCCCAGCCGTACGGACTCATGGATACCACTCGCCACGTCATAGGAAGCCAAATAATCCATGAAATGAGGGTTCAAAATGAGTTTGATGACGTGGCAAGCACTATCCATGAGTCCCGTACCTCGGCGAGCTTGAGCGTGCGCGCCGCGCGCCATCGGCCCAGCGCTACCATGGCCGCCGCCCCGCGCATCAGCGCCGCGCCTGCCTCCCCCTCCTCCCCCTCCTCCACATCCCCCGTCGCCCCTGCTGCCTCTGCCTCGCAGGAGGGTCGTTGACAACGAGCACTCGACCGATATCAGAGCATGTCTTACCTTCAAGGTGAAAGCCCATATAGACGCGCAGAGACGGAGAATGAGGAGGAAGGGGAGGAGAAGGAGGTGGAAGGGGAGGAGAGGGAGGAGGAGGAGGAGATTCAACGTCGGTTTAGAGCTTGTTGTCAATAACCCCCCTGCCTCGTGCTCGCACTCCTCCACGGGCGAGCCCTTGCGCTTGAGGTACCCGGCGCGCATGAGGAAGTCGGCGGAGGGGATCATGCCGGCGTGGTGGTGCCCGTGCCCGTGCCCGTGGCCGTGGCGGGACGGCGCGGGGGTCTTGAAGGATGACGGCCCGGGTGTCTTGTACATCGCCATCTTGAGCGACGGCGGCGGGGCGCCGTCGTCCGCGTCGTGTGCCGTTCCCTAGGGCCTGGCGGATACTGCTCGTCGCGTCATCAAACGCATTTTGGACCCTCGTTTCCTGAGTTGAACGGCATGTTATGACGTGGCGATCTGTGCCAGGCCCTGCCGCTTCCAGCACCGCCCCGAACGGACTCGCGGCCGCCGCAGAGACGGGGGATGGGAGCGCCGCGACTTTGCCGCCGGAGAGGCTGGCGAGCGCGTCCGCAATGCCCGCGGCGGCGGCGGCGGCGTCGGCGGTGTTTGCGTCCTCGTCCGCGTCGTCGGCGGTGGCGGCGGCATCGTCGTCGGCAGTCCCTGCCAGCCACGCCACCGTGCCCGCCGCGCGCCACCTCGTCTCCGGGTCGGTGAGCTTGAGGTCGGCGTCAGCGACCGCCTGCTCGCCGGCGCCGTCTCCGGCGGCGGCGGGAAGCGGCTCGAGCCAGAAAGTGGGCGCGGGCGCGGGCGCGGGGGCGTTCTCCACGTCCAGGCGAGACATGGACACTGATGCGTGAGCGGCCAAGGGTGAGCAGTTGTGGTCGTCGCCGCGGTTGTGGAGCGCGCTCCTCGCGGCGGACGTGAGAGCGGACTTCTTGACGTCCCCCTGGGCGAAGCGCGTCATGGCGCAGCCCAGTTTGCAGGGCCGGGTAGTGTTTACACTGTGACTATAACCAGTGGGACGCCGTTCGACCCAACACACTAGGGTTAAACACGTGGCGGATGACGAGCATGGCTGCCATGTCTGCGCTAGGAAGCCCCCTACCGCGCCGCTCGCGTCGCCGTCGCTGCCGCTGCCGGGGCGCGCGCGCAGCCCCGGGGAGAGCATCGGTGTGGGCATGGGCTGCGAACCGTTGGCCGGTAGCGACTTGGCCCGCGTCAGGTCCGACAGAACGCGCCGCGGCGGCAGCCTCTTCGCTGCCGCCGGGGCCGCGGCAAGCGCGCTCTTGCGGTGCGCGGCATCCGGCGGCGGTTGCTGCCCGGCGGCCGACGCGGGGACGGCGGCACCCCCAGGCAGTCGGCCGTTTCGTTTCCCCTTCTTCCCCATCTTTGCAGTTCGCGACACGTCCGAGACGAGCTCTATATGAAGTTCCGAGAGACGTGCTCCTGCTGCTCCTGCTGGT
>Ga0307489_10003692_pt1 | contig 10132 bp, 11 predicted proteins | sample SB12metaG_FD_202247 | JGI IMG/M metagenome (GOLD analysis project Ga0307489, IMG submission 202247) | Sea-ice brine microbial communities from Beaufort Sea near Barrow, Alaska, United States - SB 1.2 | ecosystem: Environmental > Aquatic > Marine > Coastal | place: USA: Alaska | collected...
GCGACTGTTGGGATACTTGGAGTATCATCAAGGTGACCGATAACTATACAAATAATCGGGGCCGCTTTGTTTAATTGGTGACCTTTTGCTCTTTGGCTGGCCGACCTCGACGTTTGAATTCTAGTCTTATTCCTGTTCGTCGCTCGATTTCCTCGACGAACGGAGTTCCACCCGTAAGGCGATTGCTTTCAAGCATCTGGGATATAAACATTGCTTCAGATGTAGAGGGGCCTTGCGGGATAAATTCTAGGTAATGACCAACACTGATGTCGTTTAAATTCTTAAACGCAGTATCATTTATTATCTGGGGTGGTGATAGACCTGCATTCTCCTGATAGCTTAACCACCGATAATGCTCTGGTTGGGCAACCATCTTCGCCTTTACTGGATTGAGTTCAATATAGCGACAACACTTCAGGATGTAGGAATCACTTTCGACAATACTCATTTTATCACGACCCTCCCACAGTGATCGTGTACGGAGTTCTTGTTTGTTGGCATAACGTGTCTGCCGCTCGGCCAAACGCTTTATTAACAATCCAATGCTTTTTACATCATTGCCGGGGTCGAGCAGTCAATGAACGTGATTAGTCATCTTGTCTCGCAATTCAGTTTGGCGCTTGGTGTCGCCATAATGTTGTGATTTATTAAAAGTGAATACCTTTTAAAACAAAGGGTGAACCATGTTGAAGGTTGAAGCCGCGTCATAAAAACTCCACCCCAAAGCGACTAAAATTGCTCCCCCAATAAAACGAACGTAATGACTAATCGAAAGATGCGTATGCGCACTCGCATCTCCTAACTCGGATACAAAACGATCCAACCAGGAGCGCGCATAGAGCGTGCCGATAGCAATTAAACTTACTGCAAGGCCAGTACCTAGCCCCATCATGAGTGTGGCAATTACACCATAGGTATAAAAACCAACCAGATGCGCATAAATTAAGACGATAATGGCGCCAGAACAAGGCCGAAAACCCATGGATAAAATTACGGTTATTGTTTGCCAAATAGACTGGTTCTCTTCAGCGACATAGGCATGTGTACAGCCACACCCGGCAGCATTATTGTGCGCCTGGTCGTGGTTGTCGGAATGTTCATGCCTGTGCGAATGATCTGAGTATTCGTGCTCACTCGATGGCAATTTCGAGCGCTGTAGTTTGAGAAGCCTGCTGATAGATGACACCACAAGCATTGCGCCAAGCAAAACGATCAAAGCATAACTCACCAAAGCTATGTCATTTCCATAATTTTGAACCTCAGAAAGCCTGAACTTCAACATGCTTGCTAGTGCACTGACCAATACAATCGCAATCAGTGACTGAAGTATGGCAGCACATAGAGATATTGAAACACCTTTCAACAAGCTTTCTCTGTTAGTACCTAAATAGGTGATAATGACGGCTTTTCCATGGCCTGGCCCTACGGCATGGAAAACACCGTAAGCAAAACTTAACGCGATAAGCGAACTACCATGTTTCAACGCATCATCTGATACGCCACTTATATGGCTAGCTAGCATGGTATGCAACGTCTTTTGCCAATCGATAACCAGTACAGCAAACGCGCCCCATTGACTGTAAATTAAAATACCCAAGCCTACGACAGCCCCCAACAACGTCAGCCTCCAAAAGATTGTCGTATTCATTTTAATTTGCACTGAGCCAGTCCCAGATTTCATGCTTATTTCCCTACCAAAATTAGGTGTTAAAATAACGTCTTTAGTAACAGTTGATAAAAGCCGTTTCAGCAAAATCTGCCCCCAAGTCATCGGCATCTTTCTGCGAGCGATCCAGACTCTGGGCATAGTCGACCAAATAATTGGGGGGGGCTGGAAGCTCTAGCGTCTTTGCGCATTCGGTGCCATTTCCGCCAATAATCTCGATGTTATTTTCAGTCGCATGGTTCATTGCAATGAAATAGGTCGGATCATAGACTTGCCAGGCAAGAGACTTATTTTGAATGTGAAGTGCATTCTCCAAATCGAAGGTCATTTCTAACTCAAGGATGATTTGCCCTTCTTTTTTCTTAGTAATGAAAGCGTAGTTTACTGGCTTAAATAAAGGGGTTTCGGTGCCATCCACGCTAAGCTTAGAGAAGTAATTAAATCCGGCTAGATTTTTAATAATTTCAGAGGCCGCTTTGGATAAACCAATTTCTTCACTACCATGTTCATTTAGCACGTCAGCCAAGGTTATAGTGGAAAAATAGGCATCGAACTCCCAGCGCTGCTTAATCTGAACCAGACGTGCGTCGTCATTCAACACAAAGCTAGAATTCAAGACTATCCAGTTGTGTGGATGCGCATGAACAACGGATGCCCCCAATAACATAGAGCAGGAGAAGTTTGTTAGCGAATAATTAAGCCACCGCATTAAGCCACCGCATTAAGACAATCATCACATACGCAATTAATTTCCAGTTGCGGACTCACTAACTGAAAACCGGCTTGTTTCACATCATGCTTTAGCTCTTTTTCGGTAATTCCCCCCAAACTTATTTCTTTCACGCGCTGACACATTCCACATATCAAAAATTGGGGCATGTCATGATTATGATTACAATCAATATGGCAACAGGCGACATATTTATTGGCCAGATTAAGTTTATGGGCAAGCTGCTCCTGCTCTAAAAACGCCAGTATGCGATAGACCGACATGGCATAGATCACTTCACCAAATTCATCTTTACACACGTCGACTAGCTCATAGGCGGATAAAGCTTTGTCTGAAACCAAAAGGCTCGCCAATACTAGTTTTCGCTTTGCTGTTAAACGAATACCCTTGTTGCTACATTTTATTTCAGCGCGTTCGATCAAATGCTGAACGCGTTTCATCGCGTCGCCCTCACGGTCCATTTAAAGTACGGTCACCGGTAAACGACAATTTGTTGATAGTGCTGACATAGGGTTTATTCCAAAGCGTTACAAGTAAGCTTATTGTTTTTTTTAAGACTCGCATTGCTTCAGACTACTTAGCATACTGTTAAGCAATTGTTCATATTGATCTTTTCCAACTTTTATATTGGCACCTAAAGGGTCCATTATGCCGATCGTTTTAACACTCGTGCCTTCAAATACGCTATTTACCAGGCCAGCGTTATATTGGGGTTCTGAAAAGACACAGGTGATATTCAATTTTTTCACCAGGTCACGAATTTCTCCAACACGGGCGGGACTAGGGTCTTGCGCGTCGCCCAATGAAATAGAACCTGCCGCAAGCAGGCCAAAACGACGTTCAAAATATTGATAGGCATCATGAAAAACGATGAACTGCAGTTGGTTCATTTTTTGAGTTTCCTGATTGATTGTGTCGATTTGTTGGTCTAAACGCGCCAACGCTTTTTCTGCGTTCTGCTGGTACGTAGAAGCATTTTCAGGGTCGTGTGCGACGAGCACATCACGAATTTTTAGCACCCATACTTTTGCATTCATCGGGTCTAACCAAGCATGCGGATCTTCGCCTTCATGGTTGTGTTCGTCGTGGTGGTCATCATTATGCTCTTCTTTTTCGGATTCATGGTCATGATCGTCAGAACTAAACAGTGACAAGAATTGGTCGAACCAACCAGGTGCATGATCCTGATGCTCTTCTTCATGCTCGGCGTGATCATCAGAGTGTTGTTCGTCTTCATGTTCGTCATGATCATCATGGCCTTCGAAGGTGGCCCCTTCGCGGAAGGCATAGGCTATCGTGCCTTTGACTGCAATCATTTCGACTTTATGTGCTTTGCTAGACAGCGTATCGAGCGATTTCTCTAACCAAGGTGTTAAGCCCTGGCTCATCCAAAATACGATATCGGCATCCGACAAGGCTTGCGCTTCTGAAGGTCTTAAGGAATAGCTGTGGGGAGATGCTTCGGGTTGGATGAGAAGGTCAGGTGTTGCCACACCATACATCACTTGTGTGACAAGCGAGTGGACTGGCGAAATGTCCACCGCAACATTAGGAGGACTAGCCAAAGCCGATGAAGACAGGAGTAGACCCGCTAATGAACCTAAAAATCGCAGTTGAAGCATAATTTTCTCTCTATTTCGAGCAAAGTAGTGGTTAAAGTTAATCGTAAAGTAGATATTTATATTGTTATGTTATAACATATGCTCATAGATTGAAAAGCCCTTTTTAATATTTTTTCTGACCAACTGATTATCCCCTATGTTGATATCTTCCGATGCTTTGTCTGTCCGTTTGGGCAAGAGGCTTATTCTCGACAACATTAGTATGAGTGTTGATCGTGGTGAAATTTTAACCATCATCGGCCCCAACGGTTCGGGTAAATCAACCTTACTACGGGCCTTGATCGGTGCTGTTCCCGCCGCTTTGGGCAGGGTTCATAAAGCCTCTGACTTGCGCATAGGCTATGTACCGCAAACCCTGCATATTGATGAAACTCTGCCCATGACAGTCAGGCGCTTTATGACATTACCAAGCGCTTTTTCAAAAAAACAAATTACTACTGCGCTCGACCAGGCCGGTGTATCAGCCCTGGACAACCAACAAGTCATGTCATTGTCAGGTGGGCAGTTTCAGCGCGTACTGCTGGCAAGGGCGTTGCTAGGCAAACCCGACCTGCTCCTGCTTGATGAAGCAACCCAAGGTTTGGATCATCGTGGCTCGATAGGGTTTTATCGCCAGATTGAAGCAGTCAGGCAGGAACTCAATTGCGCCGTGATTATGGTAAGCCATGAATTACACGTCGTGATGAGAAAAAGTGACCGCGTGATTTGCTTGAATGGCCACATTTGTTGCCAGGGAAAACCAGAAGTCGTGAGCGCTACACCAGAATACCATGCGCTTTTTGGTTTTGAGGATGACGGTGAAACAGCCTTGTACCTTCATAAAGAACACCATCAATACAGCCATAACGTTAGTAGCTGTAATAATAGTGACTTAAATAAAGAGAGTCATAGCCATGCTTGAGGTTTTGTTTGACGACTTTATGGTGCGCGCCGCTTTTGCAGGCGTAGGCGTGGCGCTCGCGGCAGCACCTTTGGGCTGTTTTGTGGTGTGGCGACGAATGGCCTATTTTGGTGACGCTACGGCTCATGCCGCAGTATTAGGGGTCGCCTTGTCATTAACCTTTTCTACCCCTATATTTGCAGGCGTACTCATTGTATCACTTCTTATGGCAGCGCTGGTGACAACGCTCAGCGGCCGCGGCTTCGCCATGGACACATTACTCGGTGTCATGGCGCACTCCTCGCTAGCGGTGGGTTTGGTTGCCGTATCCTTCTTATCAGGCGTGCGCATAGACTTAATGGCTTATCTTTTCGGCGATATACTGTCGGTCAGCGTCGATGACCTCATGTTAATATGGTCTGGCGCCGCGATTGTCTTCACCTTGGTCGTTATGCGCTGGTCTGGACTGCTGCTATCCACTATGAACCCAGATCTGGCGCATGCCAGTGGTTATTCACCCAAGCGAGAACAATTTATCCTGACTATTGCATTAGCTATCGTTGTTGCCGTCGCCATAAAAGTAGTTGGAGTACTGCTCATTGCCGCGATGCTCATCATTCCTGCTGCCACTGCTCGCCCATTAAGCAAAACGCCTGAAGCAATGGCTGTCATCGCGGCCATTATCGCCTGCAGCTCTAGCCTTGCAGGCCTAAAAGCCTCCTATTTATTCGATTCACCTACCGGCCCAACCATCGTCTGCGCAGCGGCCATTTTATTCATAATATCTACTACGGCCTCGAAAATAGTAAAGGCAATGGGAAGACCAGCTTTAAAGCATTCTTAAAGTTGACTCAGGGCACTCAGTACGCGTTCGATATTCAGATTCTAATGGCGGCTTCTAGGTAGTGGCCATTAATATCTGCCACTGCAATACGCGGTTTCGGCACTAAGCGGACGCTCATGATTTGATTACAGAAATTCGTTATTTATTATTAGAACATTTGTGCCATCTCCTTGGAATGGAAGCAGGCATAGCCATATAGATCAGAGGTCAAGTCAATATACAGGCTGTCATATGGCTTTTAGTCAAAATATAACGTATCCATCCTTATATGTTGGTCGTGCAGAACTCGTTTCCATATCCGATCAGTTTATACTCAGAAGATCATTAGGCAAGTTCAACGTAAAGTGCTTGATAGAGCTTTTTCGAACACTTTTTCTAGCTCAGCATAATCTTCCGTACCGACTGAAATACGCACCAAATGTGCTGGCACGCCAACAGATTCTGCCCAGTCCAGCTCGTTGTAATGCGCGAGCAATGTGTAGGGGCAGGCAAGGGTGTATTCTGTTCCCAAACTGGGGCCTTTCATAACCTGCAAATTATCATAAAAAATTACCGCTTGTTCGCTGGTTGGGAACACTACTGAAATCATGCCATTGAAGTTGTGGATTATAGATTGTGGACTTTGGGTTTTGAGGAAGTTGGTTATGCGCCCTGCATTCACCACAATTTCCCCAATACGCTCATCAAAATCAGTACAGTTTTGTGCCAGAGTTTTGGCATCATCTGCATATAGCGAATCTTCATAAATCCCGTCTAATTTTTCCTTGAAATTTGCATAATGAAGCGACTTTTTGTTGAGTATCAAACTACCCGCCATTACGTCTCCAATGCCAGAGAAAAATTTTGTCAAACTCGTCACCGCAATGTCGGCTGCATCCAGTGTGTTGAAACCCTGCCACGCGCAAAGCGTATCATCCACAATCAGCGGTGTTGTGCCAATTGCGGCCCGAACTTTTGCAAAATCTACCCGCTGTAAAAGTGGGTTTAGCGGATATTCTGTGAATACCGCATCGGACTGTGTTTGCGCCAGCTTTTCGTGGTCATCGAACGCCATGAACTCAACAGTGCCAAATTTTTGTTGTACCCTCAATGTGTCGACATACGGAAAACCCAGCTGAATAGTTTCGGGCTTCGGGTTTCGAGTTTCGAGGAGGCGATGCGCGGTGTAAATTGCGGCCATGCCTGATGGGAATAAATATATATCCTCCACATCCGCACCACTTAAATTAGCGAGTTTATCCTTAATAAAACTTACTGCCTCAGCATCTTGCGTCTTCGCTTCACGGTGTTCGGCAAAGCGCGAGCAAATTCCAACGCCTGCATGCTGCCAAAACTCCTTCGCCTGCTTCTCTGAACCCCTTGGGAAGACTGCCACCCAAATCGCTGAAGAAAACGCTTCAACTCTTCCCACACCACAATACTCAATACTCAATTCACAAGTCTTTCTGGATGGATATGCATGGCAAAACTCATCAGCACCCGCAAACCTTTTCGCACAATCGGCAAACAGCTTGGCGACAAACGGGTGATATACAAACCGCGGATATCCCAACTGCATTGCTTCAATCACGCGGCTCTCACCTTTTTCATAGCCGACAACGTCCGCCCATTTTGGAAGGCTTACCGAAACCGCATGTGGAGAATCTGGCAGTGGAACACCTAAAGGATACATATAATAAATAACTACTAATTGACGTTGATTTAAGCTCGACTTATACAAGGTGTATTAAGTTTTTACCACTTCTATGACCATCATACTCGCTACCACGAGCGACTGCTCATCTGGCGGGAAGAAGGGCAAAACTCGTATCAAAGAGATAAATCATCCAGTGGGTATCGAAGATTGTCTCCTATTTCTATTCCATCAAACAAACGAAGGAATCGACATGAGCCATATTCAAAATGATCAAGGTCAACGCACCCCATGGAATAAGGGCAAGCTAGTTGGCCAGAAACCACCGCTAAAACTGAAGGCAATCCGGACAATCCGTATTAGGGTCCAACTCGCTGGCAATATACGAGATCTTGCGAACGGCACAACAATCTCTAGCCGAGCTATTGTTATGCAGCCGAAAAATATTATAGACACTCATAGAAATATTTTTGTCAGACCCACCTTTTTCAAGTCCACGTAGCATTTTTGGGGAAATTGACGTTTTTTAAAATATGTATGTCTATATTATTTTGATACAAAGTGTGGGTGTCTAAGTTATTTGCCGATGCCACTTGCCGGAACCGTGGTAAAATCTGAAGTTCGAATCCTCTCAACTGCCAACGTCATATAATGCCCCTCATGATTCTTCCGACAGCATACCTACTTAAAAATAAAAATGCAGGAGTGCTTTCTTCATTGGTATTTTTATGCTGAATTCCGGTAACACAGCTCATCAGGATGATGTCTCATTAAAAATTGTTAGCTTCCCCTGGTATGACCTACCTGCCAGTAGGGTTGACCTAGACGGCTTTTGGCAGCTCTTGCGAGCTGACTTAAAAGCTGCAGGCATCGAGCAGCTGTCTCAATCATTAGATAGATCAACGGCCTATGTGGACCAATGGTGCAGCCCTGAACTGTTACTCAGCCAGTGTTGTGGCCTGGACCTTTTTACTAGGGAAGGAGCCAATCTCCTACCTTTTTGTAGACCCGTTTTCACCGATGTACCATGCACGCCTGGCAATTATTTCAGTTACGTTATTTCTCAAACAACAAGAGCAAGACCTTTTACCAAACCGCGCATCGCGATTAACTCGCCGACTTCACATTCCGGATCAACCGTGTTGTGGGAATGGTTGCAGGGTGTCATGCCACAGCAGATCATCGTCAGTGGCTCTCATCAGGCAAGTATCAACCTTGTGCGTAACGATGTAGTAGATTTAGCTGCAATCGATGCCCATTCTTGGCAGCTGCTTGATCATACAGGCGTCAATATTATAGGGAAAACTTCCGAGGCCCCTACACCGCCATTTATCACAGTTAAGAATCACCATGCACACGTCAAAGATTTGTTGACTGCCATGCATAATACGATTGCTGCGACGGGCTCTCTCTTACAGATAAGTACTCTGTTGCCATGTGATGTAAACACCTATGCTGAACTGAACACCAAAGCGCAGAATTTTGTCGAAATAGACCTTGCGCTCAAACGTTACGCATAAGTCCTGGCCATGGTATCTGATGCAAATTAAAAACGATAAGGGGATGAATGGTCTTACACCACCCAATTCGTTGGTCCGCTTAAAAAGTGTCTCGAACCAAAGCAAGTATTCACACCACCGTGTTGACGTCGATTTAACCAACAACGGGCACTTCTGTTAGTTGGTTATAAATTGCCGAAAGGCACAGACGGCCTGATTTACAACATTGGCGCATGAACTAGTGCACCTTTTTCTAAGGCATCTTGGAGCCGATAAAAAACTAAAGGTAGGTCTGAAAATTAAAGGGGTCGGAATTACATGAGAATAATTCTCAATAGTGGCAACTGTCAATTAACCCTGTTTAGGCATTCTTCGTGCGATGTAACTAACCGATTTGCCTAATGTCGCCTTAATCCTTTTTTTAAAAGATTGTTTCCGAGCGGTACAGAAAACATCATTGCTTTTGGCACATTATAGTCATCTCAAGCATTCAGGACTCCCAGTTGCAAGACAGTGATAACTCGACCACCGGTAATGACCAGGATGATCAACCCTATCCGTTCGCACAGGGTTCATTTCAATAGACCGCTAACCGGTGTTACCAACAATGCAAAACTGAGCCACCCCAACGGTTGAAAAGTGAGCCACACAACTCACACTGATGCTTTTCCATAGTGAGGAGCATCATGATTTCAACAGAGGAACTCATGACCATTCAACCATTGCATCACTCGATATAAACCGGATTTTGTACAGGGCGTCATTAATAGGTGACTATGATTAGTCATCAATACACAGGCATGAATAGCGACGTCATATCGCCCGCATGCATCACCCAGCCAATCCAGCAAGAACCAATAATTGTCTTCTTCGAAGAAGCAAGGGTTTCTATCATTGCCACGTTGAACAACCTGACTGGGTATGCCCGGCAAATACATCCTTGGTTTTTTTGGCATCGGAATTTCCTCTTCCTAGGTACATACGATATCTTTATTATTGTGAGGGATTCTCATATACCTCTGCCCCCTTTAACTCAGCTCCCACAACACCCTGCACCGAAGCGTCGGACCGATAAATCCGCACAGGGCGTTTCCCAAAGATGTTTAAAGTAAGCTGGCCGATTAGTTCCGACTTACTCCAATGCTGGTTACTGCTTTTGCGCCAACGTTCCTAAACCCGTTCGAGCACGAAAAATTGAGCTGCACAGGCTCCTCACTGATCTTCAGGTTCAGGCGGGGCGGCCTTCCGATAGCCATTA
>Ga0307489_10003693_pt1 | contig 10128 bp, 16 predicted proteins | sample SB12metaG_FD_202247 | JGI IMG/M metagenome (GOLD analysis project Ga0307489, IMG submission 202247) | Sea-ice brine microbial communities from Beaufort Sea near Barrow, Alaska, United States - SB 1.2 | ecosystem: Environmental > Aquatic > Marine > Coastal | place: USA: Alaska | collected...
CCAAAAGATGCAAGAACTTGCGGGGCGGGCGTGGGGAGGGTGGTCGCGAGCAGACGGGGCACTTACGCTCCAAAACCCGAAGCCATGCTTGTGTCGCCAGTAGACGGCGGGCCCCGTGGCGTCGGCGGGCAACGACGGGCTAGCGTCATTGTGAGCATGCCGATATGAAAACACTCTGTCTCAGGGGGGCACGTGCTTTGCTGCAAAAATGATTGAGAGTTTTCCCGGAAAGTTAGCCTTCGATGACAGCCTTCGATAACTTCCCGATTATGGAATCCTTCCACCACATAGCGTCTGAATGCGCGACGTACCGAATCCCTAGTAGGAATCCCTAGGAATCCGAGCCGAAGTGGAATCCCTCCCCAGGAATCCCCCGGTCAGGGAGTGACACATGTCCAAATCCGATTCCGTTCCTTTCAGTGGAAACTCCAAGCTGGGATATGGAAAGTGCGTCTTCCTTGTGGGAGCGGACAACAACGCGGGCGCTCATAACACGGCGCGGTGCGCTCTCACGTTGGAGCTGGCAGCTAGCGGGGTTCGCCGGCCGATATGAGGGGCGCGGCAGGGCTGGTGGAGCGTATACGGGGCGGCCGCCGGGAGGCAGCGGGCGTGCCAGCATCCTCCTCCGTGGAGGACTTGGAGGGGGGCAGTGCCGGGGGCGGAGGGGGCGGGTCCGGGGGGGGCGCCGGCGGGGCCGCGCCCGGCGGTGGCAAAGCGTTGTACGAGCCGTCGCCGGCGGAGAAAGCTGAGCACTATCGGGTGGGGCCCCTCCCGAACCCGAAACCCCCATCCATATCTCCTTCTGTACGTCAGAGATCCCACAACCCCACACCCTTTTCTAGATTCAACCCCAAAGTTTCTCTCTTCTGCGTCGTCAGTGCTGCATTGGAGTGGTTGTGGGGCATGGGGGGGTGGGGGCGGGGAGGTCCTCGTTATCCCGAACTGCGCTTTCCGCGTTTGGCATCGCGCACCGAGGTGGGGGGAGACCGTACCGCCGGGGAGAGGGAGACATTCAGACGCTTCCGCGTGTGTCAGAAGGCACCAGGCTTTCGCCAGTCCCCGGGTTTTCACCGCCGGGAGGTGTCGCGCCGTCGTCGTGGCAGCATCTCCAGGCCAGACCGCATGCCACTTCCGCTGCCGCTTCCTGGGTGTCCTCCGGCGGGCGCGTTAACAAAATTGGCGCTTTCGACGTGGACTTTGGTGTCGCTGTTACTCGTATGAAAGCCTTGCTCATCGTCCTGACTGTTTGCTCATAGTGTACCGGTGTACCCGTGTACCCGTACGCACTCGCGGCATCCTCCTCCCTGTCCTGGCCACTCCTTCCCTGACTGTTTGCTCGTAGTTTACCAGTGCACCCGTACACACCCGCCGCATCCTCCTCCTTTACGCCCTGACCTGGACACTCGTTCCCTGCCTCTTCGCTATCGGACACCGGTGTAACCGTGCACACTCGCCGCATCCTCACCAATTTGTTGGGGTTTGTCGGTGGCGCCTATACTTGTCACCCCTAAACTAGCGTACTAAGCACTAGCACCTAAACTACCTTCATCTAGCCTAGTTTGAACCCCCCAATTTTACTAACATTCTGTAGTCCACTATACTAACCCACTACCACTAGACCCTAAACTAGCTTATACTAGCTTGGTTTAACCCCCCCCGGCCAGCACTAGCTTAGTTCGACAAGCATAGTGGCGCCGGACACTGGGCGCAGGGCACGCGGCGCGCGCAATGTTCCCTGGTGGGCATGACGCTGTTCATGATCATAATGGCCGTCACGCGCCCCATCTACGGGCCCTACATCGACCGCTTCGGCTCCGCGTTGGCAGGGCCACACGCTAACGCAGTTCCTTCCCCCCTTTTCTGCTCGGCGATTGATAAGTTGACCAACATCAAGTATATCAAGTGCCGGCCTGTGTGGGTGCGGAACCTGCTCGGCGGACGAGAGCCTGCTGCAGTCCGCCATCTCGCAGCTCAACAAGAACCTGGAGGTACGGCCTGCCAGATAGTGCCCGCCACGACGTCAAACCCACTTCGAACCCTGGTTTCTTGTGTTACAAGGCACCCTATGACGTGGCGAACGATATATGCTTGGCCCTGGGGTGTCGCTGTGTCACCGACGCCCTTCGCCCATTTTCAACTCTCGTTTATTCAGTTGAATGGCATCCTGTGACGTGGCGAGCGATATCTGCCTGGACCTGGGGCATTTTGAACCCTCTGCTCTCGAGCTGCATGGCATCCTATGACGTGGCAACAAATGTCTGCCAGCCCCTAGAAGCAGATGCGGGCAAAGCGCAACAATCTTGTGCTGTCCAAGCCCTGGGGCAACCCCAAGAAGCAGATGAACCATGATCAGAAGCACACCATGCACCTGCGGGCAGGGCCTTGCATATGCCGCTCGCTACGTCATCCCACACTGTTGCATGCGTTCAGTGGCATTATATGACGTGGCGGGCAATGTATGTGACATAATTTCAGTGGGTTCAGGGAGAATATGGCTCGGGTTAAGTTGAAAATGGGAAGGATTGTGAGGCCCTACTTTCGGGACAAGAGACACAAGGAGTTTGCCGACCGCGCGGAGCGCCTGGAGCACGAGCGCACGCACTGGTTGAAGGCACGGGCTTACACTCGTCCCCTTCTCAGCTCAACCTGAGCCGTTTTTGGGAACGCGAAACCCTGAAACTTGCGCAAATATGGCGGAGCGTCATGTCCCATTCAGGATTAATGGTCCATAACTCAATGAATCCGAGTCCCATTAATTTAACCACCGACCGGACATGCATGGATCCCACAGAGGGTGCTTACTTTGAGCCGAAAGTGGACGAGTGTAAGCCCCTAGATGAAGGCCATCGCGGCGCTGAAGGAGGCGCCGCCGGAGGAGCGCGAGCGAATCATCAAGGCGCTGAGCAAGCACGCGCAGGGGGAGAACAACCTCAGAACCTACCAACGCGAGGGGGGGGCGGGCCAGTTCGACGAACACATGCTTCGGGGCGGCGGAGGAGGCGGCGGCGGCAGCGGTGGCGGCGGCGGTGGCGGGTATCGAAGTGACCATGGCGGCGGCGGCGGCGGCTACCGCAGTGACCACGGCGGAGGCGGCGGTGGAGGCGGCGGCGCCGGCGGCTACCGCGGTGACCATAGTGGTCCTCCTCGGCATCACGACAGGGTTGGGCGGTACAGGTTGAAGCGTGTTGAAAGCCGTGTAAATTACGCCAGGTTTAAGCGCTTCAAGCTAAAATACCTTTCACATTTTGCTATCAATTGCAGCTTGTGTCGCTACAACAAGGAGCATGAGCACGACAGGGATCGTGAGCGGCATCATGAGGGCGGCGAAGTGGGGCACCACGAGCACCAGCATGAACGCGACCGTGCTGACCACGACAGAAACGAGAGGGAACGGGAAGAGGCAGGGCGGTGCAGAATGACAGTCACTAAACCCGTGTTTAATGCGCCAATGCATTCAGGGCTTGCACTGCTTGAAACTATGATGTGATAAGCTGCTTTTAACTGCTGCTTTAAGTATCAACTTGCGCCGCTACAGCGAGGCCAGTAAAGAGCGGGCGGAGCAGCGGTCCATTGTAGGGTCGTGCAGCTTGACCCCAGGTTGTCCGCATGATGACCCCAGGTTGACCCCAGGTTGACCCCAGGTTGACCCCAGGTTGACTCCAGGTTATCCCCAGGTTGTCCCCAGGTTGTCCCCAGGTTGACCCCAGGGTGATCCCAGGTTGACCCCAGGTTTGACCGCAGGTTAACCCCAGGTTGACCCCAGGTTGCCACCAGGTTGACCCCAGGCTGATTCCAGGCTGACCCCGGGTTGACCGCGCTTGAATTCAGCACTCGAAGCTAAAATATGATGAGGCACTTTCAAACTTTGCTTTCAATTTCAACTTACGCCGCTACACCACGGAGAGGGAGAAGGACCGGGTGCGGGAGAGGGATGAGCGGGAGCGGGAGCGTGAGCGCGAGGAGAAGAGGGGGGAGAGGGAGGAGATGCGAGAGATTCACGAGAGTTGGCGGCGGGACCTGGAGGAGCCGGATGGGGGGAAGGAGCTCGAGAATGCCATGCTCGGGACGGACACACGTTGAAACACTTATACTGCAACACTATGGCTCTATCCCATACGCAATCAGTTTTATTATTATCATGTACATCACTTTAGATTATGCAATTCTCAATGTATTTTCGTCTTCGGTTCTGTGATGTACGACGGACGATCTACCGCCGGCTCCATGGATAACGTGTGCATACAATGCTGGTACCTGCGCGACCTCATGTAGCTGAGTGACCGCACACCGCACGTCAGTTGACGAACAGGTACCCGGTCAGTCGTTTCCTTTCATTGACACAGTCTCACCCACTCCCTGCCTCACTCAATCACTCACCATGCACCATGCGATTGCCTTGGGGCTCCATGTACGATTGTTTATAAAATATGCACGGGCAGCTGCATTCCAGCGCCCACTGCAGCACCTCCAGGTGCCCTCTCCGAGCTGCGGCGCGCACCGGTCATCGCGTCCCACGCACAGCCGTGCTCCCGCGCCCACCGCAAGACCTCGAGGTGCCCAACCCGAGCGGCAATGCACACGTCCACTTGACCCACGGGCAGTCATGCGCCCGCGCCAAGCGTAGCACATCCAGAAGCCCGCCCTTGGGCGATCCCTGCGCGGCACGTCTACGCGACCCACGGGCACCCGTTCTCCTGAGCGCATCCCAGCCGCTCGACGAAGCCGTACCACTGCGCGAGCTTGAGCGGCGTCCCCCGCGCTCCTGCCCGCGCGCGGCAGGTCGGAGGCAACCACCGCCGCCAGCCACGGCCACGCCGCCTGCGCGCGAGCACGGCGAGATCCGCGGGCTCAACCCGCGCCAGCACCTCCGCCGCAAGCACATCGTGCAGGCCCTCGAGCAGTCCCCCGAGCAGTGGCGACGGGTAGAGGTCATCAGCCCTAGCTTCCGTAGCCTGAGCAACAGCTCGTCCCCCCCCAGCTCGACCGCTACCAGAAGCTCGACGAGCACGCCCGCCGGGCACACGACGTAGCGGCCCGGGGGGCGGTCGGCGGCGGCGGCCCGCGGCAAGGGTGGTAGCGGGTGCGTGCATGCCGAAAGGGGATGCGTGGCGTGGGCGCAGTGGCTGTGCGATGAACTGTGGGCAGCGCAGTTGTAGCCACTCTAGCGACGAAAACGACACGAAAATTCGCCACTTGTCCTCTTTATTTTCGACTCGGAAAAAACGACAACTGAGCAACGTGGATCCGCAGAAGCAGGCCCCGTGTCAGTAGGCACCCTCCGGTTGGTGACTCCGTTTGCGCGAGGATCCCAAGTTAGGCAAAAAGCGCACCACGTTGCACCACAACCCGTCGCACCGCACGCCGCCGCGTCGCACGACCGCCATCATGTCAGCCATCGCCAGTTGCGTGACCCTCGGCGCCCCGAGCACCCGCCTGGGCTTCAAGGCAGGACGTGCACTCGTCCACTTTTTGAGCTCAACGTCAGCAGTTCCTGAGCTGTGGCTTACGCTGGTTGGCGTCAGTCGTGTCGGTTGCAAAAACGGCACAGACTGAGCTGCATATACGAGCATAAGCCCCTGCTGCAAGGGCTCCTCCTCCGCCCGGGTGGGTAGCAGGGCGGCCGCGGCGGCCGGCCCGTCGCGCCAGCCACGGCGGGTGGCGGGGGCGGGCGGCGCAGGGCGGGGGCGGGGGGTGCTACGCGTCACGGCGGGCAACGCTAACGCGGGCGGCACCTTCGCGCCACTCGTAGTCATCGCACGCAACGTCATCGGGGTAAAGCCCTTCAACCAGTTCCGCGGGAAGGTCATCGCGCTTCACTCCAAGGTACGCGACCTCGCCATCCCAACCCCCATCCCTACCTCCACGCGTCCTTCACATCGCCTCCGCCAGCGACGTCACCTCCTGCATCACATCATGCGTCGGCTCCCCAACGTCCGCGCTCGTCAAACCGGACCACGTCTGCAGAAACCCCCACGACTTGCCTTTTCGCGAAAAATCAGGCAGCCCACGTGGATTGCTGACTGTGCTTTACCTCAGACCTATGTCGAGCTGTTCCCTGGGGTTCGCACGGCGCGAGGCGCGTTCGACGACCTTCTTTCGGACGACACAAATCCCGCGGAGAGCCTGTGGTCTCGTGCTCGCACGTTTCCCAATAAGCGCACCTTCCGTGTTCCATCCCGTCTCCCACGGCGGCCAGGACGAAAGACACCTACCTCCTCATACTCGCGGAAGCGTCTCATTCTCTCGTTCCGTCCCCCGGTGTCTTTCGTGTGCAATCTGCGCTGTATGTGTTCGTGTGTGGTCTGGCCAGCTGCAACAAAACCAAACACTTTGCTTGGTATGTGTGCGCGTAAGTACTCTGCCGAGGTATGGAATCGTCCGAGACAGTGCTTACTTGCGTGTATTCACTTCACTGTCTAGCGCCCACAAACAAGGCTCCAAGCAAGGCATGGCTGCCTCGCAAATGCAGCCCGCTTCGTCGTCCACGCACTCCAAACCCTCAATTCTTGAGATAAACGACATCCTATAATGTGTCGAGCGAAATCCAACACCCACCATCCATCAGGGCTGAATTGGACCACTGACCCGCCCTGCCTCCCCCATGCCGCTTTTCTTACCCTCCCTCCTCGTGCTTCTTATTGGTTCAGGTCATCACCACCTTCTGCAACGATCTTGGCATGGAGTCCGCTTTGGTAGGGTGGTGCAAACAGATTGACAAGCCATCCCATATCGATATACAGGATGACCATATCGATATCATATATCCCATGTTGATATTCAGGATGACCGAATCGATATCCCATATCCCATATCGATATCCCGGATGACCATATTGATGTCCCGTTCCCATATCCCATCTCCGCATCGATATCCCATATCGAGATCGATATGCAAGATGAACACATCATATCTTGGCACTATGGGAGCAAGTTGATCGAAGTGTGTTGAAATCAGTATTGAATACGCCTGGTTGCAGCGCTTGAAACAATCACAAGATGAATCGCGCTCAAACGCTGATTCTGCAAATTCAACTTGCGCCCCTACACGTCGCGCCAGAACCTGATCCGCCTGGCTAAGAAGAACGGCAGCCTCCTCGGCTTCCTCGCCTAGTGCCTACTCTTTGACCGCGATTAAGTGAAGTATGTAAGTGGGGGGGTGGGGGGGGATGAGAGACGTCGTGCGGGTGCTGCAAGTGGGTGTGTCGTGAAACGTGGCGACGCGCGTGTCTGAGACGAAATATTGTCATAGTTGCTTCACTACCATAGCTAGCTCATTTCAAAATTCCGTTCATTGGTGTTGTGCACACACCCTGCCTCACATGTATTGGTGCACAGAGACCGTCCGTCTCGGACGCCATATTTGCCACCACCGCGGCTGCTATCGCCGCGGCTACCTCAATGTAGCGGACACAGCTTGACAGTTTCCATTTGTCCGCCAACAATGCCGCCTGCGCCGCCTCCAGAGCAAAGTGCACCGATGCTCGCCATGACATCATCTATGTATTATTGTAGGTGCGTGTGAGTAGGCTCAGGTGCTACCCAGCAAGGCGGGCTGGCGGCTGCAGGTCGGGCATGCCACGGCAGTCGGCGCAAGTGCCGCCTCCATCTGAGCGGCTCATCCCCCTGCAACCCCGCCTATGCATCCGTGTTGATGCCCCCCCCTGCCGCTGACGCCGCCTACCTGGCCGCACCCGACGCTTCTTGAAGGGTCTGCCGCCTCCGCCGCCGCCTACGTGGCTGCCTCAAGAGCCGCCTGCAGCATCGCTGTGGCCGCCTGCAGCACCGCCTGGGCCGCCTCCAAAGCCGCCACCGCCGCGCTGGACCCCTCCACCGCCACCTGCGCTGCCGTCTCTTCCGAGTTTGCCTCCGTCGCCGCCGCCTGTATCGTCACCTCCGCCGCCTTCACCTTCACCACCAACTTCGCCTTCTTCTTCTTCTCCTTCTTGCTCGCCGCCGGCGCCGCCAACATCGCCAACCTCGCCGCTGTCGCCGCCGTCATGGCTACCTTTGCGGTCGCCGCCGCCACCCTCGCCTCCGTCACGGCTGTATCCGACACTGTTGTCGCCGCCACCACCGCTGCCTTCGCCGCCTCCAACTTCGCCCTCGCCGCCGTAACAGCCACTCCCAGCACATCCATCATCGCGCACCCGTCGTCGTCGGCGGTCGGGTCAGATGATGAAGCCCCCGCCCCTACCACCTCGCGCCGCCGGCCGCAGTGGGGCTTGTGCGGGTCCGCCGGGCGCTGCCAGTGCCGCAGCTGGCACGTGCCTCCGCAGTAGCGAACGTTACGGCACCACGCGCATATCATGTGGTGCACGTCCAGCTTCCCGCAGAACGCGCACTTGCGAAGCTCCTTCAGGAACACGATAGCCTCCTCGACGCTCTGCGCGGCGCAGAGCTCCAGGTACTTCTTTCCCAGAGGCAGGTCCTTCTTCACGCCCACCATCCCACGCGCGTAGATCTTACCCTCGAAAACTCGGTCGGCCGCCTTGCCCCCCCACTCCGCCGCCAGCGCGAAGTTCTGCTCCACGCCTTGGCCTTTGCCGTAGCACAAGGCGAGGTACATCTGAGCGTCTTCCTCCCCGAGGTCGGCTGCCTCGCGAAACAACGCCGCCGCCTTGACGTGGTCCTGCTCCAGGCCCTCCTCGCCGTGGCGGTGCCACACGCCGAGCGTCGTCTGAGCCTCCGCACAGCCCCCCTCGGCCGCCCTGATGCACTGCCTCGCAAGCTCACTAGGCGCCATCACAACCCGTCGTCACCTTCCACACCTGACCGCGGATGACAAGCCGCACGCACGGGCCCCACGCGTTGCGTTGTGGCGGCGGCTGCGGCGTCGCCCTGTTTCAACAGGCATTCGTGCCAGACAGTCAGATCAGATCTTGAGACCTAATGATGAAACCCACGGCCAGCTGAATTATCCCTTGGCGGTGCCCCCCACCCCACTCACCCCACCATGTAGGTAGGCCGCCGCCACGGGGTTCACGCGGCCGGGGCCGGGATCTGGTCGTGGGAGGCGGCGAGGAGGTGGTGATAAGCTGGTGTGGGTGTAGTCCTTGGATGCGTCGTTGCCTCTTGCGGTGCGCGAGGGTACTGGAATAATCGCGTCGTTGCTTCACTATTTCATTCAAAATCCCTTCGCTCCTGTGCCCACACCAATCCTCACATGCATTCATTCACATTGACCCGTCCGTCTATAGCGCCGCACCCGTCCAAACCCCGCCAAAGTATCCGTGTTGACGCCCCGCCGCCTCTGCCGTCTTCCGGGCCGCACCCGATGCCGCGCAAAGCACCTGCTGCCACCGCCGCGGCCTACGTGGCTGCCTACATAGCCGCATGCGGCACCGTCGTGCCCCCCTCTAGCACCGCCGTGTCAGCGTCATGTGCCGCCCGCGACGGAGCAGTGGCCGCTCGTTGCACCGAAATGGCCGCCTCAAAAGCCGCCGTCGCCGCACTGGCCGCCTCGACCGCCGCCTGCGCCGCTGTCGACGCCGACCGCGCCCCTGTTGCCGCCACTTGGGCCGCCGTCTCCGCCGCCTTCACCTTCGCCACCAATTTTGCCTTATTCTTCTTATCCTTCTTGCTCGCCACTGGCGCCGCCTCCGCCGCCGCCTTCGCCGCCTTCACCGCCGTCAGGGCTGCCAGCCACGGCACCGCTGTCACCTCCGCCTCCGCCAAGGCTGCATCCATGGCCGCGCGCGCCGCCACATCCACTGCCTTCGCCTCCTCCATCTTCGCCGCCGCTGCCGTTGCCTCATCCATCGCGCGCTCGTCGTCGGCGGCGGTCGGTTCCGAGGGTGACCCCCCAGCCACCTCGCGCCGCCGGCCGCAGTGGGGCTTGTGCCAGTGCCAGTGTCGCAGCTGGCACGTGCCGCCGCAGTAGCGGACGTTGCGGCACCACGCGCAGAACATGTGGTGCACGTCGAGCTTCCCGCAGGACGCGCACTTGCGTAGTTCCTTTAGCAGCGCGATAGCGTCCTCGAAGCCCTGCTCGGCGGTGAGCTACAGGTACCTCTTACCCAGAGGCAGGTCCTTCTTGACGCCCACCTCCCCACGCGCGTAGATATTGCCCACGAAAAACTGACCGCCCGCGTCCCCTTGGTCGGCCGCCTTGCGCCCCCACTCCACCGCC
>Ga0307489_10003694_pt1 | contig 10128 bp, 10 predicted proteins | sample SB12metaG_FD_202247 | JGI IMG/M metagenome (GOLD analysis project Ga0307489, IMG submission 202247) | Sea-ice brine microbial communities from Beaufort Sea near Barrow, Alaska, United States - SB 1.2 | ecosystem: Environmental > Aquatic > Marine > Coastal | place: USA: Alaska | collected...
GGGAGCGGACCATGGCGTCCGAGCGCGCAGCGGCGCTCGCCAAGCGCGGTGTGGCAGGAGGGTAAATGAGAACAAGCCATCCACCGACGTTGAATCGCCTCCTGCCCCGCGCGTCTGTATGAGCATTCACCCTTAAGGTCAGGCATGCTGCGATATCCATCGAGTGCTTGTTATCAATGACCCTGCGGCGTGGGCCTACTGCTATGCACGGAGCACATTGACGAGACGGCGGCGGAAGTAGGGGCACTCAAATGCATACCGCCACGTCATCAGGCGCATTACGAAATCTCGTTTCTTGAAAGAAACGGCATCCTCTGATGTGGCGCGCAATATCTGGCGGTCCCTCGGCGGAGGAACTGGCGCGCGCCGGCGTGGCGGCCGTGCAGCTGGTGCCAGAAGACGAGGCGGCGCGGGTGTGCCAGGTAGGGAATGATGAATAGTGCTCGCCTTGTCAGAGGATGCCATTGAACGCAGCAGACGAGGGTTCAAAATGGATTGGACACCGAGTTGGGCACTATCCGTCAGTCCCTAGTGCAAGGCGCTCGGGAACATCACGCCGCTGACTGAGGCGCTTCCTTCCGTGCTCGCTGCTGCGGACGTCGGGGAGGTGGCGGCTTTCTCACAGCAGAACATGGGGGGGCAGCGCATGATGTACCTTCGCATTCCCGGGGTGTTCACGGTAGGACCTATCAGACGCTTTCCGCCACGTTATCGATGCGCAATTCCAACTCTCGTTCCTTGATTTAAGCGACATCCCCACATTCCCGGAGTGCTCATGGTAGGACCTTGCAGATGATGTCCGCCACGTCATCCACACAAATCTTCAACTTTCGTCTCTCGAGTCAACCGGCATCCTATGAAGTGGCAAGCCCTAGTTAGACTGCATCCTAGTAGGCTGCGAGCCCAATATATGCCAGGCCCTGGTTCACGGTGCTCGTGCGGGGGCCGGGGGCGGAGATGTGTCGCACGTACGTTGGGCTGGTCAAGCGGGGGCTAAAGGCGGTGGCGGCGGCGATGGTGCCGGGGCAGGCGCCCGCGGATGAGCTGGCGGGGGCGCCGCGGCCGCGATCGGCGGCGGCGATGACTTTGGTACCGGGTGCCGGTGCGTGCGAGGCAGGGACTTACACTCGTCCACTTTCCAGCTCAACCTCATTTTACTTTTCTGTCACTGACACACTGACGCCAACCACCGTATCCCACAAAAAGTGCATACGTTGACCTGAAAAAGTGGACGAGTGTCAGACCCTGATGCAAGGCGGCGCTGTGCGCAGCGGTGGAACTTGAGATAGACGCTCATCGTAGGCGTGGCAGTGAGACCACTAGCACTAGCACCAGCACCAGCACCGGTACCAGCCCCATCGGGCGGGATGCGGAAATTATGGCGTTGGAGGTGGTGTGGGCCATGGCGAGGGCGGTGCCGGCGGCGTTAGGTACGGCCCGGCATGTCCTTCAATGCTCGACATGCCCTTCAACACATTCGCCGACCCTCGTTTCTTGGGACGAACGCCTCCTGCCTTTGATGCTCAGAGCATTTTGTGCAGGCCCGATGGAAACTGTACGACATGTCCTTCAGCACATTGGCCAACCCTCGTTCCTGGGTTAAATGCCACCTAATGCTACCTGCCTGATGTTTTGAACGCAATCTCTGCCGGGCCCTATCATTAGCTCGCGCCTCAGCATCCACGTCGGGGGACAGCCTCGAAAGCGTTGGCGGTAGTGGTAGAGGTGGTAGCGGGGGTGGTGGGGGTGGCGGAGGCGATTTTAGCGAATTCAACGGCGAGACTGTCGAGATGTGGCGAGAGCCCTGGCGGCGCGGCGCGGGCAAGGGCGGCGATGGCGGCGCCGCGGTGCAGAGCACGCCGCGTGCCGCGCTGGAGCTCCTCGCGCTCAATCGCCGCATCGTGTCAGAAGCCGGGAGTGGGGGCGATGGGGTAGAGGGCGGCGGCGGCGGCGGTGGCGGCGGCGGCGGCGGCGGCAGCGACGGTGGCGGCGGCGGCGGTGGCGGCGGCGGCGGCGTCGGCAGTAAGAGCGGCGTCGGCGGCGGCGACAACAGTGACGGAGGCGGAGGCGGTGGCGATGATAGTCTCGACGGTGCCAGCCAGGATCGAGGAGGCGGCGGCGGCGGCAGTGAACGAGCACATCGAACTCCCTTCGTCGGATTCATCTCGCCCGCGATGAGCACCGAAGCCATACACCCCGGCACCGCCGCCGCCGTCCTAGGCAGGGACACGTGAAGAAATCGTTCGCCATCATCACATAGCGTACCGGTGCACACCACATCATCCACCACATAGTGAAACCATGCTCACCCATCATTTATCATGTAGTGTGGTGGTGCTCGCCTCGTCATTCCCCACACTGTGTACCAGTGCTCGCCGCGCCATCCACCACATTGTAAACCCTCGTCGCTTGACTGACGAGAATGACATCATACGATGTTTTGAGAGCATGATTCTCCTGACTCTCGTGCTGGGCCTGGCGCCGGAGTCCCCCGCCGCCGCCGAAGCCGTGCCCCCCCCCGTGCTCCTGCGCGCCTTCTTCCCGCGCCCGGCCGACCCCGTCGTTGTGGCCGTGCTGGAGCCGCTAGCATCCAAGTACGCGGCAGTATTGGCGGCAGGAGCTTACACTCGTCCACTTCTCCGGCTCACATTAATTAAGCCCTTTGTGTGGGATACGCTGGTTGGGTTGCAGGGTTTCAGTGAGGAAATTCGGCTCAGGTTGATATGGAAAGTGGACGTGTGTAAGCCCCTGTTTGGCGGCGGTGGAGGCGGTGACGATGATCGTGCGCCTCGGCGCCTTGTTGCCCAGTCGGGTCAACCTCCAAGAGCACGCCGCCGCTGCCGCCGGTGGGGTCTGGTAAATATTGCTCGCCGCGTCATCCGACGCATTTCGTACCCTCGTCTCTTCAGTTTAAGATATCCTATGACGTGTTCTTCCAACATCTGCCAGGCCCTAGCCGCCGGGTCCAAGAGCCGCCGTGTGGAGGGGGGTGCGGGGGTGGCGTCGTCTAGCGACGACGACGACAGCGACGGCTGGGACGATGATTACGACTTAGATAGCGATTAAAACACGCCACCACCGCTGCCGCTGGGGCCGGGGCTGGGGCTGGGGCTGGGGCGGGGGGCAGCGCACGGACAAGGAGCCGCCGTGTAGTGGGGGGCACCGGTGGGATGTCTCCCGGAGGCAGCGTCGATGACGACGACAGCGATGGCTGGGACGATGATTATTACCTAGATAGCGATTGATTTTCTTTGCAAAGACAGGCTAGATGGAGGCCAATGTCTCTGCTTTAGTAGGGCCACACAATATTACATTGTAATCGACGTTAAACAACACATCCTACCGACGGCTCACGCTCGCGAGTAGACACACCGGTACTGTCGTTGCCCGCCCTATGCGGTATGAGGGCAGCGCTTCCTCTCCCCGCCCCCGCCCGCTGCCGGCGCTGTGCCCTGGCTCCATTGGTGCTCCCTGCCGAAAGGTCGGTCGCACCGGCCCGTCCGGCCATTTGCTTTTTGAAGTGAAGAGCCGCCCGCCCCAACGGTTGCTTTTTGAAGTGATGAGCCGCTCCCTCCCACCCGCACGCCCCACAACCACCGCACAGCCACCGCCGCCGCCCCCACGTCGCTCACTCGTCCTTCCGCCATGCACACCCCCTCCGCCGCCACCCCCGCCGCCGTCGCCGATCACCCCCCGGACCGCTACGTCGTGCGCTCGGCGGGCGTGCTCGCCGAGCTTCTGGGAGCGGCGGAGTTGGGGGAGGACTAGTTGTTGCTCAGGCTGCGGGAGCTAGGGCTGATAACCTACCCGTCGCCGCTGCTCGGGGGGCTGCTCGTTGGCCTGCCCGAGGTGCTCGAGGCGGAGGTGCTATCGCGACTGGAACCCACGGATGTCGTCTTGTTCGGGCAGGCGGGGCGCGCGTGCCGCGCGGCGGTGGTGGCCTTCGGCGTGCCGCAGGAGGAGGATTCGAGCGGCTGGCCGCCAGCGCGTGAGGGCACCGAGGGAGGGCCGCTTCTCCTCAGGGTCCAGGACTTTGTCGGGTCCGTCGAGCGGCTGGCGTGGGCTAAGGCGAGGGGTTGCCCGTGGGACGAGGACACTTGCGAATACGCGTCGGAGTCCAGCCTGGAGGTGCTCACGTGGGCATGGGAGCGCCGTTGCCCGTGGGACTCGCGGGTGTGTGCGGCCGCCGCTTTCAGTGGTCACCTGGAGGTGCTGAAGTGGGCGCGGGAGCACGGGTGCGACTGGGACGAGGATACGTGTGAGCGCGCCGCTGTGGGCGGTCACTTGCACGTGCTGCAGTGGGCGCACGCGCATGGGTGTCCGTGGAGCGCATCCACTTGCTCCCACGCCGATTGCTACGGGCACCTGCACGTCTTGCAGTATGCGCACGAGCACGGCTGTCCGTGGGACTCGGAGACATGCACATTTGCAGCTATGGGTGGGCGCATGGAGATGCTGAGATGGGCGCGGGAGCAGCACTGCCCGTGGACCGAGAGGACGTGTCACTGGGCTGTCGAAAAGGGGCACCTGGTTGTGCTGAGGTGGGCGCGGGAGCACGGTTGTCCGTGGACCACGGCGACACGTGACGCGGCCGCAACCAAGGGATATTCCGACAACCATCCCCTGGGCGTCAGCACAAACGAGGTTAAGTGACGCAGCTGAATACCCCAGAACACATCATGATGCGCCCGGCGTAGAGCGGGACGGCAACGACCAATGGACATGATGATATATGACTACTGACGATGCTACCTCGTTCTCGTTCACTCTGCCTTCTTCGTTTTGCAAGCATGGGTGCCCGTGGGGTACATCCACGTGCCAGCACGTCGCTCCGGGCGGGCACCTGCACGTGTTGCAGTGGGCGCGGGAGCGCGGCTGCACATGGAGCTGGATGACATGCACCACTCGGTTACAGTAAATGCATGTCTCAGTAGCCACACCCTTCGCTTGCGCCTTCCAGGGCTGTCTAACTCAGTAAAAATGCTATTCGTAGTCGCGTCGATACGGCTTCTAGTCATCACAGACATTAAGGACTGTCCGTTCGAAAAGGCGTCATGGGGTGATTAATGCTCACCATGTATTCGCCTGGGGCTTGATGAACTTAGTTTGAAAATAATGCTATTCGTAGTCGCGTCGACTCATTTTATCCCTGTAGTTGGTGATCTCGCCCTGTTTGCCATCCATGACCGATGGGTCGAACAGAGGCGTGAGCGCCTTTTCAAACCACAGCCGCTTGGAGTTGTTAAACCGCGGGTCGAATTCGCTGATCACTGGCAGCAGCTCCCACCCTAATGCGATGCGCAGCTCCTCGACGGAGGGTCCTTGAAAGCGAGCGGTCGGACCGAGATCGGAGCATGACTTACCTTCCTCCGCAGTTTAGCACCCGGAGTCGACTGCTTGTTGGCCGGACACAGTCATTTCGTTCTCATTGGGCTCAGAAAATGCGAGAATCAGAGTGGTGTCGATACCTCATGACATGGGCTCCCGATATCGGGACCCCTGTCGGCTGGACTAAATGCAGGTAAGTACGGGTGCTGAACAGCGTACGAGTATACAGAGAGGCTGAATGCATACAGACGAGCGGACTCGGTTCGTCTATCGCAGTCGGTCGAGTGCTTGTGCTCAATGTCATCCCTGCCTCGGCCAACTCCCGGCTGGTATTGCGGCTGAAGCGGAGGCCGTCCACGTAGGACAGCGACCACTTGCCTTTCTTGGGCCGGTCGCGGGACGCCACTCGGATGTTGCACACCTCGTCGTCATCCAAGATGTAGGGGCGCAAGTAGAAATTGGAAGCAAAAGTAGACAGCAGTTCATGATAAAATTGTTTCAAGCGCTGAAACCATGGGAGCTGTCAACACGGGTGTTGATACTGAAAGCCTGCACCGCCTTACCAAGAACAGAAACTCCACGTCGTAAACGAAGGTCTCTACGTCCTCTGCCGATACGCCAGTCTCCTCACCGCCGCCGCCACCGCCGCCCAGGGGCTTACACTCATCCACTTTACGGCTTCACGTAAACACTGTCTGAGGGACACGGTGGGTGGGTTCAGTGTATTCTAGTGACAAGAACGGCTCAGGTTGAGCTGAGAAGTGGACGAGTGGAAGCCCTGCCACCGCCGCCGCCGCCGCTGTCGCGTTCGCTCTCGCTCCCTCCCACGCTCCCTTCCCCGCCCCCTACTACGAGACGGACGTAACCCGCTGTCTCATCAAACGCCACTACACGCGTTGACACTGCGACCGCCGCCGACACGCCCTCACCGCCCCCGGCCCTAGGGTCTGACAGGTAATGCATGCCACATCATCCCCCATATTTCAGACCCTCCATATTGTTCAAATGGCCTGCGTCACAACGCTGCCGCCCTTGTCCCCCGGTTTACTGAGAGAATGGCACCAGAGCCCGTGATTTAATTTACGATTTACCGATAGCTCCAATCAATAGACCCCTATACCACCTTTAATAAATACCCTCCCCCCTTACTGCTTTGTTCAAATGGCATCACATGACGTGGCGAGCATTATCTGTCAGACCCTACGTGCTCCTGCCGTTACCTGCCAACGAAAGGCCCCCGAACACCTTGCCAACGAATCCGGTCCCCACGCCGCCGCCGCCCCTGCTAGGTTTCTCCACGACACGTGGCAGTCCGGGCAGCGGCTTCTGGAGAACGAACGCCCTCGTTGTAGCGGCGCGAGTTGAAATTGAAAGCAAAGGTTTGGCAAAGCAAAGTTTGAGGGCGGTGCATCACATTCAGGCGGCCAGTGGTGAAACCAAGCACGGTCAACCCGGGGTCAACCTGGGGTCAACGCGGGGTAAACCCGGGGTCAACATGGGGTCAGCCTGCACCGTCCCACCCCGTGGTGTTCAGAATCCACTCTGCCACCTCGCGCTTGTCTCTACCGAACTCGTCCACATTGTAGCAGCGCAAGTTGAATTTGAATGCAGCAGTTTGAAAGCGGTCCATCATGTGTCACCGTAAAGCACTGAAACCATCGGCGGTCACCACTGGGTCAGCCTGTGGTCAGCCCGGGGTCAACGTGTGGCCGACCTGCACCGCCCTGCCACGTATGCGTCAGGCACGACGGCGTCGCCACGGGCCACACCTAGCAGGGGTGTGCGTGGCGTTCTGTCTGACACCGCTTCCTGCCCCTGCTCGGCGCCAGTACGGAGGGCCTGGTATCGACCACTCGAGTATGCGCGTGGTCAGTCTACCGACCGATGGTGACACGCCATTCGGAACTAAAAGCTGGACTGTTGATACCGTGGGGACGGTGACGCGATCCTACCCGTGGCGACGGCGACGAGGCGCCGCATCGCAGTCGGTCGATCGCCCGGGTACGCCCACGGTGTCGCGAAGTGTGCCGAGCAGGAGGGTCGTTGAGAACATGCACTCGACCGAGTTCAGAGCACGACTCACCTCGAGTGTTAATGCTCAGACAGAAGCGCGGAGGAGGAGGAGAAGGGGGAGGAGGTGGAAGAGGAGGAGGGGAAGGAGGAGGAGGAATAGGAGGAGGAGGAGGAGGAGACGGAGGAGGAGGAGGAGGAGGAGGTGGAGGAGGAGGAGGAGGAAGAGGAGGAGGAGGAGGAGGATCAGGAGGAGGATCAGGAGAAGGAGGAAGAGTAGAATACGGATGAGGAGGAGGAGGAGGAGGAAGAGGAGGAGGAGGATGACGACGACGACGACAAGGGGGAGGAGGAGGAGGAGGAGGGTATGCAACGTCAGTCGAGGGATTGTTCTCAGTACTGGTAACTCCCTTGCCTCGTCGTCGTTCTGGCTGGACACGCACGCCTCGGTCTCCTCCGGACACGAGTTGAGGATTTCGAGCCCCGCGTCGCCGACGACTCCCACGCAGTCCACGCAGTTCCCCACCTGCGGCTCCCCCGCTGCCAGGGACTGATGGATTGTGCTCGCCACGTCACAGGATGTAATTTAATTGAATAAACGTCTCGAGGAGGCCAGCACCGATGGGCAATTCTGGCGGCTGGCGCGTCGCCGGCTGACGACGCCCACCAATGCTTGGAATCGCATATGAGGCGCTGCCAGGCATCACGGGACTGATGGGCAGTGTGCGACATCGCGCACATCGCCTGATGGGGTTCACGGGGTCATTTATCCACGTGGCGAGCAGTATCCATCAGTCCCTACCCGCCGCGGAGGCCGCAGAGCCGCTCGTCGCCGCCACGAGCGCGGCGCCCAGCACGGCGCTGCGACGTGATGGCGTGGTAACACGGGAGGCGGCAGCGGCGGCTGCGTCCTCCTCCTTGCTCTGCGCCCGGCAAGCAACTGATCGACGGTGTCTCTCCGTCGGCTGCTGATGCCGCTGCCCATGTTTGTGTTGTTGCCGCCGCGGGAAGGCGACCGCGTGACCGCCGAGCGCCGCCGCGGCGGCCATCGTCGCGTGAAGAGCGAGTCTGTTCGCTCGGACTCGGCGGCGTGCGCTGAGCGGCGTGAGAGTGTGGCCGCGGCGGTGAGAGATCGCTCTGTGTCGGCAGCACCTCCACGCACCAGGTGTGCCCGTGGGGCGTGCCTACTTCAGCGCCACGTCATCAAGATCGCACATCCGTACGCATGTTGTCCATCAGCGACGTATTAAGACGTTTTGATGCTGCGTGTCCCTATTTATTGGTCTAATAGACCTTGACATTTGAACCCAAAAAATGACACATGTGCGCGCGAACAGAGACTCGAACGAGCTGTTTGAAATCTGAGCTTTTGCGGAAAAGTTGTTGCTCATCCACAAACGTTGCGCACGCCGCGCGGCGATGGCGTCAGCCCCACCGGCGGACAACGTCGCGGGAGGCTTCGTGGAGGAGTCGGAGGGCGACGCGGTTCCCGAGAGCCCGCTCATACCCGGCCGGCCTGGCGCGGGCACGAGCGAGGGGAAGGGGCAGGGGGAGGGGTTCGTGAATGGGGTGCCCAGCTCACTTGTGTACCAGCCGCATCAGGGGCGCCGGCAGTCGCTGGATGGGGGTGAGGCATGGAGAAGTCTCTCGCCCCCGCCGTCGCCGCCGCCGCCGCCGCCGCCGCTGCCGGCACATGACCCGCCCAACGCTTCCGCCGGCGACTCCTCCGCCGCCGTCGCCGCCGTGGTGGCCGCTGTCGCAGCCGCCGCCGTCGCCGGAGGAGGAGGAGGTTTCGATGGGCTGGTCCCGTTCGCACCAGCCGGCCGCGTGAGTCAGGGTGAGAGTGCGGCTGCGGCGGGGCCTTCAGAGGGGAGGCCACCAGAGGAGAGGCCACCAGCGGAGGGAATACCAGTGGAGGGACGACCGGCGGAGGGACTACCGGTGGAGGGACTACCGGTGGAGGGGGTACCTGAGGATGAGCCATCAGATGAGGGGCCATCAGAGGAGGAGCCAATAGGGGAGAGGCCACCAGTGGAGGGGCTACCGTTAGAGGGACTACCAGTGAAGGGACTACTAGTGGAGGAGCCAACAGGGGAGGGATCACCAGTGGATGGACTACCTGTGGAGGAACTACCAGTGACGGGGCCACCTGAGGAGGAGCTACCAGAGGAGGGGCCACCAGCGGAGGAGCTACCCGAGGAGGTGCCACCAGTGGAGGGTCCAACCGCTGCGAGCCACGAAGGCCGGGAGCAGGCCCCGCACGAGGTGCCGCCGCCGCCGCCGCCGCAGCCGCAGCAGCCGCGTGAAAACGAGCATCAGCAGCAGCAGCCACGTGTAGACGAGCAATCCCAGCATGGTGGACCGGTGCAGCACGAGCACCCACAGGAGCAGCGACAACAGCAGCAGCAGGAGGAGGAGGAACACGAGCAGCAGCAGCATAGTGCACCGGTACACCACCACCACCAGCAGCGACAGCAGCAGCAGCAGCAACAGCAGCAGCAGCAGCATAGTTTGCCGACACATGAGGAGCAGCAGCAGCAGCCGCATGGACACGAGCAGCAGCAGCATAGTGCATCAGTACAGCCCGAGGATCCTGTCCTGCCGCAGCCGATGCCCGTGCACGTGCCTGAACCTGGTGCTGCTGTTGCTGGTGGTGGTGGTGGTGGTGGTGGTGGTGGTGGTGGTGATGATGGTGGTGGTGGTGGTGATGGTGGTGCTAGTGGTGGTGCTAGTGGTGGTGCTGCTGGTGGTGGTGGTGGTGGTGGTGGTGGTGTTGGTGTTGGTGGTGGT
>Ga0307489_10003696_pt1 | contig 10125 bp, 20 predicted proteins | sample SB12metaG_FD_202247 | JGI IMG/M metagenome (GOLD analysis project Ga0307489, IMG submission 202247) | Sea-ice brine microbial communities from Beaufort Sea near Barrow, Alaska, United States - SB 1.2 | ecosystem: Environmental > Aquatic > Marine > Coastal | place: USA: Alaska | collected...
CTTAAGCGTACTCTGTCCCGCAATAACCCACGCTAACCAGAGGATGTGTTCAGAATGGGCTCAAGTAGAGCTCTATCGTGAGCGACGTGTCCCGAAGGACCTCAAGTTGAGCTCTGAAGTGAGCGAGTGCAAGCCCCTGCCTCCACCACATCTCCGTTGCCGGTGCCCCCCATCCGAGAAGACGTGTGGTAGTCCGAGGTAGAGGAGGGCGCGGCGGGTGCGACACGGCCATTCTTATTCACCAGGAACCACACCACGGAGGTGCCGTTCCGCGTCAGGTAGGGGCGGCCGGATATCGCCCGCCACGTCACGAGCGCAGTGAGACGCCTCCGCATCCGCGCGTGTAAGCAGGCACCGGGCTTTCGCCCCAGCCCCCGTGCCCGCCAGTTGCGGGATGCCATCTAACTCAAGACACGGGAGTTCGGGTGCTAACTGCGTGTCAATGCACATGGCTAGGCGGGCAGTATCTGCCAGCCCCTACCGTGAGGCGCGCCGCGAGGGCCTGCGCCAGCGCGCGCGTCTCGACGGACGCGAAGAGCGCCACAGCCGGGCACCCCGACCCGCGAATGCCTTGGGCATGGGCGCGAGGCACCGTGGAGGGGGGAGCGGAGGCGCGGTACGAGTTCGACGTCTTCAGCGGCGACGACGACGGCGGCGCTGGAGGCGCGTGGGGGCGGGAATCGGTGTCCTCGGCCGCCGCGGCGTGCATGGCTCCTTCCAGGCGGCCCTGTTGGGAGGTGGAACGGAGGGGAATGAGGAACGGGAAGGACGGCACCTCGTGAGAAATTGATTTTGCGTGTCGGGTTCGCAAGAACAGAAGATTTCGGTCGCTTGCAGGATGGTTATTGACGCACCTCGCCGGGTGGCCTGAACGGCGAGCCGCCGAGCGGCGCGAACGCGCGCATGGCACCGCGCGGCTCCGCGGCGACCTGTGCTCCAGCTCGTTGTTGAGTTCCGTTGGCGCTCTGGAGGTCAGAGCTGCAGTCCCGCTCCGCGCCAACGCGAGCTGTTTTCAATCTGGTATCGAAGTTTTGCTGCCTTGCCTTGGCTTGCCTTGCCTTGCCTTGCGCTTGCCTTGCATTGACTTGCCTCTTTCTTTTTCTTGCTCCTTCGCCGCGCGCAAGGGTCATTGTTCATTCCGAGATGGCGCGCGGCAACATCCGCAAGAGGCCCGCGGCGTCGGACGATGACGAGGAGCCGGAGGCCGAGGAGATGACGCTGCAGGAGCGCATCGTCGACGCGCGCAACCTCATCAAAAACCGCGCGCGTACCAAGGTGCGTGCCGTCGCGGGCAAAAGAAAATGCTCACCACTCAACCCGTCCAATAACAAGCCATTCGCTTCGAGGATTCACGCCGCGTCTGGAGGACTTCCGCGCCGCTATGGCCAGCACCGTGCTAACCCAGTCGCGCGCTGGGGCCATTTACCGACACTATGTTTGCGCCGGCACGACGCCGGTCACCGCGGCGGCGGACGGGCAGAGGGATCACAACAGCCCCCTTCTTTTGCAACCCTAAATTTCGCCCCCCCCGACAAGCGCACACCCTCGCCCGCCGCGCACTGACCGTCGGTGCGTCTCTCGCTCACCCGCCGCAGGGTGTCGGGGGCACGGAGCTGATGGTACGGCTGCACGCACGAGACCGCACGCCGTCGATGTGTGGAGTGTCTGACTAAACGCCCGCGTGTGACGGTGACGTCCACCTGCAGTGATCTTGCCTCGTGGTACACTAAAACTAATGCGTGCCATCACAAATGTGTGTGTCCTTACTTAACGCTGGGCGGCATCTTGAAGAGCGCCGGCGAAGAAATTGGAGCGCCGGATGCCCCGGGTCAGCAAGGCAGCCAAATCGGGGCGTTCAGCAGCGCGGTGGCAGCCGTGGACACGGACGGCAGGGCCTTCCCTGAGCAAGTACTGACTATTTGCTCACCGTTTGTGTACCTGTACACACTCGCCGTGCCTTCCTTCCTGGCCTGGCCTTCGTTCTCTGACTGTTTGCTCATAGCGTACCGGTGTACCCGTACACACCGCTGCGTCCTCCTCCCTGTGAAGGTCCTGTGTATAGGCGAGGATCCCAACATGGTGAAGTTCATTGAGAATGAGCTGGCCAAGCGGCGCGCGGGCATGGCGGGCGCCGACGACGAGGACGAGGCTGCGGTGCAGCTCACCGAGGAGGAGATGCTCTGGGTGGGGCGCCACCCTTGCGACCTGGCGCTGCCGCCCCTTCGCATTTGCTTGTGATTGGTAAACATCGTCTCGCTTTGTTCATAACTTATATTCTACTCCGCTCCAAATCGCTGCCTCCCCCATCAGTTTCGACACTGGCAACGCTTAATGTGTCAGAGAAGGCTGCTTAGAGCGGCCCGACGATGGCGGTGCGGCAGTTCATTTGTCACGTTAGCGTGGGTTGATGTGGTCACCTGACCGCGCATCGTATTTGCTGATGCCAACCGATTCCGTTTGTCACGTTAGCATGTATCGATTTGGTCACCTGACCGCGCACTGTATTTGCGGTGGCCGACCCTTGCTCTGGCAAACCCCCGACGAGCTGTCGGTGCGCAAGCTGGAGGGTGAGGAGACGGCGGACCGCTGGCTGACTGGTATCGTGGAGGTGCAGCTGCCCATGGACTACAAACTGAAAAACATCGAGGAGACGGAGCGCGCCAAGAACAAGATGTTGGAGAAGACGCGGCGGGGCCTGACACCTTGACACCTCGACACTCGTTCCCTGACTGTTTGCTCATAGTGCACATGAACACTGTCGCCGCCTCCTGAACAGGCCACTCATTCCCTGACTTTTGCTGATATTGACCTGTACACACTCGCCACATCCGCATCCCTCGCCACATCCGCATCCCTGGCTTGGACAACTGTCGCTCACAGTGTGCTTGTGCATTTCCCGCTTTCTGCTCCCTGGCCGGGCTGTTCGTTCCAGTTTCAGCTCAACTTGAGCCGTTTCGTGCTTGAACTTGAGCTGGAATGGAGATTTGTTCAAGGCCCTGAGTCTCGGCGGGGAGGCGGGCGGGACCCGGACATGCCGCCGCCGCCGCCGGTGCCTAAGAAGATGCCGCAGCCGGCCAACCTCAGCTCCAACTTCCAGCTGCATCGCAAGATGTTCGCCAAGAGTTTCGGGCAGGGACTGACCTGATCACCTGACTTCCTCTCCACTGGGACTTGAGCATACCCGAGTACTTGTTCACTGCTGGTCCCTAACCATCTCTAAGGTATCAACTACAGGCCTCATATGTTTTCAGTGCATTTTTCAAAGCCTTGCGGCGTCTTCATGTGGTGACGCGAGGACTAACTAATGCGAAATCAGTTTCCAGTCACTGTTGAATATGCGCGAGTCGGGCCAACCACACCCGGCCGCGTTACAACACGGCGGCACATTCGTCGTTTCGTCTCAGACGAGTATCTTGTTTGGCTTTTCCATGTAATTACTGTATTCCAGCGTGTACTTGGCATCTTTGAGTCTGCCAGTGGGATAACTCTTGTGGTGTCAGGCACAAACGGCTAATAATTCAACTCAGCATCTTCGAGATCTTCGATGGTACAGCTCAAGTTGTCTCCGGGACACGGTCAAGGCCTCCTTACACAAGTACTTTTTCTCAGCTGGCACTTGAGCACTTTGAGGTACCAAGGGGAGATATCGAGTGGCATCATGGACACGGTCAGGGCCTCCTTGAGGTAAACACGATTACTTGAGTAAGTCCCTGGTCTGAGGCAGGGGCGGGGGGCGACGACGACGATGCAGGAGTACGCGGGGGCGCCCAAGGCGCAGAAGGCGGAGGGCGTGGCGTCCGACGACTACGTCTTCAAGCGCTGGACCAACAACGAGAAGAAGAAGAAACAGCGCTAATAAATCGCACGCTGAATCCCTCGCAGATGGCACGAGCCATGCTCACGTATTACACAAGAGTTGGACGAGGTCAGGGTCGAGCTCAGGAACGAGGTCATGACCCTTCTTTCAAAACAATACTTGAGCCGGACTCGCGTAAGAGCCAGAGCCGCGGCGCGTGTGATTCGCTACCTTGTATATCATTTTCCTAGCTCTTAGATTTTACGTTCACCACATTCATCACAAGCAGGTTGCAGACTCTCACAACGCAAAGCTAGTCCGCATATGAAGTCGCCCAGCCGCATCGCACCAACTATAATACGCGGCGCGCTCACGACTTGTATCGCGGTCGTTAGCTCTCCGACTGTTTGAGCACAGTTCGGCTGTTTGCTTTGAGCGCCATGGCGGTGTTCTGGGTCTGCACCGCTTTGGACCGGCTCTGCTTCAGCTTCATTTCTGCCGCCTTCAGCCAAGGCCTCACACTACTGTTCCCTTTTCAGCACAACTTGAGCGTCATCCAGGTTTCGATTTAGGATCGCTCAAAGTCATTTCATTTTTTACTAACGTTTATCGAGCCCCAAGGCGCTACACAAGGCGAGCATTGACCAACCTCTTCCACCTCTTCAAGTCGACAGACAAAACATGCCAGGGTATATTGATTTGAATTACTGCGGCGGCTATTGGCCTAGCGTGGCACGCCCGACAAGAGTGGTTTTCAAGGACCAATCGGCTCATGTTTTGCTGAAAGGGGAACGAATGCGGGTGCAAGCACCTGCCGCGAGCTCGGCAACGATCTTGGCCACCGCCTCAGCGTCCGCCTGTTCTGCTCTCTGCGCCTCCAACGCCAGCCCCTCCGCCTCCGCAGCCACCTCGGCAAACCGCTCCTGGCTCGGCCTCATCGCAGGGCCAGCAATAGTCATTTAATGTTTATTACGCATGCGGCCGTTTACCCTTGCAGCCTTTAGGGTATGTCCGCTTGAAGTGGATGAGGGGGCTGGTTATCGCTCGCAATGTGACTGTGAAGAGCCTCGGGGCTCGAAGAATTTTAGTTGTTAAAGAGATAAATCAAAGTTGTTACCCCTGGCAAATATGAGCAAACAGTCAGGTTGAGCTGAAAAGGGGATGCGTATAGTCAGAACCCCCACCGCTCTGGCTTATTGCTGCCCAACCCGCCGAAGTGCAGGGCCTCACACTCATTCCCCGTTCAGAGCTCAACTTCAGAAACAACCTAGGCGGATCAGGTGGGGACTCTTCGAGTGGTTCCAGGGACGCAACAGGAGCAAACAGTCAAGGGACGCCGCGTCAGGCCCTGGACAGGGCCGCGGGCTGGGCCGCGGCGGCAGTGGTGTACAGGTGCATCATGAGTAAGCAGTCAAGGGGCGCCGCGTAAGGCCCTGCCAAAGCCCCCCCCTCCCACAGTTGGCCACACAGACGGCGTTGGAGTGGCCACGAACGCGCCACGGTACTGCCCCCTTGTTGTAGCGGCGCAAGCTGAAATTGTAACCAACACTTTGATAGTAGTTCATGATGTTGTAGTTTCAAGTGCTAAATTCATAGGCGCTTTCAACACGGTCTTTGATACTGTCAACCTGCACCACCCTACCTCGCCGGCGCCACCGGCTTCTTGGTGATCACGCCGGTGGCCACAGCCACGGCCAGGACTGCCCCGGACCCGGCGACGGTCAGTAAGGGGCTCGCGTCCCACAGGCTCCCATAGCCTGGGCCTAACACTAGTTCCACGGCTAGCTTACAATTCAGTGTCGGCGTTACCAGTCTAATCGAAATCGACGGTCTGTTCACTCAAGGATCACGATCCGGTTAGACTTTAGGCCAGTTGGTCGGTGGAATTATCGAAATGGACAGTTCTGATTGGTCGAAAGGGATGCTACATCATATTTTCGATACCAGATCCGACGCTGATTATAAAGTGCCAGTCTCCTCATGGTGAACAGGTCTATTGAGGTAAGCTGAGAAGGGATTGCTGGCGTCGTATTGTATTCTAGTACTAGTGTATTGCGGTAAGTTGAGAAGGGAACGCTGGTGATGGCGTCGCGATGTGAGTGAGGTCTTGCCTGTAGCCCCGTTGCCATCTCGGCACTGCCGTCCTCATTGACGATGACACACGCTCGACTTCACGCTGTACCTCATGCTCGTACTGATGTTGATCGTGCGGATGAGGTACTGACGCTAGGGCTTTCCTGCTCAACCTCCCAAGAGCGCCCTTGGTGTACTGGCGCAAGTTGAAATTGGAAGCAATTTTTGACAGCGGTTCATCATATTTCAACTTCAAGCGCCGAGATGAGACCGAGGCGCAGTCAACCCGGGGTCAACCCGGGATCAACCTGAGGTCAACACAGGGTCAAGCTGGGGTCAATCTGGGGTCGACCTGGAATCAACCTGCACCGCCCTACCTTGGGAGCTGCGGTGGAGGATGTGCTGGGGGCTGCGGTTGTGGCGGCGGCGGTGGCGGCCCGCGCATAGGGCCCAGCAGATCTTTCCTGCCACGTCATCACAATCAAACGCAATTTGAACACTCGCTTCCTAAGTTAAACGGCATCCTACAACGTGGCGAGCAATATCTGTCAGGCCCATTGCCCACCACATCTTTAAACGCATCTTTAAACCTCGTTTCTTTACTTAAACGGCATCCTATGACCTGGCGAGCGATATCTACCACGGCCTACCCACGCAGCGTCGTGGTGTGTGGTGGCGGTGAGGCTGGCGACGGACGCCGCCGTGCTGAGGGCGACGGTCAGCGCGATGCGCGCCGGCAGCGCCAGCCTCGGTTTAGGGCCTTGGCAGTCATTGCTCGCCACCAGGGGCTTACACTCGTTCACTTTTCATCTCAACCTGAGCCGTTTCTGAAACCAAAGCACACCCTCCACACCCCCTAATACCACCAAACACCCCCTGAACATCCCCTAAATAACCCTAGACGCGCCCCCTATATCCCACAGAAAGGTTGCCGTGTGAAACCAAGGAAGGCGGGTTCAAGCGATGCATGTAACCCAAGAAGGGTTCCAGCGCTGACGTGGCTGCCTATGTCTGCCAGGCCCTACCTCGCCGGCGTGGGGGCGGTCAGCGCGTTGCGCGGCGGCAGCGATACACCCGCCGGCGTGTCGGTGACGGGGCACTCCGCCCGTGTGGCGTCATCAGTTTTCTGGTGTTGGCGGCTGTGGTGGTGGTTGTTGAGTTGGGGGATAGGCTGTCGAGGAGCAGCGGCGGCGCAGCGCAAAGTGATTGCACGTGAGCGGACCGACGCCGCGCGCTTGGGCGACGCATGGGCCGCGGCGGGGGAGAGGGCAGTCACGGTGCCAAACATGCTGAAGTCCTAGGTGCGTCGACAGGGGCAACAACGGTCAAGTTATGTCCCGATGAAATTGTGCCCAGGATGACTAATATTCTGTCCGAGGCTCAGCGAACAGACTGGTCCCGGGCGCACAGCCTGTCAGTCGACACGGACCCGACACGCGAACGCGTAACGGATTCTGGGCCGGGGCGGTGAGGAGTGGCGCTGTGGTGCGTGTTTGAAGCGCGCCTATCCCGTCATTGGCTGTGAGCCTTTCGCCTTATCCACGTGGCAAGCCCGTCAGCAAAAACTCGCGCGAGTTCAAAGCAACGACGATGCGTGATTGGCCGAGAGCCCGAGATGCCGAATCTGAGCGGATCCGCCACCATTCAGCTGAACCCCGCCTGCGGATCTGCGCAGACGGTCGATTTCAAGCTTGATGGATGCCACCAGCAGGCATACGCTCATAACCGCGATGGCTAGCGCGAGCGATCTGCCGCCCCCCCCGGTGCCGCCACCCGAGGAAGCCATGCCGGATCCAAAGGCCGTCACGGTCGGCGGCTTAGACGCAAACGGTTCGGTAGCGCAGCTGATAGAGCAACAATTTACTACCCCTGGAGCAACCTCAGCCAACAACACACCTACGATGGCGAGCACGACCGATCTGCCGCCCCCGACGGTGCCGCCCCCCGAGGCAGCCATGCCGCCTCCCGCGGCACCGACCGATGTCGTGCCGCTCGGCGGCTCGGACTATGTGGCTGAGCTGGAGGAGGCGCTGGCGCTGCACAAGCAAACCGAGGAGCTTGACAAGGAGGAGATCGGGGAGCTGAATACGAAAGTCGGCGAGCTGGATGCCAAGGTTGGGGAGCTCAAGGCGGCATTGAAGGAGGCGGAGGGTGATGCAGCGGAGGCGGAGGCGGAGGCGGATGCGGTGGGGCCTCCTCACACTCGCCATGCACACCCACACTCGTCCGCCCCCTCGTCTGCTACACACCCCCGCTAGCCCGCCCGCGCCCCGCGTCGATGACTCACGGGCAATATTACAATTTTCACAGAGAGTGTCAGCGAAACACGCGCGGCACCGCGCGGGGCGCTGAACTCCCGATCGTTCAAGGGTCTCAGGCTGCTGTTCCCGCCCGCCCTCCCTGTTCTTGATGATTGTGGTGGCTGCTGGGCTGTCATGTGTTTAGCCTAGAGGGGGTCCAAGGTCCAGTGCGTTGACACCGCGACCTCCTCTGGCGGAAACACATTAGCCCAACAGGTGGACTGAGTAAATTCAGCATTCCTTCACCCTTTGGATGCACGAGGTCGGCGCAAAAGGAACTCCAGCGCCTCCGCAAGCCAAAGTATCGCGCTCGATAACCTAGTGACTTGCATCTGTCGTGTTGTCGCCGGCAGCGGCGCGGGTGGCCGCCACCCACACCGCGCTGTGGAGGGTCGTCAATCCCATCTTAATTTGTCAACACCTCCTCTCGAGATGATGCCTGCAAGTGAAGCCACCAGGTCAACGAGTACACGGCCCTGCTAAGCGGCGAAGGCCAACGCCGGCGAGCTCGCCGGAGAGCTCGCCTCCGGCAAGCTCGCAACCAAGGTCGCCTCCCTGGAAGCCTCCCTGGCAGGCTTCCTGCCAGAAATTCGCTCGCCACGTCATAGCTTGCCTTCTATCTCCGCCTGTCAGATATTGTTCACCACGTCATAGGATGACTTTTAACTCAAGAAACGACGGATCAAAATGCGTTCAACGAGGCAACTCTTGCCCGCCACGTCTTAGCATGACCTGATACTCAAGAAACGAGGGTTGAAGCTGCGTTCGATGAGGCAGATACTGCTCGCCAACGCCACGTCATAGGATGACGTGTTACTCCAGAAACAAGGGTTCAACTGCGTTCGATGAGGTGACGAGCAACAGCTGTAAGACCCTACTTCCAGGCGGCTTCGGAAGCCGGGGAGAAGGAACTCGGGGAGGTGATCGCGCATATGAAAGATGTGAACGAGCAGGTGGGCAGGAATCTGACGGAGGCGCAGGGGTGGTTCGCCGACTCGGAGAATCGGGCAGTGGCGGCGGAGGCGGCCGTCAACGCCGCGACTGAGCTCAGGCACGGCCCCGACTGTTTGCTCGTTGCGTACTGGTACTGGTGCACCCGCACACGCTCGCCGGTCGCGGCGTCCTTCTCCCTGGCGGCGGAAACGAACGTGTCGGATGCGCTGAAGTACGGCCCCCTCCCCGGCTGACATGCCTCCACAGCTGTGACAGTTGGCGTAGCTGTGGTACCTGTGGCAGCAACCCTTTTCATAAATACTACGAGTAGACCGAAAGTCGTTCACCGAACCCTCTGCTTGCTACCGGGCCCTACCTGACGCGAGATGCAAGCGCGCAATGCGGCGCGCGATCTGGAGGACGCGGAGGCGCGCGTGCGGGCGGCGTGGGTTGAGTTTGAGGACATGCGAAGCCAGCTGGCCAACATGGAGCAACGGTACGCGGATGAGCGTCGGGGGCAGGGGCTTACACTCGTCCACCTGTCCAGCTGAACGTAAGCGCTTTTAGTGGGACAAGGGGTATCTAGGGGGTGTTCAGGGAGCGTTCAAGGCGGGGTTGAGGGGGGATATTTTGGCGTTTAGGGGATGTGTTGAGTGTCAGAAACGGCTCAGGTTGAGCTGAGAAGTGGACGAGTGTAAGCCCCTGGTCGGGGGGCGCTGAGCGTCGCGAGCCAGACCGGAGCTTTAACCGCCAAGCACGAGGCTGAGCTCACGGCGCTCGCCACGCAGCTGCAGGTAGGGACAAGTGGCAGAGACGCGAGCCCTCGCCACGTCACGGAAAGTTGTTCTGCTCGAGGAAAGAGGGTTCAAGATCCATTGAATGAGCTGGTGAGCACCTACAACATATATTTTTCAAGTGGCGAGCGTTATTGGCTTGCCCCTGACTCGAGGAGTCATACGCTCTGGCCGATGAGCGCGCCGAGGCGTACGAGGCGCGAGCCAAGTTCCAAGAGAGGAAGGTAAG
>Ga0307489_10003698_pt1 | contig 10124 bp, 16 predicted proteins | sample SB12metaG_FD_202247 | JGI IMG/M metagenome (GOLD analysis project Ga0307489, IMG submission 202247) | Sea-ice brine microbial communities from Beaufort Sea near Barrow, Alaska, United States - SB 1.2 | ecosystem: Environmental > Aquatic > Marine > Coastal | place: USA: Alaska | collected...
GAGCCGTAGGTCAGACGGTCGTCGCCGGGGTAGGAGTCGGGGAACATGAACTTGTTCTTGAAGTCAGCGTCGTCCGTGTAGGACATGTCGTAGTTACCGCAGGATGAGCGGGGGCGGCCGACCAGATGATAATGGTACCCTACATGACGTACCCGCAATAGGGTCAACCAGACATCGCCCGTGACGTCAGCGATACAGAATTCGAACCATCATTACTTTTGTCAGTTCGCATCCTGTGATGTGGCGGGCGATATCTGGCAGGCACTAGCGCCGGGCCTACGTTGGCGTGCGGCAGTACTTCAGGGACCCGTGGAACAACTTCGACTTTGTGCTGGTCATGGCAGGGGGGTTGTTGAGAAGAAGCACTCGAGCGGAAAATGGAGCTTACATTTGGGGTGAATGCTCATACGGTTTTCTACCATTTTACGCCGGTATGGTGCTTGTTCTCGATGACCCTCCTGAATGGCCGGGTACTCGGCGTTCCTCCCGGTGGGGGAGAGCGGCACGGGCGGCCTCAAGGCGTTGAGAGCGCTGCGGGCGCTGCGCCCGCTGCGCACAATCACGCGCTTCGAAGCGCTGCGCAGCGTTGTTGTCTGCTTAATCGAGGCGCTGCCGCTGCTTGTGTCCGTCGTGGGTAGGGCCTCGCACATATTACCCTAAACATCATCCAACGCGTTCTAAACACTCGTTCTTGAGTAAAATGGCATCCTATGACGTGGCGAGCACTATATGCCAGGCCCAACTCGTGGGCCTCGTATTGTTCTTCACGTTCCTCTTCGCCATCGCTGGCCAGCAGCTCTTCCAGGCAAGGGACGTTGCTGAAAACCAGCACTCGACCGATGTTGAATCGACGGACCGAGTCCGCGCGTACGCCTACTCGTAAGCGTTCTCCCTGGAGCTATCCAGTAAGTCATGCTCCGATCTTGGTTCGAGTGCATGTTATGAATGACCCTCCTGCCAGGAGGCATACCACCAGAGGTGTGAGAACCCGGCGACGGGGCAAGCTGAGGCATGGGCGCTATTGACGACACGCACTCGACCGACGTTGAATGCTCGTATATGAAGCGAGTTTGCGCGTCTCTTGAGCTTTCACCCTGAACGTAAGTCATACTCCGATATTATCGGTTCAAGTGCTCATCTTCAATGACCCTCCTGACAGATAGATAGCGACGAGTTCGGGTGCTCGGTGCGGCGCGGCGTGGGGCGCAGCTGCCCTCCCGCGGGGGGCGGCGACGGGGGCGGGACCCGGCAAATATTGCCCGGCACGTCATCGACACGCATATGAAATGACTTCTCATGACGTAGCGAGTATCAGCCGCCTGGCCCTGAATTATATTCAAGTGTCAGCTGAAAGAAATGCGCAGGTATGCATGATGCCCTGCCGACGACTCGCCGGGCGTGTTGAACCCTGGTTTCTTGAGCTAAATGACATCGCATGACGAGGTGAGCTATATCTACCAGCCCCTAGACGGGGGGGTCATTGGCGGCACGTACGGGACGGAGGATCTGCAGTGCACGGTGCTAGAGAGCGGGCGCGGCGAGTCCTCGGCGGGTTATGATAACATCGGACTGGCGATGTTGACGGTGTTCCAGTGTACCACGCTGGCCGGCTGGTCGCAGGCAGGGCCGTAGTCTCGTCCTCTTCTGATCTCAGCTGCCTCGTCCGTGAAACCACTGGCAGTCATCCCTTGAAGGTGCTTGGGCCTCACAATCGTTGCTTTTCGGTTCAACAGTTTTGTCCGTGAACGCACTGGCAGGTATCCTTCGAAGGTGCGTACGTGCCAGCTGAACACGGAACGATTGGAAGCCCCCTTGAGACCACTGGCAGTTATCACTCGAAGGTGCTGGCAGTGATGCTGGAAAGGGGGAGCTTGGAAGGCCACGGCGGAGGATGCGGCGAGTGTGTACGGGTACACGAGTACACTGCGAGCAAACAATCAGATTGACCTGAAAAGATAACGAATGGAAGGCCCTGGTGGCAGGTGATGTACCGCATCATGGACAGCGGCGCCGAGGTCACGGTGGGACCCGGCTGATATTGCTCGTCACATCATTGGATACCGCATGAATCAATCATTAAGAGCGTTTAACTCAATCAACGAGGGTTCACAATGCGGGGAAGTACGTGGCTAGCAACATCTGGCGTCAGGCCCTAGGTGATGGTGCCGTACTTCGTCCTTATGATCTTCTTCGGACCCTATTTCGTCGTCAACCTGTTCCTCGCCGTGCTCAAGACCAAGTTCGGCAAAGCCCGGCACACAACTTCCCCTGCCACGTCGTTGACACGCATTTGATCCCTCGTCTCTGGACTTAAACCGCATCTTATGACGTGGCGGGCAATATCAACCAGGCCCTATAGAACGGCAAAGCGCAGACCCTGTTCCAGTCCAAGGTACGGCCTGGCGATAATGCCTGCCACGTCATCCTCCACTTTGTAGACTCTCGTTTCTTTAGTTGATCGGGATCGCATGACGTGGTTAGCAATATCTGCCAGGCCAGATAATTCCTGCCACGTCGTCCTCCACTGTTCAGACCCTCGTTTCTTGAGCGTGTTGGCGTCACATCACGTGTTGAGCAACATCAGGCAGGCCCCGAAACGTCATCCAACGCTTTTCAACCCTCGTTTCTAGAGTTTTGATTTAATGGGTATCATATGATGTGGCGAGGAATATGTGCCGGGCCCTAGTCCAAGATCGTGAACAAGCACAACAAGAAGCGCAACTCGCTGGCATTAGCGGGGGGGCTCGTCGCCACGGTAGGGCCTGGCGGATGTTGCCCGCCTCGTCATCGACACATCTCCTCTCTCCCCTGTCCTCTGTCCTCTCTCCCCTCTGTCCTCCCTCCTCTCTCATCTACCCTCTCTCATCTCTCCTCTGTGCTCTGTGCTCTGTCCTCTGTCCTCCGTCCTCTCTCCTCTCTTATATACCTTCTCTCCTCTCTCCTATCTCCTCTAAGCACGCGTCAATCGTCAAGCTACTCCGCCATCGAAAACCACTTGTTTCGCCATCCTATGACGTGACGAGCAACAACTGCCAGGCCCTATGCCGCGTCGTTCGGACGGTATATGGAGCGGCGGCGCGCCTCGGCGGTCAATCGCGAGGTAGGGGCTGGTGGATAATGCTCGCCACGTCATATGATGCCGTTTAATTCGAGAAAATAGGTTTAGAGCTGCGTTTAATGACGTGGCGGGCTATCAGTCTATCAGTCTCTGGCGCGAGGTGGTGCTGGAGGCGGAGCTGCTGGCGTCGGACGGCACATGGTCGTGGAGGATGGAATACCGCCGCCGGTGGCAAGTGTTGCGCGAGATGTGCAATGACATCCAGGACCACCGCCACTTCACCAACGTGTTCCTTGCGCTCATCTACATCAACACGGTGCGGCCAGGCATATATTACCCCGCCACATCATCCTAAACCTCCAATGCGTGCAATGTATTTTGAAACCTTGTTCCTTGAGTCAAGTGACTGTCGTCATACGACGTGGCGAGCAACGTATGCCAGGTCATCCTGTGCATCCAACGCATTTTGGATCCTCGTTTAGTGAGTTGAGTGGCATCTTATGACGTGGCGAGCATCATCTGCCCGGCACATTGCTCGCCACGTCATCAAAAGCATTTTGAACCCCCATTTCTTGCGTAAAATTGTGTCCTATGACGTGACAAGCAACATCTGCCAGGCACATTGCTCGCCACGTGATCCAACGCATTTTGAATCCTCATTTCTTGAGTAAAACTGTGTCCAATGACGTGACGAGCAACATCTGTCAGGCACATTGCTCGCTCAGTCATCGAACGCCCGTTTATTGAGTAAAATGGTGGTCTATGACGTGGCAAGCACCATCTGCCCGGCCCTACGATGCCTCCAAGGCAGTGATCGAAAGCAACCAACGCATTTGAACCCTCGTTTATTGAGTAAAATTGTGGCATATGACGTGGCAAGCACCATCTGCCCGGCCCTACGACACGATACTGATGGCAGTGGAGCACCACGGTAAGGCGGTGCAGGTTGACCCTATCAAACTCATGTTGAAAGCGCCTGGAACTAAGCTCTTGACACTGATATCTTGCCACTGAAACCACAAACTGCTCTCAAGTTTTGCTTTCAAATTCGCCTTGAGCCGCTAAACCACGGCATGAGCCCGGAGCTAGCCAACGGTCTCACCATCGCCAACCTGGTGTTCACCGGCCTGTTTACCATGGAAGTCACTATCAAGCTGATCGGGTCCGGTAGGGCCGGGCAGATACTGCTCGCCACATCAAGGGATGACATCGGATGCAATCAACGAGGGTTCGATATGCGTTGGATGTCATGGCCTGGAATATATGCCTTGGCCGAGGCATACATTGCTTGCGGCGTCGTAGGATGCAATTTCACTCGGGAACAGAGGATTCGAAATGCGAGTCGATGACGTGGCGGGTAATATCCGCCTGTCCCTAGGCAGACTTGCTTGCTTGGTCACATGATGCCGTTTAACAAAAGAGAGTGGGGTTCAGAATGCGTGTCGATGACGTGGCGGGCAATGTTTGCTTGTCCCTATGGTCGGGGATGTGGGAGTTCTGCGCCGACAATTTCAACATCTTCGACGCCGTCATCGTGTTCTTTTCTCTCGTGGAGGTGCTTGTCCTCGTCGGGAGCTCCTTCACGGTAGGAACTGGCAGATATTGCCCGCCACGTCATCGTCACCCAACGCATTATGATACTTCATTTCTTGAGTTTAATGGCGAGCAACTTTTGCGGGGGAGGCCCTCCTTCACGGCGGTGAGCTCGCTCAGGATGTTGCGCTCGCTCCGGGTGCTGAAGACGTTCCGCGTGTTTCGCGTCTTCAAGATGTTCCGCTATCTGTCCAGCCTGCGCATCATTGGCGAGGTGATCCTGTCGAGCCTCAGCACCCCTTATACTCCCCTACTAAACCCCTTACACACCCCTGCTAAACCCCTCCTAACCTTCTCCTGCGCCCCCTCGTACACGCCACATACCCCTGTCATCACCCCGTGATACCCCTCTGGTACCCCCCTAATCCCCCTCTTGTACCCTTAATTACCTCCTCACATACCCCTTTACCCCCTCCTACTCCTCTCACACAGGTGATCCTGTCGAGCCTGAGCTCTTTCATGTCGATCGCTGCGCTGCTCTTCCTCTTCCTCATTGTCTTCGCCATCGTCGGCCTGCACGTGTTCGGAGGGCTGCGGGACCCAGACAGCTTTCGCTACGGCATTGCAGGGCCTGGCAAGTAATGCCCGCCACGCCATCGACGCGCATATTGAATCCTTGCGTCTTGAAGTGAATGGCATCCTATGACGTGACGAGCAATTCCCACCAGGAACATGCTAGCCACGTCATCGACACGCAATTTTAACCCTTGTGTATTGAGTTGCATGGCATCCTATGACGTGGCCAGCGATATCTGCTTGTCCCTACGTGGTGGACGATCCCCAGCTCGGGGGCCGCGCCAACTTCGATTCGTTCATCCAGGCTACCATGCTGGTGTTCCAGGTGCTGACGCTGGAGGCAGGGCCTGCCAGATGCTACCTGCCACACCATCAAACGCATATTGCAGCCTCGTCTCTTGAGTTAGATGGCCTCAAGAGTGCGTGGACCGCAATGGGCGGGCACCTGAGGGTGCTGATGTGGGCGCGGGAGCACGGCTGCGACTGGGACGCGATGAGTGTGCGTGGCCCGCCCTGGGCGGGCATTCAACAGTGTTGAGGTGGGCGCGAGGACACGAATGCCTGTGGGACCCGATGTCGTGAGCTGGCGAGCATGATCTGCCAGGCCCTAGGTGTGGGACTGGGAATTCATCATGTTCAAGACGGTGGCGTACGCGGGCTGGGGCGCCACGGCGTTCTTCGTGATGTGGGTCATCGTCGGCAAGTACACCTTCCTCACCTTGTTCCTCGCCGTCACCATGGCAGGGCCTCACAGACATTGTTGAGAGAGAGAGACAGAGAGAGACGCGTCAGCGTGTCTGAGAAGGCACCAGGCTTCCGCCTCGGCCCCGGGGTCTGACAGAGAATGCTCACAATGTCCTTGGCATATTTGGCGTCCCTCGTTTCTTGATTCAAGTGCCACCATGTTGGGTCCGAGTAAGGGCCGCTGAGGCGGCCGCGCCTCGATGTTTATTACTTCAATCATTATCCGGAGGAGAGCGCATAATCAGCATAGTATGGTATGATTACCAGGTATGCGGCGGATCACGTTTGAAGGAACAAAAGGAGGAAGAGTACCATTTGGTTATGCGCTTTCTTCCGGAGAGGCCAAAGGAAGTCTTCCGGATAACAACGTAAGTGGCAAATCTCGAGGCCGCTTCACCGGCCCTTGCCTGGACACACGTGTGATTATTTGAGCATGTTCAGTCTGTCCCTACACCATGGAGGCGTTCGAGAGCAAGTATGACGGCGACGCGACGAGCGAAGCGAAGATGGTGGCCAAGATAAAGAGCAAGAAGCGCGAGCGGCAGGGGCTTAAACTCGTCTGCTTTTCAGCTGAACCTGAGCCGTTTCGGTCAGGGAGTCGTTTCGTGTCCACTTTCTGACGAGTTATGACCCATCTTGATACTGATGGTACCCAAGGTATCCCACAGACAGTGCCTACGTTGAGCCGAAAAGTGACCAAATGTAAGCCCCTGGCGAGCGGCGGCAGTCGCGGTTCCGTGAGCTCACCATCAAGCGGGAGATGACGCCTAAGAAGATGGGGCTTGAGAACGTGCATGCAGCGTGGTAGGGCGGTGCAGGTTCACCCCATGGTTACCCCCGATTTACCCCCGGTTTTATCCCGATTTACTCCCGGTTTCACCCCGGTTTACCCCCGATTAAGTCCCGGTTTACCCCTGCTTTACCCCAGGTTTACCCAAGGTTTACCCCAGGTTCACCCCAGGTTTGCCCCAGATTTACCCCCGGTTTACCCCTGATTTACATCCGGTTGACCGCGCTTGGTGTCGTCGGCGCTTGAAGCTAAGATAAATGATGAACCACTTTCAAGCTTCGCTTTCATATTCAACTTGCGCCGCTACAGCGTGGGGGAACGGGGGGGCAGATGCGGAGGAGGATGCCGGGGCGGAGGCAGGGGCGGAGACACGGACGGATGCGGACGCTGCGGCGGACGCTGCGGCGGAGTTGGAGGTGGAATTGGCGGCGGCGGCGGCCAACGCAGCGGAGGAGGAGGATGCGGAGGCTTGGGCGGAGGAGGCGGCGGAGGCGGGGGTGGGTGATGCGGAGGCGGTGGTGGCGGAGGCGGAGGCGACGGTGAGGGACGGCGGTGTGATTCCGGGTGTCAACGGCGGCGCGTTGATCCTTGGCAAAGGCGACGACGATGGCAAGGGCTTGCTCGTGATGCCGGGCAACCCCGCGATGCTGGCAATGCTAACCGCCGCCGCCACTGAATGGACCCAGACCCAGGAGGGCGAGGGCGGGGCCCGTGCCGGCTCTGGTATGCCCGGCGTCGTGGACGAGATGTTTGACTCGTACGAGGATGAGTTGAACAAGTATGAGTTGGACAGGGGAAGTGGGGACGACACATCGACGGCGAGCGCGGTGGTCACAGCCCGACGCACGGCGAGGGCGTCTGCGGCTGTGGCGGCGACGGCGGAGGGGGTGGAGGCGGCGGAGGGGGGGGGCGTGGTGAGCGGGGGCGCGGGGGGTCCCGGGCCCGGGCCGGTGACTGAGGCGTTTGAGCCGCCGCCGCCGTCGCCGCCGGCGGGGGTGTTGCCGGTGGAGGCGGCGCCACCAGGTGAGCGGAGCACCAGTGCGCCGGTGGGCCAAGGTACCAGCAACGGGGAGCTCAAGTCCAATTCGGGGGGGGAGAGTTCCAGTGGGGTGTTGCCGGAACGGGCGTCGGAGCCGTCACGGACTACCAGCGAGGTGGAGGCGAGTACCAGTTTGATTGAGTGGAGCTCTAGCAACGGGGACACGGCGGAAATGGAACCTGAACCTGAACCGTCGAGTCGGGAGGTGGGGTGGGGTACCAACGGGGTGACGACGACGGCGGAACAGGATTGTGAATCGTCGCCGCGGCAGGCGGGGCGGGGCTCAAGCGGGGTGATTATGGAGGATGAGTCGGAGCCCCCGCCGCAGCCGTCGTCGCGGAATACCAGCAGGGAGGGGCGCGGCCCCGGCTTGGGGCGGGGTAACAACGGGACGATGGCGGAATGGGAATCTGACCCGCTGCCGCGCCCGTCGCCTCGGATCACCAAGCCCTGGGACCGCGCCGCGAAGGCAGGGCGGTGCAGGTTGAGAGTATTCAACTTTTTGTCAAAACCGCCTTTGGTTTCAGCGCTTGAAACTATAATATCATGAACTGCTTTCAAACTTTGCTTTCAATTTCTACTTGCAACGCTATACGAAGGTGGCCGCTGAACGGACTGCGGTGGAGGCGGCGGGGGTTGCAGCCGTGGCGGCGGCGGTGGCGGAGGCGGCGGCGGGTGTGGCGGCGGTAGCGGAGTCAGCTGCGGCCGCAGCAGCGGCAGCGGCGGAGGAGGCGGCGGAGATTCGTCCGCCGCCTGTGCAGGCCATGACTGTGTCGCGGGACAGCTTAATCATGACTGGCGACCAGGAGGAGAACGAGGTGATGATGGATAGCTTCATGATGACTGGCGATCAGAAGCAGCACGAACCGAACAAACAACCAGCGGAACGGGTCCTGGACGGGGCGCTGATCGACGAAACCGAAGGTCCTCTGGAGCGGATGGTACCGTCCAGGTAAGGCGGTGCAGGTTGGCAGTACCAAACCCCGCGTTGAAAGTGCTTATGGTTGTAGCGCTTGCAACTATAATATCATAAATTGCTTTCAACGTTTACTTTCATCTCAACCTGCGCCGCTACATCCAGGCAGCCCAGCATAGGCGCCAACGATGGACAATTCATGAATGTGAGATCGGAGCAGAGCGAGGTGCTCAGGAACCTGCGAATGAGCCGGCGGGGAGGGCTGGGCTTGCAGCCCACACCGGAGCCATCGGGTCAGGACAACGCAGATGTTCCAGCCGACCCGGCACCCCGAGGAAAGCAGCGCGGTAAGGCGGTGCAGGTTGACCGTATCAAAATTCCCGGTCTACTGCCTATGTTTGCAGCGCTTGAAGCTGCAATGTGACGAGCCGCTTTCAAAGTTTGCTTAAAATTCAACGTGTGCCACTACAGCGCGGCAGCATGATCGACCTTGACGCTGACTATAACTCGCGGGGTTCGAGCGACGGCGACAGCAGCGGGCAGAGCAGCGCGGCGAACAGCGGGGCCAGCACGCCGCGACTCTCCAGGTCCATGACGCGGAGCGTGTCCTCCTTCTCGGTGTCGCACGGGCCGTCGTCCATGTCCAGGCAGGGTGTATATGGGGGGTATACTTTATTTGAATTTGGGGTATGGGGTCCTTCATAGGCCTATTTCGGTATATCGTTTGAACCCCCTCGCCGATCTGCGTACATTTTGATACGATTTTCCCTCTTGTTCTTGTCCTTGTGTCCAGGCGCATTAAGGACGACGAGGTGAGCGGAGTGAGCTGCTTCTGCATCCGCAGCCACCACCCCGTGCGCGAGCACCTGTACGACTTCATTAGCCACTGGTTGGGCCTCCCAGAAATTGCCCAAGACCCAAACGACGTTGAGCACACTTTAACCCTCGTTTCTTGCCTCTCTTGAGTGTATGGAGCTATGACAAAGTGCTTCAAACCGCTCAGCAACTTAGCGACTTTCAGTGCTACGTCGTCCAAATTGACAGTTCTGATTCATCGAACGGGATGACTTAGCATGCAAGTCGCGAAGTCGGTAAGTGGTTTGACGCACTTTGTCATGTATGCCACCCGCCTCATGCTTTGATCAAGTTCTATCGGGTCCTGGCCACTGGAGCTTCGACAACTTCATGTTCTTTCTCATCGCGGTGTCGTGCGTGGTGGGGCCTGGCAGATAGACATGTGGTGCATATTTCCCGCCGCATCATCCAACGCATGGTGAACCCTCGTCTCTTGAATTGAAGGGCATCCTATGACGTGGTGAGCAACATCTGCCAGATTCAACGTCATCCAACGCATTGTAACCTCTCGTTTCTTGAATTAAATGGCATCCTATGATGTGGCCAGCAATATCTGCCAGACCCTACGTCATCCAACACATTATCAACCCTCGTTTCTGTATTCAACGGCATC
>Ga0307489_10003699_pt1 | contig 10124 bp, 17 predicted proteins | sample SB12metaG_FD_202247 | JGI IMG/M metagenome (GOLD analysis project Ga0307489, IMG submission 202247) | Sea-ice brine microbial communities from Beaufort Sea near Barrow, Alaska, United States - SB 1.2 | ecosystem: Environmental > Aquatic > Marine > Coastal | place: USA: Alaska | collected...
CACGAATCGCCGCCTCGCTCCACGCAGAGTACTCGTTTTAGACCCTGCTGATCAGACGCAATTTGAAAACCCACTTCTCTCGATTCAGATTCGTCTTTGGTTGGCTTGATCTGATTGGGCTGATCGATCTAGTGTTGCGATGAGGACCCTTTGCGCGGGCGGCGGTCCAACAGCCGAGACCGTGCCCCCCGGGGCCCCGACCGCTGGGCAGGGTCTTACCCTCGTCCACTTCTCTGCTCAACCTGAGCCATTTCTACCACAAGAACACACCTTAAACACCCCTTAAGCACCCCCTGTACACCCTAGAACAACCCCTGCACGCACCCCCTATCGCACAAAAATCCCTCAAGTTGAGCTGAATTGGGATCGAGTGTAAGTCCCGACCGCTGGGGGGACCACGACCCGTACCACAAGGTAGGGCGCCCTGCAGGTTGACCCTATCAAACCTACGTCCAAAGCGCCTGGGACTAAGCGCTTGAACCTGAAATATAATAAACTGCTTTCAAGTCTTGCATTCAAATTCACCTTGCGCCGTTATCACGAGGATCGCGACCGGCGCGACGAGGACCGCTACTACGGTGGGGCCTGCCAGATATCGCTCGGCACATCATCCTGTGCACTTTATTGGTCCATCAGTTCTTGAGGTCATCTGGCAATCTATGGCGTGGCGGGCAATATCTGCCGGGATCATTGCCTGCCCTGTCATCGACACGCACCTTGAACCCTCGTGTATTGTGTAACGTGGCGGTCCATGACGTGGCGTCCAATATCTGTGCGACACTACACCACGGCGGGCGCGATGGCGGCGACCGCGGCGGCGGCGGGCGCGATGACGACCGCGGCGGTGGCGGCTACGGCGGCGGCGGCTACGGCGGCGGCAGCGGCGGCGGCGGCGGCGGCGGCCCCCGCTTCGGCGACGGCGGCGGCGACAACGTGTGCCGCGACTTTCAGCGCGGCGTCTGCTCCCGGCAGGGGCCAACACTTGGCCCGTTGTTATATTTCTGGGTTGCCGTAAGTTGGTTGGGGTGACGTGTGATTCTGACAGATTGCTAGCTGCCGGCGCAGAAGTGATCGCGCGCACCGCCTTTTTGCCGCGTGATCGCGAGCACGCACAAGCGCGCCCGCCACGTCGCCAGCAGCGCGCGCGCAACGCCAGCCGCGCGCAAGCCACCTCGCCAGTAGCGCGCGCCGCGCCAGCCGCGCGCACTCCACGCCACGCCAGCCACGCGCACGCCACACCAGCGCGCGCGCCACTACTCGCCGCCTACTCGCTGCGCCACGCGCGCGCACGCCGCTACTCGCGCGCCTCGGCGTGGCTGCTAGCGCGCGCTCAGGCGGGCGGTAGGTGGCTGTGGTAGCCGTGTGTTTATCTGTGATGTGCATTTAAAGAACAGCTGGCATGTCGAGCCAGCTCAAAAAAGAACCGTGGCTTTGTCCTGAACCCACTCGAATTATCCCCCGGCACAGCCACCTCGAAGCTGCTCAAGTTGAGCGGGAGCGGGGAGTGGTGTTTGGCCCTGGCTCGAGTCAGAACTGCCGCTACGCGCACGAGGTGGGGCGGTGCAAGCGCAAACCCGTGGGGAAGGCACCTGGCTACAGTGCAACCACCAAAATGATATCAAAAATATGATAAACCGTTTTCAAACCATGTTTTCATTTTCAAGTTGCGCCCCTACAACGAGGGCAACGTCCCGCAGCAGCAGTTCGGCGGCGAAATCTGCCGCGATTTCGCCAACGGACGCTGCAACCGCGGCGAAAACTGCCGCTTCCAGCACGACGGCGGCAACGAGGGCGGCGGCGGCGGCCGTAGCCCAGGCAGGGCGGTGCAGGTTGATATTATCAAAACCCTTGCTGAAAGCGCCTATGGTTACAGCGCATGAAGCTAGGTTACGATGATCCGCTTTCACGCTTTGCTTTCAATCTCAACTTGTGCCGCTACACCCCGGCAGCCCGCGCCGCGACGGCGGCGGCGGCGGCGGCGGCGGCGGTGGTGGTCGCTCCCGCTCCCGCAGCCGCGGGCGCGACCGCTCCCGCTCCCGCTCCCGCTCCCGCGGCCGCGGCCGCTAGATGGTGATGTTGCGCGCGCGTGGGCTCTACTGACGCGACAATGACGTTGCCATTGATGTGCTGTAGAGGGCCTTACTGACGTGGAAAAGTCCTTCCCTCGGCGGTGGCACAAGTGGGAATCCACGCGGGGTCAAACCCGCGCGGATTCACTGTTGCTGATCCTCTGCTATTGACGTGAGGGAGCAGCATCTACTGGCGTGATGGAGAAGGTTCTTGGAAAAGGTCAAAACCAAGAAGTTTCACAAAGAGGCGCCCCATGGTCCATCTGAAACCTTCGGGGAGACACGCGATGTTTTCTTGACTCCATTCATTACGAAAGCAAAAATCGACGAAAGCATGCGCGTTGTTTGTATAGATACCGTAGCGCATGTATCTGGAAGTTGAAAAGAAGGAAATTAAATTCACAATTTCGTCTCATCCGGTGTCGCGTTTCGTGTTTCTCGCTCCCGCAGGTGGCGGCGGCGACGACGTCCGTGGTGACCGGGGCAAGTCGTTCATGTGCTCTTACTGTTACAACATTCGTCCGATCGAATCATGAAATTGTACACTAGTGTCGCTTGCTAACGCTCACGTTCGGTACATGTGTGAGTCTCACCATCATCATCATCTGTGGTATTGTGTGTCAGTATGTGTCAGCTTCCCGTGTTGTGTTGAATGGGTTCGTCGCGAATGTCCTCGTCCCCGCGGATGTCATCGAGCCTTCCGCCGCCCGTCGCCCGCCGCGCGCCGCCGCCACCGCAGAAGACGCCGTGGCATCCACCTCAGTATCTTCCTCTAGACATTGTCCGGGGACATGGGCACCGGCTTGAGGTCGGAGCCGAAGGCTTCGGCGGAGTACGCGGATGTGGCGTCCACGGTTCCGCCGCCCGACATCGCCGACATGGCGCCGCCACCGCCGATGTTGTCGGCGGGGGGGACGCTGTCGCCGCGGGCGATGTTGCCACCGTGCGCCAGGGTCTGGCCACGTGTTCGCGTGTTTGGCTCAAGAACCTAGGAGTGTGTGCGGGAAGTGACACTATGAGGCGGATAATGTAGATAAGGAGGAGGCGAGTGCGTCTCGGTACACTATGTGGTGGAGGGCTAGATGATGAGGCGGCCAGGGTGTGCGGGTAAGCGTTGAGGCGGCTCTGAGGCGAATGAGGTAAATGGGAATGCGGCAAGGGTGTACGGGCACGCTGTGAGGCGGAGGAGGTGTATATGAGGAGGCGGCGAGTGTGCATAGGCAGACTATGGAGACGGCCCTGCCTAAACCCTAAACCCTAAACCCTAAACCCTAAACCTAAACCCTAAACCCTAAACCCTGAACTCTAAACCCTAAACCCTAAACCCTAAACCCTGCCGTACGCGCGCTCGTCATCCAGCGGCAAGTAGTTCGCCATGATGGCGCGCACCTTGACCCAGGGACGCACACCACATCCGTGCCGCCTCAATTTGAGTCCTTTGCGCCCCATGCCGCCTCGACTTGAGCTTCCCGGTTCCATAAACCATGCAAGTCATCCCACTTGATGCTCCCCTCATACGCTGAAGTTGAGCCAGGACCGCACAGCAGCTCCCGTTCCTGCCCAACTTGACCCCTTTGGTGCCATAACCCACGCGAATGAACCCACGAAATGCCTCGAAAAGATCAAGTTCAGCGGGGACGGATACCGGCGTCCGGCCGACCGGCCCAACCTCTTTGTTGATCTGGCTGCGGACCTTGAAGCGGTAGGCGCCAAACGCCAGCGCCACCACTGAGCAGGGGCTTGGATCGTCCACTTCTCAGCTCAACGTAAGCACCTTCTGTGGGCTGCACGCGTCGGCTTTTCGGCTTGATGTGAGCACTTTTCGTGGGCTATAAGGGGCGTCTCGTCGAGAAACAAACGTCTCAGTTTGAGCTGAGAAGTGGACGCCAGATGTGGCTTCAGTGACCGAAACGGCTCAGGTTGAGCTGCAAAGTGGGCGAGTGTAAGCCCTTGCCACGGAGGTGAGCGCCAGCAGCGTGATGCCCAGGATAGTGCCGACGCCCACGCCGCCGCCGCCGCCGCGCCGCGCCTGCTCCACGGCGGTGAGGCCGCATGACTTGCCGTCGGCGGCGATCTGGAAGCCGTCAATGCACTTGCAGGAGTGGCCCATGGGGCTGGCCACGCACTAGGGACTGACACTCGTCCACGTTTTAGCTCAACGCAAGCGCTTTTTGTGGGCTACTCACGCCCACTTTCCAGCTTGGCGTTGTCACGTTCTGTGGCTATGTCAGGAGGCATCATCGGCAAACGCGTCTCAGGGCAAGCTGAGACGTTGACGCTTGCTGTGGCTTCTGTGACCAATAGCGGCTCAGGGTGAGCTGAGAAGTGGACGAGTGTAAGCCCGTGCCACGCACTCCTGCTCGCACCCGCCGTTGTCGCCGGCTGCGCACTGGTCGATCATGATGCAGCTGATGCCGCCCACCAGGGGCTTACACTCGTTCACTTTTCAGCTCAACCGGAGCCGGGCTTACACCCGTTCACGTTTCAGCTCAACCTGAGCCGTTCCTGACATAAAGTAAACCCCAGACATATCGTAATACTCCCTGCTACGGCCCTAAACAACTCCTAATGCACCCCTATCCCACAGAAAGCGCTTACGTTGAGCCGAAAAGTGGACTAGTGTAAGCCCCTGCCGCCCACGAGCTTGAAGCCTTCGTTGCACTCGCACTTGTGGCCGCCCACCAGGGGCTTACACTCTTCCACGTTTCGACTCAACGTCAGCATTTTCTGTGGGATAGAGGGTGCGTGTAGGATTTGTTTAGGGAGTGTTTAGGTCATGTCATGTCAGGGGGTCGTAGGGGGTGTTTGGGGGTTGATGATGGTGTCTATTTGTTTCAGAAAAGGCTCAGATTGAGCTGAGAAGTGGACGAGTGTAAGACCCTGCCGCCCACGGTGTTGACGCACTTCTGCTCGCACTGGTTGTTAGGCCCGCGCTGGTCGATGGTGCCAGGGATCATGGGCTTGCACTCGTCCACCTTTCGGCTCAACGTAAGCACACTTTGTGGGATACGTTGGTTGCAGGATTTCCCCCCGGTCTATCAGACAGGGGGTCACGGGGAGGTGTGACCAAAACGGCTCAGGTTGAGCTGAGAAAGTGGACGAGTGTAAGCCCTTGCCGGGAATGGTCGCGCACTCGTCCACGTCCTCGCAGGTCACGCCGTCGCCTCAGAGCAGGGACTGCCAAGTATTGCTCGCCACGTCATCCAACGCACTACGCAACTCACACCCCTGTGTCAATTCTTTTTGGCGTTTTGGTCGGCCGGCTTCCAGTGTGGAAACTACTTTCACGCGGCCGACTCCGGTCGGCGATGTGACGAAATGCCGCGTCGATACCAGTGTGATGTCCTCACGCCATACAAAGCAGGCCAATTGGACTGCCGTATGGTTTATTTGTTTCGACACACGGGCCTGAGTCCCTTGGCACTTTGAGCCGTCGTTGCTCGAATCACATGGCATCCTATGACGTGGCGAGCGCTATCTGCCAGGCGCTACCCTTGAAGCCGGCCGGGCACTCGCAGCGGTAGCCGCGGAAGGTGTCGACGCACGCCGTGAAGTTCAGCCCGCCCGGCGCGGCGGCGTCCAGCTTCCAGCACCTGGCTGTAGCGGCGCAAGATGAAATTGAAAGCGAAGTTTGAAAGCGGCTCGTCACATTTGAGATTAAGGCGCTGAGCCCAGGCGTGCTTTCAACTCGGGCTTTGATACTGGCAACCTGCACCGCCCCACCCGGCGTTGCCCGGCTGCTCGCACTCGTTCGTCTCCATGGCCGCGCCCAGGCACACCGCCGGCGCCGTCGTCTCCGAACCCAAGGGTCCGCCACGTCGCAGGTGCTTGCAACGTTGCTCGCCGCATTATCCACCTCATAGTGTACCGGTGCTCGCCACGTCATTCACCACATAGTGTACTGGTGCTCGCCATGTCATGCACCACACAGTGTAGCTGTGCTCGCCACGTCATCCACCACACAGTGAACCAGTGATCGCCACGCCATTCACCACATAGTGCTCACGACGTTGTCCACCTCACAGCGCCATCGCCACGGGTTGGGGGTCATTGACGACAGCTTAGCTCCGGCTGTGTTGAGGTGATCGGCTGGCATGACTCGAGGGGTTTCTGGGACATGAAAAATGAAATGTGGCACCCCCTTAAAAGAGCCCGACTTGCATGGACTGCCAGCCGGGCAAAAGACCGGGTTGCCCTCGAGTATCTGGCGAAGCCATCTGTCCCACTTCCTCTGGATCACGATAGGAAGCAGGGTGGAAAGGCTGCGCCCCAGTTTAGGAACCCTAAGCCCTAAACCCTGAACCCTAAACCCAAAACCCTGAACCCAAAACCCTAAACCCCAAACCGTAAACCTTGGACCCTGGACCCTAAACCCTAAACATCTGGCGAAGCCATCTTCCTCTGGAACAAGACAGGAATCGAGGTGGAAAGGCTGCACCCCAGTGTGGAAGAACATCAGTACAATATGTGGTGGATGACGTGGTGAACGATGGCAGTACGACTTGCGAGAAGCTGAATCTGTATGTCAAGCTGAGGTGGAAGGAGTGGAGGAGAGAAGGGGAGTGGGGAGGGTGGAGGGGGAGGGGCTAGTGGGGAAGGAGGAGGAGGAGTACGAGGAGGAGGAGTGGATTGGAGTGATCGGGCCGTGCCTGGAAGCCGGCGCACAGGGTTCCTCGGCGTCGCGGGTGCACCGGTACACTATGATCAATCAGTCAGGCCCCGCCAGCAGCCCAGGTGCACCAGTACACTATGAGCAAACAGTCAGGCCCTGCCTGGAAGCCGGCGCAGAGGGCGTGCAGGGCGTCGCGGCCCGTCAGACGGCCGCGGTACTGGTCCCGGTTGCAGCGCCGCAAGTTGGAACTCAAAGCAAAGTTTGACAGCAGTTGGATAATGTTTTTGTTTCAAGCGCTTCGATCCAGGCGTTGACAATGTGGGTTTCATCGGTTCAACCCAGATGAACAAGATATGATCCGATATCGACATGGGAGATTAATGTGGGATATCGATGTGCGAGATCGGACATCAATGGAATTTCGATAGGAATGTCTATATGGAATGTGGATTATCGATATTGGGTATGGGTTATCGATATGGTCATCCTGGATATCGATATGGGATATCTTGTCACTCTGGTTCAACCTGCACCGCCTCGCCAGGTTGATGACCACGGTGGGCAGCAGCACGATGGCGCCGCGCCCGCTTCCCGCCGTGTCCGACTGCAGCTTCAGCTCCTCCTCCATCACCGTGTTGTAGCGGCGCAAGTTGAGTCTCAAAGCAAAGTTTAGAACCGCTTCATGAGACGTCAGGCTCAAGAGTTAAAACTAGCCGCGGTCAAGCCCGGGTCAATTGGAGTCAACCTGCATCATCCTGCCGTGTTTGTCACGTCGGCGCTCACGTCGCCCACGCACGCCTTCACGCGCGCGATGCCCGTCGGGTCAATGCCCACGTCGGCCATGATTTTTTCCGCGCACACCTCGGTGAAAGTGCCGGCCTCCATCTTGCAGTGGTCGTTGTGGCGCACAGCGTAGTCCCACCACAGCCATGGCGTAGTGGCGCAAGTTGAATTTGATAGCAAAGTGGGAAAGCGGTCCATCACATATTAGTTTGAAGAGCATAAATCCGGGCGTTTTCAATATAGATTTCATCGCTTCAACCTGCAGCGCCCCACCACGGCGCGGAGTGGTGCGTGCCGGCCACCTCCCGCACCCAGGGTCGCGTGCACTATGAGTTCCTCATGTCACACGATGCCGCTTAAACTCAGTGGCGGGGTGACATGTCACCCTCATCTCCTTGAAAATCGAGGGTCTAGTTACTCAAGGATGGCGACCCGCTCGGACTTTCGGCGAGTCGGTCAGTGGGAATTTTGAAATGGACAGGTCTGATTGGTCGAACGGGATTCGATACCATAATTGCGATACCGGATCGGACACAGAGTTTTAAGTGGAAACACCAGCGTGTACACGTGGTGAGTGAAGCTACTAACATGTATACCTGTTACCGCAATCTGGCATCTTAATTGGAAAAGAAAAAAGGGAAAAATGTCGTGAAGCGCGCATCTCATATACTATATTCTCATCAAGTATGTACTCAGATGGACTTAAGAGGTATAGTTCGAGTTAATCATCGATGCGAGAGTACAGAGCGTGCTGAATGACATGGCGGGCGATGGCGGGGAATCATGGTACTGTCGGCCTGACCCAGATGAGGCAGAGCTGGCGAACGTTATACACTATGACTCCCCCATGTCACACGATGCCATTTAACTTGACACGCCAGGGTCTACACGTGGTGAATGACGCGGGGGAGTCAATCATTGTAAACGTGGCCTTACCCGGAAGATGCAGAGCTGGCGCAGGTTCTCCTCGGCCACGGTGGCGCCGTTGTACCCAAACTCAGGGCCTCATCCAAGTCCCCTTATCAGTTTAGCTTGATGACCTTTCAGATAGCAAAAAGGGCCCAACACATAACATGAGAAGAGAGGCGTGGGTATGGACAGATTAGATGAGCAGGTATGGGTGTAAAGGGACCCAACTCATGACATAACCGTCCCGTGTGGGTACGGACAAATTGGATCAACAGACGAGCTCTTAAGCTGGTAGTTTCAAACTGGCTGAAATTTAGCTTGAGAAGAGAGGTGCAGTTGTGGCCCGACCCGGCGGCACGGACGCGGGCGGCGGCGGCGGGATCCACGGCGGTGCCCTCCGCCCAAGGGCTGGTGCACTATGAACCAACCGTCAGGACGAGAAGGATGACGAGGAGTAGAAGGAGGAGGTGGAGGAGGAGGAGGTGGAGGAGGAGGAGGAGGAGGAGAAGGAGGGCCAGGAAGGAGGATGCGGCGAGCGTGTGCGGGAAAGCAGTGCACCAACAAGCATGCGCAATCAGTGAGAGGACGACGGTGCGGGCGCCTACCTTTACCCTAAAACCTAAACTGAAAACCCTATGAACCCTGAACCCTACCTCGGTGGGGTCCGGCGTGCAGTACCGCCCGTTGTTGATGCACAGGTCCCCGCACTGCGCCGGGTCGTTGCGGCACGCCGCGTGGCAGGGCCGCACACATAGTGTACCGGTACAACATCAGCACAACGGGCGGGTCCATGGCGGCGGCGGAGAAAGCAGGTGTTGAGGAATAATATTTGTGCAGGGGGGCTCCGTTCTCAATAATGCCCCGGCCAGTCGGATGCCACTCCCTTCGCAGGGGCAGAGCTGGTATGATGGCGATCGGTCATCACATGTGGGTATGCAATTGCGGTGGACGACGTGGCGCCGCATGAGGCAGAGGTCCCCACCCAGGTTAGGAAGTGCGGCGTGAAGGCGGCGGAGTCGCTCTTCTCCAGCTTGATCGCGGCGCAGGGGCTGACACTCGTCCACCTTTCTGCTCAACTTAAGCACTTCGGAGGGATACGGTGGCTGCTCAACTTAAGCACTTCGGAGGGATACGGTGGGTGGTATATGTGACGAAAGCGGCTCCGGTTCAGCTGAATAGTGGACGAGTGTCAGCCCCCGCCGCGGAGGGAGCCATCTCGTCCACGAAGCCACTGACGCGCTCACACACGCGCCCGCACGCCTGGTTGGACGTGCTCCACAGCTCCCACTCCACGCTGTAGCGGCGCAAGTCGGAATTGATGGCATAACTTGAAATCAGTTTATCATACTTCAGGCTCAAGCGCTTAGTTCCAAGGTAATTTCACCTTGAGCTTGTGATGATGGGGTCAACATGCACCGCCTTACCACGCGCGAGTCCGGGCTGGCGATGGAGTCCGACCAGTCCAGCGTCACCAGCGGCGTTTTGCCGTCGCGGATCGCCTGCTTCAGGGCGTCGCCCGTGGCCTTGGTGTATGGGCGCAAGTTGAATTTGAAAGCAACATTTGAAAGCAGTTCACCACCTATTTAACTTTGAAGCACTGAAACCCGGCGCCTTCGATGTAGTAGCACGTGGTCAGGACACAGGGTAACACACACAGGCATTGAGTCAGAGACCCGAAGCATCCAATGACATATTCCGTGCTTGCAATTCGGCGTTCAAGCTGCACCGCGCTATGACAAAGTGCGTTAAAG
>Ga0307489_10003702_pt1 | contig 10120 bp, 14 predicted proteins | sample SB12metaG_FD_202247 | JGI IMG/M metagenome (GOLD analysis project Ga0307489, IMG submission 202247) | Sea-ice brine microbial communities from Beaufort Sea near Barrow, Alaska, United States - SB 1.2 | ecosystem: Environmental > Aquatic > Marine > Coastal | place: USA: Alaska | collected...
TTGATCCGAGCCTGTGATTGGTCCATGCTTTTTGCTTTTTGCTTTTTGCTTTTTGCTTTTTGCTTTTTGCTTTTTGCTTTTTGCTTTTTGCTTTTTGCTTTTTGCTTTTTGCTTTTTGCTTTTGCTTTTGCTCGTAACACTTTGACGCACTTTGTCATACACATATGCCATTGGATGTCGTGTGACTCGGCGATCACCGGTGGGAACGATGTGTTGTGTGACGCAGCGCGCGTGTTGTGGGCGCCCCTCAGCAGAGGAAGCGTCGCGCCACGCCCGTGCCCGCGCCTGTTCCCGCCCCCGCGGCAGGGGCTTACACTCGTCCACCTTTCACCCCAACCTGAGCCGTTTCTGACAAATAATTCACCCAACACACCCCCTTAATTAACGCCGATACACCTTAAACACGTTTACCCCCTATCACACAGAAAGCGCTTACGGTGAGCCGAAAAGTGGACGAGTGTAAGCCCCTGCTCCGCGCCGGTCCCCGCCGCCGCTGCCGCCGCTGCTGCCGGCGGCGGCGTCCCCCCGCCGCGCGCATGCACCATGGACTTCGCCTCTCTGCTCACGCTCCTCGAGGCAGGGACAGCCCTTGCTGCGTCTTCCACCACATAGCGCGCCGGTGCTCGCCCACTCATCGATTTCGTTGGTATTGCCCGTACTTTTAATTTTAATTTACTTTTAATTGAATAATATCATTGAATTTGCATCCGCGTTGCCCTACCCCGCGGCCCCCACCTCACCCATGGACGCCCACGCGGCCCTCGGTACTGCTGTTGCCCGCGCCCGCGCACTCCACGGTAGGTCGGTGCAGGTTGACCCTGTCAAACCCGCGTTGAAAGCGCCTGAACTAAGCGCTTAGAACTGATATATGATGGACCGCTTTAAAACTTTGCTTTCAATTTCAGCTTGCGCCGCTACACCTCGGAGCCCCGCCCGCTGCTGTGGAGCACAACCACTACCACAACGAGGACGAAGACGATAACGGCGACAGCGACGAGCAGAACGAGCACCCCCGCAACTGTGGCGACTCCGGCGACCTGCGGGCGCTGCCGGCAGGGGCTTACACTCGTCCATTTCTCAGCTCAACCTGAGCCGTTTCTGACACTCGACACATCGTTCCCCTAGACGCCTAAACACCCCCTCCACCCCCGCCTGAAACACTCCCTGAACACCCACTAAATACCCCTGGTCCCACCAAAAGCGCTTACGTTGAGCTGACAGGTGGACGAGCGTAAGCCCCTGGCTGCCGGGGTCCCACCAGTGCGCCGTGGACAGCATGCTCTGCGACGTGGTCAAGGCCGCCCTCGACAGCGCTCGCACGGCCGACGGCCACTTCGTGCTTCCCCGCGGTGGGGACGCGGCACTCCCAACCTACGCTGGTTCCACTTTCACCTTTACTATGACAAAGTGCGCCAAACCACTTCGACACTTAGTGAGACATAGTGCTAAGTCGTCCAGCTCGACAAATCAGAACGCTCCATTTGGACGACTTAGTACTAATTGTTGCTAAGTGTCTGAGTAGTTTGACGCACTTTGTCACAGGTCGTTTAGCTTGCTTTTCAACTTGAATTATTCTTTTCCTGACACCCGTTATCCTAGCTGAATACCTCGAAAGATGCTGACATTGATGTGAAGCGGAGTGAGTGGTCCGGCCCTGCCCCGCGACCGCGCCGACCGGCCGCGCGACCAGCAGCGCCCCGGTCTCATGCGGCGGGGCCTGCCCACTCGTTCCCGCTTCACCTCACCCTGACTGTTTGCTCATGCTGTACCGGTGTACCCGTACATCCACCCCGCATCCTTCAGACCGACTGAAAACTCCACCTACGTGGGCCAGGGCGAAGGCCTGGTGGCTGCTTATACACGCGGCAGCGTCTCTCCCTCTCCATCTCTCTCTGAAAACTCCACCTTTCGCCTCCAGCTCAACTTCAGCACCGTCAAGGGACCATGTAAGCGTCGTAGGCGACAAAAACAGCTAAAATCGAGTCGGAAGTGCACTGGGTTGGCGGATTCCAATTCCAGGGTCCAGGAATCAACCTGAATCCACCCGAATACGTCCGAATCCTGAAACGCCAACCCAGGAAATGCGTGACGAAGTCGGCCCTGCCGGTCGGGCGGACTCCACCACGGAGGCCCAGGCAGGAGCCTAAACTCGTCCACTGTTCGGCTCAACGTAAGCACGTTGCGTGGGATCCTCTGTGTCTATGGGTGGGGTCAATGACAATAAACGGCTCAGGTCGAGCTGAAAAGTGGACGAGTGTAAGCCCCTGGGCCCAGGCCATCGGCGCCGCCGCCGGTGCCATGCTCCAGGCATGGGGGTGATATTTGTCCGTCTGATATTTCAAGTCTAACGATCAACACCCTACAGTCACCCCCCATTTGGAGCCCCAGAGGGAGCCCAATTGAGCGTCCGGGCAATGGGGTTGCTCACAATAAACGACAAAGAAAAATATGCAATCAGGCGGAGGCGAACTTCGCACTCGCGTGTCTGAGTACAACTAGTCGCTGAAACCCCATCCGAGTGCAGTAGATGCGCGTATCTACGTTTACTTTACGGTTAAACTCGTAAAGAAGCGTTGTTGACGACCAGCACTACACAGCTGTCGAATCTCCTCCTCCTCCTCCTCCTCGTCCTCCTCGTCCTCGTCCTCCTCGTCCTCCTCCTCCTCCTCCTCCTCCTCCTCCATCTCCTCCTCCCCCTACTCATTCTCCTCCTCCTCCTCCTCCTCCTCCTCCTTGTCCTTCTCCTCATCCCCAGCGCGTCTGCATGAGCCTCTGAAGGTAAGGCATGCTCGATCTGGGTTCGAGTGCTCGTTCTCAATGACCCGCCTGCCCTGGCAGAAGACGAGGACCATTGAGAATGAGCACGCGACCATGAACCAAGTCCTCGCGTCTGTATGAGCATTCACCCTGAAGTCATGATCCGATCTCGGTTCGAATTCTCGTTCTCAATGACCCTGCCGCCAGGACGCCCGCTCCTTCAGCAAGGTGGGACAGAGTGACGTTATTACCTGTTGCGACCCTCCTTTCTCTGGCATGGAAAAACCGGGAATACGCAAATACGCAAGAGGCCCGAATACGCGGAAATACCCAAGAATACTCAGCCCCCCCGGCGCGAAGCGCCGCGAAAATTTTCGGACAGCACTGTGAGTTAGTGTCGTAACATGGGACGCCATCTGCTCATACAGAATACGCGAATACGCAAGCGATCCAGATACGCAGCAATATTCAACAATACCACACCCCCCCCACCGGAATATCCCATCCCAGTCCTTTCTTGGGTTACATTCAACAACCGTTATGAAAGAGGCCTGCTAATTTCTTGCGTTTGATGATGAGCAGCAGTGAACATCCCTTCATTTCTTTCCAATCACCCAGCCGAATCACCCTTTCGTTGGATACCAAATACCCCTCCATCCGACATTACATACCCCTCCATTCGATAGTAAACACCCCTCCATCCGAAAGTACATACCCCTCCATTGAATGCTAAACACCCCTCCATCCGACAGTACACACCCCTCCATTCGATGGTAAACACCCACCCCTCTGAGTGGCGAGCATCAGCCGGGCGGTCGGACCCTTGCGCCGGATGGACCTGTTGGCGTTGACGCGGCCGGACAGCACCGCCGCGGCGGGCGCGCTCTCCCGACCCCCCCTCCCCGCCCTCCACCTCCCGCCGCAGTGCTTCGCGGGGGGGTGCAGCCAGACCTGCAAGGTAGGGCGGTGGAGGTCGACACAATGAAACCCATGTTGAAACCGCCTGAAACCCTAAACCCTAAACCCTAAACCCTAAACCCTGAAGCTAAAGTGTGATATACTGCTTTCAAGTTCTGCTTTCAAATTCAACTTGCGCCGCTACTTCAAGGGAGGCGCGGGCGTGCGCGCGGCGTCCGGCCGGCTGGTGACCGACCCGGCGTGGAGCGTGCTCAGCCCGGTGCCGCGGGTGGGGCATTTGTTGTTTACGGCGGCCAGGGCGAAAACCTGGTGCCTCCTTATACATGGAAAAGCGTCTCTCTATCTATCTCTATCTCTCTATCTCTCTGACTCTCTATCTCTCTGTCTCTCGCTCTCTCTGTCTCTTGGACCCCACACTCAGCGCACCGGTACGCAATAATTAGCAGTGCTTGGCCCGGTGCTGCTAGCAGATGGGACGCGGAGCATCATGCTCGCCACGCCATTCCTCGCGCATATTTTAACGTGCCGAGTGTTGATGATCCGGCCCTCGCCGCAGGAGCGCCGGCAGCTGTGGGTGGGCCCCGCGGCAGGGGCTTACACTCGTCCACTTATCATTCTCCCCCTGAGCCGATTCTGACACTCAACGCATCCCCTAAAAGCCTAAACACCCCCTCCACCCAAGCCTTAAACACTCCCTAAACACCCCCTAAACACCCCCTAAATACCCCTTGTGCCACAAAAAACGCTTACGTTGAGCTGAAAGGTGGACGAGTGTAAGTCCCTGCCCCGCGGGCACCATGCCCTCCGCCGCCGAGGTCATGAGCGTGTTGGACGGCGGGGTCGCACAACTCTCAACAAATAGGCCGATGTATACCGCCTGGGTGAAATGCCCATACAGAGTTGCGGACAAAGCGTCAGCGCTCCGCGCGGGAAAGCGGGCGCCTGGGTGAATGCCCATACAAAGTTGCGGGCAAAGCGTCAGTGCTCAGCGCAGGGAGTGATATACCGAAATCGGCCTATTCCCCCTCATCCCATGGGCAGTCGTGCTCCCGCGCCCACCGCAATACCGCCAGGTGCCCGCTCTTACCGCATAACATGAACGCTCCCACTCTGCAGGACGTATGCGCGCTGAATCTAACTAATCCTTCATTGGTCTGCCTGACTCAGAGCTTACTACAACATTGGTTCCCTTTTGAGCTTCACCTGAGCCTGTTTCTTTGCAATCGCTCTCAACTTGATGCGTTGAAGATGCTGAAGTTGAGCTGGAACGGGAACCCGTGTAAGGCTTTACTGCATGGGATGGCCCGCATTCAGCGGATCGAGGGGACGGCGTGGTGATTGCGCTTCGTCGGGAGCGGCCGAGGCGGTGCCGGAGACTTGACGGAATTGACTCGCCCCGGAAGTGGACCAGTGGTGAGCAACTGATAAATGAAACGATTGAGGAACAAAATGGATAGATGTACAATGATACGACGCATGACGTGGATGAGAAACCAAAATTGCAAGTGAGAAACAGAAATCTGTGAGAATAGAGTAGTAGCTTTGACGTGGATGGCAACCTGAAACTGAAACAGTGAAACGGATAGATGTACGATATACGCTGGAGCAACAAGATGATTTGTTGGTTGCTCCGGAAACGGAAATCGTCTGCAAGTGAGAAGCATGGCTTATGATGTGGCTGAGAAACAGAACTGTAAGTGTGAGACTGATGTGATACTGAGATCTGATGTGGCTGAGAAACTGATGTAAGTGTGATACTGATGTGATACTGGTGTGATACTGATGTGATACTGATGTGATACTGAGGTGATACTGATGTATGTGTGAAACTGATGAGGCACGAAACGATGAAACGAGGTGGGCTTCCTTGATGAGGTTACCGTGTTGTATTTTGAATGGCAGCATGGAACCCTCGGCAGTGCACTAGCTAGGCCCCCCGCGCTTGCTCGGCGGTTGGATTAGCGTTATTACCATTGTTGATGAACTGACCGTGTTATACTAAATACGAATTACTAAAATACTACTCGTGGGCGTTGCTCTATCGGCTACATCATGTCATCCTCTGATGAGTGCTAGCGTCAAGTCAATTGGAACCGGTGCGAGTGGCGTCCTCCCGCAGCCGCCCGGCCACGGGTGGGCCGCGCAAACTCCATTTGCACTGTCGTTTGAAAAGACACAAAAATCTAACACGTGTTGGGAAAAATGTTTCGGGAATCCGGGCGAACTTCGTGACCACACGTGCAAAACACGTGGTCACACGTGTTATATTGACGTTCGAAATTTAAGTGCACTGCCAAAGGAGGAAAATCCCCCCTCAGCCCCTCGCGAGCACTTGAACATACTTTCAACTACGAGCAGCCGAAATTTAGCAATACGAGTAGGGACGACATCGAACGGTACTCGTAGATCTAGACCTGATGGAAAAGAACTGGACGGACACACACCCCCCGGGTCACTGAAAAGCGCGCTTAGGGTTTAGTAGTGAGCATTATGCGTACTACTACTATGACCGGGCTCCGATCATGAGACCGCCGCACGTAATAAGTCGGGGGTAAGTCACACACACCGCCGCCGTCTTCGCAGAGTGTGCCCCACCGCCCCGGCGCACAGGCGACTTCCTCCGTTGAGCGGCGTCTCAGGTTGTTTGTCATGCGCGTCACCCGCGGAGACATGCACAGCTGGCAATATTAAGGCCGGCCCGCCTCGTCATCCACCACAATGTAGAGCTGCTCGTAACCCCTTATGTATGATTGGGTTCGATGACACCCTGCGACGCGTGGGGAGCGAGGAGCGGTGTTGGGGTGGTCCTAGAGGCGGGGACATCGGGGGCCAGGGTGGTGTGCGCCGCGGCCCGCGGGTTTAGGGTTTAGGGTTTAGAGCACCCGGGCGCCGCCGGGTGCCAGCGCAGTTGTGGTGACACTGCACGGGAAGGGGCGGATCGAGGGGTGCTTCCAGGGCCCCGTGTGCACCAACTGCCTGCACCACTGCAGGGTGCCACGTGAGTCAAAGAAATAATGGTCAGAACGTCACCGTGATGACGCCGCCACCCGCAAAGGCGAGCACAGCGCAGCCTTTTGCGGGCGAAGCTTTTTGTCAACCGAGTGCGACTGGAGGCGTTCGTTCCATATGAAAAGTGGGGCGCCCCTCTCTTCTCCTCCCCAACAATGAGGCCTACGTCGTCTATGCATTGAATCTATTCCTACTATGTTATACCCGCCCAGTTCTGGCCTTGGCCTCTCGCTCTTTCCCTATCGCCGCCCATGGCCCAACATCCCAGCTTCTGTTCGTGTGCCCGAGGCCCCCCCACCAGCCCACCTCTGCCCTCTCGCCCATCGCCCCCTACTTGGAATCACTCTTGGGACTACTCTGCAGACGGCTGTTGCGCGCGCTGTCCTTAGACTGTGCGGCGTCAGACTGCGAGGCGTCGCGCATTTCGGCCACCTGCAACGATGTAGGGGACGTCGGTCGAGTGACGTGTGAGTTGTCGCATATGTTGAAATGTGGACTGAACATTTAAGTTGAGCGCATCACAGATGGGCGCTTAACTTGAGCGCTTAAGCTGGGCGCTTAAGGTGAGCGCTCAAAGTTGGGCGCTTAAGCTGAATGAGCACTCAAGTTGGGTGCCCCAGTTGAGCGCGTATAAGTTGAAGTGCCGTCCAACCTCCAACGCGTCGTGGCGAGATTGTTGCCACGTGGAGGGCAGTGGAGGGTGGAGGCACGGTACACAATGGCGGGGTGTGGGAACTCGGAAGAGAAGTGGGGTAATAAAACGTCCAACGCGTCGTCGCGCGATTGTGAGTGGCGACGTGGAGGGAAGCGGAGGGTGTTGGGGCGGTATGCAATGGGCAGGTGTGTCGGAACTCGGAAGATGAATGGGGACTGACCTCTTGCTCCTTCTTGCGCACACTCTTGAACGCCAGAGGGACGCAGCTGGCGACGAGGCCAATGGTCACCCCCAGCGCCACCTTCCACTGCTCGGCCGCTGGCTGCGTCCCCGCCGGGATGTTCGCCTCCGAGGCGAGCCGAAACGGCCATTTCATAGTGCCGCTGCTCAGCGCGCGCCAATGTGACATTGACACAGGTGCCGGCTGCTTAGAGCACACACGTCACCCCCCGCCCGCGCCCCGCCCGCGCACCGCTGAGATATTTTTCGTCTGCTGCTTGTTTCAGCGATGAGACCGCCGCGCGCCGTCAATCATTTTTGGTTTCAACTTTCAAGCTCTGAGATCACTTGCTTTCAAATTTCAACATACAGGTTTCAACTTGCACCACCGATCGTCAGCAGCTTCATGATGTTCCCTGCAGTCGATTACCTCGAACTCGTATGGATAGAGGTCACAAATTCTTAATTATGTCTTTGACATCCGCCCCCACCCTCATTTTGCCCATACGGAAAATCGACGATCTCGTTTCGCTAATATTAAAAATCGACGGGGACTTTTTCAGAGTCTCCTCCCGCCGCCCCTCTTCAGCTTTAGCCTTTAGGCGTCGCGATCGGTTGGGCGCCGCACTTCTCCGCACCCCTGCTTCCCCCCTTCCCCCCCAACACTCACTCATCATGCCGCCGAAGCGCAAAGGATCCGCCAAGGGCAAGTCCGGGCCTCGCGTCATCTCCGAGGTACGTTGCGCCCCGCCGCCTTTTTGCCCTCGATTGGATTTGGCGGGGAGCAAATGGTTGCAGCATGGCGGCGGCGCGTCTCACGGCGGGACAAGCTGCGCCGGGCGGCGCAGCCCACGCACGAACTCGCCGGTCCGGCGTTGAAATGGGTCGGCACGCAACGCACGCGTGGCGCAAGGCGGCGCCCCCGCTACCGAGCCGTGGCGGGTGGAGGACAAAAATCGTGTGGATATCGGTGCAGCGCCGCCAGCAGCGCAGGCGGTGTTTGCCACGTGCCGGAGCGCGATTGATTCTTCTTGACCCCTCGGGCGGGCCGATCGCCCCCAACCCCCTGCGGTAACCCCGCAAGCGCGCGCCCACCACCGCGGCTACCCCCTGCCCTTCCCCGTGCTGCCCCGCCCCGCCGCGCTGCGCCGCCGCGTCGCCTCCCGCATCTCACGACGCGCTCACCCCCCGACACCTCCCGATTCATTCACCCCGCAGGTGTCAGCGGAGTCCCGCGCCGCCGCCTCCGCGGCCAAGGAGATCGGCAACAAGTTCTTCACCGCCATGAAGTACGACGACGCCGCCAAGGCCTTCTCCGACGCCATCACGCACGACCCCACCGACCACATTTTCTACTCCAACCGCTCCGCATGCTACTCCTCCACCGGCAAGATCACCAAGGCTGTTGAGGCATGGATGGACCTCGCTCGGCCCAAGAGCAGAAATCGCAGTGTTTGTTTTTTATGGTTTTTGGCGAAGGGCCGGACACTCAGCTACCGCGGTGGTCAATACCGCGGCAGTTCTTTCACATATGGCCCACATGAAACTGGCCCGCGGGCCGTGCGCGTTTGTATGTTATGCACGGTCCGTAATGCCAGCTGTTTTCATCGCGTGCGGTGCCTCTCGCCCGTGCGTCCAAAACGCTGGACGACATTCCACATTCGACAAAAGTTTTCCTCTCGGTGATTTGGTTTTTGGGGTTGAGCTGTGCGCAGCGGTCCACGTCTATGAACATCACGCTCGACAAAATACCGCGGACTTACCCCTGCGCGAAGTCGGCTCTCTCGCCCCCGGGAGACGTGGTACCCATTTATGGTGTGTGATGTTGCCTAGCCCCCGGCCCCGCCCCCCGCCCCTGAGACGTGGGACTCAGTTGTGGTGTTGGGTGTGTGGCGAGGACCCTGCCCCCCGGACGCGCAGAAGTGCGTGGAGCTGAAGCCCGACTGGGCCAAGGGGTACTCGCGCCTCGGCGTCGCTCTCTTCAAGAAGGGCGACCTGGCCGGCGCGCAGAAGGCGTACGCCGGCGGCATCGCATGCGACCCCAACAACGCGCAGTGCAACGACGGGCTGGCAGAGGTGCGCGCTGCGCGCGCCAACCAGGCAGGGGCTTACACTCGTCCGCTTTTCAGCTCAACCTGAGCCGTTTCTGACACAAGCTGCATTCTAAACACCCCCTGACACGCCCTAGCACCTGCTAAACACCCCCTGGCCAACCCCTATGTGCACCCACTATCCCACAGAAAGCGCTAAGTTGAGCTGAAAAGTGGACGAGTGTAAGCCCGTGCAACCAGGGCAAGGCCGACAAGGCGGCGGAGGAGCTGGAGCAGATGAACATGGACCCGTCCGACCGCTACGTTATCGGCATCGACCTCGGCACCACCTACTCCTGCGTCTCCGTCTGGAAGGTGGGGACGCCCACGGGAGCCTCCCCACGCCGACACACACGTGACTCCAACTGTAGCGTAGCCCCCCCCAAAGAGCCGGCAGAGTTCCATCACCTTCTCCTTCTCTTCTCCTCTCCTCTCTTCTCCTCTCCTCTCTCCTCTCTACTCTCTCCTCTCT
>Ga0307489_10003703_pt1 | contig 10119 bp, 16 predicted proteins | sample SB12metaG_FD_202247 | JGI IMG/M metagenome (GOLD analysis project Ga0307489, IMG submission 202247) | Sea-ice brine microbial communities from Beaufort Sea near Barrow, Alaska, United States - SB 1.2 | ecosystem: Environmental > Aquatic > Marine > Coastal | place: USA: Alaska | collected...
ATAAAACAATTTGAAGCTCCAATTCATCATTCCAATGTTAAATTAATTTAAATTATTTTAAATAAAGAATATGCGTAGTCAACATTCCTTAGAAGAAATTGCAGAATTATATGGTCTATTAGAAAATGTAAAAAAAGAATATGAAAATGGTATTCATTCTGTATTAAGAAAAAGTAATCCAGAATTATTTTCAAACCCCCATACAATTCCAAAACTTAAAAAAATTAGTATTAATAGAGGATTAGGCTTAGCTGCTCAAAATACTAATATTTTAAAAAAAAGTATTACTGAGTTTACTCGAATTACTGGCCAAAAACCTTTAATTACAAGAGCAAAGAAAGCCATAGCTGGATTTAAAGTTCGAGAAGATATGGAATTAGGATTATCTAGCACATTACGCGGTGATAAAATGTATGATTTTCTTACAAAATTAATCTTTTTTACTTTTGCACAAATTCGTGATTTTCGAGGCTTATCAGTAAGAAGCTTTGATAAAGCAGGAAATTATACCTTTTCATTAAAAGAACAATTAATTTTCCCAGAAATTGAATATGATGACGTAGATCAAATACAAGGTTTAAGTGTAACTCTTGTTTTAGACTCATCAACACCAAAATCTCGTTCTAAAACAATTGATAGAGTTTTAAATGGTATGATCTTATTGAAATTTTTACGATTCCCTTTAAATGACTGTGGATATTATGATAAATATACTTCTTTTGGAGAAATTAATCAGGTATGGGATAAGAAAAAACACTTACGTCGTAAACGTTGGTCACAAGAATAAATAAAATGAAATTAAGGAGTTACTAGTGGTTACAGATAATGTTGCAGATATGTTAACTCGTATCCGAAATGCAAATATGGTGAAACATCAAATTGTTGAAATACCAGCAACAAAAATGTCAATAGCGATAGCTGTAATTCTTAAAGCAGAAGGATTTATTGAAGAGTATGAAATCTATAGTGAAAACCATTATAAGCACTTACTTATTTCATTAAAATATAACGGTCAATCGAGAAAAAGAGTTATTAATACACTTAAACGAGTTAGTAAACCTGGTTTACGAGTTTATGTTGATTCACAAAATATACCTCAGGTTATGAATGGCTTAGGGACTGCGATCCTTTCAACATCGAAAGGAGTAATGACAAATCAGGTTGCGAAAGCGCATGGTATTGGTGGTGAAGTTTTATGTTATATTTATTAATTGGTAATTGGAGTAAATCTATAATATGTCACGAATCGGAAAATTACCAATTATAATACCAACAACTGTAGATGTTACAAATGATAATTCACTTTTAAAAGTGAAAGGAAAATTTGGAACATTAGAACGAATAATTCCAGAAATTATTACGGTTGAACAAACAGACGGTAAATTAATTGTAAGTGTAAAAAAAGAAACACGAACTAATAAAGCTTTACATGGGTTATACCGAACATTAATAAATAATATGCTTCTAGGTGTTTCGGAACAATTTCTTATAACTCTTAATCTACAGGGTGTAGGATATAGAGCGACTGTTCAAGGAAAATCTCTTATGTTAAATTTGGGTTTTAGTCACCCAGTAAATATGGATATTCCAGAGGGAGTAACCGTTGAAGTGGCTCAAAATACAACCATTAATATAAAAGCGTGTGATAAAGAACAGTTAGGATTATTTGCAGCAAGAGTAAGATCATGGCGCCCACCTGAACCTTATAAAGGAAAAGGGATACTTTACAAAGGTGAACAAATTTTACGTAAAGCTGGTAAATCTGGTAAAAAATAAAAATTATTAAGTTCTAAAAAAAAGTATATTATGAAATTTTCAAAAAGAGTTTTATTAAGACTTAAAAACAAAAATAAAAAACTAAAACCTGATAAATATAAGAAGTTAAAACGTGAAAGTGTTAGAGGATTAATAAAAGGAACAGTAGAAAGACCAAGGTTATCTGTGTTTCGCTCTAATACTCATATTTATGCACAAATCATAGATGATACAACTTCTAAGACACTTGTTTCTTGTTCAACATTAGATCGCGATATAAAGCTTAATAGTGAAAATGGTCGCACATGTGATGCATCAAGACTTATGGGACAAAAATTAGCCGAATTAAGTAAAGAAAAAAATATAACAAAAATTGTCTTTGATCGAGGTCCATACTTATATCATGGCCGAATTAAAGCTTTGGCTGACGGTGCTCGAGCAGGTGGTCTACAATTTTAACGAATAATTAAAAAATAATAAATTTTATGAGTACCGAGTTAAAACAAGTTAATAAATTAAAAAAAACACCTCGTCGTCATGAGAATCTAAATGATGTTAAATTTATTGAACGACTAATTAAAATCGGTCGTGTAACAAAAGTAACAAAAGGTGGTAAAAAATTAAGTTTTCGTGCCGTTGTTGTAATAGGTGATGAAAACGGTCAAGTTGGGGTTGGTGTTGGTAAAGCTGAAGATGTTGTTAATGCTTTCAAAAAAGCAAAAATAGATGGAAGAAAAAATTTAATAAACATCCCAATTACAAAATCATTAACTATCCCACATGAGATTGTAGTTAATGAAGGAGCTTGCAAAATTATTATGCGACCTTCTATAGAAGGTTCAGGTGTTATTGCTGGGGGTGCAGTTAGAACAGTTTTAGAAGTTGCTGGAATTAAAAATGTGATTGCAAAACAATTAGGCTCTGGTAATTTATTAAATAATGCACGTGCTACGATTGTAGGGTTAAAAAGTTTAAGAACTGTTGGAGAAGTTATAGAGGAACGTGGTTTAACTTCATTAGAAAAGAAGTAAAGATACAAAAAATACGTTCAAATGCTTTATTCACAGTACACACAGATATAAATACTTCAAAGAACTAAAAAGTACTTGAATTTTAAACTATTAAAAATGAAAATGAAAAAGACAGACGATATTTTATTAAAACGTCTTTTATTAAGTGTTGGGATACTTTTATTTATTCGAATGGGAACATTTCTTCCTATTCCTGGTATTAATCATGGGCATTTGGCCTTTTATATTCAACAACACCCAATTACAAAAAATTTAGTAAGTACTTTTTCAGGAAATGACACATTTGTAATTGGATTATTTACTTTAAATATATTCCCATATATAAATGCTTCCATTATGGTTCAGCTAATAACGGGTTTAATACCCAGTATTTCTAAACTACAAAAAGAAGGTGGAGGTGAAGGACGACGAGCAATAACAAGACTAACTCGTTTAATCACATTCGGCTGGGCATTAATTCAAAGTTCAAGTATTGCTTTTTATTTAAAGCGTGCCTTATTTGATTGGACTCCATTATTAGCATTTGAAATAATTCTTTGGCTTTCAACAGGTGCAATGATAGTTTTGTGGTTAAGTGAATTAATCACTGAATATGGGTTAGGAAATGGAGCATCTTTATTAATTTATACAAATATAATTTCCAGTTTACCTAGCTTAGGTAAGAAATTAGCAAGTGAAAATACGGGAAATTTGACTCTTGTATCTGGGTTTGGAATTGCATTATTATTTTTTATTGCAATATCCGGCATTATTACATTACAAGAAAGTGCGAGGATTGTTCCTTTGATTTCCTCAAAACAACTTGGTCAAAGTCAGCCATTAGTTTCTAAAGTGAAATCAAATAATTATATTCCCTTGCGTTTTAATCAAGCCGGGGTTATGCCTATAATTTTAACAACTGCGATTTTAGTCTTACCAAATTATATTACTAATTTAGGGGTATTTCCACTTTTAACTATTCCGATTTTTTTAAAATCATCAAAAGTTATTTATTGGATTAGTTACTTTGTATTAATTTTAATCTTTAGTTCATTTTATTCAACTATTGTTTTAAATCCTAAAGATATTTCCCAAGAATTACAAAAAATGGCTGTGAGTATACCCGGTGTAAGACCTGGTTTAGCAACAACGTTTTATTTAAAACAAGTGATGAAACGGGTTACATTGTTCGGAGCCATAATATTAGCTATATTGGCAACTCTCCCAAATATTGTTGAAGGAATATTAAATATTTCAAGTTTCAATGGTTTAGGTACTACCTCATTATTAATTTTGGTAGGTGTTGTTCTAGATATTTCACGTGAAATGAAGAGTATCATTCTTTCTAATATTTATAATGAAAGATTTGATTAAAGTAAGTAAAAATTTATCTATTAATTTAATATTTATAACGTTATAATGAAAGTCCGCCCTTCAGTTAAAAAAATGTGTGATAAATGTCGAGTAATTAAAAGACATGGAAAGATTATGGTAATTTGTCCAAACCCAAAACATAAGCAGAGACAAGGTTAATATTTAAAAGGAGTTAAGTAAGTGGTAAGATTACTAGGTATAGATTTGCCAAAAAATAAACGAATTGAATATGCACTTACATATATTCATGGAATTGGTCTTACATCGGCAAAAAAAATTGTTCAATTAGCAGAAATTAATTCGGAAACTAGAACTAACGATATTACTACAGAACAATCAGTAGCATTACGAAATATCTTAGAAAATTTTGAATTAAAGTTAGAGGGAGATTTACGTCGTTTTAATGGATTAAATATAAAACGGTTAAATGAGATAAATTGTCACCGAGGAAAAAGACACAGAAATAGTTTACCTGTTCGTGGACAAAGAACAAGAACAAATGCTCGTTCACGACGAGGAGCAAAAAAGACTGTCACTAGTAAGAAAAAATAATATTCTTTTGTTGGCAGTTATACTAATTAAAAATATTAATTTACTATGGCACAAAAAATCCGAAAACCGGCAGCAAAAAAAAATAGAACTAATCTTGGAACAGGAGTTGTTCATATTCAGTCAACTTTTAATAACACGATTGTTACAATCACTAATATCGCAGGAGATACAATATCATGGGCATCTTCTGGTAGTTCAGGGTTTAAGGGTGCACGAAAAGGTACCCCTTTTGCTGCTCAAACAGCAGCAGAAAAAGCGGCTCTTGACGCTTTAAGTACAGGTATAAAAACTGTTGAAATCTTAGTGAAAGGTCAAGGTTCAGGCCGTGAAACTGCTATTCGTTCAATAGAAGGTACAGGTCTAGAAATTCTTTCAATACAAGATATAACACCAGTTCCACACAATGGGTGTCGACCAAGAAAACGTCGACGTGTATAAGTCTATTTACTTATAAAATAAATAAATTATGAATTCCACAAAAAATTTTCTCAATAGTTCTAATTTATTAATGGAATGTTTAAAATCAGAAAAAATTGAATCAGGTCCAATGTATGGGCAATTTTTAATTGATTCACTTAGTTCTGGTCAAGGAATAACAATTGGGAATTTATTAAGGCGAGTTTTATTAGGAGATTTACAGGGAACTGCTATTACAGGTGTTCGAATTGCTGGTGTAAAAGATGAGTTTTCATTAATTCCTGGTGTTCGCGAAGATATTCTTGAAATTTTACTGAATTTAAAAGGTATTATTTTAAAATCTGATATATCTACTAGACAATTTGGACGTTTAAGATTAAGTGGTCCAGCAGTTATTACAGCTAGTGCGATTCAATTACCGCCAGAAATAGAAATTATTAACCCTAATCATTATATTGCAACAATTTCAAGTTCGCATATATTAGAAATAGAGTTTAAAATTGAATCTGGAACAAAATATAGGTTGGCCAATGAACTTTTTTCAGATAAATTTGAAGATTTCATAGAAACAGACGCAATTTTTATGCCTGTACAGAAGGTAGATTTTAAAGTTGAAAATGTTTACGACAATTCAAACAATATCAAAGAGCGTTTATTTATTGATGTTTGGACAAATGGGAGTATTTCACCGGAACAAGCAATTTTTTCGGGATCTAATTTAATCATTAATTTATTTAAATCAATTAATGAACATAAAATTAAAAAAGAAAAAGAAACCATAAAAGAAAAAAATCATATAAAACCTATAGACCCATATACGCATATTGCTATAGAAGAATTACAATTATCTGTCCGACCTTATAATTGTTTAAAAAGAGCTCAAATTAATACAATTGGAGATTTATTAGAATATTCTCCAGAAAAGCTTTTAGAATTAAAAAACTTCGGCCGAAAATCTGCCGACGAGGTTTTTGCTACTCTTAAAAATAAATTAGGAATAGTTTTAAAATAAGTATTTAGTTTAAATTTAATTTTATGAATAAAACATTTATTCCAGCTGCAAATTATAATAAAAGAAAATGGTATGTCATTGATTGTAAAGAGAAACAGTTAGGACGATTAGCATCTACTATTATACCATTATTAACAGGTAAATCCAAATCCATTTATCACCCATCCGTGGATGTTGGTGATTATGTAATATTAATCAATAGTCAATATTTGAAACTTGACCGTGATATTGAACGATTCCATGTTTATCAACCAGGACGTCCTGGTTCATCATTAAAAAGATTAGTAAATATAGTACCTAAACGAATTATCGAAAATTGTGTTTTTAATATGTTACCAAACGGATTCCCAAAAAAACATTTGGTAAAACGATTAAAAGTTTATCAAGGTGATGAACATCCACATAGTGCACAAGATCCAAAACTTTTAGATGTGCTTTAATTATTTAATTTGGGAAATTCAAAGTAAGGTAATTTATAATTATAATTACACAGGAATATGAAATTGGAATTGAAGAAAAAGAGAGAAAAAACAAGTGTCTACTCTTCCAATGGATCCAAGACCAGAGCCAATAGAAAAAACTAAAGAAATAACAAGTAATAATACTATGAATACAATTTTTCAAAAAGATAAAATTGGAGTTGGAAAAAGAAAGCGTGCTGTTGCACGAGTCTTTCTTGTTCCAGGAACTGGCAAAATAACAATTAATAAAGTTTCAGGTGAAAAATATTTACAATATAATACAAATTATTTAAATGCTATTTGGTCTCCATTAGAAAAATTAGCGTTAAAAGACAACTTTGATATTATTACACTTGTAAGAGGCGGTGGCTTAACAGGTCAAACTGATGCAATTAAATTAGGTGTTGCCCGTTTAATATGTAAAATGGGAATAGAAAATGAAAATCGTATAATTTTAAAACCGTTTGGTTTTTTAAGTCGTGATGCACGTATTAAAGAACGTAAAAAATACGGCTTACGAAAAGCAAGAAAAGCATCACAATATTCAAAACGTTAAAAAATTTAAAAATATGCCAAAACCTAAAATTCATCCTACTTGGTTCCCCGATGCTCCGGTTATTTGTGAAGGAAAAACTCTTTGTTCTATTGGGTCAACCAAGCCCCAATTACAACTTGATGTTTGGTTAGGGAATCACCCTTTTTATACAAACTCACAAACACTAGTAGATAGTGAAGGACGTGTCGAAAGATTTATGAAAAAATATGGATTACAAACAAAAGATAATTAAATTAATTATATTAAGATAAATGCCAACTATTCAGCAATTAGTTCGTTCAAGACGAATACAAATTAATAAAAAAACAAAATCACCTGCTTTAGTAAATTGCCCACAACGACGTGGTGTATGTACACGTGTATATACGACAACACCGAAAAAACCAAACTCAGCAATTCGAAAAGTTGCCCGTGTTCGATTAACATCTGGTTTTGAAGTAACAGCCTATATTCCAGGTGAAGGTCATAATTTACAGGAACACTCAGTAGTATTAATTCGAGGTGGTAAAGTAAAGGATTTACCTGGTGTTAGATACCATATAGTTCGAGGTGCGTTAGATAGTGGAGGTGTAAAAGACCGAACACAAAGACGATCAAAATATGGAGTTAAAAAACCAAAAAGTTAAATACTAGTCTAAAAATTAGTATTTACTAAAAACTATTTATTAAAAAATAATTATTAGTATGTCACGTCGAAACATTTCAAAAAAACGATTTCCTAAAGCAGATCCTACATATAATAGTTACTTAGTTAGTTTATTAGTAACAAGAATTTTAAAAGCAGGTAAGAAAAATTTAGCTCAAAACATTGTGAATGGAGCTTTTGATATTATAAAATCAAAAACAAATGAAGATCCATTAGTAATTTTTGAAAAAGCAGTTAGAAATGCTAGCCCAGTAGTAGAGGTAAAAGCTCGACGAATCGGTGGGTCAACTTATCAAGTACCAATTGAAGTTAGTAGCTTTAGAGCAACCAATTTAGCTTTACGCTGGATTATTCAATACTCACGACAACGTGTAGGGCGAACAATGTCAATTAAACTAGCAAGTGAAATTATTGACACGGCAAACGATATAGGTAATACTATAAAGAAAAAAGAAGAAACTCATAAAATGGCAGATGCAAATAAAGCATTTGCGCATTTCCGTTATTAATATTTAACTAATAACAATTATATTTAATTTCGCTAAAAGCAAAAAGATTTTTATTATAAACATTAAACTTCAAAGGAACTTTTTGAAATGGCACGTGAAAAATTTGAACGTACAAAACCGCATGTTAATATTGGTACTATTGGTCACGTTGATCATGGTAAAACAACTCTAACAGCTGCAATCACTGCGACATTAGCTTTAGATGGTGATTCTGTAGCAAAAGCTTACTCAGATATTGATGGTGCTCCTGAAGAGCGTGCTCGTGGTATTACAATTAACACTGCACACGTTGAATATGAAACTAAAGAGCGCCATTATGCTCACGTGGATTGCCCAGGTCACGCTGATTATGTAAAAAACATGATTACTGGTGCAGCACAAATGGATGGGGCTATATTAGTTGTATCTGCTGCAGATGGACCAATGCCTCAAACGAGAGAACATATTTTATTAGCAAAACAAGTTGGTGTTCCACATATTGTTGTGTTTTTAAATAAACAAGATCAAGTAGATGATGATGAATTATTAGAATTAGTAGAATTAGAAGTAAGAGAATTATTATCTACTTATGATTTCCCAGGCGATGATATTCCAATTTGTCCTGGTTCAGCTTTACAAGCAATTGAAGCAATTTCTTCTAATCCAACACTTGAACGTGGAGATAACCCATGGGTAGATAAAATCTATGCTTTAATGGATGCTGTTGATGCTTATATCCCAACACCAGTACGTGATGTTGAAAAAACATTCTTAATGGCAATTGAAGATGTATTTTCGATTACTGGTCGAGGCACAGTAGCAACAGGACGAATCGAAAGAGGAGTTGTTAAGGTTGGTGATACTGTTGAGATTGTTGGTGTTGGTGAAACTCAAAACACAACGATTACTGGTATCGAAATGTTCCAAAAAACATTAGATGAAGGTTTCGCTGGAGACAACTGTGGTATTTTATTACGAGGTGTTACAAGAGACGATATTGAGCGTGGTATGGTATTATCACAACCAGGTACAATTACACCACATACAAACTTCGAATCTGAGGTATACGTATTAACTAAAGAAGAAGGTGGACGCCATACACCATTCTTTACAGGTTACCGACCACAATTTTATGTACGAACAACTGATGTAACAGGATCTATTGAACAATTTACTGCAGATGACGGTACAGTTGTAGAAATGGTAATGCCAGGTGATCGTATTAAAATGACTGCTGAATTAATTTACCCAGTTGCAATTGAAGATGGTATGCGTTTCGCTATTCGTGAAGGTGGCCGAACAATTGGTGCTGGTGTTGTTTCTAAAATTATTAAATAATTAAAAAAATTTATGGAAATAAAACCGAATGAAAAAATTCGTGTACGGTTAGAATCATTTAATCACGAACTTTTAGATACGTCGTGCCAAAAAATAATGGAGATTACTAAAAACAATAGTGTTGATAAAGTTGGAGTAGTTTCATTACCTACTGACAAACGAATTTATTGTGTATTACGTTCTCCCCATGTTAATAAAGATTCACGAGAGCATTTTGAAATTCGAACTCATAAACGAATCTTGGAAATTTATTATGATTCATCAGTAAACATTTTTGATTTACTAGTAAAATCTGATTTACCACCGGGTGTGTTATATAGAATTTGTTTATCATAATACGATTAATTAAATAAATGTAATTAACTGCATTTATTTAATTAATTATGTTTTAAATACTTTTATTATTAAAATTTGTGTAATCTAAATATTTTATCTTTTAAATGGGGATGGAGGGACTTGAACCCTCACGCACTATCACTAGGCAACGGATTTTAAGTCCGTCGTGTCTAC
>Ga0307489_10003704_pt1 | contig 10118 bp, 12 predicted proteins | sample SB12metaG_FD_202247 | JGI IMG/M metagenome (GOLD analysis project Ga0307489, IMG submission 202247) | Sea-ice brine microbial communities from Beaufort Sea near Barrow, Alaska, United States - SB 1.2 | ecosystem: Environmental > Aquatic > Marine > Coastal | place: USA: Alaska | collected...
TGCTCACTGGAGGTGTTGCATGTACAGCTGCCACTGCAGCATTTTGTTGTGCTACAGTTCCACCAGCATTAGCTGACGCTGCTCCTGCAGCTCCTTTTGCCATGTTTGTAGCGGCTGCAGCAATCGCTTTTTCCGCATCTGTGAAGTGTGTAAACGCAGAACCATCTGCAATATGCTGTTTGTTCTTCATCCACACCTTGTAGGGATAGCGAGGTTGCTGGAGCATAATTCTGCTAAGCTCTGAATATATTTCGAGTGCGTACTGATATGGCCATAGAGCAGTTTCTGCGTCAGCACCATACGGGTGTCCTCTGCAGTTCTTGATGAGCTCTAGGATGAAGGGAAAGCCATTGGTGGCGGATAACAACTTCGCAAACCAGATCTCGAATTTACGAGCGTTATTTTCGTCACTGCCTGAGAAAGTTGTATCTTTCATGGCTTTCATTATGACCACAGCGTGTGCGTGGACGTCCGTCGCTGTTTTGGCGACAGGCTGTCCATCGCTATTGTGCTTTACAATGTGGTCCATTGATGCAGAGCCTGAACCTGTCATTTTGTCGAAGAATGCACCGATCTCGTAGAGCCCGGTTGCAAGCTCAGTTGATGATGGAACGAAACCTTCAAGTTCACAGGTTTTGTATTTTACAATGCCTGCGACAGTAGGTAGTATTTTGCGCGGTTTGAACGCATTGCGGTCCATGTCGTGTGACATCTTGCTGGCCATGTTGAGAGTCTCCAATACAGCCAGGCTTGCTGTCATACCAGCTGTACGAGACGAGGAAGCCATTTTTGTAGCTTTTTGTTTTTGACAAGACCTTTGACAAGACTGGTTGAAAGAATCTGTTTCCCCTGCGTCTGCTGTTGTCTTGTTTCTTGAGCGTACTCACCCGAATTTCTCGGAGGATGTACTAACTCTGTATATTTGGGGAACGTGAAAAGCTGTTTGGCTTTTGGCGTACCTGTGTTGCGTTAGCGCGCCACTTGAATCTTGATCTTCGAAACGGCACGTTTCTCAACGAATAGTCAGCGGTTTGTTTCCGGCTTTCGTTGTTTTGTCGAAGTCGCTTTTCTTTTGCGCGAGCAGAAGATGATGTGAGTTTGAAATACCCAAAACCTCTTGCTAATGCAAGACCGAGCTGAACGTTGTTTGGATCGCTCGCTTCGCTCTTGCGTGCGTTGAGTTATGTATGTTATAGTATCTATTCGCGGTACTATTGGGGTTTCGTATAAACGCTTGTCTCGTTGGTAACGCCTAGTTCGCCTCGGGAGTCTCGTCTCCTCCCAGACTGTGGATGGTCGGACCTGTCCGTACTCGTATAGTGGTAATTTAGTTTGAGAGTGATATTGACACTATTTATGACCGGAGAAACACTTCTAGGTTAATGTCATCGCGCCTCTGCCGGCACTGGCACCTCCGCATGCGGCGGCGCCTGCGTGGCCCAGGGTGTAGCGGCGCAAGTTGAATTTGAAAGCAACGTTTGAAAGCGGTTCACCACATTCTAGTTTCAAGCGCTCAAAGCAGGCGCGCTTTCAACACGGATTTTGATACTGGCAACCTGCACCGCCCTACCAGGGCGGCAGGATGGTCCTGGGCGGCAGGATGATTCCCTCCGGCGTGGCCGGCGGCAGCGGCCTGGCCCACTGCGTCACCCCCGTGGACGCGTCCCAGTAGTACTGCCGCCCCGACGCCCCGTCGCGCAGCTCCCGCCACGGCGTGGGCAGCGCGGGGTGCAGCAGCGGCTCCCCGAGCACGATCTTGAGCCCCGCACCCTTGAGCTCCTTGGGCGTGTCCCACTGCGTGTGCCCCGTGGCTTTGTCGTAGTAATATTGCTTCCCGTGGGGCGCGACGGCGGCGCCCCACTTGGAGTCCGCGGCGAGCAGTTTGGAGCGCGCCTCCACCGGCTCCAGGGTGGGCGCGGCGGGGGCTTGTGACGCCAGCTCCGCGATCTTGCGCGCCTTCTCGATCAGCGCAAGAAAGTCGAGCGGCTCGTCCGCCGCCATGGGCGCCACCGCCGCGAATGCCGGCGCTGCGCCCGTCCCCGATCCCCCGTCACCCAGGGGCTGCCAGATGTTGTTCACCACGTCATGGGATGCCATTCAACTCAAGAAACCACGGTTTAAACCGCTTGTCGATGACGTAGCGGGAAATGTCTGGCAGGCCCTACCGGCAGCGTGCGCGGCCTGCCCGTGCCCGTGCGCATGTTCCGCCCGAAACTAGGGCCTGCCAGATATTGCTCGCGCCTCTCTAGGCATCAGGATTCACCCCGTGCCGGCACCACTTGCCCGCGCGAACTGGTGGCGCGCAGTGGTGCACCGTGCGCCAGGGGGGCGGCAGGCGCAGCAGGCGCAGCAGGCGCGATGGGTATGGTATGTAATCATTTGGTTCGGGCTGCTGGTCAGCTCAGGAAGGCACTTTCTTAAAATCGCTCGCCTCGTCGCAGGGTTTGGTTTAACTCCAAACGAGAGTTCAGAGTCCGTGACGGTGACGTGGCCGGCAACATCGGCCAGGCCCTACCTGCCACTGCTCCTTGGCGCCCCTGAACCTAGGGCCTGGCAGATATTGCTCGCCACCTCATAGGATGCTATTTATCCTAAATAAACGAGGGTTGAAAATGCGTGTCGGGGTGTCGATGTCGTAGCGGGCTCGGCAACATCTGGCAGTCCCCACCCGAACCTGGTGTCTTCGGCGAAGCGGCTGGCCCAGTCCACGCTGCCGCTCTCGCGCTCCTTCACCTTCTTTTGCATGTGCGCTGCCGCGTTCGGCCCCCCCACAGGGGCTTGCACTCGTCCACTTTTCAGCTCAACTTGAGCGCTTTGTATGGGATGGGGTGTGCGCGTAGGGGTTGTGTAGCCCGTGTTAGGGGGGTGAAAGGGGGTGTTTAGGGTGCGCAGGGTGAAATGTGTGTCAGACGCGGCTCAAGTTGAGCTGGAAAGTGAACGAGTGTAAGCCCCTGCCCCCCCGGCGCCCCGCGCTCCGGCTCCTCCCTTTTCTCTTTGTCCCACTTGGGGTTGTGGTGCTTCTTCACCCCCTCGCTGAAGTTGGCCCCCACCATCCCCATGCCGCCCTTCCCCATCCTGGCTGTCCGCCGGCGTTAAGCGGCTGTCCGTTGCGGCGTGTGGTGACGGTGGCGGTGGCGGCGGCGGCGGGGGTGGTGGCAGGACCGGCGAATGCTAACGGGGCTGGTCCGACGCGATAGTCAGATCTTCAGTGTCTGGTGCCGTCAGCGCGGAGGAGGAGGTGGCGAAACTGTTGACGAGGGCGATGGTGCGCCGCCCGACGGGTGCGATACGGCACGACCGTGAGTTACGGTGGACCGCGTTCGTCGTAACGAGGGGAGGCGGCCGCGGGCTGCGGACACGACCGTTCCCCTGCGTCGTTCACTGGAACACTTCCTCCAATTTCACAAGTTTGCAGCAGCCGTACTTGCACAGCGTGCGCCACGCTGGGGCTGTGGCGGGCTGTCGTGTGGTTGGGGCGAATCGAATCGAATCGAATCGGATCGAATCGAATCGGATCGGACGACGAGGAAGCTCTTCTGTCTTCAGTCAGGTCTGTGTGTGTGTGACTGTGTGAGAGAAAGACTGTCTGACGGTCCCTTGGTCTGCCTCGGCATGTTACACGGGGCCCAAGGCAGAAGCCTGGTCCCTCCTCATACACGCTGACGCGTCTCTCTGTCTCTCTCTCTGCCTCAGCATGATTCCTCGTCTCGAAGCGTGGGTGACGGGGCGCGGCGGCGGGGGCGGCGGCGGGGGCGGCGGCGGCACGCGCGCGGGGGAGTGAGGCGAGCACCGAGGTGAGATACCTTCACGAACTCGTTCAAAAGACAACAGGGCTATCGTTATCCGTTATCCGTGGTGGGCACCCCCACCCAGTGCGTTATTGTCGAGTAGGTGCATGTGAGCACATGCTTCACGATTCACAAGACGCAAGGCGCCTCTCGCACCCATTTGGCTCACCTGTCGGACATAACGGGTGAATCTAAACCACATCTACAGGCTACGGGTGCATCTGAACCACGGCTTGACAGCTACAGGCTACTCCCCCCCTCCCCGGCGCCGCTGACCACGACACCCTGCTCCCGAAGCCACACGATGAGCGCCCGCAGCGCCAGGTTAGGCCGCATGTTAGGGCCCCGCAGATGTTGCTCGCCACGTCATTCAGCGCGACTTGAACCCTAACTTTCTTGAATTAAATGGGATCCTATGACGTGGTGAGCATAGGTCACAGGCACTACCGCAGGTCGGTCTCGCGGCATGGCTGGCCGGACAGCGGCTCCCGCCCGTACCCCTGGGCGTAGCGCCGCCAGTTGACATTCAAACCACAGCTTGAAAGCAGGTTATTGTAAGTATCTTTCAAGCGCTAGAACCAGGCGCTGGCAACACGGGTGTCAACGTTTAGCGACCCACCTTGAGCCAGGCGGTGATGGCTGCTCGGTCGTAAGTGTGACCCGCAGGGGAGGTGACGGGGTCATCCATGGGTTGCGCGGTGATGGGGCACAACACACCGGGCGGCGCCGGGGCCGCCGCCGGGGCCGCCGCCGTCAACCACCACCACGCGCGCGCCCATGTCTGTCTCCAGAAACCGCTCTTCCCGCTCTTCCCTTCCGGCCTTGAACCATCCCCACCGCCCCCACCGCCCTCACTGACCCCGCTTCTCCCATCGCCCCCGCCGCCCCCGCCGCCCCCACCACCCCCACTATTCTCCTCCTGCCTCGCTCCCCCCCCACCGCCCCACGCACCCCAGCTCTGTCGCCAGCCTCCTCCCGCCCGGCTCGCACCGTCCCGCCCCTCCCCGACGCCACCCCCATCCCCACCCCCCTCTGCCGTCTCCGACGTAGTGGTACTGGCCTGCCGCCGGCGTCCCCTCTCAACCCTCTCGCCTTGTCTTTCGCCGGCGGCAAACCCCTTGGCGTACGTGCCGCTCGCAAACTCGCACATCCACCCTCCCCCGCCGCGCGCCAGATCCATCTCGTCGCCGCGCTGCTGCGGCAAAGAGGCGGACCTTCGTTGGAAAACTGCTCCCATGTCATCCCAGCGACCGGCGCCGAAGGACTGGACGCCGTTCAGCGCGCGGCGCGCCAGCCGCCGCTCCAGAGCCTAGGGCCTGGCGGATATTGCTCGCCATGTCATAGGATGCCACTTACCTCAAGACGCGAGGGTATTAGATGGCGGAGGATGACATGGCGGGCAATATGTTTCTCAGGCCGCACCAGCGCGGCCGTGGCGGCGGCAGCGGCACGCTCTTCGTCGGTGCCCGACATGGCATGTGCGGCGACGCCGCCGGAGGCAGTGCCTGGGGCAGGTATCGGTGACGACGACGCAGCCGCCGCAGCCGGTGCCGCCGCCGCCGCCGCCGCCGCCGCCGGTTCCGCCGCCGGTGCCGCACTCGGGGCAGGGCGCCTGGAGAAGAGCCCCCAGGACCCCGGTGTCTCCGATGGCTTCGTCTCTGTGGGCTGCGGCTCGGGCGGCAAGGCGTCCACCACGGGCACCCCTTCGGCAGCACACAGCTCCCGGACCCACGCTGCCGCCGCCGGGTGGTCGGTCGGCATCAGCACCGCCGCGTAGGGGCCCCGGGTGAAACTAAGGGAGTCTAAGGGGGGTTTTTTTACATGCGGTTCTGGTGGGATGGGTGGGGACGACCTTGGTTCATGGGTTGTGGTGTTCTATGAAAATTTGTCTGGGTCGATGCTAGCTCTATGCCAGGGAGTGTTCTATGAAGATTTGTCTGGGGCGATGCTAGGCCAGGGAGGAAAGAGGATGCGGCGAGTGAGTAGTGAGCCCCGCCACGATGTCCGGCATGGCGCGTGCAGCGTGCGCGCCGCGGGTGTGGCCCGCGCGCTGCAGCGTGCGGCCGCGCAGGTTGCGCGCCACCCACCCCGCGGGGCGGCTCGCAGCGGCCCAGCCCCCGTCCAGCGTGCCACGCACACGCAGCTCCCACTCCTCGCGCTGCTCCAGGCTCATCGGCAGCGACAGGTCCAGCGCGGACTAGGGCCTCACATAAGTACCAACCTACAACTGAGCTGTTGGTCCTTGAAACGAGAAACCACTTGAGTGTTCCCAGTTTTGTTTTTCCACACGATTGTTACGTAGTACCTCCAAGACGCTCAAGTTGAGCTGGACGAAACTACTGCATGAAACCAAAGGGACTTGCCGCGGAGAATGCAGGGCCGCACGACGCCGCGCCGCGCGCCGCCTCGCTTCAGGGCCGAGCGGACGTCGTCTTGCTCGCCACGTCATAGGATGCTCAAGCCACGATCTTAAACCGCGTGGCTGAGACAGTCGAAGTGGGGTTTGCCCGACCTCGCTCGCGCCGAAGTCGCGCTCCACGCGCTCGCACCGCGCCGAGCAGTGGCGGTCGCGGTAGCCCGTCGCGCGGGAGTCCCCCGCGAATATCACCTGCGCAATAATGGGTCGGACGGGAGGGCGAAACAACCGTCAGTCGAGTCACCGCAAGTAGACGGCACCCTCTGCTCCTAAACAACGCGATAAACTCAAAATCGTGTCGAGCGCTTCCACGCGGAAGGGGGGCAGTGGGTTGGGTTGGACTCGGCGGCGACGGCGGCTGCTGACCTGTGAGCACCCAAGCGCCGCCAGCTGCCGCTGCGCCTCGGGGTGTTCCAGCAGCGGGCTCGCCGCCAGCCTCCCCGGCACATCGCACTCCAGCGCGCCCGTTGACAAATTCTTTTCGCCGCCGAGGCGGCCCACGATTCTATCTCCGACGGCGCTCTGTGCGCTCGCGAGGAAGCCCCGGACGCGCTCCGCAGCGGACTCCATACCGCCCTCGCGCACCTTCGACGTCTCCACGTGCCGTCGTTGCGCTCCTCAACAGGAGCCCAGTCGTCCCAACCAGCCGCCAACCGAACACCATCACGCAGTGCTTCTTGAAGTCACTTTATAGCAAGAGATCGCGCCCCGCGCTATTGAGCCCAATGTGGCCCAACTAACTTGCGGGAAGCACGAAGGCATTGTTTTATACGAGCGCCGCGCGTCGTGTTGGTAGCCCTCGTCGACTCTGCGACGGCCGCGGAGTTTCCAGGGACGGCCAGACATGTCCGCGCGCGTCGTGCTCCTCCTGCTCGTGGCACTTGCCGGGCACTGCTTCCGTGACGCCGGAGCGCAGATGATGAATATCGACTTGCCAACTTATGACGAGTTGATGAATATGGACGCGCCAGCTTATGACGAGTCCTATACAAGCACCGTGCTGCCCCGCGACTGGACCTACGCCGGCGGCGTCTTCGACACGCCCGTGCAAGTAGGGTCGTGCTCTGCAGTCACACCCCCGCGCCACTGAGCCACCCCGAGGATGACCGCGACCGCCCCACTTGTGACCCCCAATCTTATTTCTCCGACGAAAGTACTTTATTTATATTGTGGTGCCGTGTGTAGCGTGGGTAGCCGTGTGGGGTAGTAGCCGTCGGTTGCCGTGTGTTGGCCGTGTGTTTCCGTTGCGCGCCAGCACCAAGGAACCAAAAAAATGTCCAGTTGTCCGTGTACCGCTGGCGCGACGTGCATGCCTGCAACCGCTCCGGGGCGGGGAGCCCGCGTCACGCGTGCTAACCGATGCTATCTGCCTAACTGCCTAACTGCCTAACTTGATAACTGCCCAACTGCCTAACTGCCTAACTAACTGCCTAACTGCCCGCCCGATGCCTAACTGCGTGTGTTTCCGTTGCCCGCCCGATGCCCAACTGTCTAACCGCCTAACTGCCTACCTTCGAAGGTAACAGCCTAACGCCTACCTGCCTACCTGCCTACTGCCTAACTGCCTAACTCTGGCGGCGCGGCGTCAGACCTTGGCTGGGGTGGAACAACGCGAGCGTCATCACCGTAGTCTCCACCGTGGTCATCGCGCCGGGCCCAGGTGGCGCCGACAACTGGCTGGCGATTCAGGAGGGCACGGTGGCAGGGGCTTACACTCGACCACTTTTCGACTGAACGCAAGCGCTTTCTGTGGGATAGGGGGTGCATAGAGGGATTGTTTAGGGGTTGTTTTGCGGGTGTTTAGGAGGTGTCGGGGGGTGTTGGGGGGTGTTGGGGGGTGTTGGGGATGGAATGGGTATATTTCGTGTCAAATACGGCTCAGGTTGAGCGGAAAAGTGGACGTGTGTGAGCCCCTGCACGGTGGTAAACTTCCGGCCGAACTGCACTTCGGTGGAGGCGACGCAGTGGGGCCTGGACACCTGCGGTGACGGTACGGCCTGCCAGATATTGCTCGCCACTTCACAGGATGCTGTGTATCTCAAGTATTAAGGAGGCTTAAACTGCGCGTCGATGGCGTGGCGTGTAGATATTGCTCTCGCCACATCATAGGATGTTTCCCTCAAGAAACGAGGGTTCGAAATGCGTGTCAACGACTTGTCAACGTGGCGGGTATCATGACAAAGTGCGCCAAACCACTTAGACACTTAGACTGACTTAGTCCTACTTAGTCTGACTGAGTGCCCGCTGGACCAATCAGAACGCTCCATTTGGACGACTTAGCATACTTGTTGCTAAGTGTCTCAGTGGTTTCACGCACTTTGTCATATCTGGCGGGCCCTCGGCGACAGCGGCAAGCCCATGATCATCATCCTGCCGGGCGCCAAGCTCTTCGCCGCCGGCACCAAGGTAGGGTGGTGCAGGTTGACCCTATCAGACCCACGTTGAAACCCGCCCGGAAGTAAGCTCTTGAAACTGAAATGAGATAAATTGGTTTCAAATTTGCTTTCAATTTCAACTTGCGCCGCTACACCAAGGACCTGCCCATCACCTTCCAGGCCGAGTGCTTCACCAAGGAATGCGCCACCCAGTCGGTAGGGAGTTTTGGGTATTTTCTCGGGAATATTCGGGCGGCAGAAGGAGATTTTGGCCGATTTGGGACGATTTTGGGCGTTTTCGGGTGTTGTCGGACGTTGGGGCTTGAGCGGTTTGGGCGGAATTTCCGCACTTTTCGGAACAGGCCGAGTGCTTCACCCAGGCGTGCGCCACCCAGTCGGTCAGGCCTGCCGGATATTGCTATTATGACGAAGTGCGTGAAACCACGCAGGCACTTAGCGACGAGTTGTACTCAGTCGTCCAAATGGAGCAATCTGACAGGTCGAGCAGGACGACTTAGTACTAAGTCTCGCTAAGTGTCTAAGTGGTTTCATGCACTTTGTCATTCTCTCGCCATGCCATATGATGTGGTTTGCTCAAGGAACGAGGTTTTAACATGCAATGAATGACGCTGACTCCCAATAACTGCCAGGCCGTAGCGGTGGGGCCTGTGGGGCGGCATCGTCGTGCTGGGCCAGGGGCGGATCTCCCGCGGGGTTCCCGACCCCCACGTGGGCACCTCGCCGGGGGGCGTCACCGAGGCAGGGACTTACACTCGTTCACCTTCTCAGCTCAACTTGAGCTGTGTCTGACACACAAACACCCTACACACCCTAAACAGCCCCTAACACCCCCTTAGCACGGGCTACGTAACCCCTACGCGCACACCCTATCCCATATAAATCTCTCAAATTGAGCTGAGAAGTGAACGAGTGTAAGCCTCTGCACCGAGGTGCCGTACTCGCACCTCAAGTACAACCCCACGCTGGCACCCGGTGTCCTCAGGTACCCGCCCCACGAGGTGTACGTCGTGGAGAAGATGAGCGCTGATGTCCTGACACCCAACATGGAATTGTTCCAGTCGCGTTGGGTGGAAAAGCCGGGGTCCGTGGATTTGGAACAGGAGTACACAGTGGACGGGATTGTGGTCTACGGCGGCTTCAACGACTTTTCCACGTGCGGCCCGTATGGAGTATGTGCGCGTGCTGAACGCGGGCAACGGCGGGGCGGCGACGGGCGCAGACATGGACGCACTGGGTAGGGTGGTGCAGGTTGACCCTGTCGAACCCAAGTTGAAAGCGCATGGATTGCGCCTGAAACTGATATATCATAAATAGCTTTCAATTCTGCTTCAATTTTGCTTTCAAATTCAACTTGCGCCGCCAAAGATGGGGCTGTACGCGTGCGGGCACCGGACCGTGGTGCACCACGTGGAGGTGGCGCACTCCGCCGCCAACGGCCTCACGCTCCGTGGCGGCATGGCAGGGCGCCGCAGACCCTAAGCCCTCGCCGTCAGCCCTAAACCCTAAACCCTAAACCCT
>Ga0307489_10003705_pt1 | contig 10117 bp, 11 predicted proteins | sample SB12metaG_FD_202247 | JGI IMG/M metagenome (GOLD analysis project Ga0307489, IMG submission 202247) | Sea-ice brine microbial communities from Beaufort Sea near Barrow, Alaska, United States - SB 1.2 | ecosystem: Environmental > Aquatic > Marine > Coastal | place: USA: Alaska | collected...
AGGAGTGCTGGGGGGACGACCCGGTCGGTCGGCCCGCGTTCAGCGAGGTGGAGGCCCGGGTGGTGGCCGTGCGCCGCCGCCTCGCTAACTTCTTAGACTGAATCTTGTAATAGGTGACGTTGCCTATGAGTATTTCAGCTGTTGCTGAGATGATTTCATTTGCGCCCAACGTTCGTTTTGGATGTAGGTTTGTAATAGGTAACGTGTTAAAAAAGTGAAGCCGACTAGCTCGAGTGTCGCCACGAGAGCGCGACGCACCATTAAGGTGCAATCAAGGCTCTGGCTAAACTGCACGGTCGGTTTAGTGCTCTCAGCTTTGGTCGGACAGTCCTATATTCTCAACACAGTCCACCTTGGACTTGTGAGAAGTACTCGACCAGCAAACAGTAGCCGTTATTGACTCAGTGAATAAAGTAGGCTGAAGGATCAACCAAACACAAAGTGTGTTCGCTTCAAAATATTATGCGATTCATTTGATTTCTGAGAATGTAAATAAGATACTCGTAGCATGTAGTGGGATTCCCGACTGCGATCACAGCTCATCGTGGAGGGCGGCCTCCTCCCGGGCAGCACACGCGGTGTCGCCCGCCTTGCACTGCTGGCTGGTATTGTCGCCGGACGCGGTGCCCCGCTCGGCGCCGGGCATGCTGGCCGCCTGCTTCGAAGGCCGGGCAGATAATGCGATGCTCGCCACGTCATGTGCCGCCGTTTAGCTCAAGACACGAGGGTCCGCAAATGGAGACGATGACGCGGCGGGCAGAGAGAGGGAGAGAGAGAGATCCGCTTCTACTGCGTGTATGGGAGGCACCAGGTCATCGCTCTGGCCCAAGTGACGTGGCGGACATAATCTGCCAGGCCGTACCTTCTTCCCGCCCGCGCCCTTCTTCTTTCCGCTGCCGCCACCCTTTTTCTTTTCTCCGCCGCTCTTCTGCCGCGCATCCCCAACCTCGCTGGCGTACTTCGGCACGTCCCCAACCTTCTCACCGCTATTCAGGGTCAACCGAATGTTGCCCCCGCCACGTCACCAACGCATGTTGAACCCCTGTATATTTAGCTGGATGACATCCTATGACGTGGCGAGCAACATCTGCCGACGGCCCACGGCCCAACCACTGCTCGCCGGCTTCTTGGCACCGTTGCCCGGCTGCTGCTTGCCCCCCTTCAACTTGAAGCGGCCGTCGGGCAGCACCTCGTACACCTGGTTCCACTCGGGGGACCCCGTGGCTAGGGCCGTTCAACCGTCTTCTTCCCAGCTTAACTTTATGCATCTTTGAGTGGATATGGTCGCAGGTTGGGTTTCAGGGACTAAACATCTGGCAGTTGAGCTGGAATTGGAAGGAGTGGCCAGGCCAGGGAGGGAGATGCGGCCAGTGTGTACCGATTCCGGTAAACTATCAGCAAACAGTCAGTGTACGAGTGGCCAGGCCAGGGAGGAGGATGCAGCGAGTGTGCGAGGGTACACTGGTACACTATGAGCAAACAGTCAGGCCCCGCCGATGGCGCCCGGGAAGGGGTTCTGGCCCTCGACCGCCGCCATCATGCCGGCGAACGACGCGTCCTTGCTATAACGCCGCGAGTTGACATTGGAAGGAAACTTGAAAGCAAATCTTTTATTTTTTTGCATTTTTTTATAACGTTCATCGAGCCCCAAGGGGCTTCACATGGTGACCAACCCTCTCCGCAATTCATCATATTTCACTTTCGAGCGCTTTGTTCCAGGCACTGGCAACACGGGGTTGTTCGCCTCAACCCTGCACCGCCTGACCTTGAGGAACTTGCGGTCGTGCTTGGCGATCCTGTCGGCCTTCAGCTCCTCGGTGTAGCGGCGCAAGTTGAATTTGAAAGCAAATATTGAAGGCGATTCATCATATTACAGTTTCAAGCGCTTAGTTCCAGGCACTTTGAACGTGGGTTTGATAGGGTCAGCCTGCACCGCTCAACCTCAGGCGTGCGCAGCGGCGGCCGCATGCCGGGCTTCATCTCGTCCGGCAGCGTCGTCGGGATCTGCAGCGCCGAGTTGAAAGCATGTCAGCTTCCACTTCACAGGGTGTTAGGTTCACTTTGGCGGGTGGTTAGGGTCGAGTTCATCGGATGATGGTTTCAAGTGGATGGTATGTTAGTTTCGAGCTGATGGAATGATAGGTCCAAGTGGATGGACCGGTAAGTTCGAGCTGACGGATGCTAAGTTTGCATTGACTTGATTGTAGGATTACATTTGTGGGATGTTACGAGTATAGCTCATAACCCGTTTTCAATACACAGTTGTTGAAAACGGTTTTATGCGCCCAAAATATCCCAGACGCCCAAAATAGCCCAAAACAGCCCCAAAAATGAAACTTGAAAACGTGGGATTTGAAAACGGGTTTTGAGCTACACTCGCAGCTTCAGGTGGACGGGTGAATCACCATGAGCGCCATCTGGTAGCACAGGTGCATGATCTTCTTGGACGTCTGCACGTCGTTGATGGTGTAGAACTGGGTCCAGCGACACAAGTTAAACTTGAAACCAACACTTGAAAGCAGTTGATCATATCTTAGTCTCAAGCGCTCACTTCACGGCACTTTAAACACGGTTTCATGGTTTCAACACGCAGCGCCCAACCTGGGAGCCGAAGAGCAGGGAGACGGGGTCGAAGTACGCCACGTGCACGGAGTTCTCCTTCAGCAGGTGCATCTTGGCCTCGAACGGGTCGCGGATGCCCACGTTGTACCGCCGCAACTTGAAATTGAAAGCAAAGTTTTAAGGCGGTGCATCATATTGTAGCTTCAAGCGCTTCAAGCGCTGCAGCGCGGCCAACCTTGAGTCAACCTGGAGTCAGCCAGGGATCAACCTGCAGCGCCGTACCATGGAGCGGTAGACCTCGTCGAGGTCGCTGTCGGGCAGCACCATGTGGAACAGCAGGGCCGCGCTGCACGGCCCGGGTACATGTAGAGGAGGGTATTAGGGGTGCATTCGGGGTGTGTTCGGGGGGTATTTGGGGTGCAATTGGGGTGCATTTGGGGTGTACTTGGGGTGTATTTTGGGTGTACTCGGGGTGCTTTAGGGGTTCAGTAGGGGCGTGTGAGAGGTCGCTGTCGCGCTGCAGGGCCCGCCCCGTGTGCACAGCGGTGAGGTACAATTTGAGCAATCAGTTGGGGGCTTGTGAGTGTGACGATGCCAGGCCGTATACAGCGATGAGTCACGCTATGAGCAAACAGTCCAAACCTTGTGGATAGGTCGATGCCAGGCCGTTTACAGCCTCGAGGTACACCATGAGCAGACAGTCGGGGGCTCGTGGATGGGACAATACCAGGCCTTATACAGCGATGAGGCACACAACGAGAGCAAACAGACAGCGATGAGGCACACAACGAGAGCAAACAGTCGAGGCCCCTGGCCATGCCTGCGCGGTGGACTTGAGCGCGATGCCCGCCGTGGTGAGGCTCTCCGCCAGCGCCGCTTTGTCCACGTTCTCGGACGACTCCTCGCTCTGGATGATCATCAGCTTCGGCCACTGGCACCGCGCCGCCATACGCGCGCGCTGCACCGACCTCAAGTGCCCACCAAATTCTGAAATCCTCGTTTGCCCTTCTTCGGTCTACGTCTCATATATACGAAGGCTAGATGGAGGTATCCATCTGCGCGTTTTGGTGGGTCCCCACTCTCCGCTCCGAGTAACCACACGCTAACCACACGCTTAGTCTGCGCCTTCCCGGGCTGTCTGACTGTGCACGTAGATTGACTTTCCCATGATATACTTTATTAGAGTACCTGAACTGCTCTGTTCTAGGTGAGACTGTGTTATGCTGGCTGATGTTTTGAATACACACACACATGCACACACTCCCCATACCACCCCATCGCATGAGGCGGACAGCATGACGGGCAAGACCGGGACCGCACCTCGTTGGCGTAGCCGCGCTCCTCGGGGAACGGCGGGAAGGTGAAGTACGCCGGCAGCATGTTCATGAACGCATACGTCGTCAGGTTGCCCACGCGCAGCGCCGCACGTTATTCACATTGAAGGGTTCAGGGTTTAGGGTTTGGGGTTTAGGGTTTGGGGTCTAGGGTTTGGGGTTTCGGGATAGGGTTTAGCGGCGCAAATTGACGTGGAAAGCAAGAGTTGAACGCGGCTCATCATACTTTAGCTTCAGGCGTCGAGAGCAAGCCCGGTCAACCCGGGGTTAACCCGTGGTCAACCTGCATCGCCCCACCGCAAGTTGACTTTGAAAGCAATACTTCAAAGCGGTTCGTTACATTGTAGCTTCAAGCGTCACAAACCAAGTGCGGTGAACCCGAGCTGAACCTGGGGTGGAGGTGCAGCGGCCTACCGTGGTTCCAGTGGAAGGTGTCCGGGTCGGTGCGCACCGGGTGCGTGGGGCCCACCGCCGCGCTGTAGCGCCGCAACTTCAAATTGAAAGCGAAGCTCGAAAGCGGTTCAACTTGTTTTAGCTTCAAGCGCTGACATCAAGCGCGGTGGACCCGGGGTCAACCTGGGGTCAACCTGCAGCGCCCCGCCTTGCCCCGCGCACGCGGCCGCACCGACACGTTGTTCATGCCGCGCAGTACGGCCGCCGCATCGCACCCTCAACCCTCGGGCATTTACTAAACCAAGTCGCTATGCACTGATAGGGTGCCATCATTAACAAAGCATGTCGCCAGCATGGTTCCTCCCCTCGATGCATGCGGGCAATTACAACGCCAGGCCAGTTTTAGTGGATGGGGTGGATTTAATGATCACCATGGTGAGAGCCTTAGGGCTCGGGGAACGTTAGTTCACACACCATGAGGAGGAGCATGTCAATGTGTACAAGTACACTATGAGGAGGAGGAGGCGAATGTATGTGCACAGGTACACTATATAGAGGAGGAGGTCACTATGTTCGGGTACACCACGAGGAGGGTAAACGAGAACTGGGTTGCAACCGTACCGTGGAAGATCCACATCTCCGGGGGCACGTCGATGAGGTAGTTCTTGCCGTCGCGCGGCTCGGTGTCGGCGCGCGGCACGCCGGAGCGCAGGGGCTTCCACTCGTCCACTTTTCAGCTCAACCTGAGCCGTTTCTGACACACGAAATACCCCTAAATGCCTGAACACCCTCACCACCCTCGCCATGAACACCCCCTGAACACCCCTTGTCCCACAAAAAGCGCTTACTTCGAACTGAAAGGTGGACGAGTGTAAGCCCCGCCGTAGAAGTGCACGTCGTCGAAGTCGTACGCGTTGAAGTTCTCCTCCACCCGCCGCCAGGGCCGTGACACCGCGTCGCCCCCACTTCTGTTTGCTCGTAGTGTACCAGTGTACCCGTGCGTCTCTCCGCATCCTCCTCCCTGGCCTGGCCACCCGTCCCCTTTTCAGCTCAACGTTACCATCCTCAATGTAAATGTATTGAGGTGTGATAACTCGAGTGGTTTCAGGGATGAACGGCTGGGGCGATATGTCAGAGCCTGAATACGCCCCTCGAGCGGCACAGTACTTCTCATCGAGTAGTATACGAACAGATGGACTAGTTCTACGGTTTCAGTCAGCACAACGTGAGAGGGTTGATCAGTTGAGGGGAAATGGGAAATGAGGTGGTCAGGCCCTACCGCCTGGAACGCCTGGTTGTAGCGGCGCAAGTTGAGTTTGAAAGCAAATCTTGAAACCAGATTGTCGTATCTTAGTTTCAAGTGCTCAGTTCCAGGCGCTTTCAACTTGGATTTCATCGGTTCAACCTGCACCGCCTCACCTGGTAGTCCTTCACCTTGTTGATGTTGATGCGGCCCACCAGGCTCAGCATGTCGCCCTCGGACCGCACGCAGGGTCGCCAGACGCCGCACATGCATTCAGGTGAGCGGGATGTGCGAGCGTTGCGGTGCAGCAGTGTGCTCCACCTGGTGGCTGCTGCAGGTCTCCGGCACCCTCCTCAGTTCCAATCAGTCATTCTTACACGTGGAAGTGAGAGCCATCGGTACAGCTGTGTCGCGGTGCGGCGCCGCGCGGAGCCATCTCTTGGTGGCGGTGGCGGGCGGTGGTGGGAGGTGGCGGGCGGGGGGGCACCGCCGGGCGCCCGAGGGTACATCGTGGCGGTGGCCAATCGGTGGTTTCGGTTGGGGCGGGGTTTGGGAACGGGTGTTGGCATGCGTCGTTGCTGTCGTGATATTGTTGGCCACGTGGATTCGGGGGCGCGAGGTTTGGGCGCTGGGTTTGGGGCCCTGCTTCCTGAATCATCTCATCGAGCGCCGCCTGATCCCTGAGGATCTCCACGCCTCGCGCGCCGGCCGCGAGCGCGAGCAGGAGCACGGCCGTCGCCGTCAAGGCGCTGGTGTAACCCATGAGGCAGATGGATGGCAGGTGTTACTTCCTCGTTTGCGAGATAACTACCACGACAGCTGTGTCCCAGACAGGCAGCGCGGGCCTTCAGAGACGCGTAGGAGACGAGAGGCTGACGCGATGTGATCGTCAGTTAGATTAGAAACGAGCGGGGGGGGCGCCCTGCGAAGTGGCGTCGACAGCGGGCCGCACGCCGACTTTGACGCAGCTGTGCCGCGCCGGCATCGAACTCGGCGTGGGTGACAAAACATATTCCAGTGTCGACGCCATCGCCAGTCTGTGATTGGCTGGGCGGCTTTAGGGTTACCCCTAACCCTAAATGGTGGCCGCCCGCATTCCCGCGACGTCACCGTCACGAACATTCCGTTGTCAAGACCAAGGTGCCTTCTTCACGTTCGTCACTTGGGCGCGCGCTGCGCTCTGCCGGCGCCCCCGACCCCGGCCACCCGCCCGCCGTCAGCATGCGCCCCAAGGTGGCGGCGGCGAGGACGGCGGCGGCAGCGGCGGCGGCGGAGGTGGCAGCCAACGCGGCGGCAGAGGCTCGGATCCACGCAGAGACGGAGGATGAGGCTCGAGTCATAGCGGAGGCCAAGGCGCAGGCGGTGCAGGAGACGGTGCGGCTCAAGATAGAGGCGGAGGAAGCGGCGCGGCTCCTCAAGGCAGAGGCGGATGCGGCGGATGTGGCGGCAGCGGCAGCGGCGGTGGCGGCGGCGGCAGCGGCGGCGGCGGCGGCAGCCAACGCGGCACGGATACAGGCACAGGCGGAGGATGAGGCTCGAGTTAAGGCAGAGGCAGAGGCTGAGGCGGAGGCTGAGGCTGAGGCGGCGGAGGCGGCGCGGCTCGAGATAGATGCAGCGGAGGCGGAGGCGGTGGAGGCGGCGGCTGCGGCGGCGACAGCCAACGCGGCTGCGGAGGCGGAGGACAAGGTTCGGATCCAGGCGGAGGAGGAGGAACAGGCTCGAGTCAAGGCAGACGCTGAGGCGGTGGAGGCAGCGGCGGCAGCGGCGGAAGAGGCTCGAATACAGGCAGAGGAGGAGGAGAAGGCTCGAGTCAAGGCAGAGGCTGCGGCGGAGGCAGAGGCGGAGGCGGAGGCGGAGGCGCAGGCGGTGGAGAAGGCACGGCTCGAGATAGAGGCAGCGGAGGCGGATGCGGCGGAGGCAGCGGCTGCGGCAGCGGCGGCAGTGGCGGCAGCCAACGCGGCAGCGGAGGAAGACGCTCGGATACAGGCAGAGGCGAAGGCAGAGGCTAGAGTCAAGGCGGAGGCGGAGGCGGCGGCAGCGGCAGCGGCGGCAGCGGTAGCGGCGGCATCGGCGGCGGCGGCAGCGGCTGCGGCGGAGGCCGAGGAACAGGATCGGATCCAGGCGGAGGCGGAGAAACAGGCTCGAGTCATTGCACAGGCTGAGGCGGAGGCGGTGGAGACGGCGCGACTCAAAGTAGAGGCGGCGGAGGCGGAGCGGCTCGAGGATGCACAGGCGGAGGCGGAGGCGGCGCAGATCGAGGCAGCGGTGGCGGCTGCGGCGGAGGCGGCGCAGCTCGATGTACAGGCGAAGGCGGCACGGCTCGAGGCAGAGGCGGCGGCTGCGGCGGCGGCGGCGGCGGCAGAGGCGGCGGCGGCAGCAGAGGCGGCGGCGGCAGCAGAGGCGGCGGCGGCGGCAGAGGCGGCGGCGGCGTCAGCAGCGGCGGAAAATGGCGGAGCGGACGAGGGCGAGGGCTTGGGGCCGTGGGGCACGAGCCTCGGTATCAAGCTTCGCAACTCCGTCGAGATTGCGACCGGGCAGGGGATGCGCGCGCGGGCGCCCATCAAGCGCGGCGACGTCCTCTGCGTGGTGCCCAAGGTAGGGTTGGTGTTGAGAACAAGCACCACTCGACCGACGTTTAAATGGCCAAGGGGTTGGATAATGCTCACCATGTGAGTCCTTCGGGCTCGATGAACGTTGAAACAACGCTCGACCGACGTTTCGACGGGCCGAGAAGCGCATCCGTGTGTCTATACAGCGTTCACCCTGAAGGTGAGTCACGCTCGATATCGTCTCGAGTACTCGTTGTCAATGACCCTCGTGGCAGGTAGCGTGCATGACCCTCAACACGTCGCACATCACCCAGGACCTCGTCCACGCCTGGACCACAGCTGGCACACCTGGCACACCTGGCAATGTTGGCACCGCTGTTCACTCACCTGGGTTGGGCCTGCCACATATTGCTCGCCACGTCACAGGATGCAATTCAACTCAAGAAATGAGGGTTCAAAATGCGTGGCTGGGGTCGATAGCGTGGCAGGCATTGGACCTGGCAGATATCGCTCGCCGAGTGTTAGCACGCCGTTTAACACAGGAAACGAGGGTTCACAATTGCGTGTCAGGGGTCGTTGACGTGGCGGGCACAATACATGTTTGTCCCTAGCACCGGCGTGGCAGGTGTGCGGCAGGTGCCGCAGGTGTCGGATGGAGTCCCACTGGCCGTAGCGCTGATGGTGGAGAGGGCGCTGGGCGCAGCGTCGCGATGGGCGCCGTGGCAGGGCGGTGCAGGTTGACCCGATGAAACCCACGTTGAAAGCGTCTGGAACTAAGCGCTCGAAACCAAAATATGATGAAGCGCTTTCAAAATTTGCTTTCAAATTCAACTTGCACCACTACACCGTGGTTGAGCATGCTGCCGCGCTCGGAGCCCACGCTGCCGATGCTGTGGAGCGACGAGGTGGAATGGTGCAACTTGAAACCCGTGTTAAAAGCGCCTGGTTCGGCGCTTGAGACTAGAATATGGAAATTTGCTGACAAGTTTTGCTTTCAATTTCAACTCGCGCCCCTACAACGAGGCGCGCGGTGAGTTGCGTAGCACGAGCCTGGAGGGCCGCCCGGACGCTGACGCCAGGGCGGTTGGAAGGGACTTTGCAAATGTGGTTGCGCCGCTGTTGCGCAGCCGAGCCGCCGCTTGCGCTGGCGTCGCCGCAGCGGATGTTGCGCTGGGGGAGTTGAGGGATGCAATCTCCGTCGTGTGGTCGCGCGCGATTAACCTCGGCGGCGGTGGCGGCGGCGGCGGCGGCGGCGGCGGCGGCGGCGGCGGCGGCGGCAGGGGGAGCGGCGGCGGCGGGGAGGTGGTGGAGGCGTTGGTGCCCATCATGGACTTTTGCAACCACCGCGACAGGGACGTGTGCAGCGCGAGGATAGATGGACTGGAGAACGACGACAACAACGGCGGCGGCGGCGGCAGCGTTTGTGGCGGCGGCGGCGACGTTTGCGGTGGCGGCGGCGGCGAGGGGGGCGGAGGCAGGGATTTTTGGGGTGGAGGCGGAGGTAGAGGCGGTTCGGGCCGCGGTGAGGGCGGGGGCGGGGCCGGGGGTGGGGGTGGGGGCGGGGTGAGCTCATCACTCCGGCTGGTGGCGACCCGGGACATGGCCCCCGGGGAGGAGGTGACGGTGTGCTACGGCTACGGTGACGGCGGCGACGCTCCCGCGCTGCTGCTCCGCTTTGGCTTCGTCCCCGCCTCCTTCCGAGGACGCAACAGCCAGGTCGGGCGCGCCAAATACTGTTCGCCACATCATAGGATGCCATTCAACTCAACAAGCGAGCGTTCAAAACACGAGTCGATGATGTGGCGAGACACACGTATGACAAAGTGCGCCAAATCACGTAGCGACTTGGTAACTTTGAGTGCTAAGTCGTCCAAATGGACAGTTCTGATTGGTCGAGCGGGACGACTTCGCACGCTAAGTGACTAAGTGGCTAAGTGGTTTGACGCACTTTGTCATACCAGGCCATACAGCAAGGCACGCGCCGCCGTGCGCCTTGAGCCGGAGCTGATCGAGGGGTTCCTGCGGAACCACGCGGC
>Ga0307489_10003706_pt1 | contig 10114 bp, 11 predicted proteins | sample SB12metaG_FD_202247 | JGI IMG/M metagenome (GOLD analysis project Ga0307489, IMG submission 202247) | Sea-ice brine microbial communities from Beaufort Sea near Barrow, Alaska, United States - SB 1.2 | ecosystem: Environmental > Aquatic > Marine > Coastal | place: USA: Alaska | collected...
TATTGCTACTAATACAATTCCTAATGTTAAGACACCAGAAATACACGCAGCAATTGCGCCGCTTTTAGTTGCCTTTATTGCTTCATCTCTATACATAATTTTTCCCTAGATTTATTTCCCATAACGCTTCAAATATGGGGCGCACGTTGTTTGTGCGTCTTTGCCATAATTTGTTTGTTATATTGCGACGTTGCCAACCCTTGATTTATTTTATGCTGCATATAAATCACATGAAATATTGACGTAATAAAAGGGTTTAACCAAAGCTTATCACCACGATTAGTGCCCGCGATTAAATTAATACGATTACGTACCATAATTATCCAAGTAACGTCGAAAATACTTGAGACAACATGAATACCAATTGAACTTCTTAAAATATTAGGCTCATCCAGGTTAACTAAACCATAAATTAAACTACCTAAAGATATAGTGAATAGGAAAATGGTTATTACAATGAAAACATTGGATATTTTGTGATCGGTCTTTTGATTAATACTGTTTGAGAATTGATAAAGCTTATATATTAAATATGCGCCAATAGTAAGCACACAAAGAGCTAGAGTCTTTGCTACTGAATCAACTTCAAATATATCTGTAAGTCCCTTTTTCATTTATTCTCCAAAGCTGAAAGCACACTGAATTCATTTAGCAATATAACGCTTAACATATGGGGATTTTAGGAGCGCTTTTCAGCGAGTAAAATTCCCACCATAATGTTTTTGTTATAGGGCATTAACTACCTTTAATTAAAGGAATTACCGACAGCGCCCCAAACACCATAGTTAAAATAACACCAACTATAGATATGACCATTGATACTTGATTTCGTTTATCTTGTGTCTCAATTGTACTTTCAAGAATTTCAATATCATTGGCAAGTTGAATTAAATTATTACTTCCTAAATCTTTGTTGTCTGTATCAAAAGCATGCTTAATCATATTTAGAAGATTACCGTGTTTACTTGAAACCGAACTAAATGGTTGATGTGATTTCATTATGGTAATTATTTCCACAATTCGATTTATTTGGTCATTGTCAAATTCAAGTGAATAAAATGATTTAAATTTTTTATTTCCATATGACTCCGAACGACATAATAAATCTTCACATAAATCGGCTGAATTCTGGTATTTTTTCGCAACCTGTGAATTTATTTCAGATAACTTCTTAAAAATAATATTGATTTGCTCAACAGCTTTATCATTATTTGTTTCCCTACTAATAACTGACAAAACGGCGTTGTAAAAATCTTTACGCCCTTTCTTTGCTCTTGATTGCTTTAAGAGCGTCAAAAAAAGTGGGATATAAAATATTAAAACAACTAATAAACCTACAATTTGAATAGTATTATCTAACGCCATGTATTCTCCATATGTTGACTTGCCCTATAACGCCCTGTTAACAGGCAAAAAATAGTTGGCTAAAATTAGCGACGAAGGAGCAAAAGCCAACTGTTTTTTGTCCTTGTTTAACAGCTTGTTATACGTTTATTCGAAAAGAGGACGAAAGAAACTGCGGTCGTAACTTAAAATACACATTGTATCTTCTGCGTATTTAAAAGCACTTATACAATCTGCATCCATAAGCGATTTCTCGCGATACTCTTCGTAAGTAGCCAAGCTAGGAAATGAAAATAGAGCTAAAGCCTTGTTGTTGGCACCTTCTGAAGGAAGAAAATAACCATGATGATTACCACCAAACTTATTTACTAATGGGATCCAAAGCTTTGCATAATGCTCAAATTCTTTAAGCTTATATGGATCGATTACATAATTTAAATAACAAGTGACCAAGTGAACTACTCCATGTAAATGTGATTAACGTATAACGCCCTATTAAGGGGCAAATTGTAGTTGGCTAAAATGTGAAGCGGAGCGGAACCAGCCAACTGTAATTTGTCCCGCTTGAATAGCTTGTTAGCCGTTTTTACAGCAAACTAATTTATTAATAAAGTCCTGATATGCTTTTATTGCTTTGTCTTTTCTCATTGTTTCGCCATGCTCAGTATTGGGTATGATAGCCAAAACCTTAATCTGACTTGAAGAAATATTGTAAAGTTCTTTCGAGTTTTCCACTGGAGTAGTTGAATCATCTTCACCAATTAAGAAGAGTAATGGTTCTCTATATTCTTTAATGAAATCACCATTATTTATTTCTGCTAATTCAGGTGATAAATTAACTGAATAAAATAGCTTTGACCAGCTAGGCATCAAATTATCAACTAACACCGGAACTGTGCTAATGGCACCATCAAGAATTAACGCATCTATTTCTTTATTAGCTGCAACATAACTTGCAACTAAAGATCCCATTGATAAACCATGGATAGTTGTTGGTAAATTAGTAGGGAATTCACTTTTTGAAAAATCAAAAATTTTTAATGCATCAGCTCGTAAGCTAATAAGAGATAAGTTCTCTTTTTTATCACTTACTCCCATACCTCTATAATCAAACCAAATCACATTTGCGGGTAATAATGAAAACTTATTTAATATTTTTGATGAAGAGCTAATTTTCATGCCGTTAGCACTGAAAAAAACAATATTCACCAAAGCATCCTTGTTTATTAATTTAACACCTCTAAGCGTAATACCATCCTCAGTAGTTAAACTCACAGCTGACGCAACCGCCGAAATCTTCGCTTCAGTTAGGTCTGTTTGAATTTTAGTGATATTGAGTTGTTTTTCTGGTTGTTCATCTTGGTAAACAAATGATTCAGTTGTATAGTTTGCTGAACACCCTGAAAGTAGTAAAAATAATAATATTGTGATTGTTTTCATATCGAACGACACTCCTTGTTGATTTAACGGCTAACGCCCTGTTAACAGGCAAAAATGTGTTGGCTAAAATGTTGAGGAACGAAAACAGCCAACTCGTTTTTGTCCTTGTTTAACAGCTTGTTATGTTTACGAATTATTAGCTAGTATATTTAATTGTAAAGCTGGCTTACTCTTCCAACCTAGAGCATCAGTGCCTTTAAGTTTTTTCTGATTTGTTTATTTCCAGGATCCAAACTAAGGGCTTTTTTATAAAATTTAATAGCCTTATTAATATTCCCTTGAACTTTATATGCTTCTGCTAGGCTATCCCAAACATCAGCTGAATCAGGGAAACGTTCAGTATTGTATTGGAAGTAAACTATTGCTTTATCAATGTCTTTAATCGTGTAAAGAAATAAATACCCATAGTACTTACTTAATCCTTCTGACAAAAAAATATCATACCCAAGTCTTTTGGATAATTTCTTGAACTTTGATTTGATTATTTCAGGATTATCATATCGTTCATCGTTGTTAAGCATATAACCACGAAAAATATACTTCATCCCTTCAATAAATGAGATCAAAGGCATTGTATGATGATTCTCTTCTTTATACTTATATTTTTTGAAATCAAAACCTATTGATTCTGGATGACTTTTTTCAAATTCTTGAATAAACCCCCAGACCGTATTATATCGCTCGGGGTAGACGTTATTTACAACTCTATCAACAGTGTTCAAATAGACATCTCTGAGTGGTCCTTCATAATTTTCTAAAAATTTTGTTGCATTTTTTAATGTCACTTGATCATCCCACCATGCACTAAAGTCAATAGCCAAATATGAATTAAACGTTTCTGGACTATTAAATAGAGAATGTAAAACAGGCAAACCAGTAAAAGAATAACCTACAAAAGTTCTATATGAATTTGTTCGATAATTTTTATCAACAAAAGGAATTAGTTCTTTCTTTATAAACTTCAAAAAATTGTCTGCACCACCACTGACTTCAAGACCTTTTTCTTCTTTTTCAGAATATCCAATAAGTGAATTTGTTGGAGATGAATCTCTTACACGGTCTTGACTTGTGATAGCAATTATAATCATTTCTGGAATTTGTGGAGTTGCATCACTGCTTAATTGAGCAACAGCTCCTGAGAATGAGTGAAAAAACTTTCTCCCATCTAGGAGATATAAAACAGGATATGTTGCATTTTTATATAATTCATATGAGCTTGGAAGATAAACCTGAATCTCTCTATCCGAATTTAGAATCAATGATTTAATTGTAGTGCGTTTGCCAATAGTTATATCTGAATAATTTTGTGCCAGTGTAAAGTTTGAACATAATATGAATACGAAAATAAAGAATTTATACATTTTGAATTTTATCCTCAAGGACTTTTTATTTTTGGTGAATATGCTCGAGACATCAAGTAAACATAACGCCACGTTAACCGGCAAAAAAATGTTGGATAAAATTGTGAACAGAGTGAAACAGCCAACTGTTTTTTGTCCGTTTGAACGTCTTGTTATGCGTTTTTTCGCAGAACTTTATTATTTAATACACTATTTTTGAACATATTGGCAACAATTTTCACTGCCCTCTGTCGTGAAACAAATCTAGGTATTAATGATGTTAAATAATTAACGCAACCAGATACTACATATACACGATTTTTACCATATGCACTTAATGCAGTGTTTACAACTTTTTCTGTTGATGAAAACTTCATTTCTGATGTATCAGCATTTGCTCTTTTCATAAAGTTAGATTCGGTTACACCAGGGCATAAAGCCATAACTCGAATGTTTGTATCTAACAATTCACCTGATAAGGCTTCTGAAAAGTTTAATACGAAAGCTTTACATGCGCCATAGACAGCTTGGTAAGGTAAAGGTTGAAAAGATCCTGTAGACCCAACATTAATAACACCTCCACTATTTTTCTCTTTCATATATGGGAGAAATAAGTGAGTAAGCTCAACAAGAGCATTCATATTGAGCATCATCATTTTATTATAGTTTAAAAAAGTTTCGCCTGAAAATTCACAAAACTTTCCAAAGCCGGCATTATTTATTAGAAAGTCTACTGATAAACCCATGTCGTCAACTTTTGAAAATAGCAATTTGGCACCATCAGATTCGCTAAGGTCAACATCTATTGTTTTTACCCAAATACTCGGATTCTCAGACTGTAATGTTTTGGCTAACTCAACAAGAACACTGTTTGTTCTCGCTGTGATTATTAAGTTTGCACTCTGGCTGGCAAATTGATGAGCGAACTCTTTGCCAATACCAGAAGATGCCCCTGTGATTAATACCGTTTTGTTCTTGAAAGTTAAATTTTTCATTATAATTATCTCCGTAATAAATTTAGAAATAAACTATAACCCTTGCCCCTAAGGGCAAGGTCAATAAAATTCTTTAATTAAATCAATTTTAAATTGATTTAATTTTTTAATCTTTGTTTGTAAGGCTTTGGATTCTTTTTCTAATTCGATTACTTTGTTATCGATATGAGCAGAAACAAGTGGGATAGGAAGTTTTTGATCAGTGATTTTTTTAGATACAATCTCTTTTAATTCATTGAGACTAAACCCTAGGGTTTGAGCTCTTCGAATCATACATATGACCATTACGTCATGTTCGCTATAAGTTCGATAAGTCCCGCTTCTTTTTGGGGAGGGTATTAATTCTATCGTTTCATAATGACGAATAGCCTTACGAGTAGCGCCAGTAAGTACAGCAACTTGACCGATTAACAAAATATGAACTCCCATATTGACAAAACGCATAACGCCTCACTAAGAGGCAAAAAATAGTTGGTTAAAATAAGCGACGCAGGAGCAAAAACCAACTGTTTTTTGTCCTTTTAAGTGACTTGTTAGCATACTGGGTACACTTGTCGTTTAAATTTTCTTTGACAGCCAATGCATGACATTTAGAAGAAACTGTTCATTTTGTTCCGCACCATCTGAGACTAAACCATATTTTTTCCCCGTTGAAACCGTAACTTGCGATGAGAACGTCATCCCCTCAGAAAACACTGCAACTCGACCTTCTCCAACTTCCAAAACTGCTCCTTGATACCAGCCATTCATTGATACTCTTGGTGTTTTGGCATTTACTTGAAAAGGTATCTCGGGCACAACAGATGTGGCTCCTTTACCTAAAGTTAAAAGGGGCTGTGCACTTTCAGGTATTTGAAAAGCGGAACCACCAAATGTTTTAACTTGAGTGATACCTTGGGTTATTGAATGTTCTATAAGGGATTTATTATTTAGGCGAAATAAAGCGTCACGGACATGACCATTACTAAACTCAAAACCAAAAGCAGATGATAGTTTTTCTATAACTTTTGGAAAAGGTGTGTGATCGGCAACTAGAAAAAGAGAACCACCTTGTGATACCCATTGTTTAACGGCTTCAACTTCTCCTTTGTCAAATGCATCTCCGAATGGAGGATTCCAGTCCTGTCTGTTTTTATCCAGTGCATTTGCGACTACCAATATATCCGCTTGTTTTAAATAAGTTAAAGTGAACTTTTCTTTACTAGATTTTACAGTATAACCATCACTCGACAGAACTTGAGAAAAAGGTTTGTATCTACCCGTTTTTGTAAGGAAATTATTGTGAGCCTCATCAATAAGAACAACAGGGCTATTTGATTTGGAAAATGTACTGTTGGTATTTTTGGGGACGAAATCAGGATCTGGTTGTTGATCACTATTAGAACAAGACGACACTCCAACTAAAAGAAGTCCTAAAAGAATAGTTTTACAAATTGATTTCATTTAAATGTTCCATATAGATAACCACGATTCCAGATAAAGTATGCTAACGCTTCGCATAAACAGCGGAGTAAGTTGGACGTTTTTTTGCGCCGTGTATTTTGCAAAAAATCGGCCTACTTGCGGAGACAGGTTTGATGCGCTTGTTAGGCATCTTCATTCACAACCTTGATTTGCGATATGTCCATCACCCTGATATGAGTTTGATAATAATACTTACCAGATGGCTTACCCTGTGAAGTAAAATCAATTTTAATTCTTTTCGCCTGCCCTGTAACCGAAATTGATTTATCCACTAAGTACTTTTGTGGTGTTGTTCCGTACTTGGCAACAAACAATGGGATTAACTTAGGATGAATTGCAACGGTAACTGAACGTTGGTCACGATAATCGAGTTCAGTATTGAGATAAACAAATGGGCCTTGGTTTCCCGCAGCCTTAACTTTTAAAATATATTCACCTTTGACTCCATTAGGCGCAAATTCTGCAGCGCTTCTTATAATTTCCATTGTGTCTGAGTGAGAGTGAGCTGTATCCACCAATGAAATAGGCTGGGTTGCACTACATCCAGCTAAAACTAAAACGAGACTAAAAAAAACTATTTTCATTTTTTAATTCCTTATATATGCCTAACGCCCCAAGCAGGGGATTTTATGAGTGTTTTCAGCGAGTAAAATTCCCGCTGACTTGGCTTGTTAGGTTTCAAGTATCGCTCACTTTTGAAAGTCGATTTAAAATAAAATACCAAATCAGGCCAACTAAACCACCTAAAAGTGCGAAAACAAGATTTATTAATGCACTGCTAAAATAGCCTGATAGCGTTATTACACCTTCACTTACTTTGAGACTACCACCAGATGAAAAGTGATCATAATTTGATAGGCTCCAAAGATGAAAACCAAGAAATAGTAAGTATAAAAATACAGCCGGAACTGCCACCATATTTGTAAGGTTAAACCTTTCAATGCTTCGCAATCCGAAAGCTGCTAAAACACCAACCACGCTCGCGATAATGAAGCCAACCAAGACAACGAAGGGTAAGTACACTATCGCCATATAAATCGAAACCTAACGCTAGCATAATAGGTGGAGTAAACTGGCGTGCGTTATTGCGTTTCTTTGCAAAAACCACGACTGCTTACGGAATCCTGATTTATGCCCTTGTTATACCGACATATTACAGCTCTTCTTTAACAGTTATCTTAACTTTTCATCGAAGAATTCTTTAACTAAAATTTTGGTTTGTTTATGAGCTTCAATGTTCCCTTCAATAGTTCCACCATTAGCAAAAGTATCATCCGGTGTAGACAAACGACCTGGGCGATGACCCGCATTTTTAAATGCAATATGCCTATAACTAAACTCAAAATCAGATTTAGTCAAGATTGAAACTAACATATCTGACATAGCAGTACTTGGCCATTGTTGATCATCAGACCCTGAGATTAACAACAGGTGTCCTTTAATATGCTCTACTGGCAGCCTAGCTTCATTAATTGAGCTATTATTAGTCAATGCATTTTCAAACATTTCTCTGCTTTTAATCAATTTTTTATCACGTAATACATGAGACAACCAAATAGCACCATCAATTAGTCCTACATTAAGGAAGGGAATCGGTTTACTTTTCCATGACCATGCAGATTCATTAAATCCACTCCAACCAGGACCCAACCAAACAACTGCACTAGGTGATCTCACAACTATAGCTTTTACAAGAGAATTATAATAAGAAGTCAACAGCGCAACTTCCGTTCCCCTTGAGTGGGCAAATATTCCTATATCATCTTTTTTAACCAATGGGTGATTGTTCAACCAATCTAATGCTCTATTAAAATATTCGATTGGTACATTGACTAGATTTTTTGGCAAACCTTTAGCGCCAAAATAGCGAACGTTAAGAACAACAAAACCGGAAGAAGAAAGCCATTCAGCATCTTGATTCTCATATCCACCGCCTGAACCACCGATAAGTAGGATAGCAGGTTCTTGATTTGGAGAATCAGGAAGCCAGAGTCTCCCTACGATAGAGTCATTATTGATGTTCTCATAGCGTCCAGAAAAATCTTCAGCGATAGAAAAGGGAGAACTGAAAGACAAAAATATAGTGCAAATAAAATATATTCGAGTTTGTTTTAACAAAGTTAAGAATTTAAATACCAAATGGAACCTCCATACTTGGACAAGTCGGTATAACGCCCAATTAACAGGTAAAAAATATGTTGGCTAAAATAAGCGACGAAGGAGCAAAAGCCAACTGTTTTTTGTCCTTGTTGAATTGCTTGTTATGCGTTTTTTCGCAGAACTTTATTATTTAATACACTATTTTTGAACATATTGGCAACAATTTTCACTGCTCTCTTTCGTGAAACAAATCGAGGTATTAATGATGTTAAATAATTAACGCAACCAGATACTACATATACACGATTTTTACCGTATGCATTTAATGCAGTGTTTACAACTTTTTCTGTTGATGAAAACTTCATTTCTGATGTATCAGCATTTGCTCTTTTCATAAAGTTAGATTCGGTTACACCAGGGCATAAAGCCATAACTCGAATGTTTGTATCTAACAATTCACCTGATAAGGCTTCTGAAAAGTTTAATACGAAAGCTTTACATGCGCCATAGACAGCTTGGTAAGGTAAAGGTTGAAAAGATCCTGTAGACCCAACATTAATAACACCTCCACTATTTTTCTCTTTCATATATGGGAGAAATAAGTGAGTAAGCTCAACAAGAGCATTCATATTGAGCATCATCATTTTATTATAGTTTAAAAAAGTTTCGCCTGAAAATTCACAAAACTTTCCAAAGCCGGCATTATTTATTAGAAAGTCTACTGATAAACCCATGTCGTCAACTTTTGAAAATAGCAATTTGGCACCATCAGATTCGCTAAGGTCAACATCTATTGTTTTTACCCAAATACTCGGATTCTCAGACTGTAATGTTTTGGCTAACTCAACAAGAACACTGTTTGTTCTCGCTGTGATTATTAAGTTTGCACTCTGGCTGGCAAATTGATGAGCGAACTCTTTGCCAATACCAGAAGATGCCCCTGTGATTAATACCGTTTTGTTCTTGAAAGTTAAATTTTTCATTATAATTATCTCCGTAATAAATTTAGAAATAAACTATAACCCTTGCCCCTAAGGGCAAGGTCAATAAAATTCTTTAATTAAATCAATTTTAAATTGATTTAATTTTTTAATCTTTGTTTGTAAGGCTTTGGATTCTTTTTCTAATTCGATTACTTTGTTATCGATATGAGCAGAAACAAGTGGGATAGGAAGTTTTTGATCAGTGATTTTTTTAGATACAATCTCTTTTAATTCATTGAGACTAAACCCTAGGGTTTGAGCTCTTCGAATCATACTTATGACCATTACGTCATGTTCGCTATAAGTTCGATAAGTCCCGCTTCTTTTTGGGGAGGGTATTAATTCTATCGTTTCATAATGACGAATAGCCTTACGAGTAGCGCCAGTAAGTTCAGCAACTTGACCGATTAACAAAATATGAACTCCCATATTGATAAACGCATAACGC
>Ga0307489_10003708_pt1 | contig 10112 bp, 8 predicted proteins | sample SB12metaG_FD_202247 | JGI IMG/M metagenome (GOLD analysis project Ga0307489, IMG submission 202247) | Sea-ice brine microbial communities from Beaufort Sea near Barrow, Alaska, United States - SB 1.2 | ecosystem: Environmental > Aquatic > Marine > Coastal | place: USA: Alaska | collected 2017-05-06
TCTGTTTTTTGGCATCTGACAAAGGTTGTCTGCCGGCACTGGATAAGTCGATGATGCTCAGCCGGCGATGTGCTAAGCCGATACCATGCTCGTCATCAATCCATATCCCTGCATCATCCGGTCCGCGGTGAGATAAGCTATCACGCATCGCAATTAATATTTTAGGGTCAATCGGGGCATTCCTATTTCCATATTGAAATATTCCAACTATTCCGCACATACTGCATATTCTCCTTGAAGTGGCCAAGTAATATTGGCTACAGTTTTATAATAAAGTGAGTAGTCTCTTTCTGACTCTTTTGGGCTTAGACCCTTGTTATACATAGCTATAATGGTCAATAATATAATTTATTCTGTGTTGTCTGGCTTCGGTAAAAATTCGATATCCATTGTTGGGTATCCGTAATGCCCCCATTTATAAGTGACGTTAAAGATAGACGTTTATACAGCTAACGCCAGTTTCTGTTTTGGTGTAATGCCGCCTAGTCTCATATTGGGTCGTTCGTGGTTATATATCCATAACCACTTTGTGGCTCGTTGCAGGACTTATTGAATACTTTCAAATAGGTAATATCCCAACCAATCATAGCTAACTGTGCGATTAAAATGCTCAATATAGGCATTCTGTAGAGGATTACTGGGTTGAATGAAGAGCAATTCAATGCCATTTTACCTGACCTAGTCCGCTAGCGTATTGCTGATATACTCAGGTCCTTGATAGCTATTTAATGAGGCAATTAAGGACAGTTTATGGTCAAAAGTTTACAAAGAGCTAACGATTAAGTTTACTCCTAAATTTTGGAGTTCATTGTTTAAGCTAAGTGTTCATAAAAACACTCTAGCTTTTACCGTGCCTTGTTAGCAACATTGGATGTAATGGACTATTGAAGTGGAAAACTAACAACATCTTGAATTTATGATCTTGCCCTGTATTTGCTAAGAAGTTAATATTTAACTTCTATAATTAACAGGTATAGGGTATAGCTAGCTAAAAGAAAAAATTCATTTTAAAGGGCTTTCACCACAGATAAAAACGGGATTTGCTGGCTGGATAAATGTGAGTCTTTCAAGGAAGTGATAACTGAAATAGGGAAAAAACAGATGAGTAACTTAAAAGTATTACATTTAATCCCCTCCTTAGCAGTTGGAGGAATGGAGCGTTTAGTGTGTGATTTGGTTACCGCCAGAGATAAAACTACCACCTCCATCGTTTGTTTGAATACGTTAGGTTTACTGGGTGAGCAAATAAGTCACCAAGTTGATGTTAAGGTATTACATCTTTCTGGCGGAATATTTAGTGGAATAGTTAACGTTTATAAAGAGTTAAAAAAACAAAAACCCCAAATAGTGCATTGCCACAACTTACAAGCTCATTTTTATGGCAGTATTTGTGCGAAACTATTAGGGAACATGAGGGTCGTTCTAACAAAACATGGCCAACATATCCCCCAGACAGGTCTCACCACAAAAATTAATAGAATCACCCTAAAAAGCAGTAAAACAGTAGGGGTTTCCGCAGACATTACCAAACTAATGAATGGCTGGATATATGACGGTCGTTATACCGCTGAATATATAGCGAACGGTGCACCTTTAAGGTCTGAAAAAACACTAAACGATGAAAAAATAACTAAACATTCTTTGGGTATTCAAGACGACTGTATTTGTTTAGGTATTGTGGCAAGGTTGTCAAAACCCAAAGATCATACCGTTTTAGTTAAATCGATAAAAGAGCTGTCACATAGTTATCCTAATATACATTTACTCATTATAGGTGACGGTCCGCTAAAAAGTGACATAGCCTCATTAATAGATAATTTAAACGCTAGTGCACAAATCACCTTGTTAGGTGAACGACAAGACATTCCAGACATTCTACATTTATTGGATATTTTTGTATTAACCTCCTCATCAGAGGGCATTCCAATGACTATTTTAGAAGCCATGGCCGCCAAACTGCCCGTAGTGGCGACAAATGTTGGCGGGATTCCTCAAGTCGTTATTGACGGCGAAACCGGATTTTTGGTTGCCGACAAACAACAAAAAGAATTGTCAGAAGCTCTAGCACGCTTAATAGACGATCCGAATTTACGAGCAAGGTTTGGAGGAAATGGCCGAACACTACTTGAGAAAAACTACTCAATAAAACAGACCATGGAAAAATATGAAGTAATTTATACCAATTTGGTTAATCCTGGTATGACTGTCGATATTTAGGCTAGCTCATAAGTGCATAAATACACGCAAATAGAATAATGCAGTAAAAATATTTTTATACAGTCTAAAAATAAGATGTTATTTAATCAGAGTTCTTCTACTTTTATTTTTAAGTTCTCTTACTAAAAACAATATAGGATCAAAAATGCTTGCACTAACCACAACCGCATCGGCCGATATGACTAATAATTATTCGCTATGAAAAACAGTCTAAATGCAGCAGATATAACATGGCGTGATATCACGAGTTTAGATGAACTCGCCGCAATTACAGAAGATTGGAGTGCCTTAAATACCCTCTGTGATAAAGGTAATTTATTTACCTCCCCATTGTGGAATAACACTTGGATTGAAACCTATTGGCAAAGTCATTGGCAATTACAGGTTATCACTGGATGGCATGAAAAAAAGCTCATTGCCATTTTCCCACTTTATCGTCAGTTACAAAAACATGGCTTTACTAAAAAATCAATATTTCCATTAGGGACAGGAGAACCTGAAACATCAGAGGTGTTTTCTGAATATTTCGACTTGTTATTACACCCCAATTATGAAGATATTGTATTACCTGCGCTGGCAAAAAAAATCACCTTATTAGGTGTAGAGCAACTGTGTTTTCGCGCTATTTTATACAACAGCCACTTAATTACATTATTACAACAAGCAATTAATTATTCTTTTCAGCCAAGGCATTCACGCTACGTTGTTGAACGTTCGACATGGTCACTTGAATGCGTAAGTAAAAACACCCGTGCGAGGTACAAGCGTTCACTCAATCAATTAGCGAAAATTAACGCAAACTTTAGTTGGGTAGAGCCAGAGGATTACGAAGTTTATCTAAAGTTACTAAAAAAATATCATCAAATACGTTGGCAAAAAAAAGGCCAAAAAGGTGCTTTTGTTCACCCTGACTTTTCTGAATTTCATCATAAAATTAGAAAAAACCCCAAACATGAAAACGTTAGAATGAGCGCTATTGTAGTTGATGGTTATCCAGTAGCAATAAACTACTACTTGTTTGATACCAAAACTTTATATTTTTATCAATGTGGTTGGGATGAAACGAACTATGCCAAACTTTCACTGGGCATGTCATTACACCTATGGAGTATCGACCATTGCGAGCAACAGTATTATGATTTTATGATGGGTAGTAATAACGATAGTTACAAAGCAAAATTTGGCGGGGAGCAAGTCCCTATGGCAAATATCAAAATAGACCTGAATAAAGGGAAGGTTTTTTTAAATAAAGTATTTAAAAAGCTCGGTTTTAATTGATTTACCACTAGCTCAAAGGTACCCTAATGCAACTGCACAAATAAGAAAGGAGTCTTAAATGGAATGGCAAGCCAAGATAAATAAAATTACAGAGCTTTATCAACTGCTCTTTCAAACGCCAAAATTACCCCTGTCTCTAATGCTTGAAAAAACAGAAGGCAACGATCCTTTTTATAAAAAAATCACCGTTAATTTTTACAAATTAGTGACTAAAAGACGTAGGAAAATGCCCCTATTTAGGCAAATGACTCGCGCCGTGGGTGTATGCTTATTACCTGACAGCTATGCTGTATATATAAAAAGCATTGAAAGTTCTGGCCATCGAAATGTTAAAAAAGCCGTGAAAAATGGCTATATGTTTAAAACGATTAACTACAATGATCACCTTGATGACATATGGGATATTAGACGGTCTACCAAAACTCGACAAGGCAATGTACCTGATTCCTTTATAAGCAATAGGCCCAAAGAAAACGCTGACCCAAAAAGTAAGACTTTATACCACGGTTATCCTTACTTCGGTGTATTTGACCCCGAAAATAAATTAGTGGCCTATGCAGGGTGTTTTTTAGCGGGTGAAGTGATAGAAATGTCGCATTTTTATGGCCATGCCGACCATCAAAAAAATGGCGTGGTGCCGTTACTTATTACCTCTATTGCCAACCATACCATTGAAAATCACCCACAGATAAAAGCCTTTATTTACGGCGGTTATATTGGTGCATCTCCAACCTTGAAACGCTTTAAAAAGAAATTCAACTTCTTGCCTTACCAAATAAAATGGAGTCTTAATTAAGTGCTGCAATTTATTTATAAACTCGACTCATCAATAGACGTACCACCTTCCACACATCAATCAAAGGAAGATAAAGTTGCTTTTGTCTTCATAGCAAGTTTTTTCAACTTGTGTAAATATTTACCACTGCTAGTCAAACGTTATGGCATATCAAGCACCTTACTAAAACTTATCATTAAAATAGCAATGGGTAGAAACGCCTGTTATCTCATTATGTATGAGAAAAAAATAGCGAGTGATGGCATAGTCACTTTTGGAATATGTAAACATTATCCCATAACGCCATCAGAACATGTTATTGGTCCAGTATTTACTTATACGCAGTTCCGCGGCAAAGGCTTAGCTACGTTAGGCTTGAGGGAATGTATCGCTTCCTTAAGAAAGAAATTCGCTCCCGATGCTATATATATTGATACCAGTGAAGACAATATTGCCATGCAAAGTGTTATTGCCAAGATGGGGTTTGGACTACATGTGCAGTCTTTTGAGCGCCCCGATATTGATTAAAAATATACCGTACTTATTTACACATTTTCGCCCTTGTTTACAGAATGTCGACAAAAGAAAAACTTAATTTTTAATGGATAAATATTACAATGGCTCGACAGTTACCACTAAAAAAAGCTACTGATGCCCCCATCGCCTTTTTCTTTTTGTATCTTTACACCTTTTCTATTCTGGTGCGGCCCCATGAATTTTCTTTAGCCACCGCTGAATATATTTTTATTCAAATATTCATCATTATCTCCTTTGTTTTTGTTGTTTTTTCATTACGCCCTATTAAAATTATCCCTCAACATTTAATGTTATTTGCCTTAGCGCCCTTTATTGTTATATCAGGTTTTTTTAATGGTTCTGGCATGGATGGTATCGAAGAAGCGCAAAAATTGTTTGTCAGTTCAATCATACCTTTTTTTCTGTTTAGCCTATGTATCACCAGCGTTAAAAGACAACATATGTTGATGTACCTTTGCATTTTTGCTGCGCTTATTATGGTCTATAACGGCTATTATCAACAAACACATTTTGACGGCCGGGCCGGATATGGTATCGGGGATTCACAGTCTGTTGGCGGTATCGAAATGCGTATCGCGTATTTAGGTTTTTTCGGTGATCCCAATGATTTAGGTATGTTTTTAGTTATGAATATACCTTTTGTTGCTTATTTTTACAGTGAAGGGGGTAAGGCTAACAAGTTGTTAATGTTAACTATTCTAAGCGCTTTATGTTATGGCGTGTATATGACAGGTTCTAGGGGCACGCTACTGGGCGCCGTAGGTGTTATTGCTGTCTATTATCTGGTAAACAAAGCAGGCGCAAAACTTATTCTATTTTCTGCCGTTATGGCTCCCATAGCCGCAACTATGTTAAGTACTTTTGGCGGATTAACGTCTGATGACGAATCAGCTGAACAAAGATTAGAAGCATGGTACCAAGGCGTGCTAATGCTGCTTGATAATCCTGTTTTTGGTGTCGGCATGGGAAATTTCATGGAAGAACACGGGCGCGTTGCCCACAACTCCTATATTCAAATAGCTGCCGAGCTTGGTGTCCCCGGCTATTCACTTTGGGGTGGTGTGTTGGTTTTATCTATGGTGATTGGCTACCAATTTATTAAAAAATACCATGAGTGGCCAGAGGAGGAAATTTCCAGTGAAGAAAAACTCGCTTATGCTGCTGAATTAAAGCTCAATAAAGCTCTCTTCTTTTCTATGATTGGATTTATGATTACATCATTTTTTATTACCAGAACTTATACCTTACTGTTATTTGTTTTCATGGGAATGTTTACAGCGAGTCACGGCAGACTAATAAAGTTGAGGCCTGAATTAGGTTTTTTCTTTGAATCGAAAATGCTTTACTCATGTATGTTGTATTCTTGGGCCATTATTGTGGCCGTATATATGACGTTACAAGTGGCGCTTTAATTTCACAAAAAAACTAGGACTATTGTTTCATGAGTAATAAGTCGTTAATTGTCATTGGGATGCATCGCAGTGGTACTTCGGCACTGTCAGGCGAATTAGCCCGACTAGGTGTGTTCATGGGCAAAAGCTTATATAAGGCACAAGCTGGGGTTAATGACAAAGGCTTTTGGGAAAACGCTCGTCTGGTAGCAATCAATGAAGACATACACGACGACATAATTTCAAGCTGGGATGACCCCTTAGGGCTATTAAAACAACAATATGCACCTAATGAAAAATTAGCCAAACGTGCGTTAAAACTTGTCGTCGATGAATATTTACACACTCCCCTGTCGGGCATGAAAGACCCTCGCGTTTCTATATTGTTACCTTTTTGGCAAAAAACATTAGACCAACTCAACATTCAACCTCATTATATACTGATGATCCGCCACCCTATTGAGGTCGCAGCATCGTTATCCAAAAGGGATGGTTTTAGCCAAGAAAAAGGCCTGATGCTTTGGCTTAATTATAACTTTGCCAGTTTTCTGCAAACTCAAAATAAAAGTAGAGTCATTGTTAATTTTGATGATTTATTGCAAAACCCAGCAACCATCAGTAGAAAAATAGCCAAAACCTTTTCGTTAACATTACCTGACTCTGGCAATAACTCTTTTATTGATGCCTCATTAAAACGCCAACGTGCTGTTGACGACAAGCCAAATGAATACGGTATATTGCTCACCCTTTCAATTGAGCTTTTTTCGGCTATTTGCCTTGACGATGCTATTGCCGTTGCATTATTACGTGAGCGTTACCAAACTTATTTAGACCAGTTAGATACTGTGCTAGTTGAACATTTGAATAGTGTACAAAAGTCAGAGATACATTTTCGTACAATTTTCGAGCAAGCATACAATACTTTTACTTGGAAACTAATGAGACCCTTTAAAAAAATTGAAGAAAAAATAGTAAATACAATAAAAGGATATTAAATAATCACTCTCGGAATGAATATAGGGAGTAATTAAATGAAATATAACGGATATTCTAGTATTAAACTAATTGGTTTAAAGCCTGGCAGTTACGCAAAATGTGTTACAGGGTCTGTAGTTTCAGTGGAGGGCTGCACAACGTAACTTTTTATGAAAGCCCCAAATTATAAGCTGTTTACCTAATGTGGATCTAATACCATTTAGATTAAACATCTGATCTAATTGGTTTTATTTTTCATACATTAATATCAGTAGTTATGAACACACTTGAATCCATTGATTTTAAATCCCTTATAGCAAAAGAAACTAATGGGCGAATGCGTGTTCGTTTGATGGCGTTTTCTCATATCAAATGGCGCTAATAACACACAGACAGCACAAAATTTACATATTAGTCGACGTATTGTTAATGACTGGGTTAAAAGGTTTTATGAACAAGGCCTTGATGGGTTAAAAGGAAAGCCTCGCTCTGGGCGACCTTGTAATCTCAATGAACAACAGCTCTCTCAGTTAAGCCACTACATTCATGATAATAGTATTAAACCCAAAGCCAGAAGACTCAAAGCACAAACACTTGTTACTTATATTACGCAAGAATGTAAAGTCGACTATTCAATTGATAATATTTATCGGCTTTTACATCAGCTAGGCTTCTCGTGGATAACGAGTCGGTCAAGGCACCCTAAGCAATCAGATGAAGTACAAGAAGCTTTTAAAAAAATTCGAAATGGAAATGATCCGTACGATCCCGTGGAATGTCAGCCTTAAAAAGGTAGCTGTGTGGTTTCAAGATGAAGCACGCTTTGGCCAGCAGAATACAACGACAAGGCTCTGGGCAACAAAAGGAACAAGGCCAAGAGCAGTTAAGCAACAGCAGTTTAAGTATGCTTATCTTTTGGTGCTATTTGCCCAACCACAGGAGACACCGAAGCATTAATAACGCCAATCATGAATATGGATGTGATGGAAAAACACTTAGCATTGATTTCCCAAGAAGTGCCCAAAGGATGACACGCTGTGATAGTCTTGGATGGTGGGGCTTAGCATCAAGCCCATTTAACCGAAAAATTTGATAACGTATCGATCATAAAGTTACCACCATTTTCAACTGAGCTAAATCCTATTGAGCAAGTATGGCAATGGTTGAGACAAAATGAATTAGCGAACCGATGCTTTAGTGGAGATGAAAATGTTGTTGATGAATGAAGTCGAGCTTGGAATGTTTTTATTTCAGACACATCTAGGGTGATAGAGCTTTGCTCTAGAGATTGGATAAAAGTGGGAAGTTAATTAATCAAATTGGTATAAAGCTTTATTGGTTAAATATTTAAAAAATTCTGAACATTAAATTCAGAACTTTCTTCGTTTTATTACCACAATTTAAAATTTTTTATGTTCAAATGTGACTACGCATAATTTTTTAGATTTAGGTCTTATAATATTTATACTACTTTTCTGAACTTTTATTGATATAAAAACGTAGTTTCTGTAAGGCTTTTTTGTGCCAAACTTGGTTAATAAATTTGTATTTTAAATAAGTTATAAAGGGAAGTTTTATACTTTTTAACTTTAAAGCCTGTTTTTCTACTATGTGCCATGAAAAGTAGGCAAAAATAAAAGTAAAAAGTGTTGAAAGCAACAGGTAGTTATAAAAAGATATATCTGGGGTAATAGCAATTATTGATTGCTGAATAGGGAAAGCATAAATGTATATACCATATGAGTAGTCACCGTACTTGTTGAAGCTTCGCACCTTTCCTTTTGGAACATAAGCTAAGTAAAATATCAAATAAGCTAACGTGAGATTATATACAACAAAAAAGCTACTGATATCTATCGCTGAAATCATCAATAAGAGTAATAAGATTCCGAATAGTTTACTAGATAACACTATTTTTTCTCTATAGTGATAGAAAGCAACTCCAATAAAAAATAGCGTGATTAGTCGAGCATATTCAGAACCAAAATAAGATATGGGTAATATTGTATAAAAGTAGTCGAACAAGTAAATTGACATACCTATAAAGGGGATAATCAAGTAAGATTCTTTTCTAGTAAATATATTACATTTCTTACCTAAATATGAACCAGTGACTCCCACAATTACTAGCAAAGCATATGCTCTAACTTCAAACGGCAATGTCCATAAGGAACCATTAACAGTTTGCTTCAAAGGTAAAGAGTCAAACACTCCTGGTAGCACAGCCTCTTCACCAAAAAACAAAGTAGCATTAAAAAATAAAAAATTATAAGTTTGTAGTTCTGTAAGGTATCTTTGTATTGGTAGAGTTGTGAAAAAAGCACCTAATACAAAAACACAGAAAATTAACGAAACCGCTAGCCCAGGATAAATTCTTAGAACACGAGCTTTTATAAAGTTAGACAAATTTTTCCTATGAAATAGGCTATTTGCAATAAGAAAACCGCTAGTTATGAAAAACAAATCTACTGCCATTGCACCAAAAGACATTCCTACCAATACTTTCAAAGGCTCATCTTCTCCTGAGCCATTATATAAAGGAAAACAATGACTTATCAACACAAGATAAGCAGCTAAAAACCTAATCAAATTGAAATTATTGTCTCTTCCATGAACAAAAACGGACAAAGTGTTATTCATCGAATACTCCCTTATTAGAATGAATTGTCTTTTTCACTGAAATATTTTATTTGGTTTATAATATGTAAAACGCAGCACAACACTTGAGAAAAATACACTCGTATATTCCTAACGTAATACAAGAAGTGAATTACGATAACTTAATAAACTAACTAGTATAAAATGTCCCATATTCACTCATTACAGACCCACAACTAATACCATTAAAAACAAAGCTAACAGCATTAGCCAGCTTAGAAATTTAACCCAAGGATACTTCGTTTGATACGTAAACAATAACTGTATCAATACAATAAATA
>Ga0307489_10003710_pt1 | contig 10104 bp, 14 predicted proteins | sample SB12metaG_FD_202247 | JGI IMG/M metagenome (GOLD analysis project Ga0307489, IMG submission 202247) | Sea-ice brine microbial communities from Beaufort Sea near Barrow, Alaska, United States - SB 1.2 | ecosystem: Environmental > Aquatic > Marine > Coastal | place: USA: Alaska | collected...
GCGCCGCTTCTCCTCGGCAGCCTCCACGTGGCGCTTCTTCTTATCCATTGCCTCTGCCTCGCGCCTCCTCTTCTCAGCAGCCTCCGCCTCACGCCGCTTCGCCTCGGCAGCCCGCGCCTGTTCACCTCGCATGCCCCCCGACACTGAGGATGGATCACACAACCGCTCTTCTCCAACTTGCTCTGTCCTGGGACCGTGCCCTCGTCCCACTCCGCTGGCACACTCGTCAGCTGGTTACCGCGGAGGTCCAGCCTCGTCAGCGCCGTGAGCCGGCCGAGCGCCGCCGGCACGCTTGTCAGCTGGTTCCCGTTGAGGTCCAACACCTTCAGTGCGGTGAGCGCCCCCAGCGCCCCCGGCACTCGAATGAGCTGGTTCATGCTCAGGTCCAGCTCCTCCAACGCAGTCAACCCTGAGAGCTCCGTTGGCACGCTCATCAAGAGGTTACCGCGGAGGTCCAACCTCAACAGCGCGGTGAGCGCCCCAAGCGCCGCCGGCACGCTCGTCAGCTGGTTACTGTTGAGTTCCAACCACGTCAGTGCGGTGAGCCCCCCGATCTCCGCCGGCACGCGGGTCAACTGGTTCCTGCTGAGATCCAACCACGTTAGCGCCGTGAGCAATCCGAGCTCCGCTGGCACGCTCATCAGCTGGTTTCCGCCGAGAGACAAGCACGTCAGTGCGGTGAGGGACCCGAGCGCCGCCAGGTAGCGACAGTCACATATTGCCGGCTACGTCATCCAACGCATTTTGAAACCACGTTTATTGAGTAAAATGGCATCCGGTGACATGACAAGCAAAATGTTGCTCGCCACGTCATTGAAAGTATTATCAATCCCGGTTTCTTGGTTAAATTGGCAACCTATGACGTGGCGAGCACTATATGCGAGGCCCCACCGCCGGCACGCCGCCCGTCAAACCCTGCCCCGACAATCTCATCTTCACCACCCGCTCTTGGGGCCCGGCACTACTGCTCAAAACATCACGGCCGGGTTCAATCGAAAATATTTTAGAAATGAGGAGTTGGAGACGGGTTTGAAGGATCATTTGAGGAGTTTCTGGCAGGCCCTACCCGCCCCTCGTCCTTGCCGCCCGCCGCGCCGAAGGTGATACCCCGCCACCAAGGTCGCCCATATGCCATCCAAGTCAACGACACGCATTTGAACCGGCATCGCTTCAGTGAAATGACATCCAATGACGCGGCGAGCAATATCTGCCCAGCCCCACCTGCCACGCAATTTCTGCCGCGCTCTAGGGACAGCTGGATAATGCTCGCCACTTATCGCGACATGTGATGCCGCGAAACTAAATAAACGAGGTTCAGCAGCAGCGGATGACGACGTGGCAAGCATGGCGCCATCTGGGCGGCCCTACCGCGCCGTCGGGCCACAGCGCGCGCAGCTCGGGGCACTCGGCTCGCCATGCCAGGAGCGCGTGCCGGTCGCCAAGCTTTGTTGCGGCTGCCCCTGCCGCCGCCTCGCGCCGCTTCTCCGCGGCATCCTCCACCTCGCGCGTCTTCTTCTCGCTTGCCTCCGCCTCGCGCTGCTTCTCCGCGGCAGCCGCCACCTCGCGCCGTTGCTTCTCGCTTGCCTCCGTATCGCGCCTCTTCAGCTTGGCCACCACCGCCTCGCGCCGCTTCTCCTCGGCAGCCTCCACCTCGCGGAGCTTCTTCTCCGTTGCCTCAGCTTCGCGCCTCTTCTTCTCGGCAAAAGCCTGCGCCTCACGCCGCTGCTCCTGGGCAGCCTCCATCTCGTGCCTCTTCTCCTCGCATGACCGGCGACACTGAGGATGGATCACACAACCACGCTTCTCCAACTTGCTATGCCCTGGAACCGCGCCTTCGTCCCACTCCGCTGGCACACTCGTCAGCTGGTTGCCGCGGAGGTCCAACGACTTCAGCGCGGTGAGCCGCCCGAGCTCCGCCGGCACGCTCGTCAGTTGGTTCCCTCTGAGGCCCAACGTCGTCAGCGTGGTGAGACGCCCGAGCGTCGCCGGCACGCTCGTCAATTGGTTCCCGTCGAGGTGTAAAGTTGACAGCGCGGCGAGACCCCCCAGCTCCGCCGGCACGCTCGTCAACCGGTTCTCGAGGAGGTACAACGTTGTCAGCGCGTTGAGCCGCCCGAGCTCCGGCGGCACGCTCGTCAGCTGGTTCCCGTAGAGGGACAACATGATCAGCGCGGTGAGCCCCCCTAGCTCCGCCGGCACGCTCGTCAGCTGGTTCCCGTGGAGGGACAACATGATCAGCGCGGTGAGCCCCCCTAGCTCCGTCGGCACGCTCGTCAGTCGGTTCTCGCTGAGGTCCAGCCCCCACAACGCGGTGAGCCCCCCGAGCGCCGCCACATAGGGACGATCACATAGTGCCCGCTGCGTCTTCCAACGCGTGTTGTACCCTCATTCCGTGCGTAAGAGGGCATCTTGTGACGTGGTGAGCATAACATTGCCCGCCACGTCATCGAACGCATTCGGAACACTCGATTCTTGAGTAAAGTGGCAACCTATGACGTGGCGAGTCAGATTTGCTAGGCCCCACCGCCGGCACGCCGCCCGTCAAACCCTGCTCCGAAAGGTCGATCCTCACCACCCGCACCGGGGGCCCGGCAGAATTGCTCACAACATCATGGCATGGTTCGAATTGGACTCAAGAAATGAGGGTTTGGATTTTTGTTCAAAGCTTATGTGAAAATTGTATAGCCGACCCTACCCGCCCGTTGTCCTTGCCGCCCGCTGCGCCGAAGGTGATCCCCTGCCACCAGGGACACCCAAAAGTGCCCTTCACGTCACCGACACGCGTTTGAACCGGCATTGCTTGTGTCAAATGACATCCCATGGCGTGGCGAGCAATATCGGCCCGGCCCCACCCGCCACTCAGTCTCGGCCGCGCATCAGGGCCCGCTAGACAAAGCTCTCCACGTGCTGCGACATGTAATGCCGTGTAACTCAGTGATCGAGGGTCAGCAATAATGCATGATGACGAGACAGGCATGGCGTCATCGGGCCGGCCCTACCTTGCCGTCGGGCCACAGCGCGCGCAGCTTGGGGCACTCGGCTCGCCATGCCCGGAGCGCGTGCAGGTCGCCAAGCTTCTTCGCCTCCGCCACCGCCTCGCGCTGCTTCTTCTCGCTTGCCTCTGCCTCGCGCTTCTCCTTCTTGGCCGCCGCCGCCTCGCGCTGCTTCTCCTCGGCAGCCTCCATGTGGCACTTCTTCCGGTCGCTTGCCTCAAGCTTGTGCCGGAGGAACGTCATGACCACCTTCTCGTGCGAGTTGCTCTGGGCATACTGCTCCGCTGTTTTGGCGACTTTGCTACTGCCCAGGGAAACCCAATAAAGGAGGTTGCGGGGCGCCTTAACATTCACATCAGCACCCGCGTCCAGCAGCACTTTGACGACATCTGCGTGGCCCAACTTTGCTGCCATGATCAGTGCAGTCGTCCCGTCTTTCTCGCTAGATTCGACGTCTGCCCCCGCCCCGAGAAGGGTCGTCACCGCCTCCGGGTCGCCCTGCAGTGATGCGTTCAACAATGCAGCGTCCACGTCCGCCCCCGCCCCGAGCAAGGCATTCGTCACATTAGTGTGGCGCCCGCTTGCGGCATGCAACAACGCGGAGTCCTTGCTCATCTCCTTAGGTGCAAACTTGGTTTCTGCCCCCGCCCCCCGCAAGGCCTCCACCACTTTTGTGTGCCCGTTTGTCGCTGCGCATGACATTGCAGTGTCCCCTCGCTTGTTGGCGGCGTTAGCGTCCGCACCCGCCCCCAGCAGAGCCTTCACCACTCTGGTGCTGCCCTCTCTTGCGGCAAGCAATAGCGCAGTGTCCCCGTGCACGTCAGCAACCTCGGTGTGCGCCCCCGCCTCGATGAGAGCCTTCAGCGCCTTTGTGTTGCCCCTGCTTGCAGCGAGCGATAGCGCCGTGTCCCCGCGCTGGTTAGCAGCGTTGGCGTCCGCCCTCTCCCCCAGCAGGGCCAGCATCACCTGGGTGTGGTCTGCTCGTGCCGCATGAAGCAGCGCGGAGTCCCCGTCCATGTCCACAATGCTGGCGTCCGCCCCTTGCCCGAGTAGCGCCTTACTGCACCTGCGCGGCCCTGTTGCGCGGCACACATTAACGCCGTGCTCCCGGCATTGTTAGCAGCGTTGGCGTCCGCACCTCCCGTCCACAGCAAGGCATTCAACGCCTGCGTGTGGCCATGCTGCGATGCGTAAAATAACGCGGTCCAGCCGTCCATGTTGGCATCGTTGGCCCTCGCCCCAGCGTCCAGCAGCTCCTTCACCACCGCGTACACCGTTGACGAGGCGTCATCATCCGTGTGCACGCGCTGCGATGCATAGAGTAATGCGGTCGACCCGTCCCTGATGTTAGCAACGTTGGCGTCTGCCCCCGCCCCCAACAGTGCCTTCACCACCTCCACGTGGCCCGCTCTTGCTGCACGCGACAACGAGGTGTCCCCAATCGTGTCAGCAGCCTCGGCGTCCGCCCCCGCCCCGAGCAGGACGTTCACAGCCTCCGTGTGGCCCGACTGTGCTGCATGCATCAGCGCGGAGACTCCGTGCGAGTCAGCAGCGTTAGCGTCGGACCTGGACCACCAAGAGAGCATCGTCGTCAGGCCCGCCGTGTGGCCTGCTGCCGCTGCGGTTACCAATTTGTGGTCGGCGAAGATGTACCCGCAGTCCACTGGCGCCGGGACAAGACAGCCCCAGATCACCAAAGCAGCCAGCGGCGCGAAGACACCAACCGCACGCCGAGCAGACGCCCGCGACGTCGTGGAGTTCGCCATGGTGAGCAGCGCCCAGACCCGCGCGCTTCGTTGTGATCCAGGGTGGCAATCCACAGAGATGACGTGCACGGTACGTGTGCTGAGCAATCACGGACCGGTGCCGACTCTTCGCTTACCCCTTTGCTAATCTGCACTACTACCTTACCGTGTCAGAAAGTCGAACGTTTGGATTTCCCGATCGCAGCAGGCGGGACGGTTCATTAGACCACGACACTGGATGGATTGGACGGTTTTCCATCGAACAACCGATAAAATCCAAGTTGCGCGAACAAATATGTTCCAAGCAACAAACGGAAGGAAGAACAGGCCTGCAGGTGTCGACGCTTACTACTCGCCCGTGGCACCGGCACGCACGGGCCCTCCCCACGCACCATGAACCACCCGAACGGAGTCCGGGTCACCGACGTCGCGAAAGCGGCGCGAGGTGTCGGGGCCAGCCGCCGCGAGTCACGAGTCAGGGGGCGCGTACCTGGAGCTGGAGGTACAGGCTGGAAATTGCTTCGCCTTGTCACAGAAAAGAGATGACAGGAGGCGACTGTGTGTTCTGGAGAGACCGTCTGCGGCGACAACGTACACTGGGGTCGAGGCGAGCGTCGGATGTCGAAGCGAGCCGCTCGCGAGGCACGGACTCCCAGGGTTGGGGTTGGGTAGCTGGAGGTATGGCGAATAGCCCCCGCTCAGCGCGACGGTCAACTGCGATGATCTGGCACTCGTAGAGCAGTGGAGCGCCGATGCTGCCACACCAAAAGGGGGGCGGCGGGGAGTCAAACACTCGGCGCTGGACAGCAACCCGCCTGGCGGGGTGGCTCTGTAGCGCGAGGCGTCCACATGGGTCGTCTTCTTGAACGTTGTCGGGGCCTGGGTAGGGGCCCGGGCCTGGCAGGCATCGCTCGCCACGTCATAGGATGCCCTTTAGGTTTGGAAACGAGGTTCAAATGCGTTGAATGACGTGGCGAGTAATATCTGCCAGGCCCTAGTTCGGAGCTGTGGTTGTAGCAATGTGCGGGACGTCGGCACCTGGCGCCTCCGACTGTGGTCCGAGCGCGGATTACGATATGGACCTGCAGCTGTCTCAGAACTCGCTCCCGGCGGAATGCGACATGTTGTTCGCTTACGCCACGCTGGAAGGGAACGTAGCGTGGTGGGGCCTGGTACATATTGCCTGCCACGTCATCCACACGCGTGTTGACCCGTCCTTTCCTGAGTTGCATGGTATATTCTGACGCGGCGAGCAACATGTGCCGGACTCCATTTCATCGACACGCATTTGAACCCTCGTTTCTTGAGTTACGTGCCATCCTATGACACGGTGAGCAATATCCGCTAGGATCTACGTCCATTCAGGCGCACTGAACCCTCCTGTCTAGAGTGAATCGGCATCCAATGACCCAGCGAGCCACATTTGCCGGAATGCATGACACCGACATGCATTCGATCTCCTCTGTTCTCGGGTTGAACTGCATCCCTTGACGTGGCGAGCAATATCTGCCAGGCCCTATGGTGTGGCGTGACACGAGGAAGGGCAGCTGGTTCATCTCCACTTTGGTCGAATTCATCACGGAGTCGCGGGGCGAGGCAGGTGGGATATTCAGAACAAGCACTGTCCCGACTGCCGATGAATCTCCTCCTCCTCTTCCACGCGTCCGTACGAGGATACACCTTGGAAATACGTCACGCGGGCACCTCCGACCTCTTTCGAGTGCTTGTTCTCAATGACCCTGCTGCAAGGAGCACTTCGCGGACATGCTAGACACGGTGAACAAGAGCGTGATTGAGTCTGGCGCGCAGTAGGGCCTTGGGCAACCATTTCTTACATTGTCCTTCAACACAATTACCACAGCCCTCGTTCCTTGAGTCCAACGCCACTGGTCTTGACGTTTTGAGCATTTCCTGACGGGCCCTCGCACGAGGTCCACAATGGCGACGCGAGCGGTGGGGGCACGGGCGAAGCGGGGAAGTTGAACGTCGGACAGGCCGCAGCGGTCATGACGTGGGGTTGGAGGGGGAAACTGTACCTGTGGTGGATTTCCAGGGGCAAAGAGAGAGACGTGTCCGCACTTACAGGCTAGGCGGGACTAGGCTCTCACCCTAGTCCTGGTGTGTAAGAGAGATGATTCGGCGGGCATAGAGTCTGGGGAGGCACCAGAAGATGGTGTTTGTAATATCATACACCTGGGTTGGTATATTGACACGTGCGGGCCCACGTATTAAGCAGCATTGACGCGTATACTGCGGTGGTTCGGCGGGCGCGCGCGCTCGAAAAGTAGCGCCCAGATCCGGCGCGGTCTACGCCGCCTGTGGGACACCGTGCGATTGTGTCGGCGGCAGCGGCGGCGGTGACGGCTCGTTCGTCGCGGCGCCGCCGCCATACGCTCATTCGCGTACATGTACATCCATGCTGTATCGATATCAGAGTGCTGGTGTGTCTGTTATTTGAAACCATCAGAAGTTCCACGCAACAGTGCCAGCCATTGCCAACATACCACAACCTACTGTACTTAGAGGGAAATAAACGAAAACGAGGATAAGGACGGGGGGCAAAATGACCGCGCTCAATTTGGCGAGCTTGCGCGCGCACATGGTGGACATGATATTGCCGCCAGTGGACTTGCGAGCGTTCAGCTTGATACGAGCCACGTTGCCGTCGGCGGCAGGAGCCGCCGCGCCATCGTCGTCCCCCTCCTCCTCCTCCTCCTCCTCCTCCTCCTCCTCCTCCTCCTCCTCCTCCTCCTCATCCTCCTCCTCATCGCCGTCATCTCTCTCCTCCTCCTCGTAATCCGAGTCGTCCCAGTCCTCCTCGTCGTCTCCGTCCCAGACCAAGGGGCCAGAGCTTTCCCCAAGAGGAGGAGGAGGAGGACGATGACTACGACGATGATTACGACGAGGAGGAGGAGGAGGAGGAGGAGGAGGAGGAGGAGCAGGAGGAGGAGGAGCAGGCGGAGGTGGTGGAGCAGGTGGTGGAGGTGGTGGAGGACGAGGAGGAGATGAAGGAGGAGGTGGAGGTGGTGGAGGTGGTGGAGGATGGCCCTTCTCCTCGAAGCCGCGGCGGAACAGGCGAGGCAGGTTCCGCGCCTCATTGTCCAAGTTATAGGGGCGCAAGGTGAAATTGTGCGCGATACTTGAAAGCAGTGTATCATATCAACGTTGAAAGCGCTGAAACAAGGCGCTCTCAACACGGGTCTCAACTTGCAGTCTGGTTCTGCCCCACCAGGTGGTACGCGAGGCGTAGCGCCACTGCCGCAAAGCAGGATATGCCCACGGGAGACAATCCGAATAGCATCAGGAAGGCCGCAGAGCAGGATAAACACACAGCTGTCACTCCGAACAACCTCAAGGAGGCGACACCTCGAACGGAGACACCCAGCTGGCTGACTAGCTTCAACACTGCGAGGGAAAAGGAAACAAAGAATCCAAGCAACAGCAACCAACCCAAAAATAGCAACATCATGCCAACCAACAACCACGTTGAGGAATAGATGTAATAGTCCTGCCACCATCTTACAAGCACCGCCCCGGAGCAGGGACTGGCAGATGTTGCTCACCACGTCATACAACGCATTTCGAACCCTCGTTCCCATAGTTGAATGGCATCCTAGGCAGTGGCGAGCAATATATGCCAGGCCCCACCCCGATCGCCGAGACCCCGGCGCCGACGCCATTCAAGAAAACAGCCCACGCGAACGCCTTGCGGAGCCACCCCGCAGGCATGTTGCCATCCAACGTTGAGTGGGTCTGCCCCTCGATCTCGGCATTCAGCGTGTTTCTTCTCCCCGATTTCTTTCTCTTCGACATTACCGCCAGCCGCGTGCCGAACGCGTAGAAGCACAGCGTGTGCACAAACTGCGGCGTGTGGATCAGAGTCGGCCCGCCCGCTCGCAGGGTCCCACCCCGCTTCCCGGCGCGGCTTAACTTTGGCGTCTTCGAGGTCTGAAGCTGCAGCAGCTGTGATGATTCAGCTGGAGTCACGTACACAACGACTGACGCACACAATCAGGGAACGAGCTGCCAGGCCAGGGAGGAGGCCACAACGAGTGTGTACGGGTACGGGTACACCGGTGCACTGCGAGCAAACAGTCAGGGAGAGCTGGAACGGGAACGAGTGGCCTGGCCCCGCAGGCCCGCGGCAGCCACACGGTGAGGAAGTAGTACAGGTGCCCCGTGATAATGCCGAGGAAGACGAGCCATATGCGCCCGTAGTCTCCCGCGCGGTATGCTACCACCGCATCCCACGTCACACAGGCCCACATTCCATAGGACGCCTTCGAGAACAACATGTCGCCCTTGGTATTATCGCGGGACTGGCTGTAAGGCCCGGCATCGCCCGGCTGCTTGATCATAGTGTCCTCGGCCCGGTATCATCCATTCCATCCACGTCAGCATGGTCAAGCCATCCATGGCGACGGCACACGATATTGTGGTTTCACTCATAAAGAGCGTGTGCGGCTACACCAGTACACTAGGCAAACAGTCAGGCAGTGGTCACACGCATTGTATCAGACGAGGTCTCACCCGCACGTAGAACAGCATGTTCCTCAGCGAGCCGAACAGGAAGATCGCTCCAGGCAGGGCCTGCCCACTCGTTTCCTGACTGTTCGCTCATAGTGCATGTACCAGATCCGTACACACTCGCATCATGGTACTCCCTGGCCTGGCCACTCGTTCCCTGTTCAGCTTACCTTGACGAGCACGGTGGTAGGAGTACACTATGCGCAAACTGTCAGCACGCGGTGGGCGGCCCTACCTGCAAGCCCGGGATGATGAGCTGCACTAGCGGCTGCAGCAGCGGCGTCAGCATGAGCAGCGTCAGCATCCCCAGCATGATCATCCACACGAAGTCCGCCGTGCGCCTGGCGAACTTCTGCTGCTCCAGCCCCATCCCCCACACCATACTGCAGAAACACACGCAACGCAGGGGAGGACGAGAGTGAGGAGGGTATGCAGCTTTACGACGAGACAGAGATAGAGACAAGTGACAGAGCCAGAGCACCGACAGAGAGAGCGAGATATGGTGAGAGACACTTCCGAGTGTAAAAGGAGGCACCAGGCGCCATAGCCCCCGTGAGAGCGAGAGAAGGTGTTGGAAACACGTGCCACGGGAGATTTCGTTTGATGAGAAACATTACGAATGCAACGCTGTGTGGGGCGAGAGGGCACGGGGTTGGTGCCACACGTACATCGCGAACATTTTGTTGACGATGGCGAAGGGGGAGCCCGCCCCGAGGAAGCAGAAGTTGGTGAAGAGCCGCCAGATGTGGAACTTCTGGAACACCAACGAGTAGTCCAGCGGCAAGGGCCAAAACACTCGTCACTCGATCCACGGGATTTCAAAATCACGCGTCTTCGAG
>Ga0307489_10003711_pt1 | contig 10104 bp, 19 predicted proteins | sample SB12metaG_FD_202247 | JGI IMG/M metagenome (GOLD analysis project Ga0307489, IMG submission 202247) | Sea-ice brine microbial communities from Beaufort Sea near Barrow, Alaska, United States - SB 1.2 | ecosystem: Environmental > Aquatic > Marine > Coastal | place: USA: Alaska | collected...
CTACAGGTAGTACGAGATACTACAGGTAGTACGCTTTACAAACTAGGCACTAGTGTAAGGTCATCAAAGCGTCATCACAGTCCACCAGTTTCTGGGTGTCAACACTCTCGTTCATTTATTCCAGAAATAATGTCTAGCGTTCTAGTAGGTCCTCACTCCGCCACAACGCGTGATGCATGCCTGATGGGGAACCCTACGCAGTTCTGGTGGGGGGGTCAAATGGGGATGGCGCGTGGCGCGGTCTGGTCTCGATCGTTGAGTTAATAGACCCTCGCCCATATATTTTTCAGTCTGCCGTGTACGGCAGACTCATCTACACTGTAATGTATATGAGCGACCGTCTATTAACTCAGCAAATCCAGATCCCCGTTTGCCCCCCCACCCGAACTGCGTAGCCACACCCCGAATGAATTAGCGCAGTTTTTGCTGTAACAGAACCCCCCCTATTTGCTGCAACCCACCGCCTCCCCCCCTGCTTACGTCGCCCCCCCCGCCCCACCCCCACGAACCCTGTTAATCACAGTAAAGCAGAACAAAGTAAAACCGCCTCCGCCAAAAAGAGAGGCCGCAGTGCGGGCTAATCTCAGGCTCAACTAGCAGCTTGAGTGCATCTTTAGTCATTATCGTATATCCGTATTGCAAACACACGTATGATGTAATCGCAGGACAGCACACAACAGGCCGATCTCGGTGTATCGCTGAGTGAAATGCCCATACAGAATCGCGGGCAAAGCGTCAGCGCTCCGCGCAGGAAAGCGGGCGCCGAGTTGAATGCCCATAATGGGGGGTCTACTGTAGGGTTTTGATCGTTAGACTTGAAATGTAAGACGGACACATATATACAGAGTTGCGGGCAAAGCGTCAGCGCTCGGCGCGGGAAGCGATATACCGAAACCGGCCTTTGAATTCTCCATAACATACCCTCGATGTAGACCTCCAAAGTCACACGCGAATCCACGCGTTGGCGCGCGGCGCCACGCGGTAGTGGTTCGCTAGAAAGTACCCCTTCATCGCGTGTGGGCAAAACCGACCAAGCAACTGCCCCAGCCACGCGTCCAAGCCGACCAGATCCCGCGCCTGCGGAGCGGCGCTCTTCGTCATTTGCATATGTTATATTCCAAACCTAACGATCAAACACACGACGTATAACGTAATAGCTTTTAACAAAAGTACACAGACTAGACCCCCACAGCTGAAGTCACACGCGGATCCACGCGTTGGCGCGCGGCGGCACGCGGTAGTGGCTCGCCAGAAAGTACTCCTTCATTGAGTGCGGGCAGAACCGGCCCAGTATTAGGGTCCCATGGAGAACGGTTCCCCTGACTGTTGGTTGGTAGTATGACAAAGTGACAGAAAGTCTGCATGAACCGAAAACGAAACGAAAACGAAACGAAAACGAAACGAAAACAATATACCCTGCTGTGATTGGTCGACAGCTCAACTGCTTTTCTGCTCGACCAATCACAGCACGGTTCATCGTTTTCATTTTCGTTTCGTGTTCGTTTCGTTTTCGTTTCGTCGCAGACTTTCTGTCACTTTGTCATATACCAGCGTACCCACCCGTAGGACCCGTGGGGGCAGACGGGTGACGCTTGCCACATCGTCGGTTGGATTGTAACTCACTATACCAGGAGATGTGTCGAATTCCAAGGTTGAAAGACTTAAGGGGGGTATGTTATATAATATGGGGACCTACCCAGCAACTCCACCAACCACGCGTCCGGCCCGACCAAATACCGCGCCTGCGGAGTCGCGCTCTTCAGTTGGCAGGGTCTGGCAGATAGTGCTCGACACGTCATAGGATGCGATTTAATGCAGCTGCAGGAAACGAAGGTTCTCCAATAGGCCGATTTCGGTATATCGCCTGGGTGAAATGCCCATACAGAGTTGCGGGCAAAGCGTCGGCGCTCCGCGCGGGAAAGCGGGCGCCAGGTTGAATGCCAATACAGTGTTGCGGGCAAAGCGTCAGCGCTCAGCGCGGGAAGCGATATACCGAAATCGGCGTATTGCTTTGAATGCCAAGGCCTGGCAGATAGTGCCCGCTACGTGCATCAATACGCATATTGCACCATCGTTTCTTTCATGGGATCCCACTTGACTCAAGAAATGATTGCTCAAGATGCGTATTGACGACATGGCGGGCACTGTCTGCCAGGCCTTGCTAGCGAAGACACCACCGTCCGCACCACGGCCTTGGGGTCGGTACCCTCTGACTCCTCCTTGCGCATGATGTCAAACGCCTTCGTCTAGTGCCTAGCACATAATTGCTCGTCACCTCATGTCACGCCGTGTAATTGAATAAACGGGGGTCCACGAGGGTCTGAAACGGGGAGGATGACACTGCGGGCAAAGTCTGCCTGGCACTAGGACAGGGTCGGGCCTGACAGATAATGAACGTAACGTCATGTGGTGCCATCTAACTTGTATATATATGCCTGGAAGATAATTCAAGATATTAACTCACTATATGCCTAGAAGATAATGCTCGCCATGTTATGTGATTCCGTTTGTCTCAATAAACGGGGGTCTAAAGAGGGGAGGATGACGTAGCGGGTAATATCTGCCGTGCCCTACCCCGGTGGCCACAGGGTCGTCGTCGAACCCTGCCGCCTTCTCCGCAGCCACCCCGGGCTTCAGGTCGCCGGGCTCCACCAGGCTTACCTTGCTGAAGCGGCGCCAGTTGAAATTGAATGCAAACTTGAAACCAGTCTATGATATTCGAGTTTCACGAGCTGAGAAGATAGGCGCTTTCAACACGGGTTTTGATACTGTCAACCTGCACCGCCCTACCCTGATGCCCTCGCCCCACACCTCCATGCGCAGTGCGTCTGTCCAGACCTTCACATAGGGGCCTGACAGATCATCGACATGCATTCAGACCTCTGGCTTCTTGAGTAAATGACATCCTTTGACGTGGCGCGCAATATCTGCAAGACCCGCTGCCTGCCATGCTATTGACAGACATATCGACAAGCATTTGGAACCCATCTCTCTTGAGTTACGTAAAATCCTATAACGTGGCAAGCAATGTATGACAGGCCCTACCATCACCGCCGCCTTGGACGCGCTGTACATGCTCTGGTATGGCAGGCCGATGCGGCCCCCGATGGATCCGATGTTGATGACGCGCTTCATGCCGGTGTCGTCGCCGCTCATGATGGGGACGCACTTCCGCACCATGCGGACCATTCCAAAGAAATTCGTGGCCATGATGTAGGGACCACTCCAATGGGGGTGATACTGAGATGACTGCTCCATTAGGTGCATCACCATCTAGGCTCTCAAGCCGATATGTATCGCCTTCGGCTCTGGCTGACGTCTACACCCAGGTTTGTAATTATAACACATAATAGGGGCCGCTCGCCCTTTACCTGTCCGTTCATAATACCAGTGTACTGTACCTGTACACACACGCAGGATGTATGGAGGTGAGTTGACATTCAAAGCAAGCATTAAAAGCAGTTTGATCACCGGCTGCAAGTTGCGCCACCCTACCATGATGGACTCGACGTCGGCGGCAGCGGTGGCTTTGGCCCAGCTGGCGACGACGGTGCCGGCGTTGTTCACCAGCACGTCCAGGTGCGCGTGCCGCGCAGCGATGGCGCTCATGCGGTAGGGCCTGGATCCATTGCTGATTTGGGTTGATTGGCGTGTACTGGTTGGCTGATTCGGGTTTATTGGCGTGTCCAGGTTGTTGATTTGGGTCAATTGGTGTGCACAGGTAGGGCTGTTTGGCTTGGCAGATATCGCAGTGACAACGTCATGGGATGCCAGTTTAATCAACGAACGAGGGATTCAAATACGATGGTTGACGTCTCAGGTCCTGGCGGATAGGATATTGCTCGCCGCGTCGTAGAATGCCATGCGACTTGGGACACAAGGTTCAATCGCGCATCGATGACGTGGTGGGCAATATTTTCGCTCGCCCCCACCATGCAGGCCTCCACGCTCGCCTCGTCCGTGACATCCAACGCCAGCAGCGGCTGCGGCGTCTCGCCCGCCTTGGTCCCCAGTGGCGCGGAGCTCGCCTTCACCTCCGCTCCTCCTGCGCTCCTTCCCGTACGGCCTGGCATATACTCCCCGCCACGTCATTTGAAGCCTTGTGTGCTTTCCGCCACGTCAACCTCCACATTGAGATCCGCATTTCATCGGCATTGCAAAGTACAGTCCGTTTCTATCTAGGAGCTAAACCTGAAGTCTGCTCCTCACTCTTCCCTCCCGGCGTCTATCGACACGTGGTGGGCTGGTGCAGAGCGTCGCCTCCATACTTGAGTTAAACACGTCACACGACGTGTCGAGCGTTATCTGCCTGGGCATACCATCCTGTGCGTGATGTGCCGTAGACCACCGCAGCCGGGAACGCGGCGCGCAGCCCCTCCACCATCAGCTTCCCCAGATTGCCCGACGCGCCCGTGACAAGGATGACCTTGGTATAGCGGCACAAGTTGAAATGGAAAGAACATGTCACGAGTGGTCCATCAAATGTTAGCGTCAAGCGCTGAAAGCAAGCGCGGTGAGCCTGGGGTCAACCTGTGGTCAGCCTGGGGTCAGCCTGGGGTCAAGCTGGGGTCAAGCTGGGGTCAACCTGAGGTCAACCCGGGCTCAACCCGGGCTCAACCTGGGCTCAACCCGGTGTCAACATGGGCTGAACCTGGGGTCAACATGCCCCTGCGTCAGCCTGAAATTCCCTACTTTGGGAGCGGCGTACTTTCCGCTGGCGCCGCCAGTTCCCCTGAGAGACATGAGCAGCAGAGTGACGGGGAGCACTGCGAGCACCATGTGGCAGGGCCAGATGTGAGAAGTGTGACACCACTAAGTTCGCTGTCCGCAGCTCAACGTAAGCAAGCAGCATCTTCGAGGTATGGTCCCAGAGACAAGGCCACGAGGAGACACAGCGGCTTACCCAGCCGCACATACACGTTCTGACACACCCTCTGAAACCCTCTGACACACTCTGACACACTCTCTTACGTACACACTCGCTCGCACACACAGCCACTCGAACTCAAGTTGAAACTGAAATGGGGACTGAATGAGAAAGGGCACCGCACTAGGGTGGGCAGCGGCTTGTCGGCGTGTGGAGAGGCGGCGGAGGTGGAAGCGGATAATGTACGGGGATGCTATGAGCTAGCAGTCAGAGGAAGAAGGGGGGGAGGTGTGGTGGAGGAGGAGGAGGAGTGGTAAAGCGCAGGCCCATCAAACTACGTGATGGGCATGAGGGGTAACAAATAAAAACGGGCCCCACCGCGAGGGTGGGCAGCGCGTTGTCGGCGTAGGCCGGCAGACCCGCGGAGCTGAGCGCCCATTGCACGACAGGGCTAGACCCTAACGCACCATGTGCCGTAGCCACCGCTCGCTGCAACATCGCTGACGTCCTGCGCGCGCTCCGCTGAGAAGTGCAAGGTTTGGATCGATTGGCTGAGCTGGCGCGGCAGAACCCTAAACCTTGATCCCCATTTAAACCCGAAACCCTAAACCCAACGGTTGCAGCGGGAAATGTAACATCCGTCTGGGCGTCACGACTGTGCGTGGCGTACTGTTGCCGCGCGCCTCTATCACTGGCGAGAAGCCTCTCAAGGGACGCGCTGCACTTGCGTCGGCGTCGGTGCACCAGCCGTTGCGGCGAAGTTTAGCCTGTCAGCGCTGCAGCTGCATTATATTAACAGCGACTCTGGGGCAGACCAATTGGGCACCCTTAACTAGTGACATAACATTTAGGGTTGCCGCGACCGCGTTCCGCCGCGACGCTGGTGAGGATGGCGGCGCCATACTTTGCGCCCGTGATACCGGTGGCGGCGATACCCGTCGCCGCCCCAACCTCCGCTGCCTCCGCTGCCTCCGCTGCCTCCGCTGCCTCCATGTCCCTTCAGGTAAGGTCAGGCGTATATTGCTCGCCACAATGTCCAACGCACTTGGACGGACCCACGGTACTCGTAGTAGCAGCAGCAACAGCTGCAGCAGCGGCATCAGCGGCATCAGCAGCGGCAGCGGTAGCATAGCACCCTTGTCGTTTCCTTTGCATGGCTCCGTTTGACGTGCCGCGGAAATATCTGCCAGGCCCTCCCTTCAGGACGATGACCAGTCCACCTCCAACTCGGCACTGGAGCAGCACCGCGACTGGCTCTCCGAGATTGTGGAGCTGCTGCTCAACGGCGGGGCCTTACTTGTGGGCTGATTGACTAGCTCCGGTCTATCCTACCTGCTTGCTGATAGTGTACCGGTGTACCCGTTCACACTCGCCGCATCCTGGATACACACGTTATGGCCTCCTCCTCCCTGGCCATTCGTTCCCTCACTATTTGCTCGTAGTCAAGGTGGTGTAACTGTGCACACCAGCCTCCTCCTCCTGCTACTCGTCCGGGCCACACTGCCGACACTGATTGCTCATAGAGTACCCGCGAGGCTCTACTGAACGGCGGGTACTTCCGCGCGCGTATCCCGTCGCTGCCGCCGTTCGACAAGATCATCGGCGGCCTCGCGTGGTCCATCACTGCCAGCAACGTGGACGTGGACTTGGACTTGTTCTATGACGAGGACATCAAGATGGGGCAAAAGCTGAAGCTGGGAGGTAGGGACACGCAGATAGTGCCAGCCACGTCACCGACATACGTTTTAATTCCTCTGTTCTTGAGTACGTGTCATCCTATGACATTGTGAGCAATGTCTGCCTAGCTCACTGCATAGCTCACTGCTCGACACTTCATCCAGCACACTTCAAGCCCTTGTCTTTAGTTCAATGGCATCCTATAATTTGGCAAGCAATATCTGCCAGGCCCTACAGGGAGAGAGCATAGAAAGGGCGCTGCAGCGGATGCGGTGCCCGCACGAGCTGCAGGCTCATCAGATCCAGGGCCTGGACTACCCTGCAATCTTCCCCGTGGTGCAGTGGCAGGGGTTTGCACTCGTTCCCTTTCAAGCTCGACCTGAGCCGTTCTTGTCGATCAAAGGCTGATACCAACCAGTGTATCCCACAAAAAGTGCTTACGTTGAGCTGAAAGAATTGACGAGTGTGACCAGCATATCCCAGAAAGAGTGTTTACGTTCAGCTGACAAAGTGGACGAGTGTAAGCCCCTGTACAGTGGCTGGTGAAGAAGGTCATCGCCACGCGGGAGGAACTCGGGGACCGCCTGCGCTCCTTCGCCCAATTCTTCTACGAGGGGCCAAGCGGCTTTGCGGCAGGGCAGTTGAATGTTTTCATAATTCCCGCTGCGTCATCCACGCCATCGTTTATTGATGTAACTCCGTCATCCTTGTTTATTGATGTAATTCGGTCACCCTTGTTCTTTGAACCATTTTGTATTGTATGACGTGGGTGAACCTATGTATCTGATCCTACCTCCCGGCGTTAGACGGCGGCGAGGGTAGCGGGAGGAGAGCGGCGGCGGAGGCGACGGGCGCAGCGCTGCGAAAGTGCTACCAGCCTCTGCGGCAACTGCGGTAGAGACCCCCAACAACTCCACCTCACGAACGACATCGCATTGCTTGCCACGTCGTCCAACGCATCCCATTTTGACCCTCGTCTATTGAGTCAAATTGCATCTTATGACGAAGCGAGCCATGCCTGCCAGACCTTACTCTGCGGCGGCCGCGGGGCGCGGCGGCGCCGGCGGACCCAAAGCGGCGCGTGCGCTCTGTTCTGATGGAGTATGGGCACAAGCCAGTAGGCGTGGCTTCATTTGGCGGCGTCGGCGACGTGGTCATGGCAGGGCTGAGTCATTGATCACTTAGGCACCGTTTCGTCTGACTGTTTGCTCATGGTGTACTTGCTCACATTCACCTCCTCCTCCACCTCTTCCTCCTCCTCTTCCTCCTCCTCTGTCTCCACTCTGAGCCCCCGAAGCGTCGGACTGTAGCTGATACTGTACGTGTACACATTCCTCTCCTCTTGCCACATCACACTACGTTCGCACGACATTCGCACGACATGGCGAGCATCATCATTTACTTGACCCTACATCCTGGCGGCGACGCGCTGGAAGGGTAAACTCGGGAAAGGAAAAAAGGATGGCAGGAGGGAAGGGGCAGAAGGAGGAGGAGACGGAGCAGGGGAACATGCGGATGATGCCGATAACGCTGCAGAGGGCGGTGTTGCCGCTCTGGTAGGACCTGGCTGATACTGATCGCCACGTCAATCCTACGCTCTTCAAACCCTCGTCTCTGGAGCTACGGTGCTTCCTATGACGTGGCGAGCATTATCCGCTAAGCCCATTGCTCGCCATGTCATCCAACGCACTCTGATCCCTCGTTTCTGGAGTCGCGGTGCTTTCTATGACGCGGCGAGCAATACCTGCGCGGCCTTACGCTCTGGCAAAAAAGGTGAAAGGGATGATGGGTGGTAGCGGTGATGGCGGTGGTGGCGGTGAAAGTATCAGCAGAAAGGGCACGGGCGGGAGCGGGGTAGGGGAGGACGAGGAGGCTGCTGCCGAGTTGGCGGCATTAGCGCAGATGGCCGGGGAGCTAGACGCCGTGGGGGATAGCGACGGCAACCTCAGTGGCTCACTAGCGGTAGGGCCTGGCAGACATTGCCCGCTGCATCATCCAACGCATCTTGAACTTTCCTTTTTGAATACTTGTTCCCTCAGTTGAATAGCATCATATATATCATGTAGTGCTCGCCACGTCGTCCAACGCACTTTACACCCGTGTATCTTAAGTTAGCTGACATCCTATGACGTGGAGAGCTATAGATATCGCTCGCGGCGTCATCCAACGCACGCGTATATTGTGTGAGCTGGCATCCAAGGACGTGGAGAGCGACATCTGCCAGGCCCTAGCTCGTGGCGCGCATCGTGGGAATGCGGGCGGGAGAAATCGCGGCCGCCACGGAGCAGTTCACGGGCCCGATAGAATTAGCGGGGCCTGCGGGGAGAGTCATCGCGGTGGAGCGGCAGATCACCGCTGTGGAGAAGCAGCTAGTGGCGGAGGAGGGGCGGGTGGAGGAGGCAAGGGCGCTTGCGGCGACGGCCCAGGTCGGGTTCCACGGATAATGCTTGCCACGCCATCCACATAGTTTACCAGTGCTGGCCATGTCATCCAGTGCATGGTGTACCAGTGCTCGCCACCTCATCCACCACATTGGGTTATGGTGCTCGCCACCTCATCCACCACGTAGCGTACTGGTGCTCGCCACATCCTCCACTAATAGCCTCCACCACCCACGTCATCCACGACATCACATCACAGGATGGCATGTTTACAGCGTTGCGACCATACTCTGAGGGCGAAGCCGCCACCGCCGCCGCTGAGCTAGAGAAAGTCCAAGCCCACAACGACCGGTGCGTGGAGGAGACGAGGAAGCTGCAGGTGATGGTGACGGACCCCCAGCACGCCGCGGACATCGCGAGGCTGATGGTGGGGCCTGCCAGACGTTGGGTTGATTGGTGGTCCAGGTTGATTGGTTTGGGTCGATTGATGTGTACAGATTGGCTGATTTGGCCTGGCAGATATTGCTCGCCACGTCATAGGATGACATTTCAGCCAGAGAGGCGACAGATCATGGTTCCTGTTATAGGACAATTTCTTAGGAACTATGTCGACCTCCTAGCCTAGCAATTGGAAACAAAAGTGTAACTCATTATACGAGGGCTAACAATGACATCGATGACGTGGCGAGCAATACTTGGCAGGCTCTACATGATGGTGTTGGTCAAGAAGCACGGCGAACTGAAAACCGAGGAGCAAACGTTCAAGGCGAAGTGTAAGAAGGAGATGGGAGAGATGCAAACGAAGCTGGCGTCGAGTGAGCTCTCGGTGCTGACACCTGAGGAGGCAGGGTTTTCAAATGAGAGCATGTACCCGACCAAGCTACGCAGTTTTGCCCTCGGTACTTAGTTCGGTTGGAGTCCCCCCATTTTCAGTGTGAAAATCGGAAATTGGACTCGACACTAACTCGACATCACGAAAATATATTTTCGCGAACGTGGGCGGTTCTCACGTAATCAGTGGCAAAACACGTGATCACACGTGTTGTCACAAGATAAGGATCAGGAAAACGTGACATCCAGGGGTGGTAAAATCCATTCGAACTAAGTCCGGGTCTCAAAACTGCGTAGACGCTGAATACCCCTCTACTCGTTGAATATCCTCCTCATCCTCTACACGTG
>Ga0307489_10003712_pt1 | contig 10104 bp, 10 predicted proteins | sample SB12metaG_FD_202247 | JGI IMG/M metagenome (GOLD analysis project Ga0307489, IMG submission 202247) | Sea-ice brine microbial communities from Beaufort Sea near Barrow, Alaska, United States - SB 1.2 | ecosystem: Environmental > Aquatic > Marine > Coastal | place: USA: Alaska | collected...
GGTGCAACACCTCGGGGTGACTGCTCAGTGTCATGTTCAAGAGAATATCCAGATATTCCGGTATCGTGGCGGAAGGGTCTACGATTTCCATCACCGTGGAGCCAACGATGGGCTTGCCAAACGTTTCTTTTTCCGCGGACGCCACGGCGGTTTTCAGAGCGTCGGCTACCATGGTGTACGGCCGGAAAAAAACCAGGCTCGATTCATCACAGAGTGGCATGTAAACCCAGTCTACGCTTTCGAAAATCAGTCCCTGAAGACCCTCATATGATTGGTCGAGAGCTTACCGGTATCCTCTCGACCAATCGTATGAGGGTCTTCAGGGACTGAGTTTCAAAAGCGGAGACTGGGTTTGGATGAAGAATCAAGGATTGCCAATGTGTTGCAGAATCACATTTTGTGTGAGCAGTTTCTGCCAGCGAGGCCCTACTTCACGAAGACCGTTGCGGGCTGCTCCACCGCAGGCCAGGGTCCGCCAGAAACTGCTCGACGTCGACGACGTATCATGCGAAACATTTGACGACCCTCGTTTCCGGAGTTGATGGCCGCCTGCCTGATGCGCTTAGCGTCTGTGCCGGGCCAGGTTTACGGTTCAGGGTCTATTAATTTCAATCCTAGACCCTAAACCCTAAACCTAAACCCTAAACCAAAACCCTAAACCTGTGCCGGTCCCTACCGCGATCGATGTCGTCTTCGGAGCCTTGTGATGCGAAATTAAAGCTCTTCAATGCGCTACCTGAACGCTCGAGGGCGCTGCCTGAACGCCCGAGGGTAACTGATATCCTAGGAGCAGGGCCTTAAAATCGAACCCCGTTTCAGCTCAACATGAGCCGTCCGATCCCACTAAAAGTATCCCTCAGAAGTGCTGACCTTGAGCAGACAAGGGGACGGTTGCCATGCCTGGAATACGTGGTCTTAGTGGTCGCCTCTGCCTCTGCCAGTGTCTCATCTGGAACTTTCGCGACTCGCAAGAGCGCGGGAACAAACTCATCGCAGCACACCGCTCACTAGGGACCATTAGATATTGCTGGCCACATCATCGACATGCAGTTGGAAGCTTCGTGTGTTGAGGAGAATGGCATCCTATGACGTGGCGAGCAATATCTGCCAGGCCCTACGGTGAACGCGCGATGTAGGCGGTAGTGCAGGCGCATCTGAAACACGAAGAACAGCGTGGTGCATATGAGGCACTTCAATTCTGCCTGAGCTGCTGAAATATTAGCCGAGTGCGCGCCTGACCTCGCGCTAGGGGACAGCAGAACATACTCAACACATCATAGGATGAGATGTATACTAGTACTCAAGAATTAAGGGTTGATGGCAAATATATTAAAGAATATTTTGGGCAATTTCGGCCGTGCCCTACCCAGACGGCAATGGCAAGACACTTCCTTGATGGAATTCCGCTTTACTCGGCGTTGTCCGCGGTGAGCCCGCATTCCCGGGTATGTCGCTTCCGAGAGTTGTGGACGCACGACCGTCTAGGCGCCGCACCAAAACGTTCACAAGTGCTGCAACCTTCTCAAAAGAAGTCTCCGGATACCCCGCTTCATCGCGCGTGACATTTTGCCCGCTGCCCTCGACAGTTTTACCGCCCAAGATGCCGAAGCTGAGCAGCATCTGCAGATTCTTCACCAGCGAGAGTTGGAAAACAGTGGTATCCTCTGCAGGCGCGCCTCGATCACTGACAGTACCGATGGCGCCCAGAAAATCCAGAGCGAATTGCATGAATCGCTGAAATCCCACCTCAGGTCTCATGTGTGCGGGTAGCGCCATCCAGGGATCGACGACCAACCGGTTCACGCGGCTATCTGGCGGGGCTCGGGACCGCCAGATCAGAGATTGCGCTAACGGAGGAAACGATGAGCACGGCTCGCGATCAACGTACATGACGCGCAAGAGGTCCGCGCATACGGTCCGCAGCGCCATCGGCAACACATCGGATTTGACCGCGGCAAGAAGGTCGTCATACGTGACGGCAAAGTCCGGTGACCTCTCGAGCTAAGGCCCGGCAAAAAATGCTCACAACATCATGCGGGTGGCAATCGACTCAGGAAACGAGGGTTGGAAAATGTGTTGAAGTACATAGAACCCGGGGAATGTCTTAAAACATCAGGCAGGTGGCATTTACTCAAGAAACGAGGGTCGGCAAAATGTGTTATAAAATGGACATCTGAGCGAATTCTGCCAGGCCCTACCTCAATCAGGGCATCCAACGCCAGGCGGTTGCGGCCGACGCACATGTTGTGGAATGCCAACAGTTCCGCAATGTAGAATTCATAAACACTGGCGCCGGCGCCGTGAACCAAGGCCTTACATTCACTCCCTTTTCAGCTAAACTTCAGCACCTTCAGGTATAATGTAAGCAGGGTCTGTGACCAACCGGCTCAAGTTGAGCTGAAAAGGGTAACGATTGCAGGCGGCCCCTGCCGTCAACTCCATGTCTGAAACGAGCGCAGTCGACTTCATCAACATCGCTTTGGTTGGTCTCTGACGCGTCTGTTTCCCCCAATGGTAGCCGCCTCGTAGCCCACCTGCCTTCGTCAGTAGACAGCAGGATGGTCGACGACCCTGGCACAGATGAGGCAACCCTCCGGGCATTAAGGACAAGCGAATATTGACCGCGACGTTATCGACACGCATTTTGAATAATCGTCCCTTGAGTCTAATGTCATCCTATGACGTGGCGAGCAATAAATGTCAGGCCCATCGCAGGCGGTGTCATAATAAACAGCCACTGTAACCCTCGTATTTCGAGTTACACGGCATTCTATGATGTGGCGAGCAATATCTGCCAAGCCCATTGCCGGCCAGGTACATATTAACACGTTTTGAGCACCCGTCTGCTGAGTCAACTGGCATCCTATGACGTGGCGGGCAAAATCACACGGGCCCGCCCCACCAGAGTGACAAGATATAATCGGATAACGATATGGGAGATCGATAAGGGAGATCGGACAGCAATAGGACATCGATGTGAATATCGATATGTGATATGGGCTAATGATATGGGACATGACAGTATCGATATGGTCATCTGCCCAATCGACATGGGATATCTTGTCACTCTGGCCCCCACCTGGCATACACCAGCGGGACTGCTTTGTCCGTCGAGTCAAAGGCGGACGGAAAGAATCTCCTGGCAATATAGTCAGGCAGATATAGCTCACCACGTCATTTGATGCATGTGGTTCAAGAAACGAGGGTTCAAAATGCGTTCGATGACGTGGCGGGCAAGGGTCTGGCAACACGAATTCAAATTGATGAAATGAAACCTTGGGTTTAAAATGAGATACCTGGCCCGCAATCTTTACCTACTCGGCACTATACGAAAACCGTCTGGTACAATTGCGCAATTAGTCAGACACTGCTTGTCCCTCTGTACTAGGCCAAGTGGATTTCGGGATCGAAGCAACATTTTGGGTGGATTCGCGGCGGTGCGGTGGGCGAGTCGGTTCGGCGAGTCGGTCTAAATCGAATCAGCAAATGACCCCTGACATAATCCCTAAACTCAACAGCAATTCTAAACTTAGAACAGACCGCGTCGTGTGTATGGGCAAACTGACCCCAAAACCGATCTGACTCGTCCGAAATCGCCAAAAATCGGTGCAGGGGTTGCTCAGATCCCGAAAATTAATTGGGTCGGCCTCAGTAGCTGACATGTATTCACCCTCGTCTCTAATGAGAAAGGAAAACCTTGACTTGTCCCTACTTGGCCACTAGGTTCTGGTTTGTGAGAATCCCGACGCCTTGGTGGAAACACAGCGTGGAGATGAGGTTGAAGTGCGTTGCCGTCAACTAGGGTCCATCAAACAAACGGTCAAAACATCAGGCGGGCGGCGTTCAACTCAAACAACGAGGGTTGGCAAATGTCTTGAAGGGCGTTTTGAGCAGCAGTTTCTGCCGGCCCCACCGTGTACGGCTGATCTAGGAAGACGCCGTATAGCGTCTCGACCAACTTCGCCGCGTAATGTGAATGCAGAAGTGTCGCGTTGTCCTTGAAAAGCGCCTGCAACGCCTCAGCATAGGGCCTGGCAGAAATTACTCGAAACATCCTCCAACGCATTCGTCGACCCTCGTATATTCAGTTAAACTCCGCCTGCCTTATGTTTCGAGCACTTCCTGCCGGGCCCTACCTCAGCCACATGCATGCGAGCACCCAGCGAGCCGATGAGGAGCTCAGTTTGGGGCCGCACGCTAGGGCCCGGCAGAAAACGGTCAACGCATTACAGGGTTGGCGTTTAATCCAAGAAACGAGGGTTTACAATGTGTTGAAGGATATTTGGAGCGGTTTCTGCCAACCCCTACCGCACTCGCTCCTTGCTGCAGGGCCTGGCAGAAATAGGCCGATGTCGGTACATCGCCTGGGTGAAATGCTCATACAGAGTTGCGGGCAAAGCGTCAGCACTCCCGCGCGGGAAAGCGGGCGTCAGGTTGAATGCCCATACAGAGTTGCGGGCAAAGCGTCAGCGCTCGGCGCGGGAAGCGATATACCGAAATCGGCCTATTGCTCAAAATGTGCTTCGACACATTTGCCAACGCTCGTTTCTTGAGTTGAAAGCCACCCTGCGTGAGGTGGTTTGAGCAGCATGTGCCGGGGCCCTACCTTGTTGGCGGGGTTATCCGTAGCGACGACGGTGAGGAAACGGAACATGAGCTTGCCCGGGACCAGGGCCCTCCACCAATCGTTCCCTTTTCCAGCTGATGCTCGATCCAGGTTCCCCCCTACCCCACTATAAGTATGACAAAGTGAGTCGAAGTGTTACGAAAAAATAAAAGCAAAAGCAAAAAGCATGGACCAATCACAGGCTCGGATTTAAACAGTTTCGAGCCTGTGCGAGCCTGTGATTGGTCCATGCTTTTTGCTTTTGCTTTGGTTCGTAACACTTTGACGCACTTTGTCATACTTAGCCCACCAAGGTGCGGAAGTTCAGCAGAACAAGGAACAAATGCAAGGCTCCCCTACCCAGGATCAACAACGCTCTCGCTGCCGGGCTCTTTTCCGTCAGCGCCTTCGAAGGCATCGCCAGGTACTCCGGCGCGAAAATTGTCTTCAGAATATTCAACACTGTGGGATGAAGGAATAGGGAGCGAGTGTCAGACCAGGGCCAGGGAGGAGGAAGCAGCGAGTGCATATGGGTACACTGGTGGTACGCCAATATGACAAAGTGCCGCAAACCCTTTTGACATCTTTTGACATCTTTGAAAAAGATGTTGGGGGAGTCAATGAATGCGATCTATTTCTTTGGATTTGTCTAATGTGATCTTCAGATTCCGTATGGGCACTTTTGTAGCAACTTACATCCACAGTCTAAATAACCCACAGAAAGATCTCGCAGTCAACAGAGTCATATCAAACAGTAAGGGAACGATTGTTAAGCCATGCCTGTTTCGATGAACCCTTGTTCTCGAAGCAACGCTTGATGCTTGATGTCGGGATTCCCTTGTGGAGCGCTAAACGGATCGGCGCCCCCTCCGATGACGCAGTCACAAACCAGCTTGGCGAAATCAGCTTGCAAGTCCCAAAAGTAGGGCCGTACAGCAATTGCTCAAAATGTCCTTCACCACACGATAAACATCAAAACAGGCGTTTCTATATCTAAATGTGTCCGGCCTGATGTTCCAAGCCGGTCTACGCAGTTCTGGTGGGGGGGTCAAACGGGGATTTGGGTTTTCTTGAGTTAATAGACCGTTGCTCATATGAATTACAGTGTAGATCAGCCTACCGTACACGGCAGGCAGATTTTTGTATGGGGGACGGTCTAGACCGTGACCGTATCATAGACCGTATCATAGACCATGACCATACCGCGCTACGCGCCATCCCCATTTGCACCCCCCACCAGAACTGCGCAGGTTCTGCCAGGCCCTACCTTGAGATTGTTTGGATCCCCGTTGTCCGCACCGTGTCTTCGCAACTCGGGCCACAGCTTTGCCCAGCGCAAGGGGCGTACACTACGCAGTTTTGCCCTCGGTACTTAGTTCGGATGGAGTCCCCCCATTTTCAGTGTGAAAATCTGAAATTGGACTCGACACTAACTCGACATCACGAAAATGCATTTCCGCGAACCCGGGCGATGTTCACGTAATCAGTGGATAAATACGTTATCACACGTGTTGTAACAAGATAAGGATCATGAACACGTGACATCCAGGGGTGGCAAAATTTGCCACGTGCCATCCGAACTAAGTCCGGGTCTCAAAACTGCGTAGCACTCATCCACTTCTCCCGCTCGCCAGAGGATCGATTTCCAGGATGACCATGAATCCTTTCATCCTGTCGGTTTGAGGATAACCTTAAAATCCTAAATATGGCCCTAGAATCCTGAGGATGACCCTGGAAATCCTTTCATCCTGTCATCCTGTCGGTCAACCGGACAGTATGACCAGATCATATTTTGTCACTCTGCCGCTCGCTCACCTTGACTGCTTGCTAATAATGTACCAGTGTACCCCGCACGTTCCCCCCCTGGCCTAACAATCGATCCCTCTGCGGCTTCTGTTGAGCCATTGTGTCCCTCAACCCAGTTACATCATCCCATGGAGGTGCTCAAGTTGGAAGCGAGTTGAGAGGACCCTGCCCAGATTGGCGTAAAGTGAGTGCCGGCGTCGTAGGCGTTCTCGCCCATTAGCGGAGTCAGCTCTGCCCGCTCGCTCGTCGATGCAGTCGAGGACGTCGCTTCACCACACATTAGTGACAAGCACATGTTGCCCGCCGCGTCATTGTTGCGCATTAAGCCCTTGTTCATTGAGATAAAATTGCATCCTATGACGTGATGAGCAGTGTGTGGCAGGGCTTATTGCCGCCTCATTTATATCGACACGCATGTTTGAACCCTTGTTTCTTTATTCAAACAGCGTTCCCATAAAGTGGCGAGCAACATCTGGCGTTCCATACCAGTCGGCGACGCCGCCTTGTACAGGGCGTCGGCGAAGTGCCGCAGCTTCTGTCCGAGCGACCGTACCATGCGCAGCCGGGCCACGCTCTCGGGCTTCACGCGGCGAATGCTCAACAGATTGTTGGGGGTCTCATCTGGATCGCCTCGATGTAGCGGCGCAAGTTGAATTTTAAACCAGAAGTTGAAAGCAGTATATCAAACTTTGGTTTCAAGCGCCTAGTTCCAGGTGGTTTCAACTTGGGTTTCATGGGGTCAACCTGCACCGCCCTACCTCGAGCCGCGTTGGTACCACTGTCCGCACCATCCGCATACAGCTGATGATGCGATTGCTCACCACCTGTTCCGGACAATGGGTGGAGCGATGTGTGCTGTGCTAGGAACATTCCTTTCCTCGCGTTGGATCCCTCTTCATCACCTCTGCGTAGGGACAAGCAAATGTTGCCCGGCAGTCGCCACGTCATCGACACGCATTTTGAACCATTGTTTTTTAGTAGCATGGTATCCTATGACGTGGCGAGCATTATCTGCCCAGCCCATCGCCCGCCAGGTCGTCGACGTGCGTTCTGAACCCTCGTTGCTCGAGTTGCATGGCATCCTATGACGTGGCGAGCACAATTTGCTTGGCGCTACCGTTGATGGGCGCCGATTGAAGGAAAGCGTGGGTGCCAAACTTGGGCACATCCACAGACGTTTCGCCCGCGCCCAGGGGCTTACACTCGTCCACTTTTCAGCTCAACTTGAGCGCTTTATATGGGATAGGGGGTGCGCGTAGGGGTTATGTAGCCCATGTTAAGGGGTTCTTAGGGGGTGTTTAGGGTGTGGAGGGGGGATTATTGTGTCACAGACGGCACAAGTTGAGCTGAGAAGTGGACGAGTGTAAGCCCCTGCCCGCGCCTCCCGCGAACGGCAGTAGCCTCCACTGCGAGCCGGACTCTTCGTCGGCGTATTTGGTGCTCAACCCAACGACCAACCCCGCACGCTAGGGCCCTAGATAATGCTCAACGCATCACAGGGCGGTGACGTTCAGCTTAGGACACGAGGCTTGGCACATGCTACGCAGTTCTGGTGGGGGGGTCAAACGGGGATGGCGCGTGGCGCGGTATGGTCACGATGATTGAGTCAATAGACCATCGCACATAAAATATCAGTCTCCCGTGTACGGGAGACTGATCTACATGGTAACGTATATGAGCGACCGTCTATTAAGTCAAGAAATCCCACATCCCCATGTGACCCCCCCACCCGATCTGCGTAGTGTGTTGAAGCACATATTGAGGAATTTCTGCCCGACCCGACCGTGCAAATCTGTTCAGAACATCAGGCGGGTGTCATGGCATTGGATGCAAGAAACGAGGGTCGGCACATTTTGAGTAATATCCGCCAGACCCTGCCGCGTCCGCGAGCGCCATGTCCAAGTAAGCTTCGGTCGCCACGTGCTTCAGCCGATAATTCTTAACCTCGTACGCGATTGGCTCCGATGCACCGGGCATGAGGGCCTTCGAATCGTTCCCTTTCCAGCTTAAACTCAGTGTCGGAAGGACATGTCCTGTTTATCTCCTCGAGATCGAGGGTCTATTTACTGAAGGATGGCGACCCGTTCGGACTTTCGGCTAGTCTGTCGGTGGGGTTTCCGAGATTGACAGTTCTGATTGGTCGAACGTGAGTCGATACCATACCTTCGATACCAGATCCGTAACTTAGTTTATCTTCAGCACCTTCGGGGAATGATGTATAAAGTGGGGTCAGGGATGAAACCGCTCATGACAAGTTATGCAGAAACAGGGAATAGGGATCGATGAGAACTCCCTGCCCCTCATGACCACCGATTCAACCTCCCAGAAGCTGTTGGAGTTCTCCTACGTGGTAGGGCCCGGCAGAACACGCTGAAACATCAGACGGGTGGCATTTGATTCAAGAAACGAGGTGTTAAAATGCGTTAAACGAAACGCGGAGCAATTTCTGCAACGCCCTACCAGGAAATCGAGGCGGGTGAGGTCCCTCAGCGGCGTTGACACAAAGCACACCGATTGGTTATCGAGATTTCGTTCATCCGTGCAGAGAGTCAGAGAGTCGGTTCCGCGTGCATCAGGAGGCACCAGGCCCTGGTCCCCGCTGACATTGATTTCATCGGCGATGACCGCGGTGGCGGCGGCGGTGGCGGACCGGCGCATGGCGACTGTCAGCATCGCCTTTTTCTAGTGTCGATCAAACGTTGCCCGCCACGTCATCAACACACTTTATGAACGTTGGTTTTTGAGTTCAATGGCATCCTATGACGTGGCGAGCAACATCTGCCAGGCCTTACCTCTGTCGTGGGGTTGAAAAGCATAACAATGTCGCCGCCGCGAATCACCCCCCCGTCTGACGAGTTCCCGCCCACCCCCGCCCCCGCCCCCGCCCCCGCCCCCACTCCCGCTCCTGCTCCCGCTCCGGCCTTCTTTGTGTCGTGCCCTGCGCAGAATCGGATCGTGAACAGCGCCCGCTTCCCTCCGGCGTTGACCTCGTGAGCGGCCGTGTCATAGGGGCAAGCATATATCCCAATAGGCCGGTTTCGGTATATCGCCCCCCGCGCTGAGCGCTGACGCTTTGCCCGCAACACTGTATGGGCATTCAACCTGGCGCCCGCTTTCCCGCGCGAAGCGCTGATGCTTTGCCCGCAACTCTGTATGGGCATTTGACCCGAGCGATATACCGAAATCGGCCTATTGCCCACCACGTCATCCGACGTATTTGGACCCTCGTTTCTTGAGTTTAATGGCATTCTATCCTTTGACGTCGTGAGCAAAATCCTCCAGGACCCAAGGGGGCGCCAAATCATGTCGTCAACAACATGTATCGAGAACCCTGGTGCCTGGTCGGTTAGCCAAGTAAGTCAAGTACGCAAGTAAGTGATCTGGCGAGTTAATGAGTCGTCCGAGTACTTACTTGCCAAGTAATTACTTACGGCTCACAGGCCAGGCACTAGTACAAGTGAGCCAAATGGGATCCTATGACGTGGCGAGCAATATCTGCCCGGCCCAACTGTGACGTAGTCGACGCGGGAGCGCTGGAGGCTGCCGCTCGCCCACTCTGTAGCGGCGCAAGTTGAATTTGAAAGCATAACTTGAAAGCAGTACATCACATGTTGATTGCAAGCGGTTTATTCCGGGCGCTTTCAACTTGACTTTGATAGGGTCAACCTTCACCGCCCTACCACTCACACACG
>Ga0307489_10003713_pt1 | contig 10104 bp, 7 predicted proteins | sample SB12metaG_FD_202247 | JGI IMG/M metagenome (GOLD analysis project Ga0307489, IMG submission 202247) | Sea-ice brine microbial communities from Beaufort Sea near Barrow, Alaska, United States - SB 1.2 | ecosystem: Environmental > Aquatic > Marine > Coastal | place: USA: Alaska | collected 2017-05-06
AAGTCAGTGGCATGTCAACTGAAGCAGAAGAGCAAGCAAGGCAGGAAATTTCTCGTTTAGAACATATCCCACACTCTTCTTCAGAGTCGGGTGTGATATTAACTTATCTTGATTGGTTACTCGCGTTACCTTGGGGAAAAACGACGGAAGACACGCTTGATATTAAACAGGCTGAGAAAATTCTTAATGAAGACCATTATGGCTTGGAAAAAATAAAGCAGCGTATTTTAGAGTACTTGGCGGTCAGGCAGCTGCGTCAGAAAAGATTATTAACTAAGCCATTAGATGAGAGTGCATCGTCACCCCATATTCGCCGAGAACGAGAAGGCGTTATTCTTTGTTTTGTCGGGCCTCCAGGTATTGGAAAAACGTCATTAGGACATTCAATAGCACATGCCTTGGGACGTAAGTTGGTCAGTATCAGTTTAGGAGGCATACGTGATGAGGCTGAAATTCGGGGTCATCGTCGTACCTATATTGGTGCGATGCCGGGTCGGTTTATTAAAGCATTGCGCGACGTGGGGACTAATAATCCGGTTATATTGTTAGATGAAGTTGATAAAATTATTGGCGATCAGCGCGGTGATCCTGCGTCGGCGCTACTTGAAATTTTAGATCCAGAACAAAATAGCGAATTTCGTGATCATTATCTAGAAGTCGCTTTTGACTTTAGTCAGTTAATGTTTATTGCCACGGCTAATCAACTCGATAACATTCCTGGACCGTTACGAGATAGATTAGAGGTCATAACCTTGTCGGGCTATACCGATGATGAAAAGTTTCATATCGCGAAGCGTTATTTATTACCTCGACAATTACGAGAAAATAGCTTACAGGTTAACGAGTTAACTATAAATGACGCGGCGATGCTGACACTTATTCGTCAATACACCCGAGAAGCGGGCGTACGTAGTTTGGATCGACGTTTAGGCGCTATTTGTCGAAAATTAGTGATAAAAATTGCCACAAAAAGTGGTAAGTCGCTCACTGTTGATAACGCCATGTTGGAAGAATTAATGGGTAAACCGCCGTTCTCTTATGATCTCGCTGAACGTACTGAACGCCCAGGCGTAGCAACGGGTTTGGCGGTAACCGCCGTTGGGGGCGATATATTATTTATTGAAGCCAGCGCTATGCCAGGTAAAAAGGGTTTGACCATTACCGGACAATTAGGCGATGTAATGCGTGAGTCAGTTGAAGCGGGGTTAAGTTACGTAAGATCCCAAGCTAAGCAATTAGGTATTGCTGATGATTTTTTTGAGCATACTGATATTCATGTGCATGTACCCGCTGGGGCAACACCAAAAGATGGGCCGTCTGCTGGCGTTGCTATCATTACCGCGTTAGTGTCGTTATTAACGGATAGGCCTATTTTTCATCATATTGGCATGACGGGCGAAATTACCTTACGGGGTTTAGTGTTACCTGTGGGGGGGGTAAAAGATAAAATTTTGGCCGCACACCGCGCCGGTTTAACCACGGTTATTTTACCCAGTAAAAATGAGAAAGACTTGACAGATTTACCTGAATCAATTCAGAACGAAATGCGTTTTGTGTTGGCTGAACATGTCGATACTGTATTAGATGAAGCATTAACAAAGCCGATTTAATAGGGTGTTTAACGATTGACGGACTGAAGTCTGACCGACAAAAAATCGCCCAACGCCAGATAAACACCCGTAGAGTTTATGTAGGATGGACTTTAGTCCATCAAGTTAAATGAAATTTAACCGTCATTGGCATAACGGCCAAACGATAAAAATACTACCGTTGCATATGTTGGCTAACACATCAGGTTAATTGTCTGTTTAACGGTTGACGGACCAAAGTCCGACCGACAAAAAATCACCCTACATTAGAGAGTCGCAATAACTTGCCTAACAAACTAAGGTAGATAAATAGCGATTAGATAAAAAAGACCAATTTAAGGCTTTAGTAACCTATTGAACTTTATGGTTAATAATTATAATCTGGCCTAGAGGTCGAATGTCTGCGTTGCTTTCAGGTGTTATATGACAAAGGTTAGCATTATTGACTTTTATCTCATTATCGTTATTTTGGCGGTTAATTTATAATTTGGTGATTTATTTTGCTGTTGCTGCTATTTTTTCGATATCAGTATTAAAATTTTTGATATCATTTTTTGTGGTATAAAAAATTTCACAGGCGGCTTCTTGTCCTCTGATCACTCGTTTCCCTCTCAGTGGACCATGTGTTTCGGTAACCAGGGTGTATTGGCTTTCTTGATGATGTTCGTCATAACAAAAGATTAATACCCAGTCTAAAGTTAAGTTAAGCTTATGGGCGCGCTGAGTATTAGAATACATGGCAGTAAAATGCCAATTTTCTTTATTAATATGCATTACAGGTAACCAAGGTTTATTTTCTGGATTAAAACGTTTTGGTGTGATGACAGGCAGTTCTCCTGCTTTTGCTTTTTTACGATATTGTGCATCAATATTGAAAATTAGCTCAATACTGGGTTTAGCCTCAATGGGTTGGTGGTGAGTTGTTATGGGTAATTGACGGGTACCAAAACATTGAGCAAACCAAGCTTCAATAGCTTTTTTTCGTTTTACGCCTATCCCTTTAACATTACCTAATTGACCTTCAAATATCGCATTTTCAAAAGCTTCTAAGGTATCGACATGTAAGGTATCGTGAATACGTTGAGCCATCCCTTGACCAAGGGTTGGAATAATTTGAAATAAATCGATGGGATTGGTATTTCCTCTAAGATTATCTAATCTCGTCATATGTCCCATGGTAATATAATCATTGATTGAACGGGCGATACCAAGGCCAATATTGGGTAACTGAGTTAATCCTTCGACCCCACTGTTTTTAAAAAGTTGCCTGAGGTCTTGTGGTAATGCCTCAATGGTGATCGCGGCTTTTAGATAAGCTTGACAGCGAAATGGATTGGCGTGTTGTTCTTTAAGCAAAAGTGATATTTTTCGCAAGTTTTTGGCTACCTCATGATTAAAAGATAACATGGTTTATTCCTTATCATAAAGCTCAGCTTCCATGGATTTAGCACTGAGTAGCTAAAATTTATCTGGACTGATCCTCCAGTCCAGATAAATACATTTGCTGAGTGATACCAATTCTATTAAGTTATTGCTCACTTGCTCTGGTTAAAATAGCCCAAGGCTTTATTGCTCACATGGAGCCGGGTACTTAGGTTTTGTCTGGAACTAAACACCTGTACTCTCAAGATCAACAGCTAGCTATTGATCCATTGAGCACCTTGCCTACACGGATGTAGATACTTATGTTTAGTCTGAAACAATAAATATAACCCTTAATATGACCTTTGAATTATTTTGCTGTGCGTAACAAGATCACAAACATAATGGAACGGGTATTAATCTACTTTTACTTCTATTTTTTTGTGCTTTTCTGCGACGAGTTTAGGCACAATAACTTCTAATACACCGTTATGGCAATGCGCTTCAATTTTTTTGGCATCTTGAGCATCAGGTAAATTGAAACTACGATAAAAGCTTCCGTATGAACGTTCGAGTCGATAGTAATTTTCTCGTTTATCTTCCGCTTTGCTTTCTCTTTTACCTTCAATCACTAAGTTACCATTGTCCATGGAGACATTAATGTTTTTAGGATCAACGCCAGGGATATCGGCTCTAACTATATAGCGATTGTCTTGTCGTTCTATATCCGCAGAAGGTTGCCAAACATCAGTCAGTAAATCTGAACTCTGGCTATTCATCGGAAACCCCTGACCAAAAAACCGATCAATTTCGTTAGATAATTGCGAAAACAAGGGCAGTTGTGGTCTTGTTGCTAATGGTTGATGTTTAAATAATGTCATGATTTTTATCTCCGTACAGTGTTATAACGCCATAGCGTAAATACTTGCTGGCGTTATAAGTTAATAAAAATTTAAATATAGCTTTTACAAGCTCATGCATTTAATAGTCGTTGTCATAATCAATAAGTACATTGAATAAAACAGACAATACCGCTGCTATTGCCCACGATATTATCACCAAGTTATATTGGCGATCCTGATAAATGTCATTTATATGAAGTTTTTTAGCGTGTTATTTTGTGTGTTAAATAGAGAGAAAAATGAGGCGTTGATTATCACCTTTATCTTTAAAATCTTATTAATCAAGCAATTAATTTTACTGGGTATTGCTCTACTTTTTGATGAATAACACTCATCTTTTCATCATTAATGACCCTCAACTGATCTATCTCAGCTGCTTGTTAGAAAAAGTAGAGGTAAATTAATCTGTGCATTATGATCAAACTCTAAGTTATCAATACAAAAAATTAAGTAACTTTACTCAGAGACTTATTACATAGAGACATGTATATATCCCTTGTGATTTTAAGCTGTTGAATTTATTTATTATAGGGAGTTGATGTTAGGTTTATAAAATAGTTGTTCTTTTTTGAATCAGTGTAGAGGAGTTGTTATGAAATATTTACTTTTTTGTTGCTTTACGTTAATCGCTATTAGTCTGAGCAGTTGTGATTTAGGTCCTGATTCACCCAGAGGTTTTAGTTTGCCAAAAGGTGATGTGGATAAGGGAGCGATGGTATTAACAAAATACCAATGTTTAGCTTGTCATAATATCAATGGTGTGGAACAAGCTGAAGGTATAAACAACCCTGATTTAAATGTGCGTTTAGGAGGTAAATCAACCAAAGTAACAACGTATGCTGAACTTGTGACTAGTGTTATTAATCCTTCACATAAACTTGCTAAAGGTTATGCTCTTACGGCTATTACTGTTGAAGGAGAATCTAAAATGAGCAATTTTAATGATGTGATGACCGTAACAGAGTTGGTTGATTTAGTAACATTTTTACAACCTCATTATGAGTTGGTGCCTTATAGAAGAACTGACTATCAATTTTATCACTATTAAAAATACCGGTTATTAAAAAGGGTAAATAACATGCATAAACTTTTATATTTAGTTGGCGTTGACGGCAGTGATTGGAGCAACAGAGCTGTTGAACGAGCGGTTCATCTGGCAGAAAAAACAGGTGCGAGTGTTAAATTAGTGTATGTGATTACTTGGCAAGAATTTCAGCCAATGATGATTGAGGGTATTGCACCACCTCCGCTTGATAAAAAACAAATAGAACATGATGTGAATGAAAAAATTTTACAACCCTCGATTGAAAAATTTAAAGCAGAAAAGGTTGATTTGAACAGTGAATATATCTGGGGTGAGCCTGTTGACGCATTACTTCAACAGGTAAAGGATTATCACGTTAATATGCTCTTTGTTGGCCGGCGAGGTCGATCGCGCTTTGCTGATCTATTACTGGGTAGTGTGGCGAATAAACTTGCCCATTGTGCTGGTGTGCCTATTGTTTTAGTTCCGTAGTACCATAAGTCCATAAGCTTTAATCTCAGGTGCTATAATAAAAATAAGCTTTTAGCTAATAAGAACATGCCAAAAGATTAAGCGTTTAGTTGTATGTTTTTATTGTTGATAACTCAAGGTAATAAACCAATATCAAGATAGACTGTTATCCTTTAATGCTCGGTATCTGGGTTCAAGTGCGTGAAATCTTATCTCGATAGACGGGGTAAAATTAACCAGTCACTGCAGGTATATGTTCTGTTCTAAACAATAATTTTAATTACAGTTACAATTTATTCAGCACGTAAGGCAAGCACAGGTTCAAGTTTAGCGGCTTTTTCTTGGCTGTTTAATGCAAAGTTTACTGTTTCAATATTATTGTTTAGTGGGTAATATTATTAAGGGGGAGTTAACCCCTTGTCATAAGAGATTAACGTCAAGATTATAATAATGAGTAGAGATAATAGCGTGTATTTTTTTGCTATCCTTTGGTTGTTTTATCTGTTGATTTAATAAGACCGCTGATCAGCTCCATGGGTAAAGGGAAAATAATAGTAGAATTTTTCTCGCCAGCAATCTCTGTTAAGGTTTGTAAATAACGTAACATAATCGCATCAGGTTCTTTGGCCAGTTGATTGGCGGCTTGGGTCAGGTGAGTTGACGCCTCTAATTCCCCTGTAGCATGAATAACTTTGGCTCGACGAGTTCGCTCTGCTTCGGCTTGTCTGGCAATAGCGCGGATCATAGTTTCATTTAAATCTACGTGTTTAATTTCAACATTAGACACTTTTATGCCCCAACTGTCGGTTCTGACATCTAAAATGGTTTGAATATCGGCATTTAACATATCTCTATTCGCGAGCATTTCGTCTAATTCATGTTGCCCTAACACCGAACGTAAGGTGGTTTGTGCAAGTTGAGACGTTGCCTGTAAATAGTCTTCGACATTGATAATCGCTTTTTGTGGGTCAATAACTCGAAAATAAATAACCGCATTAACTTTTACTGAGACATTATCGCGGCTGATAACATCTTGGCTAGGTACATCCATCACCACTATACGTAAATCAACTTTTACCATTTGTTGTATAAAGGGAATAACAAGAATAAAACCAGGCCCTTTGACTTTATAAAATCGTCCAAGTAAAAAAACCACCCCGCGTTCATATTCTCGTAAAATTCTAAAAGCACTGAAAAAAAAGGCAATAAGTAAAAAAATAATTGAGCCGGTGAATAATTCTGAATTATTAAATAGTGAAGTCATTATCTTGCTCCTTAGTTGTTGTGTTGATTGCTGGCGCTAAAATAAGGGTTAGGCCATTAATTTCTTGCACTTGTACCTGTTGACTTTTTTTTAAGGCTAGTGGGCTACTAGCCGCCCAACGCTCGCCATTAAAGAGCACATAACCCTTATTATTGAAGTCATTTTCCACCGTAACCCAAGCATTAATTATCTCTTCTTGACCACTAACGATTTTATTTTTTCGTGCTCGGTAGATCAAACCTAAGGCAAAGACAATAAAGAGTGCAGAGATAAAAGCAAAACCGGCAATTAATGGCAGTGAAATTTTAAATTGCTCAAGCTTAGTGTCGAATAAAAATATCGAGCCTAAAACAAATGCGCCAATACCACCGAGGCCGAAAATACCAAAACTTGGTATCAGTGATTCCATCACCATGAGTGTTACGCCTAACAACAGTAGGGTAAAACCCGCAAAATTCAGTGGTAATAACTGCAGTGCATATAAAGCGATGAGTAATGATATACCGCCGATGATGCCCGCTATGCTGACACCAGGGCTGTAGAATTCTAGTAACAAACCATAAATACCCAGTAGCATTAAGATATAGGCAATATTAGGGTCGGTAATGGTGGCAATAAATTGGCTACGCCAGTCTGGTTTTTTGCTCTGTATTTCAGCGCCTTGTAAGGATAATTTAATATTTTGCTGTTTCATCGCTACCTGCTTACCCTCTAGTTTATTTAATAACACTTGTGGCGACTGAGCGATTAACGTGATGACATTTTCTTTTAGTGCTTCTTTCGCTGTTAACGTTGCCGCTTCTGTAACGGCTTTTTCAGCCCATAGTTCATTACGTGAACGTAATTGTGCGAGTGAACGAATATAGGCAATGGCATCATTTAATACCTTTTTCTCCATCGCAGAAGGTGCGTTTTTTTGTGCCTTATCTTCTGCTGGTGGTGTCATTGGCCCAGCAATATTGACCGGTGTCGCAGCGCCCAGAGTGGTGGCGGGAGCCATAGCAGCAATATGGCAAGCATAAAGTATGTAAGTACCTGCGCTCGCTGCGCGTGCTCCTTGTGGATAAACTAAACAGGCGATTGGAATAGTAGAATTTAAGATACTTTTATTAATGTCACGTAGGCTGGCACTTAAGCCACCAGGAGTATCGAGTGTGATAATAATTAAAGGGATGTTACTGGCCATATTAGCGCTGTTTATTTCTCGCACTAAATAGTCACTGACGGCAGGCCCGATAGCACCTTTGATGGTCAGTAATGGCACAACTAAAGTGTTGGCGTTAATACTTATCTCTTGCTGAACACTATTGGCTGGTGGCTTTAAATACGGCGTTTTTGCTGTTCCTAAGGCATGCATTGAGAGCAAAGCACAATATAAAATCAAGAATATTCTGCACAATTTACACATAACAGTTTCCATTAATCACTGAATTATGAGTTTAGTTGTACTTGGTCAATATCTCTAACTTGTGTTGGGAAATGCTGATAAAGATCAGTAACTCTTAGTTGTTAAGGAAAAAAATACCTTTATTCAAGGTGTTTTAATGCTTGAGAAATAATAAATTCTGCTGATAAAGCGTTTTAAATGGCGTTTTTTTCATTACCCCGCCCCTTATTATTTACCGCTTTAAGCTGACAGGATAATAAAGAAAGTGAAGCTGAGAAATGACTTGGTTTAGATAATTTAGCATTAATGGATGATGAAAAAAATAATGTCATAGATGATTACTTTATCGCTAAAAAATCAATTGGTCTGTAAACAAGAGATGAAGATCTTTATGGCGACATTAAATAAAGATCTTGCGATGGCCGATTGTTTATTTTACATCGTAAAGGCTAGCTCTTCTCGTTTAATGCTATAGCACTCTTACTCTATATCGGGATAATGGCGACACCATTCATGTTATAAATAAACCCGGCGCGGTAAGCAGGGGCTCGGTTATCAAAGGCATTCAAGTTAATTTAAAAAAGTGATATTAAAGCCGCGATATTATTTAAAATACCACTAGATATAATAGTACAAATATGACTTCATTTTTTGCCACAGGCCGTGTAAAAACTCTCAGAGTAAACTTTTTATGCGACGCTACGTGAATTAACAGGTGGTTTTACCTCAAACTTACTACAGAATTTAATCTACGGAGCCTTTTTACGTTGATATTATCCAATGACGAAAGTTCGAAATAGTTTTCACACAGGCTGTCCACATTCGAGACATTAAGAATTGAGTTGATATTGCAGTTCGATGAGACTTCTTGCGTCGGCCAAACTTAACAAAAAACCATAGATAGGCACTCCGTATAGTTTTATCTGAGTTAAACGCATAAGTCTGTCAATATTTAGGAAACTTGTTACAATGCTATTTTTGATTTTAGGTAGTCTATGAATAAAAGTAATGAGCCTTTACACGGCGTTAAACTTGAACAGATTCTAACCGAACTGGAGAAGGAAGTTGGTTGGGATAAGATGGGTGAGTTACTTAATATTCGTTGTTTCACTAATAAACCACGTCTTAAATCAAGTTTGAAATTTCTTCGTACAACCCCTTGGGCACGCAGCAGAGTTGAAATTTTATACCTAAAAACATTTTGTAGTAAGCATAAAGCAACGGGGAAATTAATTAGGGGGATACTCGCTCAGAAAACAGCCGTATCAGGAACGACTTCCACCAAGCCCGCTCCCTTTGTTTGGCCAACATTGGAAAATAAATAGACGTGACTTAAAGGCTTCGACTATCACTGTTTACTGCGCTAATAAGCAAAGCAGTAACGACATAATCTACCCTCATTTTGTCAGCGCTTCAAAAGAGATCCTACTCAGTATGTTGTTTTGCGACAGTCCCGAAATTTCAGGGATTGTCTGCCATCGCCAATAAACTTTGCTCATTTTATAGCATCGAAAATAGCTACTATTTTTGACTCACCCAAATACTGTCTTTCATTTCATTTAACGATTTTTTATTACATGCGACGTTTTGGTCACAAGTAATATTGGGCAGTCGAGTCCCTGTCGATGTAATTCGTTTTCTAAATCCAGCTAACATATAATCTAATAGGGAGTTTCTATGTATTGCGGTGACGGTTATAACTTCTATATTATCAGATAAAGCAGAGTCGAAATTTTTAAGAGGGCTTGTTTCAAATGCTTTATGCAATAACGGCAAGTTGTTTTTATTAAAGGCTTTAATTAGCTGTGCTTCTTTGAGCCAACTTGCCATTTTGATAGGGTGGCTTTCGTAGACTTTAGTCAACCAAGTATCTGCATTAGTATATCTTTGCTTCGAAAAAAAACTTTGTCCCAATAAAAATGCGGCGTTTGGTTGGCCTTTTCTCGATGCCCGCTGTAACCAGTTTATCCCATCATCAAAGTCATAGAGTTCTTCGTCAGTTAAGAGTAGCATTCCAGCTTTGTATTCTGCTTCGCGTAGCCCACGCATGCCTGCTTTTTTATAAAAATTAAGCGCCCTAGTTTTATCAATTTCGGTACCAAAAC
>Ga0307489_10003715_pt1 | contig 10098 bp, 16 predicted proteins | sample SB12metaG_FD_202247 | JGI IMG/M metagenome (GOLD analysis project Ga0307489, IMG submission 202247) | Sea-ice brine microbial communities from Beaufort Sea near Barrow, Alaska, United States - SB 1.2 | ecosystem: Environmental > Aquatic > Marine > Coastal | place: USA: Alaska | collected...
CATACATTGAGCGGATGGTATGTAATGTTGGATATGGCGCGGGGGGTGCGGGTGCGTGGAGGGGTGCGCGGAGGAATGCTTGGAGGGGTGCGGGGAGGGGACCCTGCCGCCATGCTGCGCGCGCGCTCGCGCGACTCGGGGTTGGCCTGGTACAGCTCCTGCATGGGTGGGTCAATTTGAAAGGATGTCAGTACATTCGGCTTTCAAGTTGACAGGATGATTTAACAACTAGGATGTAGGGGGATAGGGAGGTCCGTACAGCTGGCGCTCAGAGAGAGGAAGGAAGACGCTATGGAAGGTAGAAGGCGGCACCAGCCAGGCTGTCGCTCTGGCTTCAGTACAGCTGGCGTTCAGGTTGACAGGATATCTTGTTCAAGTGGACGGGATGCCGATACTGGCAAACTATGTCCAAGCGCACAGGCTGGGGAGGTACCGGTACACTGTGTTCAAGTAGACGGGCGTCTCACCTCCAGGGTGGCGTAGTCCTCGGGGGACACGTAGGGCGGCTCCACGCGGCCGGCGCCGGTGCCCACCTACAGGGCCTGACACAATTATTTATTTCCAGCGCACATATGAAAACATGTGAGGCATTGCATGTGACGATTAGAGCGGTTTCAGGGACAACGGCGTAAAGTGCCAGCGGATACAAGTACTTAGAAGAGGCTCTGCATGGATGTGAGTGCGCGCGGGTACTTCCATAGTGTACCATATTGGTAACAGTCAGGTTCAATGGAATGCGTGGGTGGGGCCCCGCCGCCCTCGGCCAGCTGGACGTGCACGTTGCCGAGCGTGGAGGTGCTGGCGAGGCCGCGGACGCCGAGGGCGGAGTAGGTGCTGGGCGTGGTCAGCTTCACGACGTAGGGGTGCACGGCGTGGCGCGGGGCCGTGGTGTAAGGGCGCAATTTGAAACTGAAAGCAAAACAATGAAATCGTTTCATCGTATCTCAGTTGCAAGCGCTGATACCAGGCGCTGGAAACACAGGGTTATACTTGCACCGCCTCACCTTGGCGGGGCGGTTCTCGGCGGGGTCCGCCACCTCGCGGTAATCCACCTGCGGACAGGGCCTCCCACTCACTCCCTGACTGTTTGTGCATAGTGTACCAGCGTACCTGATACCTGGAGGTTGAGAAGTACTGGCAGCGAGTGGTCAGGCCAGGGCGGAGGATGCGGCGAGTGCCTATGGGTACACTGATACATTATATGCAGACAGTCGGGGAACGAGTGGCCATGGACAGGCCAGGGAGGAGGATATGTCTGGCAAGTGTGTACAGGTATACTTTATGGTACACTAGGAGCAAACCGTCAGTCAGGTAACGAGTGGCCAGGCCAGGGAGGATGACGTCGCGAGTGTGAAACGATACACCGTTTCACTATGAGCCAACAGTCAGGGAACGCTGGGCACCCTACCGTGGGGCGCTGGCGGAGCACGATGCGGAAGGGGGTCGGCTTGGAGACGTCCGGCGCAGAGTAGGGCCTGGCAGATATTGCTCGCCACGTCATAGGATGCCATTCAACACAAGAAACAATGGTTACAGATGCGTGTCCCTGACGTGGCGGACAATGATTCTGGCAGATACAGCCCGCCACGTAACAGGGTGCCATTTAACTCAAGAAACGAGGGTTCAAAGTGCGTGTTGATGACGTGGCGAGCAATATCCGCCAGGCCCACATTGGGCTCCTTCTTGCGCTTCTTGGTCGCGGGGGTGCCAGCCTCGCGGCCGCCGCCGCCGCCGCTCCCGCTGGCGTCGCCGTCGGCGCCGTCGGCCGCGAGGTCCTTGACGGCCTGGACCACGCCGAGCTGAATCATCTTCCTGCGGTTCTCCTTGAGCCAGGGCCAGGCAGATATTGCCCGCCACGTCATATAATGCCATATAACTTTGTTAAAAAACAAGGGATCAAAATGTGTGTCGAAGACGTTGATCCTGGTAGATATTGTTGGCCACGTCATACGATGCTAATCAATCCAAGACACGATGGTTCAGAATACGTTGGATGACGTGGCGGGGAAGAGCTGCCTGCCCATGCCTTGATGCGCTCCTCGCGCTCGCGCTCGTACTCGGTCAGCACCTGCGGGCGGGCGACGGTGGGAGGTGGGGGGTTCCCTTGGTGGGAGAGAGAGTGGTTAGTCCAGAGGCAAAAGCAAGAGGCAAGCTGTTAGTTGGGTTAGGTTCTTCTTCACTTGGGAACGTGAGTACGGATGTCCGCAGGAGAATGGGCCAAACGTTGGTGCTTCTGCACGCGACGGCGTGAAGGCAGCCTGCGGGGGTTGTGTTGGGAGAGGGCAAGAAACGAATCACACAGACACAGCTGGCAAAGGCCTCGAGCAAAGGTATAGGTAGTGACCAGAATCAAGATGAGAGAGGAGAAAGGAGCGTCGGGTTGTCTGCCGGGGCCGCCGCGGGTGAGATTGCGTGAGAGCGCACGCGTGGGAGGAGCACGACGGCCGCAGACGCGGGGTGAGGGTAGGTGGAGGAAGCTTTGCCTGGAGAAAAATAAAACGCGGCACCCCAAACGAAGAGAGAGGCTGGGGCGCCGGGTTTTGGAAGGGCGGAGGCGCGGAACGAGCGTGCTTGACCACGCTTGCGGCGGGCCGCGATGGCCGGAGGAAGGGCCGGAGGAGGGGGCGAATGAAGCGGCGGCGCCAGCGGCCAAAGAACAGAGGAGAAGAGAGAACGGGCCGAGAGGGTGCAGGGCGGGTAAATGAAACTCGCCAACGGACATATAGCGGACGATAGCTTCGTTGAGGTGGCGGCTTGAGGGCGACCCGCGCGCCCCGCGGCGTCCGGACGCGATGTACATCATGCTGGGTGCGACCCGGTTCGGACGGGGGCGTGCGTGCGGCTTCGGGGGCGTCGCAGCGCGCGACAAAGAGGAAGCCCGGGCCGCCCAACCGAAAGGGTGTGAACGCTGAAAAACGGGCCGAGCACCAGGCGGTTTGGTGAACTGTCTGGTACTCACTCACGGGCGCACGGCGACGGCCGGGTTCACGCCTCCTGCTGAGCGATGGCGTCGTGGATATCCATGGGGGCTCGCGCGCGGCTCCCGTGGCGTCGTGACGCCGCCCAAAGGGCGGCCCACACGAAAGGTTGCGAACGCCGATAAAAGCCGCGGCGCGTGAGGTGCGCGGCGTGGGAATGTGCGGTGGTGTGTGCGTGCGCCGGCGGAGAGGTGCGCGGCAGGTTGTGAGGAGACGAGCGAGAGCAAAATCTTGGATCTGCCCGTCTTGGACAAGAGTGACCAGTAAATGCGACAGTTGGCTGATTGGCAGTCATAATTAGGGCCTTCCAATCGTTCCATTTTCAGCTCAACGCGAGCAACCTTGAGGGTTAGTTGCCAGTGGTTTCACGGACAAACCAGCTCAAGTTGAGATGGGAATGGGACGAGTTGCAGGCCCAGCTGAGGATGTGAAGACACAGCTGGCATGTGATCACATAGCTGGCAAGTGATCACAACACAGCTGGCAACACAGCTGGCAAGTGTCCACACAGCTGGCCAGTGAACACACAGCTGGCAACACAGCTGGCAACACAGCTGGCAACACAGCTGGCAAGTGAACACACAGCTGGCAACAAAGCTGGCAACGCAGCTGGCAACACAGGCAACACAGCTGGCAACACGGCTGGCAACACAACGTCGACCCCGGCGTGACAGGTGGCGGCGCGGCCAGTTGGGGCATGACAAGTGGCGGGGCGGCCATTGCGGCCAGTGGTGCGGTGTGGGCGCTCGCGTGGCACCGTTGGCAGAGCTGGCTGCGCAGGATGCCGGCATACCACCGCGGCAGAGACATTACACTAACCATACTCTCAACATTCTAATCAAGTGCGCCGGGTCACAACGTCACAACACGGGGGCCAGGGCCAAAGCCTGGTGCCTCCGTATGCATGAGGAAGCGTCCTTCCCTCACGGCGGCCAGGGGGAAAGCCTTATTCCTCCGTACACATGCGGAAGCGTCTCTCTCTCACGAGGGGCTGGGCGAAAGCCTGGCGCCTCCCTATACGCGCAGAAGCGTCTCTCGCAGAAGCGTCTCTCTAATCAAGTTTCCGGGTTGGCTCCTCGGTCAACATTAATCCATGCCGTCGAGGTCGAGATCCATACTCTTCGCACCGTGCGACGCATCTCCGGCCTCGTCCTTGTTGTTGGGGCGCAAGTTAAAAATGGAAGTAAAACTTTGAAGCAGTTTATCATAATTTTGTGTCAAAGTGCTGAATTCTGGCGCTTTCAACACAGGATTCAACTAGCACCACCCCACCCCATCCATCCCTTCCATGTCCATGTCTTGGCCTTGCGTCCCATGACCAGAAATACCTGACTCAAGACTGTTTGCCCCCACGTCCTGCGAGATGACGGCGTCCACGGTTTTGAGAATGGCGTCCATGCGTTTGCTCCGCTTCGGAGCGACGGCGGCGGGGGTCTGCGGGCTTGCCGCACTGTGGGCAAACTTGAATGACGATCGCGCAGGGGCGGCGGCCGCGGCGCCGCCGCCCGCGGCGGGGGGAGTGTCGGCGGGAGCGGCGGCGAGAGCGGGGGCGGAGGCGGGCGCGCCGGCGGCGGCGCTGGAGGTGAGGTACTTGGAGCCGGCGGTCCGAGCGACGGCGGCGCCGCCCGCGAGGTACTTGGTTCCCGCGGTCGCCAGCGACTCGGCCTGATGGCAGGGCCTTGAAATCGTTCCCATTTCTACTCAACTTCAGCCCTTTGAAGTGCACTCTCAGTGAGTTCAGGAGCAAAACGGCTCGATTTGAGCTGGAACAGGAGACGATTGTTAGGCCCTGCCTGGTGGTGCGCAACGCGGAGCTGGTCGGGCGGCAGCGCCGGCCGACCGCCCCGCTTGCCTCCGTTCATCACCAGCCCGGCCGCCTCCTCCAAGAGCCCATTAAAAAAGAAACGTCTGTCATGATTCATTCGTTCAACTTAACAGAGAGAGAGAGACAGTTCTGTGTGTATAAGGATGCACCAGGCTTTTGCCCTGCCCCCCGTGCCCGACCAGATACACAATGCTCGCCACGACAAGCTGAATATTTATATCAAGTACCGATGATTCAAAACGAGGTTGATGACGTGCAGAGTAGCGTCTATAAGAGCCTTACGCTCGACCACGTATAGGCCCTGAGGACTTTCTGAGGGATACGTGGGGTGGTTTGGGTGATTATAGTGACCAAATTAGCTCAGGTTGAGCTGAAAAGTGGACGAGTGGAAGCCCCTGGTGTGTATCAGTCCCCTGCCTCCTCCGCCGTGAGGCCGTCGTCACCGCTGGCACCCAGCATGGCGCGGTCCGTGTCCTCCTCCTCATCCTCGTCGGCGCCGGGCGGCGGGGCGTCGCCCACGACCCCGATGTCGATATCATGCCCGGCGGTGCTGCTGCTGCCTCCGCCGGCGACCTCCCCGCCCGTGCCCAGGCCCACCGTGCCGGGGCCCTCCAGCTAGGGCCTGCCAGACATTGCTCGCCACGTCATATGATACCATTCAACTCACCATTCGAGGGTTCAAAATGCGTGCCGATGGCGATATCTTGACGAGCCATGGGCCTGGCAGATCTTGCTCGCCACGTCATAGGATCACATTCAATTCAAGAAACGAAGGCTCAAAATGTGTGGCGATGACGTGACGGGCAAGTGCCTAGCACATACTGCTTGCCACGTATTGGGATGTCAGCTAAATCAAGAAACGGGGGTGCAAAATGCGTTGGGTGACGTGGCGAGCAGTATCTGCCAGGCCCCATGACGTGGCGGCTAATCCCTGGACCCTGAACCCTATACCCCAAACCCTATAGCCGTAAACCCTAACCCTAAACCGTAAATCCCAACATCTGCCACAGCCTTACCTTGAGCGCCTTGACCTCCTGCCAGGACAGCGTGGGGGTGCGGTAGGTCTCCAGGTACTTGCCCCCGCTGGACCGGAACACGTCCAGGTACTCCTCCGTCTGTCCCTTGATGTAGAGGCGCTCGTTGAAAGTGAAAGCAAAGCTTGAAAGCAGTCTTTGATATTGATCAGCTTCATGCTGTAATGAATGGGGTCTGAACTCCCCAGCTATCTCCCCGAATGCCACAAATGGACACTTTGACGGCTTTTGATGTGAGTAAAGCTCGGTGTAGGTGTGCTATGACAAAGTGCGTGAAACCACTTGGACACTTGTCTGACTTAGTGCTACTTGGTCTGACTTAGTGCCGGCTCGACCAATCAGAACGCTCCATTTGGATGACTTAGTACTACTTGTTGCTCAGTGTCTAAGTGGTTTCACGCACTTTGTCATATTCATGTCAGGTTGCACATGCGCTGCAAACAGGCGTGTTCAACACGGGTTTCATGTTGCACCACCCCACCTTGATTGCCCTGGGGTACTGCAGTAGCAGGTCCAGCTCACCGGCGTTTAGGGCCCGGCATTACTGACCCCCCCACGTCAGTATGGTCACTTCACCAGGCAGTGTGGCACACTCCCCACGACATTGTGGGCATTGAATCCTCCCATGTCAGTCAGCAAAACAATCTTTCCACACAGTCACGAGTCAGGATGTCACCGGGCCTTACCCGCGTCCATGGCGAGCAGCTTGTCCATGACAGGCTCCGGCAGCTTGGGGTAGTGCTCGCCGATGCGCTCCCTCATCCACTCGTAGAAGTAGTAGTACTTCGGCCTTGCAGCAGGGTCGTTGAGGACAAGCACTCGAGCCGAGATCGGAGCATGACCCGGCTTCAGTGCACATGTTCATACTGACGCGCAGAGGAGGTCGAGGACATTAAACGTCGGTCGAGTGTATGTTCTCAATAGGCCCATTTCGGTATATCTCCCAGGTGAAGCCCCGATACAGAGTGGCGGGCAAAGCGTCAGCGCTCCGCTCGTGAAAGCGGGCGCCAGGTTGAATGCCCATACAGAGTTGCGGGCGAAGCGTCAGCGCTCGGCGCGGTAAGTGATATACCGAAACCGGCCTGTTGCCCCCTGCCTTGGACGGACGTACTCGGGCGCGTTGGCCCACTTGTCCTTGTCAAACCACTCCACCGCCGCTTCCGCGCCCTCCTCCTTCAGAACCCGCCGGGGTTTGTCCGCCACGTACTTGTTGGCGGTGCGGGTGAACTGGGCGGCGTACTCTTCGTTGTCCGGAGCCAGGCAGAAGGGTCATTGAGAACAAGCTACCAACCGAGATCAGAGCGTCACTTACCTTCAAAGTGAATGCTCTACCGGGGGCAGGGCGAAAGCCTGGTGCCTCCTCATACAGGCGGAAGCGTGTCTCTCTCAAACCGAACGCTCATACAGGCGCGCGGAATTGGTTCGTGAAGGTCGACCAGACAATCGCATGAGCATTAACCAACGCCCTTGCGAACGGGCTGTTCTCGGGTTTCCGCCAATTCAACGCTTGTTCTCAATAACCCCCCCACCAGGTCCACGGCGCGGCGCCACTCCACGGCGGCAGCGACGTTGGCGTCAACGATCAACGTCTCGGAACGGCCGCCGTCCCCCGCCTTGCTGATGACAGCGCGGCCTAGCCCCCCCGTGGAGGCGTGCGTGCGGTCACGGCGAGGATCATAGTGGTGACTGGAAACATTCTGGCCACCGCTGCCCATCGCATAGTCCGTGACACTCAAGTCGACCTCGTTGTAGCGGCGCAAGTTGAAATTGAATTCAAGTTTTCAAAGCGCTTCATCATATTTCAGCTTCAAGCGTTGAAACAGGCGAGGTCAACCTGGGGTCAACCTGCACCAGCCTGCCTCGTCGTTGTTGTCATTGTCGCCATGCGGGTTGTCGTAGAACGCGGCGTCCAGATCTTCTCCGTTCTCCTCAGCCGCCGCCGCCTCGAGCGCCGCGGCAAGCAGGGCGTGTGCAGCGGCGACTCGCGTGGCGCCGGATGAGCCGGCACGCAAACTGCCCTTCCCCTTGGGGACGTAAGCCACCGCGACCCGAGCGTCTCGCAGCGCCTGCTCGTGGGGCCTGGAAGATGTTGCTCGCCGCGTCATAGTATGCCATCTGACTTGGAAACGAGGCTTCAGACTGCGTGTCCAGGACCTGGTGGGCATTAACATCATACCAGCTACGTCACATGATGCCAGTTTACTCTCAAGAAGCGAGCGTTCAACACGCATATCTATGACGGGCAACGTCTGCCAGGCCCTGCCTGTTCGTGGCGGCCGCGCTTCGTGTACGCGCGCGCTCGCACCGACGCGACGAATGCCCGACCCCGCGCGCCGCTCTCGCCGGCGCCGCCGCCTGTGCCGAAGTCGCACCCCGATAGCCACGCCGCCACCATCTCATCCCGCCATGCCGCCTCGTGGCCTACCGCCACGGCAAACAACGTCCGAGCCTAAGGCCCGACAGAAAATGCTCGAAACATCAGGCATGCGGCATTCAACTCAAGAAACGAGGGTTGGCAGATGCGTTGAAGGACATGTTGAGCACCTTCTGCCAGGACCTACCCGGGCCATCTCCGTGGTGGTCATGCGCAGTGACGCCGGGCGCACGGGCTTGAGCAGCTTCCCGTCGCGCGCGCTGGTAGCGAAGGGCGAGGGCGACTCAGCGTCAGCGATGGCTCTCGACCAGTAGTCGCACACGTAGCTCAGTGGCAGGCCGGCTACTAAGGCCTAGCGGATGTTGCTCGCCACGTCATCAACGGGAGTCCGGGCGAAGCTGGTGTCTCCTAGTACTGTCTTTCGCTCGCTACGTCATCGGATGCCATTTGACATGAGAAACGAAGTTTCAAACGGCGTTGGATGACGTGGCCGCCACGTCATCGGATGCTAGTCAACTTGAGAAACGAAGGTTCGAACCGCGTTGCATGACGTGGCCCTGCCGGCTGCGGCACGACGCAGGGCGGCGGTCACCGCCGCGGTGTCACCCGTCGGAGTGATCTTGAGAGCATTGCGCAGCGCTGCGCAGGCCGCTCGTTAGGGCCAAGCAGACGCTGCCCGCCACATCATCGATACGTATTTCGAACCCTCCTTCCTTGAGTTAGATGCACCCTATATGACATGGCGAGCAAAATCTGCCAGGCCCCCAATATCTGCCAGGCTTTACCTCCTGCGCGCGGCCGAGTGAGGAGAGCGCCACACCCTGGCGGTAGTGCGCCTTGGTGAGCTGCGCCAGCCAGCCCCCGCCCGCGGCCCCGTCGGCTCCGTCGCCACTGCTGCCGCCGCCGTCCGCGGCGAGTGCGGCGATGGCGGCCTCGGCATAGGGCCAAGCGAATCTTGCCCGCCACGTCATCCAGCGCATAGTGTGTACTAGTGCTCGCCACGAGATCCATCACATATTGTACCCGTGCCTGCCACGACGTCCACCATACACCTGCCACGATGTGTGCCATAAAGGGGCAGATGCACAGTCCCGGTGCTCGTGATCGCCTGTGGAGAGCAATATCTGCCAGGTCATACCTCAGCGTCCGCGAGGCTCCAGTCGTGCTTGCCGAGTTTGGAGGCCATTAGGCTGCGGTTGCACAGCAGCGTGGGCAGCAGCGAGTGAGCCGAGCCTTGGGTCTCGTCGATGGCGAGTGTGTATGCCTCGTGGGCGGCGGCGTGCTTCCCAGCCTGCGGGTGGGTGGGGGTCACTTCACCTGTCAGCGCGAAGGTCCCGATACGACGGAAATACGGAAGACGTCCTCGTGCCCCGCCGCCGCCAACAGCGCTGCGGCGCCTTCAGAGCATTCGACAGAGCTAGAAAAACGGTTGTTTGACGGGCGGGTTCTCGGACGGCACTCAGGATGGGGAGCGAGGGGACATCTGGATGGTGGGATGGTGATGGCAAACAACTCGGGGTGGGGCGGGGACGGCACTCGCGCCGAGTTCAACGCACCTTCGCGAGGTCGGCTGCGGCGGCCTTCAGGGCTTCCACGTCGCGCGTCGCCGCCGCTGTCGCCATCGCCGTCGCGTCAACCTGCGAATCTCCTGGAGATTGTGGTTTGTTCCCGAGCGTTTTTGCCAGGAAGCCTCGGGCGTCGCCCTCGCCGAGCAGGAGCTCTGCGGCGTCCGACAGCTTGACCATGGCGGGCGTATGTGAGATCGGCGTTGAAGCGAGAGGCGTGTTGGGCCGCGTCGAGGGTTGTGTCACTCGCTCTAACCATGGGAAAGGACGATGGGAGAAGGAAGGAGGCGAACAGGCGCAGCTCTGCTCTGAGCGAGGCGCG
>Ga0307489_10003716_pt1 | contig 10097 bp, 19 predicted proteins | sample SB12metaG_FD_202247 | JGI IMG/M metagenome (GOLD analysis project Ga0307489, IMG submission 202247) | Sea-ice brine microbial communities from Beaufort Sea near Barrow, Alaska, United States - SB 1.2 | ecosystem: Environmental > Aquatic > Marine > Coastal | place: USA: Alaska | collected...
TTGAACGAGTGTAAGCCCCTACTACGAGCAGCAGGAGCTCCGCTTCGTGGCGACGAAGTCGATGCTCGATGACGTCTGCCCGCGCGGCAAGAGCAAGGTTGTGGGCTGAGGCTTATTTTTCCACCTTGGGGAAGTATTGTAATAAACATACATCTATATGCGCCCGGCGGCCTTACACGACGCTTCTGGGGCGACGCGTCCGCACTTCGGTCACAACGGTCGGTCGGACAATCGTATCTACTTCAATAAACATACATCGGCGGCTTCAACGGTATTGCTTTGCATGTTCACCACGCGTCGATTGGTCAACACGTGTGTGGAAGCATTGTTCTGCCTGTTTGCGCGCCATTGGTTGGGTGCGCTGGGACACGAGCGCCCTCTGCCATCTTTAGAATGAAATCAGTACCCGGCGTCTGTGGTCGAGTCAGAGGGCAAACTGCTCGTTGCGTTGCTGCATGTGCATGTGTTCGTCGCGTGCGTGACGGCGAAAAAATCCAGATAAAACAGAGCGATTCTTGCAAATGTCGAAAGTGCGCTCCGAAGTGCGAAGCCGAAAACCGATAAACCAAAAGTGGGCCAGACCGCCGCTGCGTACGACGCACTTACTCCGTCCCGTGAACGGCGCTAGGCCACCCGCCCACACCGCGCCCATCTGGTACGTATTCACACGACCGTATCGCGCAGCCATCGACGCGGGCCGCGGTCGCTCAAACCCAGCGCGTTTGCGTGGGGGAGCTGGGGCCTACCTGGCACCCAAATTCAAGTTGGGTGGGACCGTCGCACAACGACCCCCCATCCCCTGCGACTCGCCATCGTCCGACACGCGTGGGCACTCTGGTCGCCGGGGCACGGGTAGGGCCTTACCGGCACTATCGTCCCCTTGTCAGCTCGATTGGCAGCCGTCACAGCTGTGTATGTGACCCCGGTACCACAGGAGTTATCGCAGCTGACTCATCACTCACGTATACTATACCCGATACGGCATCGGCACTCGCTCGCCCCGCACCGTTCGACGCGGCAGCCCGGTGAGGACGGAGTCGCCATGCGCATAGTCGCTCGGGCGCCGGTACCGCAGCGGCCATCATCATTGGGACAGCAACAGAAGCCGCGCCGGCATCAGAGCCTCCCCCCTCGGGGCGGGTTGGGGTGGGGTGGGCTGGGGGCATGTACTCGTAGTGATTGCTGTACGGGAACGAGTTTGAGGCCCTGGGCATGGGTCCGCGGGGCCGCTCATCGCATCGGCTGACCGGGTGACTGGGTGGTACGCGCACGGCAGCGGCCGCGTGCTCCGCGCACTGGTGCGGCGGCGGCGGCGGCGGCATGAGCAAGGCGCCATGGGAGACGGGTGCGGCGTCGGCGTGGTCGATGACGGGGGGCCAAGAGAGGGGCTCGACACCGCAAACGGGGCAATCGCGGGGCACGACACCAGCACCACAAGGGCAGGGCAACGACATCACGGAGCGTTCCCATTTCCAGCGCAACTGCCAGCTGTCGTGACCACGAAACCGCGTTGACAGGGGGTTGGCCCGCCGCTTAATAGCGCGTCGTTGAGGGTCGAGCGGCGCCCCCAACTTACTAGCTAGGAGCTGCTCAAGTTCAGCTGAACAGGGTGTCGCCCCGCGCACTTAGTAACGCGCCACGGAGAGTGGAGAGGAGCTCCTACTTACTGCCTCGGGATGCTATGGTTGAGCTGAAAAGGATGTCGCTCCGGCACTTACGAGCGCGAAGTGTGGGGGCGCTCCCAACTTATTACAGGAGGTGCTCAAGTTGAGCTGGAAGGTGGCGTTTATGTAGTGGCCCTGGCCACGGAAACGTCTTTGAGCGGTTTACCGGCTTTGCGCCGCAGACGGGGGGGGCTCAGACATCGGAGGGTGATGAGGAGGGGGGCGGTGCAAGTTTGGCGAGCGCGGTGGGGTCGGCGCTGGACGAGCACATCAATTTGGATGTGCTGATGAGGTAGGGACTGATGAATAGTGCTCGCCACGTCATATGATGTAATGTGACTCTAGAAAATAGAGTGAAAACTGACTTTGATGACGTGGCGATCACTCGCCACTTCATAGGATTTAATTTGACGCAAGAAACGAGGGTTAAAAGTGACATTGATGACATGGCGAGCAGTGTGTATCGGACCCTATCATGAGGCTGAAGAACTCGTTCATGCGCGCCGACCTCGACGGTGGCGGCGACCTGGACATTGAGGTAGAGACCGATGGATAGTGCTCGCCACGTCAACAAACTCAAATGAACCCTCGTTTCTTGAGTTAGATGGCATCCAATGACGTGGCGAGCATTAACCATCTGTGACGTGGCGAGCACTACCCATCAGTCCCTGCATTGAGGAGTTCGTCAAGGCGTTCGGGAGCGTTACTAATGACGCCGTTAGCGACCTCAAGCTCCGGCAGCTCTTCACCAGGCAGGAGGGTCATCAAGAGCAGGCATTCGATCGCTTGAACATCCTCCGCCTCCTCCTCCTCCTCCTCCTGCTCCCCCTCCTCCTGCCCCTCCTACACTTCCTCCTACGCCTTTCCTCCTCCTCCTCCTTCTTCTCCTCCTCCTCTTCCTCCTCCTCCTCCTCCGCCTCCTCCTCCGCCTCCTCCTCCGCCTCCGCGCGTCTGTATGCAAATTAATCCGATAAGTCATGCCCTGATGTCGGTCGAGGTGCTTGCCCTCGTTGACCCTTTGGCCAGGATCGACGCCAACGCGGATGGCACGGTAGACTGGAATGAGTTCAGCACCTACGTGTTGGCAGGGCCTGCACAGATTATGCCTACCACGTCATCTTCCACATTGGAGACCCTCGTTACGAATTGAATCGCCACACGGCACCAGGTTAAGAGGGGTCTCTTCGTGGACGCTTCAGTTGGGTTTCCTCCGGGGATATGCATGGGTCGTTTACTAAAGGGTTTTTGATCGTAGACATGAAATATAAGACAGACATATATGTATATAATGGAATCACATGACGTGGCGAGCATCATTTGCCAGGCCCTACGTGTTGCTGGAGAGCCAGGGCACGGCCAGCATGCGCGAGACGGTGCAGGGGTCGGAGTATGTCGAGATACAGCCGCCCTCGCACGGCGGCAACGAGCCCCCTCCTGACCCGCTGGCCAAGCACAAGGCATGAGGGGATGTATTGAGAAGACTCGACCGACGTTGAATCTCCACCTCCTCCCCTGCGATTGAGAACAACGAGCACTCGCCCGAGGTTGACTCTCCTCCTCCTCCGCCTGCTGCTCCTCCTCCTCTTCCTCCTCTTCCTCCTCTTCCTCCTCCTCCTCCTCCTCCTCCTCCTCCTCCTCCTCCTCCTCCTCCTCCTCCTCTTCCTCCTCCTCCTCCTCCTCCACCGCATGTATGTATAAGCATCCACCCTGAAGGCGCCCGGTAAGTCATGCTTCAACATCGCTTCGTGTGCTTGTTCTCAATGACCCTTCTGCAAGGACCTCGTGACGCGCATCATCCGCCTGCCCACGCGAGATTCGTATGCCACGGTGTCGCGAGACGGAACCATCCGCGTCTGGGCCACGCACTCGGGGCTGGCGCTGCAGCGCAAGGCCACAGTAGGCACGGCGTACCTCACGGTAGGGCGGTGCAGGTTGACCCCAGGTCGACCCTGGGTTGAACGCGCTTGGTACAGCGCATGAAGCTCAACATTGATGAAATGCTCTAAACTTTGCTTTCATTTCAACTCGCGCCGCTACAGCACGGACTGCGCTCACATGCCCACCTCGAACCGCCTCGCCGTTACATGCTTCAATCGGTGCATCAAAGTGTATGAGCCGTCCACGCTAGACCTCGTGGGGACGTACACGGAGCTGACCTGCGCTCCGCTGGCGCTTCACTCCTGGGCCGGCGGTAGCAAGGTAGGGCCTGCCAGACACCGCTCAGAATGTCCTTCCGCATTTGCCAACCCTCGATTTGTTTATGCAGACATTCGTCGAGCTCCAAGGCGCTTCACATGATGAGCATTACCCAACCCCCTGCGTCATGTCAAGCGGACAGTCCCTCAAGTATGATACGGTTTAAGGCTTATCTATTCTTGAGTTGAATAGCACCCCCTTATGTCTTGAGCAATGTCTGCCGGGCCCTGGAGCAAGGTGGCGGCCGGGAGGCGCGACATGGACTACCTGGCGGTCGGCGACGACGGCAGGGCGCGTCAGATTGCATCCGTGTCTTCATTCATCACGTCACATTATGACCCCATCTTCATGTATCTCCTCGCATCTGCCCGGTACGGCGCCACGACTAAGGCATCTACGAGTTATCTGACCAGAACCTAAACAACGGCGGGAACATTCACGCGATGCGTGTGATCGACGTGACGGACAACGAGAAATCGCCGGGAAATTTGGTGCGCTTCGAGGAGATGTGGAAGCAGCAGACTCACTCCGATTGGGTGACGCGCGTGCGGCATTTGGATGACATGGACGCCATAGGGTCCTGCTCCCTCGACCGCAATATCTGCATCACGGACATCGAACGCCGAGCCGCCGTCCGCACGCTTACTGGCAAGGCCCGGTGTCACATGGGGGAGTTTCTTTACTGACAGTTTGATCCTAGTGTGCCCGTACACATTGACTTCCTCCTCCTCGCATAATGTACCTGTACACGTTGACCCTGCCCCCCTCATAGTGTACCCTTACATATCATCCTCCTCCTCTTTGTGTACCCGTACACATTGATGTCCTCCTCCATATCGTGTACCTCTACCCGTACACATTGACCTCCTCCTTCTCGTAGTAGCGGGGGGTAACACCGATGCATCATGAGCAAAGTGTCTGACGTGCATGATCAGATGATACCGGACCCTACTGACGGGCCACTCAAAGGGGGTGTATGCCATCGACTGGTCCCCCCGCTACAAGTTCATCGTGAGCTGCGGGATGGACCGCAACGTGCTGCTGTGGAACCCCTTCAGCGTCAAATCCGTGGTGAGGCCAATAATGGTATAGAGTATGTGGGGTAGACAGCAAGTATGTAGGGGGTATGTAGGGCGTAGATAAGAGGTAAAGAAGGTAGATATGGGATATATAGGGGGTAGATAGAGCGTAGATAGGGGGGCACTGGCACATGGGATACGACGCCATAGGTGTGTCTGACCAAATGCCTGTGTGTAATACTCGGTGATCTCGCCTGATCTTACCACGAGCTGCCACTAATGTGATGTGCTCCCTACTGCATGGGTCAACTGCAGGGTCACACCACCAGCGTGGTGGACTTACTGGTCAACGAACCGGATAACCAGATCATCACCCTGGGCTTGGATAAGTGTATCAAGGCAGGGGAGGTTGTTGACAACAAGCACTCGACCGAAGTTGAATCGTCTCCTCCTCCTCCTCCTCCTCCTCCTCCTCCTTCTCCTCCTCCTCCCTCTTCTCCTCCTCCTTCGAGGGGTTTATCGAGAACAAGCACTCGACCGACGTTGAATCGTCGAACCGAGCCCCCGCGTCTGTATGAACATTCACCGCGCAGGTAAATCATGCTCCGATTTTACTTCGAGTGCATGTTCTCAATGTGCTTGTTCTCAATGTGCTTGTTCTCGTGCTCGACCCTGCTGCCAGGTTTGGGACATTCGCAACTACCGGTGCATACAGACGTTCACGGACCGTCAGGCGTACCGCCCCGACAACCGCCTGGGATCCATGCTGTTCGATCCGAAGCGGCGCACGCTGGTGGCGGCCAGTGTGCAACCCAAGGCGTGGAAGTTGACGTCGCGGGATAGGACGACGACCGCCGGGCACACGGTGGGGCGGTGCAGGTTGACCCAGGATTGACCCAAGGTTGACCTCGCATTGACCCACGGTTGACAACGGGTTGACCCCAGGTTAACCCTTGGTTGACCCCAGGTTGACCCCGGGTTGACCTCAGGTTGACTCTGGGTTGACCGCGCTTGGATTTCGCGCATGAAGCTAAGATGTGATGGACCGCTTTCAAGCTTTGCTTTCAATTTCAAGTCGCGGCGCTACAACACGGCGGCGTGCTGCGCTGTCCTCTTCAACACAAGCTTCGAGCAGGTAGTTAGCGCGGATCAGTCCGGCTGCGTGTGCACGTGGGACGTCATGACCGGCGCAATCGACTTCCGCTTCCTGGAGGCGCACGGTATGGCCATTATGGTTGACCCCGGCTTGACCTGCGTGATGCTCCCCGCCAGGCCCTGCGGGTATCCTGGTTAACCCCGGCTTGACCTCGGCTTGACCTCGGCTTGACCTCGGCTTGACCTCGGCTTGACCTCGGCTTGACCTCGGCCTGCCCCGGCTTGACCCCGGCTAGGACCCGGCTTGACCCCGGCTTGACCTGCTTTCAGATCTTGAACCTGATGAACGATGTAGCGCTTTCAAACTGTGGTTTCAATTTCAAGTTGCGGCGCTACAGCACGGCGACCACAAGCTGACGGCGGCGGCGTTCGACGGGGGGATGCGGCGACTGATCACGGGCGCCAGCGACGGCGGTATGCGCATGTGGAACTTCTCCAACGGCCAGATGCTCAAGGTAGGGCTGTGAAGATTGACCACACATTGACTCCAGGTTGACCCCTGATTGACCCCAGACTGACCCCAGGTTGACCCCGAGGTGACCCCGGAATGCCACAGGTTGACCCCAGACTGACTCAAAGTTGACCCCATGTTGACCCCATGTCGACCCCATGTTGACCCCGTGCTGACCGTGCTTCGGTTCAGCGATTGTAGCTAAACTGTGTTGAACCGCTTTCAAGCAATGCTTTAAGTTCAACTTGCGCCACTACATCCAGGAGTTCACGTCCCCCACGAATGACGAGGTGACGGATGTGGTGCACGCCGGGGTGGGGTCGCGTCAGAGGCACATCGTGGGTGTGGGGTGGAACCACCTCGTGACATTCTGGGACGACGATGACCGCAAGACGGTGCCGTTCAGTCGCCAACTCAAGGGTCACACTGCGGACGTCCTCTGCATCGCTCAGGCATGGGGGTGATTCAGATTAAGCACTCGACGGGCGAAAAAACTCCTCCTACTCCTCCTTCTTCTCCTCCCCTCCTCCTCCTCCTCCTCCTCCTGTTCCGTGTGAACTGAGTCCGCGCGTATGTATGATCATTTACACTCAAGATAAGTGAAATCGGTCGAGTGCTTGTCTCAATGACCCTCCTGCCAGGCACCGCCCTCTGTGCTCGCCACGGGCGACTTCGACGGTGTGGTGATCCTCTGGAACGTGGAGAGCGGCGCCGTGCGGCACCGGTTGGTGCCCCCGCCGCTGCCCTCAGCGACACCGTCGACCTCTGGTCGGCCGGACTACGCGCCACGGTCGGACCGTGCGGCGGAATCCTTGTCCTTCATCGACGGCGGCAGGGCCTCATGGTTTATGGGCCTTCCCTCTTTGTTTCTTTCAGCTCAACTTAATTACCTTGAGGTATTAAGGAAACTAGTGAGTCACTTCCGCGTGTATTAGGAGGCACCAGGCTTTTGCTCTGCCCCCTGTACCTTGCGGGATTCAATGGGATGTCTCACGTGATTGCAGGGGCTAACTAACTGCTTGTAATGTGCCAACTCGGAATAGTGCTACCTGTACGGCCCTGCACGGCGGCGCGTCGGGGAAGCCACTGGTGTTGGCGGCGAGTTATGCGGACGGGCACATCCGGCTGTGGAACGTGCAAGAGGGGCGGGTGGTGCTGGTGGGGTCAAGGAGACATAGTGTACTTGTGTTCGCCGCATCATCCATTCCATGGTATCCCCGTGCTCACCGCGTCATCCACCACAGAGCTGACCGGTGCTCACCGCAACATCCAGTTCACAGTTGACCGGTATACTCACCTCATCATCCACCACGACAGAGTACCGGTGAGTACCCACGTCATTCACCACACACCGCACCGGCGTTTACCGCGTCATCCGCCACATGTTCACTCGGCCCTGCGCACTGGACTTTCACGGCGGGCACAAGGTCGGCGAGAGTATACTGACCATCGCTACCAACGCAGGCGGGACGCGCGTGTTGACGGGCGATAGCGTGGGGCGCCTGCGGCTGTGGGATATCTCAGAGGTGGGGCGGTGCAGGTCGAACCCGTGTTGCCCCTTGCTTGACACCCGGGTGACCCCGGGTTGACCCCGGGTTGACCCCAGGTTGACCCCAGGTTGACCCCAGGTTGACCCTAGGTTGACCCCGGGTTGACCCCAGGATGACCCCGGCCCGTGTTCACACCGAGTTAACCCCGGATTGACCCCGGGTTGACCTCAGGTTGACCCCAGGTTGACCTCCGGTTGACTGCGCTTGAATAAGCGAAGGATTCTGAAATAGAGCTTAATAATGATCCGCTTACATGCTTAGCTTTCGATGACGAGTTGCGCCCTCCACCAAGGTTATGGCGTACGTGGCCGCTGGTGCGGAGGAGGCCGAGGAGAATGCCAAGGCCGCGCACTTGAGAAGCCTCAAGGGGGGCGGCGCCGCTACGGCGGCAAGTTGTTCATCCCCTAAGGTGTTTGGGCGGGAGGCAGTTGAGCTGTTGGGGTACTGGCAGGCAGGGTTTGGATAGCTCTATTCTGACAATTTGCTCATAGCATTCCTGTGCACATTCGCCTCCTCCTGAATCTCCCCATACTACCATCCAAAAGAGCTTAATCGGGTACTGGCGCCCTATAAGGAAGCAGTTAGATGACACAACACGGTCATATTGGATAATGGACCTTTCCGGCAGGCGCACACGACCGGGACGTGCGTCAACTCGGCCACCTTTTTCGAACTGCCGGATCACGGCACGTTCTTCCTGACGGCAGCGGGGGACGCGGCGGTGCATTTGTGGACCGGGGATGGGTGCCACGTGGGAAGATTTGGAGAGGACACGTGGAAGTTGAATCGCCCGGGGACCTGGCGGTCGACGGCACTTCCCAAGGTGAGGCGGTGCAGGTTGACCCTATCAAACCCGAGTCGAAACCGCGCCTGGTTTCAGCGCTTGAAACTAAACTGTGACGAAGCGCTTTCAAACGTTGATTTCAGATTCAACTTGCGACGCTACACCAAGGGTGGAGATGTATACGTGCCGACGGAGGAGGAGGAGGCGGCGGAGGCGGCGGAGGCGGCGGCGGCGGCCGCGGCAGCCGCGGCCGCGGCGGCAGCGGCACCGAAGTTGGTTGGAAACAGTTCGCTCAAGCGCACCCCAGCATCCTCCCCGACCCCCGCCGCCACCTCCTCCGCCGCTGCCGCCGCCTCCGCTGCTGCTGCTGCCGCCGCCGCCGCCGCTGCCGCCGCCGCCGATGACAAGTTTACGGCTGAACTTGAGAAGATGAGGGCGGGCGCGACACCGTCGAAACCAAGCGCGGCACCCAGTGTTCGCCAGCCGTTCAGCAAAGCCAACGAGCCTTCTTCCTCCAACCTGTACCCTGAGCCATCCGGGTACCTGCCGGTGCGGCCAGTGGACGACCGCAAGATGTGGACCTCCGACATCGAGGAGTCCTATGAAAACTCTGATTTCTTCAAACAGCGGGAGGAGATGCGGGAGGACTTGGAGGACGTTAGCTTAGTAGGGCGGTGCAGGTTGATCCGGATATTGAAACAGAAATATGGTGATGCTTACAAATTTGGCTGCCAATTTCAACTTGGGTGGTGCAGATTGTAACATGTTGAAAGCTGTGTTGACCGTGCCAGCTTTCACAGCTTTACCACTAAACCGTGATGCAGCTCTTCTAAGGTTTGCTCTCAATTGAAAGTTGCGACACTACAGTTTGGACGAGCTGAAGGCGCGGCACCGCAAGGCAGGGCGGTGCAGCTTGACCCTATGGAACCCAAGTTGAAACTGCCTGGATCTGAGCTCTCGAAACTAAAACATGACGTACCGCTTCCAAACTTTGCTATCAAATTCCAACTTGCGGCGCTACAGCACGCTGATGCAGAAGAAGCCTCCGATGCAGAACCGCGTTTACCTCCCCGAAGGTGACTCGCACATCAATCACGCGCGGGTTCCTGGCAGGAGCTTACACTCGTCCACTTCTCGGCTCAACCTGAGCTGTTTTGTCATTGAAACTCCACCTAACGTATCTCGCCTGATGTACCACGCTACCACCTAGCGTGTCCCGCAAAAAGTGCTCGCATCAAGCTGAAACGTGGACGAGTGTCAGCCCCTGATTGCCGGCCG
>Ga0307489_10003717_pt1 | contig 10097 bp, 17 predicted proteins | sample SB12metaG_FD_202247 | JGI IMG/M metagenome (GOLD analysis project Ga0307489, IMG submission 202247) | Sea-ice brine microbial communities from Beaufort Sea near Barrow, Alaska, United States - SB 1.2 | ecosystem: Environmental > Aquatic > Marine > Coastal | place: USA: Alaska | collected...
GGAACACGCCCTCCTGGAGCGCGGCGAAGCCAAGGGCGGAGCCCAGGGAGCCACCCGCGAGGATCGCGAAGCACAGCGCCTCGCAGGAGGGTCGTTGAGAACGAGCACTCGACAGAGATCGGTAAACGACGTACATAAACGTAATCGTGACAGATCATACAAACCATGGAATAGTTCGTCGATTCAACGTCGGTCGAGTGCATGTTCTCAATCACTCCCCTACCTCGTTGTCGGGCAGCGTGAGGCCGAACACCTTCTTCGGCTCGCCGGCCACCGCGGGGGCACCGCCACCGGACGCGGTGCTGTGAGAACAGAAGACTGTGTCGTGTGAGTGTGAGATGAGAGGGCGGGGGCACTGTTCCCAGAACAACGCGGGAGAGAGGATGGGGGCAAAGGCAATGACTAGTAGCCAAAGGTAGAGCACGGGGGGCGGGGGCGGGCCATCCACACCGCACCGCGTCACGCGCTCCACGTAAGATTGGTTTGGATCGCAGAGGCGAAAGGACGGATGGATTGTGTTGCGTGAGAGGAGCGGCGGTGCCAAAATGCCAAAACAAAGCGCGGGAAGGAGGGATTGGGCGGGGCGGGGCATAGCCAATGACGCGGAGGCAGTCGGGGACGGGCGGGGGACTGGTGGGGCCTCCCAACCGGTACCAGGGCAAGGTTAGATCGAAGAGACACACCAACGGCGTCTTAGATGAGGGGGGGAAGCTCGCTCGATCGCGCCCATTAACTGTTTTTGGCATTCCAACACGGAAACCCCAGAAAAGTTCCGCTCTAATCCGGGCCTCGCGCACTGCAATCGCGGCGACGCACTAGCACGAGGGAACGCGAAGGAACCAGTGAGGTGCGGATGGGAGTTGTTGGGTGTGAACTTACGTGACGAGGCCGGTGCGGGCGGCGGCGGCGCGGCGCACGGGCACGGCGCTCTGGATGCGGACGGAGCCGACCATCATGCTCTTGGCGCCGAGCGAAGCGGAGGGGCGGGGGGCGGCCGCGGCGGTGGCGCGCGGGGCCGTGCGGGTGGTGCGGGGTGCGGCGCGGAGGCCCACGCCCCCGAGAGCGACGGGGGTGGAGATCGCGAAGGCGGCCATGTTTCCGGACGCTGTAGAGTGCGGGTATAGAGGGATCGGTGGCCCACGCGGGAGCAGTTTAGTACAATATTTTCTTGGACTGCAGGCCGAGAGGGGGCTACCAGAACACCGATTCTCGACGAACCGAGTTCGCTGTGTTATATTCTGTTTGTATGAGCATTCACACTGAATGTACGAATGCCCGTCGTTGTTAGCGTCGAGTAAATCAACACCCCCTTTCCAATTGCTGATGTGGAAATTTCCGTGGCCCACTGACCTCCTTGAGTTATAAACCGTCGATTCTTTCAACGCGCGAACGGTTACGGCGACCGGCTGGAGATCTTGGATCTCATTTTTGACTCACATCGAAATTCGGGCCAACGTTTTTCTTGCTGCGAATCTTTTTTTACGGCAGAGATTGCGGCGGAGACCCCCTGTTCTTGGACACGGACCCCTTGATTTTATTTTTCATTTTGGAAAAGAGGGGGGGCAGGCAGGGAGTCAATGACATTGGGTGCAACGCAGGATTTTTTCCGAGTTTCAGATGCGTGTGATATGGGTTTGATGGCGCCAACTGCGCCTCCGCCCGGCGGCTGCACTTCGTGTATCTGCGCCTCACATGACCGACGAGCCGCCTGATCGCTCCCTTGCATCACTCCAAAGATTGCCTTCTGATTACACATCTCTGCTGTCTACAGCTACTCTTCATATCTCACCGACAGCATGCGAAGGGAAGTCGAACAAGCATGTATAAAATCAGGTAAATATAACACAGCAGCTCTCGTTCCACTGCAGGCGCTTGATGTCCCTCTCTACCCACACCCACACGCTGAGATCAATTCACTGCAGGCGCTTGATGTCCCCTTCAAACCCGCAGCCTTCAAACCCGCCGCCGCCGCCACTCACTACACGCGGAGAAAGCTCCCCTCGTCCCACAACAACACACCAGACATTCACTGCAGGCGCTTGATGTCCCCCTTCTTCCCCGCAACCTTGCAGGAGGGCCATTGACAACAAGCACTCGAACAAAGATCAGAGCATGACTTCCCGGTAACTTCATGGAGAGTGCACAGCACATACAGATGCGTGGGCACGGTTTGGCAATTCAACATCGGTCGAGTGTTTTTTTGCGTCTTGCTCCTCGACTTCCATATCTGGACGAACAGAACGACTGCAAACGCAGCGCCACGATCGAAAAGTTTTGTTTGAAACGAGCAGTTTACGAGGCAGACTTAGGGCGGTGTGGCAGAGCGGTTGATTGGGGTAGGTGCCTTGACGAGGCGAACAGACTGAGCACCCACGCGCCCAGGCTGCTCTTCGCTACGGTCGCTTTAGGGTTTAGGGTTTCTGGATGACCATTTTTCTTGGATGACCCGTAACTCGAGTGTGACGTCATCACACGCGACACCAATACATGAACGTCGCGTTTTTGACATGGCAGTCAATGATACTTCCTGGTTTTAAATCGTGATGATAATGGTTTACGGCATCCGGCTGGATGAAACGTATGCCCGATCCTTGTTACCAAGCATGCGTCAACCAATTCTGACCCCAAAACCAAGGTGTCAAACAAACAAATAATAACTCAGCAAGCGCCCCACCTCGCCTGCGCCCAACCGTACCCAATCGAGAGCACTGCGCACGTACGAGTGGCTGTCACGAACAGGAGGCGGAGAGAGGAAAGGTATGACGGTTAACAGGCCCAGTCCCCGTGTACTTGCGCGCGGGTCGCTGCACGGGGGCCAGGGCGAATGCCTGGTGCCTCCCAATACACGCCGAAGCATCTGTCATACCCAAAAGCGGGCTGGGCCGTCGCGGCGTTCTCAATGACCCCACCTCCCCTTGTTGGGCTCCATGCCGTACTGGATGATGGGTACCTGGACCCCCTATAATGCAGCAGACCCCCATACAATGGGCTGAACATGACCTCCCTATAACGGGCACCTGACCCCCTGTAATGGGCACATGACCCCCCTGTGATGGGTACCTGACCCCCCTATAATGTGCAATGACCCCCCCTGCCTTGTTGGGCTCCATGACGTACTTGATGATCGACTCCTTGATCGACAACACGCCCGGGAACGCCGCCGTGCGCCAGGGCCGTCGCCACTCGATCTCGCTCCACATCAACCGGACGATAAGTTAGTGTGAGGCCTGGAGGAGGATGCGGCGAGTGTGTATTGGTACAGAGAGACGCTTCCGCGTGTATGAGGAGGTACCAGGGTTTCGCCCTGGCCCTCGTGTAGAGTGTGTATTGGTACACCGCACTGCGAGCACACAGTCATGTTGACAAAGCCCCGCCTTCAACTTCTCAGAGCTGAGCTCGTTGTTAGAGCGCGGCGCCACGATCACCTTCGCCTGCTCTTCCAACGAGAACCAGGGCCTGACGCCACGTCCCACGTTGGCTTAAAACTTGAGCAAACATACGCGAGTGAGGTTGATGATGTATACTCGCCATTGACCGCCTTGGGGCTCGATGCATGTCAATTTAAAAAGAAAATGTGACTATCGTAGAGGTATCACGTTGGGCGGGAACGTCTCAATTGTGTTCGGAACGACTCAAGTGTGTTGGGGTACACCGACACATATGAGCAAACAATTGAGATGAGGTGAGGCGAGGTGAGACAGGAACGAGTGGCCACTGCCGAGAAGTTGTCCCACGTGAGCCCGGGGAGGAGGATGAGGAGGATGCGACGAGTGTGTACATGTACACTGGTACACTGGTACACAGTGAGTGAAGAGTCAGCGAAGGAGTGGCAACGGCCCTACCGAGAAGTTGGCCCACGTGAACCCCGGGTGGCAGTAGTCGCGGTACAGCTCCAAGCACTCGTTGTGCGAAATGGCGCCGGGGTTGGTCCAGTTGTAAGCGCCTGTGAGGCCACGCACGGCGCCATCCACCGCCATAGGCACGAACTCATCCAGCACCGTCATGGAGTTTGGAATGTCCACCACCTCGCAGCAGGGCCAGGTAAAACATCAACAAAATCATCAGCATCAACATCATCGCAACGTCATTGGATGCTGTTCAACTCGATGAGCGGGGGTTTGGCTAAAAGCAGGTGGATGCACAGGGCCAGGTGGAACATCAGCATGATCGCCACGTCACTGGATGACACATAAGTCAATCAGCGAGGGCTCAGAGGTGGTTGATGATGTGGCGAGGGTGTTTTGAATTCGTCCGTACCTTGGCATAGTTGGCGATTTTGGTGATGAAGTTGCGCGGGTTGCTAAGGTCGCCATCGATAGGCATACGCAGGCGCAGCTGCAGCACATTGGGGTAGTTGCGGACCATCATCTCCATGTAGCTCTTCGTCTCGCTGTAGAACGACCCACCAAAGTTGGGATCGTCCTCCTCCGCGTAGAAACTGGCGGATATTGCTCGCCACGTCACAGGATGCCATTCAATTCTAGAAACAAAATTCAACTGCTGGTCGACGACATGGCGGGAAGTATCATGCTGAGGACTGGCAGATATTGCTCGCCACGTCATAGGATGCCATGTAACTCAAGAAGCGAGGGATCACATGTGTATCGGGGGTTGATGACGTTGCCCTACCTCGGTGAAGGGCTTGCCGCCCATGGGGTGCTCGTCGTCGTAGGTGTAGATGCACCCCTCGGCGTAGGGTCAAGTGAATAACGTTAACGCTCGCCGAGTCATGGGATGTCATCTGACTAAAGAAATGAGGCTCGCACATGTGGAGGATGACGTGGCAGGTGTGCACCAGGGCCGGGCACACAACACTGGGCCCGTCATATGCTGTACAGTTGAGTGAGGAAATTTGGGGCGTTTTGGCTACTAGTCTCAGATACAGAGTACGTAGCGACCGGCATTGGATGAGGTGGACGCCAATATGTCCGCAGCCCTACGGTGGCGAAGTTGGTGACGTGCACGCCGAGCTCGTTGGCGACGTCGCACAGCGTCAGGATGCCGATCACGTTGCCCCGGATGGTCTCCACCTTGTGGTCCTCGCACCAGGGACTAGTTGCACGGACACACCGCATGAGTGGGCAAATAGTGCGAGGTACACTATGGGCAAACAACATGAGGTGAGCAACCAGGTAGATTGAGTTACCAGGAAACTAGTGGCCAGGCCAAAGAGCAAGGCCAGGAGGGGCATCGATGCGGCGAGTGTGTACGGGTACACCGGTGCACTATGAACGAACAGTTGGTTTGCGGTAACACCAGAAACACGTTGCACTGGTCCCTACCTCGCACCAGTCCACGTTGGGGCGCCCCGTGAGCCCCGCGGCGTTCAGGATGTGCGTGCACTCTGTGTAGCGCCGTGACTTGAAATTGAAAGCAAAGCTTGAAAGCAAAGCTTGAAAGCAAAGCTTGAAAGCAGTTGCCTCGTTCAGTTCTAAGCGCTGAACCAGGCACTGTCGACACGGGTTTCGACACGTGTCAACCTGCACCACTTGATGCCCTACCTTAGACCGCTTGATGTCCTCGGCCAGTGCTTGCCGGTCCTGCAGCCGTGCGCTTCCAAAGTGCCACGTGCGCCCCTGTTCCCAGGATCTGGCACATGACGCTCGCCTCGTTATAAGATATATAAGATATCATTCAACCTAAAAGGGTGACGATGACGTGGCAAGCACCGGTGGTAAACGACGTGGAGAACCTGTACACCATGTGGTGAATGACGTGGCGAGCATCGTTTACCTGTCCCCGCCTGTTCCGTCAGCAACTTCCCCAGCTTGCCGCCGATCCACCCTGTGCGCCCGTACACCAGAAATACGGGCTTTTTCTCACCCGCCGCCACCACCCCGCTTTTGGCCGCCTCCTCCGCCTCCTTTGCCGCCACCAGGTCCTCAAGGTTCTGGTACACCGTGCCCACCGTGGAGGGCTTGCCGCCAGTTGGGTGCGCCACCAAAGCCCCGCTGAGGTTGCCCCAGTACCCTGACTGCTGCCCGTTTGCCTCGCTGTAGGGGCGCAAGTTGAAATTGAAAGCAAGGTTTGAAACCAGTTCAGCATTAGGTGGCGAGACGTAGGTTGAGGAGGAGAAGGAGGGGGAGGAGGGGATGGAGCAGGAGGAGGAGGGGAGGAGGAGGGGAGGAGGAGGGGAGGAGGAGGGGAGGAGGAAGGGGCTTGTAGCGCTGAAACCAAGCGCGGTCAACCTGGGGTCAACCCCGGGTGAAGCTGCAGCGCCCCACCTCGTACCACTCCACCGTCTCCTTGAGCCCGTCCTCCCACGACACGTTCTGCTTCCACCCAAACGCAGGGTCTGGCGGGTTTCACTGGCCACGTCATATAATGCTATTCAACTCAAGCAACGAGGCTTGAGAATGAGTTGGATGACTTGGCAGGCAATATCGGTTGGGCCTGGGCCGGGGCCGGGGGAGCGGGGATGGGGCCAGGGGCAGGGGCGGGGCGGGGCTGGGGATGGGGATGGGGTTGGGGCTGGGGTTGGGGGTGGGGGTGGGGGTGGGGATGGGGGTGGCGGCGGCCTTACCCGAGCGCCAGCAGCTTGCTGCAGTCGATGAAGTAGCGCCGGTCGTTGAACATGCGGTCCGGCACGTACGTCACGCCGCTGGTCGCGCCAAGGTGTAGTGGCACAAGATGAAATCGGGAGCAAAACTTGAAAACAGTTTGTCATATGCTAGTGCCAAAGCTGACACCAGGCGCTCTGAACACAGGTATCAACTTGCACCGCCCTACCGAGGCGGCTGCAGATGTCGGTCGCCACGGACAGCACCGTGCGCTCCTCGTGCGCGCCGATGTTGTACACCCCCTTCGTGGCGCCCTTGATGTAGCGGCGCAAATCGATTTGGAAGCGGTTCGTCATGTTGTAGCCTCAGGCGCTGCAAGCAAGCACGGTCAAGCTGGGTCAACCCGGGGTTACAAAAGGCGGGGAACTAAACTCATCAGATGGCGGACGAGGAGGAGGAGGAGGTGGATGTGGAGTTGGAGGAGACGGCCTGAGGTAAACTTGCGCCGCCTCACCTTGTGCAGGATGGTGTCGAAGGCGCTCGCCGCGTCGTGCACGTGCATGTAGCTGCGCGTCGCCATGCCGTCGCCGTGGATGGGGATGGGCTGCCCGTTGCGCGCCAGCATGATGAACTTCGGGATCGCCTTCTCCTAGGGACTGATGGACAGTGCTCGTTATGTCATAGGATGCCAATTCATTCAGGGAACAAGTGTTCAAAATCCGTTTGATGAGCCCAAACATCCTGAAATCTACGCGGCCTAGCCCATCTGTACTCTGATAGAACAAGGGTTGGAACGACGTGGCGAGCACTATCCACCAGTCCCTACCTTCTCGGGGTACTGGTGAGGGCCGTACACGTTGTTGCCCCGCGTGATCAGGTAGGGCAGGTTGTATGAGCGCCCGTAGGCCATCACCAGCATCTCCGCGCCGGCCTTGGTGGCAGAGTACGGGTTGGTGGGCTCCAGTACATAGGGCCTCGCAGATATCGCTCGGTCATCCAACGCACTTTGGACCGTCGTGTCTAATTAAACGGCAGCCTATGCCGTGGCGAGCAATATGCGCCAGGCCGATTGCCCGCCACGACATCCAACGCACTTTGAATCCTCGTCACTAGAGTCAAGCAACGCTCTATGAGGTGAGGGGCTGGCAGATATTGCCCGCCACGTCATCCAACGCAGTTTGGACCCTCGTCTCTTGAGTTAAACGGCAGCCTGTTACGTGGCGAGCAATATCCGCCAGGCCTCACCAGTAGAGACGAGTGTTCAATGTTGGCCGCGTCCAGCTCGTAGGAAGACTCGCCGTACACCTCGTCGGTGCTCACGTGCAGGAATCGGTGGCCAGAGCCCGGCACGAGGAGAGCGAACAGTCAGGGTGCGAGTGCAGGGAGGCGGCGGAAGGTGTACAGGGAGGCAGCGGCGGCGGTGAATGGGTGTACTAGATGCGAACAGTCAAGGAACGAGCGCATTGCGGCAGCAGCGGCGCTCGTTTACCGGTGCACTAAATTCGAACAGTCAAGGAACGAGTGTATGGCAAGGGCGGCGGTGGTGTACAGGTGCACTAAGAGCGAAGAAGTGGATGGCGGCGGCGGCAGTGGTGTACAGGTGCACTAAGAGCGAACAGTCAGGGAACGAGTGCATGGCGGCGGCAGAACGAGTGCATGGAGGCGGCAGCAGTGGTGTACCGGTGCACTATGCGCTAGTCAGGGAGCGAGTGGGCAGGCCCTGCCGCTTGATGGTCCCCAGGGTCTTGACCGCCTCCAGCAGCACGTGCGTGCCGCGGATGTTGTTCTCCGTGAACTCGAACGAGTTCCCGAATGAGTTGTCCACGTGCGTCTGCGCCGCAAAGTGCATCACCGTGTCGCAGGGCCTGCCGGATACTGCTCGCTACGTCATAGGGTGTCTTCACTCATGAGACGAGGGTTCAAAGTGCGTTGGATGACTCGATGGGCCTGGCGGCTGTTGCACGCCACGTCATAGGGTATCATCCCCTCATGAGACGAGGGCTCAAAGTGCGCTCGATGACGTGGCGAGCAATATCCGCCGGGCCCTACCGTGTCGATTTGCTCGCTCCGCAGGATGTACGTCATCAGGTCAGCCTGCAACCATGGAGGGAGGTGTCAGGCTCAGATGTCAAATGTCAGACGTGGTGTGTTGGAGGTAGTGCGTTTGGCGTGTCATTTCCTCTAAGGGTGGGATGCAGAATATCGTGGGGGAGGTGTCAGGCTCAGACGTCGGACGTGGTGCGTTGGAGGGTGCATTGTGTTGGAGGGCGAGCGCCATCAGTGCGTTCGGCATATTATTCCGCCCTGCCCCCCCTGAGAGAGAGACGGTTCCGCGTGTAAAGGGGGCACCAGGCTTTCGCCCTGCCCCCCGTGAGAGAGAGTTGAAGCCCCAGCGGCGCACTCGCCGAGCCGATGTCGCCCTTGACGAACTTGAAGTTCATGAGGCCTGCGACGGACTTGAGGTAGCGGCGCACGCTGAAATTGAAAGCAAAAGTTTGAAAGCGGCTCGTCATACGTCAGCTTCAAGCGTTGCTCCAGCCGCTTTCACTGTGAGTTCCATAGGGTCAACCTGCACCGCCAGGCACTTTCAATGTGAGTTCCACAGGGTCAACCTGCACCGCCAGGCGCTTTTCAATGTGGGTTTCACAGGGTGCAAAGCTGCACCGCCGTACCTTGAGGTTGTTCAGGTTGGCGCAGTAGTCCAGCTTGTCCACCACCACCACCTGGTACACAACGACAACAGGAGAGACGAAGGGAGGGTGTCAACACTGGGGGGGAAGGACACGGACGGGGAGGAGGCGGAGGGGGAGGGGGAGGAGGAGGGGGAGGCAGAGGCTGCGGAGGAGGAGGGGGAGGAGGAGGGGGAGGAGGGGGAGGAGGAGGAGGAAAGAGGAGGAGGAGGAAGGAGCGGGGAAGGACACCGACAACACGCTCGGCCGTGTCGACCTCCACTCTGGCCCCAACTTCGCGCTCCCTGTTGGGCTTACCTCCACCACATACGGACCAGCACCGTTCCGTACTCCGCTTGCACCGAGTCGACCCCCCGCGTCCACCCCAGGAACATCACTGACGGCGGCAGCGTTCGGGTCGTTGGATTTTTCTCGGACGTCCACGTAAAAGCTTTTGCGACTCGGCGCGCGGTCACGATGCCCTAGGTAGGAACATCGGAGCCCCGCCGGAGTCATGCGTACATGCGAGTCCGCCCGATCGTTTGACCGCCGCCCCCCGGTACGGGCTGAAGGCCATCCGCGCGTGCCACGGAAACATCCGCGGCCTCGGAGAAAAAGAGCGGGCACCTTCCACGAGGCTGGTACTCGGACTACACGGCAGATGAGACACCGGGTTCCCTGACTGGTGGAGCGTGGACACCACGGGACGTTCGGAACAGCGTTGCTCACTCTAGCTCGAGCATAGAGAAGGCTGAGACGTCCCGCCCCTTGTGCGGGTTTGCTTTGCTCCGACCCTCGGCGGACACTCAGCGTAACAGAGCAGATGGAGAGATGTTTCCAAGAAATGTAAAAAACACTGACGCACCTTGTAGTGCGGGTACTTCTTGGCGAAGAGGATGGCGACATGGCTGGCGATGAAGCCCGCGCC
>Ga0307489_10003719_pt1 | contig 10092 bp, 14 predicted proteins | sample SB12metaG_FD_202247 | JGI IMG/M metagenome (GOLD analysis project Ga0307489, IMG submission 202247) | Sea-ice brine microbial communities from Beaufort Sea near Barrow, Alaska, United States - SB 1.2 | ecosystem: Environmental > Aquatic > Marine > Coastal | place: USA: Alaska | collected...
CACGTCCTATGTCGATTCGAGTGCTTGACTTCAATGACCCTGGTGCAAGGGGGGGGCGTCGGCGGAGGCCCAGCAGGCGGTGGTGACGCTCCCCTCGACTCCGCAGCCCGGCGTCACAGCGGGCGGGCCCCCGGTGGCCTCCACTCCGCAGCAGTTCGTCATCTCCGGCATCACCGGCGCAACCGGCAAGGCATTTGTCATATACTAGTGCCCCTTCCAGCTCAACTTGGGCAGTGTTTCCCCAACATTACTCAATTGAAACCTCGAAGATTCTGCCAGCTGAGCTAGCGAGGAAATGAGTGGCCAGGCCCTGGCCACCGGTCGGTCAGCCATCTCGACCACTCCAGTGCAGGACGGACAGCAGCGGACGCCGGCGACTTGTGTGCACCTGCGGGTGGGGCCGTAAATAACTGCTCGCACATCGTCTAAAACACTGCAAACTCTCGTTGGGATTCAATGGCGTTCTGTAATGTATTGACACCATTATTCTGGCTGCTTTACTACAAATGGCTGGCGTTACTTATCAGTACATGGCCCTCGCTGCGGATGCGCTTGGACAACATCTGCTACACCGAGCCTTCCCTCAAGAAGAAGATGCGGCAGCAGGGCCAGCCAGAAATTATTCAACACGTTTGTCAACCCTCGTTTCTCAGCTTAAATTTTGGAATGTCCAGCTGTGACATTTTGAGCATCCTCTGCCGGGCCCCATGCGGCGGCCCGAGGCGGTGGGCGCGGCGGGGGCGGGCGAAACCGAGCCCGCGCCCGCCGCCACGCCCCGGACCTACCTCCGCCACGCGCCAGATCCCGCCGCCACCCCCGCCAGGTCCTCACGTCGTGCGGCGGCCCGGGCTCCAGCTACGGTGGCAGGGGCTTACACTCGTCCACTTTCCGGCTCAACGTAAGCGCTTTGTGTCGGATAGGGGGTGCATTTAGCTGTTATTCAGGGGGTGGACAGGGGGTTTCAAGGGGAATTAATGGGTATGTAGGGTGTATTTTGTGTCAGAATCGGCTCAGGTTGAGCTGAAAAGTGGACGAGTGTAAGCCCCTGCACAGCGGCGGCCCAGGCTCCAGCCACGGCGGCGGCCCAGGCTCCCGCTACGGTGGGACGGACAAACTAATGTCTGCCACGTCATCCACAACACTTTAGACCCTGGTGTGTTGGGTTAGACGGCATCATATGACGTGGCGAGTCATATGCACCTGGCCTGGACGGGGTAAATAAGGCCAGTCGCATCATCCTCCAATCTTTAGACCCTCAGGTGTTTAGTTACATGGCGTCGATTGACGTGGCGACCATTCCATTCGTTACCTGGCCCTACTGCCCGGACCCACCTCCGCCGGCGCCGGCGCCGCCGCCGCCGCCGCCGCCGCGGTTCGATGCAGTGGTGTCGCCCGCGGCGGCGGCGCTCTCGCGCGTGTCGGCGGCGGCGGCGGTGGGGTTGGATTGGCAGTAACCCACTGCGCAGTTTTAATCAGGGCACCTCAAATGGCGGTCAACGCTCTCAAATGGAAGACTCGGGTAAATAGACTGTCAGATGTGCCATGCAATATGGCGATTCGACCGTCTATACTCAAGAATTGGCTGACCGTCATCTGAGGCACCCTGGAATATTGCGAAGCACCTCTCTTTGACCTGGTCTTGTGCAACTGGGTCCACACTGATATGAATCGTCACGTGACGGGCAAACAAGTCGAACGTGTTTGAGGGGGTGTCATAACCAGAGTGACAAGCTGTGATCCGATATCGATATGGGATATCGATATGGGAGCTCGGACATCGATGGGATATCGATAGGAATATTGATATGGAATGTGGATATGGGAGATGACAGCATCGATATGGTCATCTCCCATATCAATATGGGATATCTTGTCACTCTAGTCATGACTCTACCAATTGGCAGCGGCAGTGGCGGCCAGCAGCGCGCGCAGCTCCTCCGCGGCGGCGGCAGGGGCTTACACTCGTTCACATTAGAGCTCAAGTTGAGCAACTCCAGGACATATTCACGATTTAAGTTGGGTTATACGGTGGAGGGAAGAGCTCAAGTTGAGCTGAAATGGGAACGAGTGTAAGCCCTTGGGCGGCGGCGGCGGCGGCGGTAGGGAACGCCACGACGCCGCCGCCGCCGCCGCCGCCGCCCGGCGGCGAGCGGCGGCAGCAGACGACCGCGCCGCCCGTCACGGCGGCGAACGCGTTTGTCACGGCGCGGCGCCGCCGCCGGGTCATGGTGGGGTGGCTCAACGCCGGGGTCGGCGTACGTGTGCACTCTTTCAATAACGTTCCGTACCAACATAGGGACCTGGAAAATAGGTGTATTCTGGGAGCGTACCCACGCCGAAATCGCCCGAAATTGAACAAAACGGCCCAACATCGCCCAAAATCTTCTCGTACAGCGCCTGGTACCTCCGGAACAATCAGGGTGCGTACCTGGCTCGGAACATTATTTGAAGAGTGCACTCATGTCATGCTCGCCACGTCATGCACCACATGCATTCAGACTCTTGTGTGTCGATTGAAAGGAAATATAATGACGTGGCTTGCGTAATCGGTCTGTCGGCCCTTGGAGGAGGATCAGCACCACGCCCAGGTAGGGCGGTGCAGGTTGGCAGTCTCAAAATCCGTGTTGAAAGCGCCTACGGTTTCAGCGCTTCAAACTAGATTATCATTAACCGCTTTCAACATCTGCTGCCAAATTCAATGTTTCGCCGCTATATCCAGGGCCACGAGCCGATCTCGCCGCAGCAGCTGCCGTCGCCGCAGCAGCTGCCGCAGCAGCTTGCGGAGGAGGAGGAGGGGGTGGGAGCGCTACGGGCAAACACTCAGCAGGCATCGCCGCCGCAGGAATCGCCGCCGTCGCCGCTGCCCACGGTAGGGCGGTGCAGGTGGACCCAATCGAACCCGAGTTGAAAGCGCCTGGAACCAAGCTCTTGAAACTAGAATGTGATGAACAGCTTTCAAGCTTTGCTTTCAAATTTAATGTGCGCCGCTACACCACGGTGGACGAGCTCCGCGCCGGCCTTGCTGCTGCCGCCACATCCGCACCGCTCGCCGACACCTCCGCTACCAACGCAGCCGCTCAATCTCCAACCACCGCCGTTTATCAAGCCGCTGCCATCAACGCTGCCGGTGCCACCGCCGCCTCCTCCGCCGCCGCCGCCGCCGTTGCCCAGTCCTCCCCCACAACCGTCGCTAAAACCGCCGCTGCCGCCGCCGCCGCTACCGCTGCCGCCGCCGCTGCCACCGCCGCCGCCGCGTCATATACCCATCCTGCAGCCACCGCCGCCGCCACCGCCGTCGTCGCCGCCGCCGCCGCCGCCGCATCCGTCGTCGTCGACCAGGCCTCAGCGATGCACATGGAGCCGTCCCCTTTTGCCGCCGCTGCCGCCGCCGCCTCCTCCGCAGCCGACATGGTAAGGCGGTGCCGGTTGACCCGATTAAACCCACGTTTGAAGCGCCTTGAAGTAAGCGTTTGAAATTGGTTCCAATATTTCCTTTCAATTTCAACTTGGGCCGCTACAACCTGGCGGCGGCGATGTGCGTGGACCACGACAACGGCGACGGCGACGGAGGCAGGGGCTTACACTCGTCCACCTGTCAGCTCAACATAAGCGCTTTTGGTGGGACAAGGGGTACATAGGGGGTGTCCATGCAGTGTTTAAGGCGGGGGAGGAGGGGGTGTTTAGGCATTTAGGGCATGTGTTGAGTGTCACAAACGGCTAAGGTTGAGATGAGAAGTGGACGGGTGTAAGCCCCTGGACGGCGGCGACGGCGGCGACGGTGGCGCCGATTCCGACGCGCAGCCCTCGCCCTTCTCCAACTTTCCCTCCCTCGGCCACTACCGCGCCAGGGACGCGGTCGCACTCAACCAACCAACCAACCGGCAAGGACGAGATCCCAATTTTCGCTGCATAGCGTACCGGTGCTCGCCACGTCATGGACCGCTGAGTGAACCGGTGCTCGCCACGTCATCAACCGCATAGCGTACTGGATCTCGCTGCGTCATCAACCGCCTTATCAGCCCTCGTATGCAGATGTATCGCAGATGTAAACAACGCTCGCCACGACATCTACTGCGCTGTTGTAACCCCTCAGTTATTGCTCTTATTGAATTAAATGACGGTGACGTCCTTCTCCTCTCACGTGACGCGGGCGGGTTGAATTTTGTCACGTGGCCCGACCAACCGGGTGCTATCCTTCGCCCACTCGGAAGCCGTGACTGACCGTCGACCCGGTGGGGGCAGATGTTCGATGCCGGCAGCATCACCCTAAACCCTGAACCCCAAACCCAAAACTCAAAAAAACCCTGAACTCTGTACGAGTGCACTCTTTAAATAATGTTCCGTACCTAGCTTGGAACCTGGAATCAAGGTGTGCTTTAGGAGCGTACCTGCGCTGAAATCGCCCAAAATTGATCAAAACCGCCCAAAATCGCCGAACATCCCACCGTCGAGCGCTTGGAACCTCCGGGACAACTGTGGTGCGTACCTGGCTCGGAACATTATTTAAAGAGCCCACTCGTACCTGGCAGCAGCATCCACCGCATCGTGTACCGCCACTCGCCGCGTCATCCATTACGCTGTGAACCCTCGCTTGTCGACTTGAATAATGTCCACTATTGCCCAGTCTGTGAAGCGTACTACCTGAAGTATCTCGTACGACCTGTAGTAAGCAGGTGTTCGGTGATTTCGGCCACAGATCATTTGACTTTTGGCCAAAACACCAAACTTCAGCTTACTGGAAGTTACTCACCCACAGGCTAGGCACTATGGGATGTGCTGCTTTCCTGACCCTACCACCCGATATCGACAACGACTTTTATCACGCCGCCGCCGCCACGGCCTCCGACACCTCCGACGAAGCCTCAGACGACGGCTCCTACTCCTCTGCCCCGAGCACTCCTGCCGCCGCCCCCGACCCCACCTCCGCCTTCGCCGTCGCTTCTGCTGCCGCCGCCGCCGCCGCCACAGGTATGACACTGGAATAATTCAAGTGAATTCACGGACAATCAGTTCGGAGTGCCGGCTGAGAAAAGCACTGCGCTTAAGGCCCACTCAATTGGTTTCAGGGACAATCGGCTTAAAGTGTCAGCTGAGAAAAGTACTGCATACAAGACCCTGCCTCATGCCGCCGCTGCTGCCGCCGCCGCCGCCGCTGCCGCCGCCGCCGCAACCGCCGACGACGCCGCCGACGACGAAGTGGATGATGAGTACGATGTGACGGTAGGGCCTGGCGGATTATGCTAGCCACGTGACAGGCTTCAGTTCAAATCAAGAAACGAGGGTCTAAAATATGGATGATGACGTGGCGAGCACAATTGCCAGGCCCTATGTGACGGACCACGCGGTAGGGCCAAGTGATGAATAAACGCAACGTCGTCCACCCCATATTAAACCAACGTGGATTGAACAAATGGTAAGTATGCTCTGACGTGGCGAGCATTATGATGCAGGGCTGGGATGACGAGGTGACCATTCGTTACCCAACACACATAGAATGCCGTGTGTGGAGCTAAACATTATCCTATGATGTGGCGAGCATTACGAGCACAGGACTTGGATGACGCCGTGATGCGATACCCAGGGTTTAACCCTAAACCCTACACCCTACACCCTGGAACCCTAAACCCTAAACATTCGTTACCTGACTCTACCTCGTGATGCGATACCCCGGCGGGGTGATGGGACAGGGCGGCGCAGGGCTCAGTAGGGCCTCACAATCGATCCCATTCCAGCTTAACTCGAGTACAATCGATCCCATTCCAGCTTAAATCGAGCACGATCGATCCCATTCCAGCCTAGCTTCAGCACAATCCATCCTGTTCCAGCTTAAATTGAGCACAATCGATCCCATACCAGCTTAACTTGAGCACAATCGATCCTATTTCAGCTTAACTTGAGCACAACCGATCCCATTCCAGCTTGACTTGAGCACATTCGATCCCATTCCAGCTTAACTTGAGGACAGTCGATCCCATTCCAGCTTTAGTATAATCGATCCTTTGTCAGCTTAGCTTCTTCGAAGGATACAAGTAGGGCGAGGGACAAAATGGCTCAAGGTGGGTTACGAACGATGATAAGTCCCTGGTGCTCGGCGCGTCGACGGCGGCGGCGGGCGGCGGCGACGACGTCGGCGGCAGGGGCGCGTTCAATGGTTCCCTTCTCCAGCGCAACCTGCAGAGTGACAAGATGTCCCATATTGATATGGGAGATGACCATATCGATACTGTCATCTCCCATATCATTAGACCATATCCCATGTCGATGTCCAGGATGACCATATCGTCATGGTACATAACCATATCGATACACCGTGACCCATATCGATAACCCATAACCCATATCGATATTCCTATCGATATCCCCTTGTTGACGTCCGATCTCACATATCGATCTCCAATATCGATCTCCCACATCGATTTCGGTCATATCACGTCACTCTGGCAACCTGGCTTTTTGCTCATGGAAAGGTGTACCACACCAGTGTACTCGTACACACTCGCTGCCTCCCCCTCCATGGCCTGGCCAATCGCTCCTGGTAAAGCTCAACTTGAGCCGTTTTGGACCTGAACCTATGTGAATAATCCTTCACAGGTGCTAAAGATGAGCTGAAGAACAGTGGTTGATTGCGAGGCCAGCGGGGAGCAGAATGCGGCTAGTGTGTATGAGCACGCCGGTAAACTATGAGCAAACAGTCAGGCACGGGGGGCACACTATGAACAGACAGTCAGGCACGGGGGGTACACTATAAGCGAACAGTCAGGCACTGGGGTTACGCTATGAGCAAACAGTCAGGCACACCGGTACACTATGAGCACACAGTCAGGGAACAGTTGTGAGACCCTGACCGGCGGGGTGCACCGCCGGCGCCGCAGCCTGTCCATCAAGGCAGGGATACGCACACGTTGCCTGCCACATCGTCGGCACGCAGTTTAACACCCGATTATTGAGTCAAAATCTGTGTCGGGTCTGGTATCGAAGATATGGTAGCGAATACCGCACGACCAATCACAACTGTCCATTTCGAGAATCCCACCGACCGCTCGCCTGAAGTCCGACCTGGTCGCGATCCATGAGTAAATAGACCCTTGAGGATCTCAGCGTGACGCGTCACGCCAACACTGAGTTTAGATGGCGTCCTATGACGCGGCGAGCAATATCTGGCAGGCCCTATATTCAGGCGAACAGCTACAAGGAACCTTCCCTGAGGGACAAGATGCGGCGTGAGTAGAGCCTAAACCTCGTGATGCGACCCTAAACCCTAATCCCTAAGCCCTAAACAATCAACCGTAAAACCCTAACCCCCCCCGGTGGCGATGCGATTTACCTTGATGTGGCGGCGCTGGCCGAGTCAATGATCGCTGTCGCCGGGTGATTGAACGCAAGTGTGTTCTACAACCGAGTGCAACAATATCGTGTGTTCTGTTCTAGCTGAATGTGCAGAGTGATCTGTTAGAGAGCTCTCTGCATCCGATTGTAACGATATTATGTCTACGTATCCCTCCACCCCTGACATCGCCACATCGTCGGGCTGCTACATATGTGTCTACGTGTCCCTCCGCTACTGACTCCGCCACATCGCCAGGCTGCTACAAATATGTCTACGGATGCCTCCACCGTGACACCGCCACGTCATCGGCTGCGGCCATTACACCTCAATGTCGTCCCCCTCTGAACACTGCCACGTCATCGGCATCAGGCACCAGCGCCGCCACCGCAGCCGGCGAATAAAATGAGAGAGACGGAACCGCCACGTCATCGGCAGCGGCTAGCAGCCCCACGGTCCAGTCATCGCTCCACTCCGCCGCCGCCGCAGTCGCCGGCACCGCCGCCGCCGTGGGCGCCACCACCGGCACAGGCGCCGGCGCCGCCACCGCAGCCGGCGAATAGAACGAGAGAGACGGAAAGGCGTTTTTGCGAGTATACAGGGGCACCGGGCGTGCACCCTGCCCCTCTATCGCCGCCGCCGCCGCGACCCGTCCTCCTTGCAGGGGCTTACACTCGTTCCAATTTCAGCTCAACTTGAGCTCTGCTGTCCACCGTGTACCCCAGCTTAACTCATGAATGTCTCCTGGAGTTGCTCGAGTTGAGCTCTAATGTGAACGAGTATAAGCCCCTGCCTCCTTGCCCACCCACTGTTCTGCCTCCAGCGTTATAATCACCGTTATAGTCACCGCCGACGAATTGGAGCTGACCTGGTATCTGCCCTGGTATCTGACCCGGTATCTGACCTGGTATTTGACCCGGGATTTGACCTGGTATCTGACCTGGTATCTGACCTGGTATCTGCCCTGGTATCTGACCCGGTATCTGACCTGGTATCTGACCGGGGATTTGACCGGGGATCTGACCTGGGATCAGGGGCTTACACTCGTCCACTGTTCAGCTCAACCTGAGCCGTTTCGGACACAAAATACACCCTAGACACCCCCCTAATTCCCCCAAACACCTCCTCAATATTCCCTGAACAACCCCTATATGCAACCCCTATCCCACGGAAAGCGCTCACGTTGAGCCGAAAGGTGGACGAGTGTAAGCCATGCCTGGTATCTGACCTGGTATTTGACCGGGGATCTGACCGGGGATCTGACCAGGGACGGGAATGATGATCTCCAGTATCGGCGCGGGGGGCGCCACTCCGCCCTCCAGGGTCAACGCGCATGTCACCCGCCACGTCACCGACGCGCACTGTCAACCATCGTTCCTCGAGTCAGGTAAGTGGCATCTTTCACATGACGTGGCGATCAATGGACAGTCATGCGGATATTGCCCGCCACGTCACCCTACGCAATTCGAAGCTTCGTTCAAGAGTCAAATGGATCTCATGACGTGGCAATCATCATCTGAACCCTAAACCTTAAACCCTAAACCCACGACGTGGCGAGCGTAATCTGGCCGGCCCAATGCCGCGGCAAGCATGATCTGACGGGCCCGACCGGCCAACAGCGCAAGGTACTCGACGCGCTTGTCGATATAGTTGTACAGCGTGTAGCGGCGCAAGTTAAAATTGGAAGCAAATTTTGAAAGCGGTTCATCATATTGTGGCTTCAAGCGCTGAATCTATAAGTGCCTTCAACACAGCCTTTGAGACTTTCAACCTGCACCGCCATACCAGGGTGTTGTAGCACGGGAAGCACGCGGTGACGTAGCAGCACTCGCCGCAGCACCGGCGGGCAGGGCCTTGCCGCTCCTTCCCTGCATGTTTGCTCATTTGAACTCATGTGTACCTTTCCGGTATACCTGCACACACACTCGCCGCATCAACCTCAATGACGCTAGCCTTACACGAGTTCCCTGACTATATATATTGTTGTGTATCAGTGAGCCCGTACACACTCGGAAGGGTAATGCCCGGGGCACCTAGGGTACCAGTAGTGCCCGGCCACTTGGGTCACCGGTATTACATAGTGGGGAGGACGAAGTGGCGAGCACCGGTAGACTGTGTGGTAGGAGGAGGAGGAGGAGGAGGAGGAGGAGGAGGAGGAGGAGGAGGAGGAGGAGGAGGAGGAGGAGGAGGAGGAGGAGGAGGAGGAGGAGGAGGAGGAGGAGGAGGAGATGGAGGAGGAGGAGGAGGAGGAGGAGGAGGAGGAGGATGTGATGTCCTGCCAAGGGGCGGCGAAGACGCGGTAGCCGAAGTCCCGCGCCGCCTTGCCCGCGGGCGGCGACATCGCCATCACCCGCGCCTCCCCGGTGGCGTCAAACTCCACCCCGGCACCAGGGGATTACACTTGTCCACTTTTCAGCTCAACCTAAGCGCTTTGTGTGGGATAGGGTTGCGTAGCCCGTGTTAAGAGGGTGTTGGGGGATGTGTAGGCTGTGTAGGGTGTTTTCTTCCGTCAGACACGACTCAAGTTGAGCTGAGAAGTGGACGAGTGTAAGCCCCTGCCCGGCACTGTCATACTCCATCGGCACCGCCCTGTACTCCTCCGCGGCCGCCGACGGCGTACTTCCGACCCAGCCGGCGCCCTGCTGCCGGCGAATAATACGCGCGCACTTCTCTCGCGACAGGCTGTCTGTCCCCGCCCTGGCGTTGTCGCTCCCCGCCCTAGCGCTCGCCGCCGCCGCCACCTCACTTGGCTGCAGTGCCGCCCCCGC
>Ga0307489_10003721_pt1 | contig 10091 bp, 18 predicted proteins | sample SB12metaG_FD_202247 | JGI IMG/M metagenome (GOLD analysis project Ga0307489, IMG submission 202247) | Sea-ice brine microbial communities from Beaufort Sea near Barrow, Alaska, United States - SB 1.2 | ecosystem: Environmental > Aquatic > Marine > Coastal | place: USA: Alaska | collected...
GGGAGTGATGGTCTCCGGGGCCAGGGCCGGCAGGTGCTGGGCCAGCCGCCGCAGCACCCCCTCCCATCAGGGCCCCACACTCGCCGCCGTGCCAGCTTAGCTTGAGCATCTTCGACGTGTTTCAGTCGTGTATGCTCGAGGGGTTTCACGGAAAAAACGGCTGAATTTAAGCGATCACGGAAAAATGAGTATGAGTATGAGGCCCAGCCTCGCGTCCCCCCTCCACCCACCCCGCCGCCCCCCTCCCGCCAGACTCGCCCCCTTCCCGCCCCCCCTCGAACCAACTGTCCAAACCCCCCTCCGCCTCCCTCTCGCCCTCCTCCCCCGCCCCCCGCGGCTGCGTGACCAGCACCGCCGCGGACCACAGCCCCAAGGTCAGGTCCTGCGGCTTGAAGTCGCAGTCCATCATGCCGTGCAGCTCGTCCTGGAAGTAGGGGCTCACACTCGTTCACTTGTCAGCTCAACTTAATCGTTTCAGCTCAACTTAAGCGTTTTGTATGGGACAGGGGGTGCGTTTAGGGGGTATTCAGAGGGTGTTTATTAGGTGTCACGGGGTATGAGGGGGTGTTGGTGGGTGTGTTTTGTGTCAGAAACGGTTCAGGTTGAGCTCAGAATTGGACGAGTTGAAGCCCCTGCCTGGAAGCGGTCCAGCACCCGCGCGCCGGGCACCAGCCCCAGCGTGGCGTACACCCGCACCGCAGGGTCCCGCAAGGTTTCGAATTTCGGATTTAGGGTTTCGGGTTTCAGAGTTTAGGGTTTAAGGGTTTAGGGTATAGGGATGAGGGTGGGTCCTGCACCACACAAATCAACACATCTCGTTGGTTCAACGACTCCCCCAATTTGAGTGCTATCGTGGTCGGTGAGACTACCTATAGCTTACTTGAGGGAGTCAGTCAGACTAGATCGTAAAGGGGCTCATCACAGCGTATGTCATGTGCCGGTGAAATGAACATAACTGATGAGGGGGAGTGAGGCTTCAAGGCTGAGCTGACAGGATGCTAGCGGGCCCTTACACAGCGTGGGATCACGGCGTGAGTCGGACTGAATTACACCGGGCCTCAGTGGCAGGGGGTACACTGGCACACTATGAGCAAACAGAGTAGATGATAGCGGGCCTTTGTGTGCGGGGGGTACACTGGTATGACAAAGTTCCTGAAGCTGTAAAGTTTTGGGCCCTTGCCCAAGAAAATCAACTCAAGATTCATGAGTCAAAAGATGCCATATCAATTGTACGGCGTGATATGGCGTCTTTTGACTCGATATCTTGAGTTGACATGTTGAAGCACGGGCCCGAAAATTTACAGCTACAGGCACTTCATCATACAATATGTGCACACAGTCTGGATGATAGCGGGCCTTACCACAGCGTGAGAGTGAGGGCGTGCGAGTCGAACTTGGCTGGACAGTCGGCGATGCGTCGCTCCGCCGCGGCCAAGGTGTAGCGGCGCAAGTTGAATTTGAAAGCAAAACTTGAAAGCAGTTAATCACATTTAAGTTTCAAGTGATGAGTTTTAGGCGGTTTCAACTTGGGTTTTATAGGGTCAATCTGCACCGCCTTACCAAGAAGATGGGGGTGGGGCGGTACCGCAGGCAGGTCCCAGCCCACAGGTAGTGGGTCAGCTGGTCGGGGTAAAACACGTCCACCAGGTTCAGCGCCGCGGCTTCATAGGAGGCCATCGCGTCCGGCCCGGGGTCAAACTCGCACCTCGCGTACGCCCACACCGAGGGGCTCACAATGGTCCTCTGACTCAGCTCAACTTGAGCCGTTTTGTCCCTGATCCCACTTCAATTATCCCACGGCGATGATTGAGGTTTGGCGCCCCGGGGGTTTAGGGTTGAGGGTTTAATAACCCTAAAACCCAAACCCTAAACCTGAGGTGCTCAAAGTTAAGCGAAAATGGTTGGAAGGCCCTGCCCATAGCACCATGACCAGTTCCGACGGCCCGCACTGGTCCAGCCGCTCCGCCAGGTTGATGTGGACGAACGGCAGCATGTTGCGAGCGCCGGGCAGGTCCAACGCGGCATAAGCGTACGCCGTGTTGGCCAAACTCTGCGTGGGGAACTCGTGTAGCTTCGCCAGCGCAGCTTCTTCGAACTGGAGCTGGAAGGCGGGGCCCGGGGTCAGGGGCATACGCTCATCCACTTTGCAGCTCAACTTGAGCCGTCTCTGACACAAAATACACCCTATACCCCCACACACCCCTAAACACCTCCAAAACAGCCCCAAGAAAACCCCTACACGCAACCCCTATTCCGCAGACAGCGCTTACGTTGAGCTGAGACGTGGACGAGTGTGAGCCCCTGCCCGGGGTGTGGCGCAGCTTGGCGAAGGCCCAGATGAGGTTGCTGAAGTCCTGCGGGTTGAAGTCGGCGATGCGCGCCACCGCCGCCGCCTCCACCGCCTCCAGCGCCCACACCAAGGGCCTGCCCACTCCACTCCACCTCTTTCCAGCTCCAGCTCCTGTATGATCTTTGTGGCAATAGCTTGAGTGTTTTACCAGGGAACGGCTCAAGTTCACGTGAAAACGGAACGAATGCCTGGGGGTTAGGGTTTGGTTTAGGGTCTTAGGATTTAGGGAAGGAATGGGTAGACCCTGCCGGCACGTGATAGCCGACTCCGCCGCCGCCGACCCCGCCCCACCCCCATCCGCCGCCCCCCCCGCCGCTGCCGTCGATGGAACCCTCGCCGGCGGTGGACGCTCGTATAGAGATCTCCTCGTCCTCGTCCTCGTCCCCGCTTACACTCGTGCTCAAGTCAAACCTGGTATCGAAGCGGTCCGACTGGTACGGGTTCAACGTGGCGAGCGCCCACGCCGCGACAGCCATCTCCCGCGGAGTAGGGCATGGCAGATGTTGCTCGCCACGTCATAGGATGCCATTCAACTCGAGAAACGAGGGTTGAAGATGCGTGTCGATGACGTCATAGGATGTCGTTCAACTCAAGATACGAGGGTTTGGAATGTGTGTCGATGACGCAGCTAGCCAGGCCAGGGGCTTACACTGGTCCACTTTTCGGCAAAAACGTAAGCACGTTTTGTGGGATACGTTGGATGCATGATTTCCCCCCAGTCTATTAGACAGGGGGACACGGGGAGGTGTGACCAATACGGCTTAGGTTGAGCTGAAATGTGGACGAGTGTAAGCCCCTGAGCCAGGCCCTACCGAGGAGAGAACTCCGAGGCGCGCGCCCCGAACTCATCCATGATAATCTCCAACAACCGCGGCGGAACCAAGCTTTCCCCTCCCGCGCCGGGCGCCACCAGCTGCACCAGATCCCCAAAGCCCCCCAACTCAATCTCGTCCATAGTCGCCTTTGGCGCACTGCTTCCGCCGAGGTTACTGCGCCCACTCACGCCCGCCATGAACCCCCCGGCTGCGATGCTTCCGCCCCCCCGGGCGGCCAGCCCGCCCACCCCCACCCCGCCTCCCGCCTTGGCCACGCCCCACAACAGCATCGTGATCTCCTGAGTCTTGAACTGGTCCAGCCCGGTGCGCATCACGGCCTCCTCTACCAAGGGCCTGGGATATATTTCTTATTTCTCGACAGGTCAACCAACGCATTTTGAGCCCTCGTGCACTGTATTGTATACTTGTAGCATGATGTGACGTGGCGGGCAATGTCTGGCAGGCCCAACGTCAACCACGGCGGCGAGCAGCGGCACGGAGCGGCCCAGGCGCCCGTACGCGGTGGCCACGTTGGTCAGCTCCTGCGGTTTCAGCAGGTGCAGCTGGCGCCCGCACTGCGCCTCGAACAGGCCGCGCAGCTCGGAGCACGGCTCGTCGCCGAACTTGGTCAGCGCCCAGAACATCATGGTCAGCTCGTACGGCTTGAACGCGCTGTTGCCGTTAGGGTCAGCCTGCGCCCGCCCCCCCGGCCCGCCCCGGCCCCCGTACCCCCGCCCGCCTTCGTCATATGACTGCGCTTGGTTCCCACCGCGTCCACCTCCCCGCCCCTGCCGCCGCGCCCAGTACCCCGGCACCCGCCCCTCTCGCACCGCACCACCCTCTGCGCTGCCGCCGCCGCCGCCGCCGGCGCCGGAGAAAAAGCGTAAGTGCGCCACGGCGGCGGCCTCCATGGTGTAGCGGCGCAAGTTGACATCGAAAGCAACGTTTGAAAGCGGTTCATGACAGTCTAGTTTCAAGCGCTTATTTCCAGGCACTTTCAACGTGGGTTTGATATGGTCAACCTGCACCGCCCTACCATGGCGGAGCGCAGCGGCGCCGGCATGGGCCGCTCCAGCGTGGCGAACGCCCACAGAATGTTCGCCACGCCCTGCGGCTCCAGCGCGTCGCTCCGCCGCACGATGGCGGCCTCCAGCAGCGCCCAGAACGGCGCGCCGGGGTCGCGCTCCGTGCGGCCCAGCGCCCAGGTCAGTGAGGACACCGCCCACGGTGATTTGGAAAGCTCGGGGAACAGTTCTAGGGCGCGGCGCTCCAGCGCGAGATACCACTGCGCGGTGCCGAGGGTGCCGCGCTCCTGCTCGCGCACGTGGCGCCCAACGCGGCTGTACGCCGTGGCCACGTTGATCACGTTGAACTCCGGTGCCGAGGGACAAGCACATCTTGCCTGCCACATCATCCAATGCGTTCTGAACCCTTTTGTCTCGAGTAAGATGACATCCTATGACGTGAAGGAGCAATGCGTGCCAGGCCCTACCGCTGCCATGCCGTTGCCCTCCACCACGGCGCACAGGTCGTTGAGGCTGCGCGTGGCGGAAATCTCGCCGTTGACCTGCCGCGCGTCCACCTCCTGTCGCTGCCCGTGACCCTCCTGCGGGTCCATCTCCCGCCGCGGCCTGCGCCCCTCCCGCGCATCCAGTTCCCACCGGTCAACACTATTGGCCACCCTCCGCTGCCCCAGCGCCTCCCGCGGATTCGACCCCGCCAACGCGCTCTCGCTGTACTGGCGCTCCACCGAAGCTTTGAACTCGTTCCAGGTGGTGTCCGCGGGCTTCACAGGCGAGATGCCCAGCGCCTGGGCCATGGCCAGCCACTTGCCCTTGAGCGGGATGGTGGGGTCGCCCTGGCGCACCTCCGTGGACCGCCGCACGGACCCGTCGTCGTCGTACTTCAGCGTGTACTTCACCGCCGCGGCTTTAGCGTGTACGGGCGCGGTCGCCGTCTCGGGGGCATCAGTGACGGGGGCGGGGCGGCGGGTAGCGGCTTCGGCTGCGCTGCTGGACTCGTGGGCATCGGGGGCGGGGCGGCGGTTAGCGGCTGGCAGATGTTCCTCGAGAAGGCGGCGGTTAGCGGCTGCGCTGCTGGGCGGTACCGCCCCGGGGTGTGTACGGCCCGATGGTAGGGGGAATAGCAGATGTCGCTCGCCACGTCATAGGATGCCATTCAAGTGGAGAAACGATGATTCAAAAGGCATGTCGAGTGGCGGCCAACATCGTGTTGCCCACGTCCCTACCCGACGGCACCCTGCGACGTCTCCTTACGGGTCCGCGCTCAGATGATGGTGGTGGAGGTAGCGCAGCGTCTTCTCCCTCGGGCGCCGCCGCCGCTGTCATAGCCGTACGGCGGCGCACCCCGACCGCCGCGCGCCGGCGCTGCGCGGGCGACGCCGCGGCGGCGGGCCACAGCACCTGGGCCGTCCGAGTCAGCATCGCCGCCGACGTCGTGGTCATTCTTGCCACCTTGGTCCTTCACGCTGGGCGCTCCCCCTCCTTCGCGTGGCGGCGAACCCCTCCGCACTCTGCGTATGGATGACACGGGTGGCAGCACTACTGACGTGACGAGGCGATGATGCTTGACGCGCTGTCCCTCGCGCTGCGCGCGTGTATCACTCGACTGTCGAGTAGTGGGTTTTTGTTCACGCGCGTGCCTGACGCGTGGGCGGCGTGGGCGCGTGGCGCGTGGCGCGTGGTCGGTTGACAGGCAGATCAGCAGGTCTCCCGGCCGGATATTTTGTGTTAATTGCGCGGCGCTCAAGGTCTGTACGGCGCGGGAGGCCCCTAGCGTTCCCAAACCATTACGCACACGCGCAAGCGGCGCCACTATCATCGCGTGCGGGCGGCTGGAACACGCCGTACCACCCAACCTTCGCGTTTCGCGCGGGCGGAGGCCGAGTGAGAGAGCCGGGGCACGGAAATTGCTGGCCCCTTCAAAGGGGGGCCCACCCGGACGGCGCCACGGGCTGCACGGGGGGTTGTTCTGGCTGTAGCAGAGAACCCGGGTTCTCTTGTGGTGGAGCGTTGAGACGCCACCGACCGTCCTCGAGGGGACATTCGTGGCACCGTTGACCATCTTGGTTCGAGCACACAGAAGGCTGAGACGCCCCTTGTGCGGGTTACAGAGCAGGTCCCTATTATGGATTCGACGACGGGAGCCGGGTTTGGAACGCGCGTGATGCTGGAGGAGGCGAAGGTGCTGAACCTGGACCCGCGGTCGGCGGAGATGAAGGCGTTCACGCAGCGCCTCGGCCGCTACGGCGCCAGCCAGGAGTTCTGCTCGCGCATATACGCCAACGGCATCGCCGCCGACCTCGACGCGGGCAGGGCCTTCACTCGCACACTCGTCCCATTTGCAGCACCTCTGTCGTTTCGTTTGTCCCTACTGCTGCTGCGGCGAAGCTCACATGCGGCGATGCTCGCACACACGCACACACTTGTGGCTCTCAACACCTCGAAGCCGCTCGAGTTAAGCCGGCACTAGAACGGGGTGTTTGACCCTAGGCGCGGGCGGCGACACCGCACAGGGGGTGGCGATCCCAAGGCTGGCTGGGAAGGTGTCCGGGCCGAGGAAGGATGGGCGAAGCGCTACGGGCCACACGCGGAGCAGCATCGAGCGGGGGTATGCCACGGCGCGCGCGCGGTCGCAGACGGACGAGCACGTCATCGGCGGCGTGCGCGTGGGGCGCAACAACCCGCGCCCGCGCATCCTCGAGGATGCGTTGTCGTCGTCCAACGGGGGCGGGACGTTCATGACGGATGTGGACGTGGACAGCGCTGGGACGTCCGCGTCCGCGGCACCCCGGCACCTGTGGGAGGAACCCGACGTCATCGGCTTCGACGATGAGGGGTATCCGAGGCAGGGGCTCACACTCGTTCGCGTTAGAGCTCAACATGAGCAACTCCAGGACACATTCATGAGTAAAGTTGGTATATACGGTGGACAGAAGAGCTCAGGTTGAGCTGAAATGGGAACGAGTGTAAGCCCCTGACCCGAGGTACGACCGCGACGTCCCCCGCGCGCCCAGCCCGTTGAGCCTGGCGGCGGAGGCAGCGGCGGAGAGGGCGGGCATCCACGGTGGGCGACCGCGGCAACAGGCGGCGCCGCTGCCCGGCGCTGGGCCGCTCGGGGGCCGCAGCTTCATGCTGGACCCGTACCAGTCCCAGGCAGGGGCTTACACTCGTCCACTTTTCGGCTCAACTTAAGCGCTTTCTGTGGGATAGGGGGTGCATGTAGGGGGTGTTTAAGAGGTGGAAGGGGGTATCAGGGGGTGTCTAGGGTGTGTTTTTGTGTCAGAAACGGCTCATGTTGAGATAAAAAGTGGACGAGTGTAAGCCCCTGGTCCCAGGCCACGAGCGGCGACCACGGGTGGTACGCGCGGCACCGCCCGGCCAACGCCGTCATCAAGGGCGCGGTGGAGTCCGACATCCAGACCATGCTGCTCAGCTCGCGAGAGATCGCGGCCCGGCTGCGGCCGCCGCCCGTGGCGCGGAAAACCACGATAAACTTTCTTGCCACGCCCAAGATGCCGCGGGGGGCGCTGGACAACTACGACGGGACGGATCCGCTGGAGTGGAGCTACTGGAAGAAGCAGGAGATGGCGCGAGCGACCGAGGTAGAGTGGTGCAAGTTGACCCTATCAAACCCAAGTCGAAACAGCCTGGGACTAAGCGCTTGAAACCCAAGCGTGATATTATGCTTTCAAAATCTGCTTTCGAATTCAACTTGCGCCACTACACCGAGGCGCAGGAGGTGAAGCAGCAGCACCTGGAGCGGTGGAAGCAGCAGAAGCGCGATCAGTACGCGGAGTGGAAGCACGGAAAGGAGGCAGGGGCTTACACTCGTCCACTTTTCAGCTCAACTTGAACGCTTCGTATGGGATAGGGGGTGCGCGTAGGGGTTATGTAGCCCGTGTCAAGGGGGTATCAGGGGGTGTTTAGGGTGTGTAGGGTCTTTCCTTGTGTCAGACACGGCTCAAGTTGAGCCGAAAAGTGGAAAAGTGTAAGCCCCTGGAAGGAGGCGCTGGAGCGGGAGATGGCGGAGCAGGCGGAGGCGCTGGAGAAGGAGAAGAAGCGGTACGCGCGGGAGCTGGGCAAGTATGTCAAGAGCAAGGCGGTGGAGGACGTCGACGACTTCAAGGTGCGCCCGCCAGATCAGCCTAAACCCTAAACCCTAGACCCTAGTACCCTCATACCCTAAACCCTAAACCCTAGATCAGCCGGATGAATTTTTGCTCATGGCGTACCAGTGTGTACCGGTGTACCTGTACACACTCTCGGGAGAAGTCGTGGTCAGTTCGTCTAGCTGCTTGCGTGTGTGATGTGATGTGATGTGACCCACGTTTGGTGATGTTTTCACATGCGACTACTCAGGCGATGAGGCTACGTGATGAGATATCGTCGGTGCGTCTGACGTCTCGCCCGCGTGATCGTCGGTGGTCTCACCACGTGGCACTGCACACGCATGTTCCCTGCTCCAAGGTGAGGCGCGAGCGGCAGATGCAAAAGTCGAAGGGCATCAAGTCCAAAAACGTAGGGACAAACGAATATTGCCCGCCACGTCATTCAACTCATTATGGAACCTTGTTTCTTGAGTTCAACGGCATCGGGGGACGTGGCGAGCAATACGTATCTGGCCCTCGAAAAAGGTGGGTGACTTCACGCCGCTGCCGAACACGCACAAGGTGGGGCGGTGCAGGTTGACAGTATCGCAACTCGAGTTGAAAGCGCGCTTGGTTTCAGAGCTTGAAACTAAAACGTGATGAACCGCTTTCAAACGTTGCTTTCAATCTCGACTTGCGTCACTACAACAAGGGGCTGCTGACGGAGGTGTACTCCTTTGGGGATGTCAGCTTGTTGGACCAACATCCGGAGGGGTTCCGGCTGGCGATCACGCTGCCGGGGATTGCGTCAGCCTCGGGGAATTTGGGGTGGGGGGAGCCGGAGGTGGAGGCGGAGGATTCGGGGGCAACCGGCGCGGAACACAGTACTGACGATGCGGCGCACGAAACGCTGGCACTGGCGCCAGCGCCGGCGGGGGTGCCAGCAGCGTCCGCGGCGGCGGTGGCGGCAACGGCGCCAGGGAAGGCTGCAGAGTAGGGCGCCGGTGGCGGCCGGGCGGAATAGACACCGCCCTCGCCTCAGTCTCAGTAGCGATAACACGGTAAACCAACAATAGCAATAATCTGTGAGTGCGATTTAGACAAACAAGAATATAAAAACGCAAACGCAACGTACGCCTCCCTTAGCTAAGATTCTATCACGCCCAGCCCGTTTAACTGATCACCCCCCCCAGCACACAACACGCATCAAGCACCCCCCTCCCACACGCACACGCGCACGCACACGCACACGCTCCCGTTGTTACATTGTTGACGCACCAAGGAAAATGTCTCTCACCCACACGCTCACGCTCGCACGCGCTCCACGCTCCTTTAGTGCAGCGGTGGGTCGATTGTCTGTTGGAGCCCAAATTTGGAGCTCATCCCCCCACGCACACGTACACGGCAGACGATGAGGCTGTTACATTGATCACGCGCTGCGCTTGGCGCACCGCAGGTAGAGCAGCGCCGCCGCCGCCGCCACCGCCGCGTACGACGTCATGACCGCCATCCCCTCCGTGGTGGCCGGGCTGGGCAGCAGCACCCGCAGCTAGGGGCTTACACTTGTTCACGTTAGAGCTCAACTTGAGCAACGCCAGGACACAATCACGAGTTAATGTGGGTTATACGGTCGACGAAAGCGCTCAAGTTGAGCTGAAATGAGAACGAGTGTAACCCCCTGCCCGCAGCCACATCGCGCGCTGCGGCCGCAGCACCGCCAGGTAGGGCAACACATTAGTAAGTCGCACCAGGTGTGAAACTCGAACACCACCTACAGGCATGTAGCCACACACACCAACAATGCCTCGTGTTCTGT
>Ga0307489_10003722_pt1 | contig 10090 bp, 15 predicted proteins | sample SB12metaG_FD_202247 | JGI IMG/M metagenome (GOLD analysis project Ga0307489, IMG submission 202247) | Sea-ice brine microbial communities from Beaufort Sea near Barrow, Alaska, United States - SB 1.2 | ecosystem: Environmental > Aquatic > Marine > Coastal | place: USA: Alaska | collected...
CGCGCCACGCGCTCGGCGTCGATGTCCGACAACCAGGGCCTTACACTTGTCCGCTTTTGGGCTCAACTTCAGCGCATTCTGTAGGATAGGGGTACAATTAGGGGTTGTTTAGGAGGTGTTTAGGAGGTGTTAGGGGGTATTAAGGAGTATCAGGGGGTGTTTAGGGTGTATTTTGTGTCAGAAACGGCGCAGGTTGAGCTGAGAAGTGGACGAGTGTAAGCCCCTGCCGACAACGCCTCCATGAACTCCCCCAGGTCGCGCTCCGCCACCTGCAGCACCGACGCCTCGAAGCTGTCGTGGCGGAACCGCGCGCGGATCTGCTCCGCGGCGCGCCGGAAACTATGCGCGAAGTGGTTCCCGCCCCCGGTGTCATCGGACTGCGGTTTGCCCGTCACACCCACCACGAGCGCCAGGCCCTTGTCGCAGGGGCTTACACTCGTCCACGTTTCAGCTCAGCGTAAGCGCTTTCTATGGGATTGGGGGCGTACTTAGGGGTTGAATAGGGGGTGCTAAGGAGGTCTTGGGTGGTATTAAGGGGTGTTCAGGGTGTATTTTGTGTCAGAAACGGCTAAGGTTGAGCTGAGAAGTGAACGAGTGTAAGCCCCTACCTTGTCGCCGTCTGGGCTGGGGCCCACCACCAGGGCCTTACACTCGTCCACTTTTCAGCTCAACCTGAGCCGTTCCTAACACAAAATCCACCCTGAGCACCCCTTAATACCCCCTAATACCTCCTAGACACCCCCTATGCAACCCCTAAATGCACCCCCTATCCCACAGACAGCCTCGCGTTGAGCCGAAAAGTGCACGAGTGTAAGCCCCTGCCCACCACCACCAGCGGCCGCTCGATGCGCTTGACCGTCCGCAGCGCGTCCTGGAGGAAGAGCGCGAGGCGGAGGAGGGACAGCGGGTGTTTGAAGAGGATCACGTCGGCGGGGCTCCCGTGGTGTACGGCCGCAACTTGAAATGAAAACCAGAATTGGAGGCAGTGTACTCGTGTCATTTTAGTTTATTGCGCTGGAGCCTGCGATTTCAACACAGATGTGAACTCGCACCGCCCAGGGGATTGCACTCGTCCACTTTTCAGCTCGACCTGAGCTGTTTTGGTCACGCCCCCCCTGGTCCCCCTGTCTGTTAAACTGGGGGAAAACCATGCACCCAACGTGTCCCACATAATGCGTTTACGTTGAGCCGAAAAGTGGACGAGTGTAAGCCCCTGATGTGAACTGGCAGCACCCCACCATGGTCCAGCAGCGAGTAGTACCGCAGCCCCCCCACGGTGCGGATCATGGTTTTGTTGGCCAGCGCCAGGCCGCCCTGGCTGTAGCGGCGCAAGTTGAAATTGAAAGCAAGAATTGAAAGCAGTTGATCAGAAATTAGTGTCAAGCGCTGAAATTAAGCGCGGTCAACCCGCGGTCAACCCGGGGTCAACCTGCACCGCCTTACCTGGCGCATGAGCGCGCGCTGCGTGCGCATCGCGTGTTGCAACCCCGCGTTCATCTCGTCCCAGTGCGACATGGACAGCGCCTTAATTTAGTGGCACATGGTGAAATTGAAAGTAAAAATTGAAAGCAGAACATCACATTTTAGTTTCAAGCGCTTCATTCCAGCTTTCCAGGCGCTTTCACCTTGGATTGCATCGGTTCACTCTGCACCGCCTCACCTTAACGGCGCGCCAGAAGGCGGTGCCGCCGCCGCCGCCGCCCTCCTTGCTATCCTCCTCGTCGTCGCCATCGTCATTGGCGCTCGAGGTGTAGCGGCGCAAGTTGAATTTGAAAGCAGAGTTTGAAATCTGATCATCACATTTTAGTTTCGAGCGCTCAGATCCTGGACGCTTGCAACTTGGGTGTGATAGGGGCAACCTGCACCGCCCTACGGAGACGGCCGGCAGCCCCTCCAGCAGCGCCGTGACGCCGTGCACCACGTCCGCCGCGCACACCCGCACCTTGAACCCGTCGCGCAGGGGCAGGGCTCCACTGCTCAAACTCGATAACCACACATCGAATGCCGAAATTAAAGTGGGCCCAGTACACTGACAGGAGGAGGAGGTCAATATGTACAGGCACACCATGAGGAGGAGGCGGTGCATGTGCACGAGTACACGATGAAGTGGAGGAGGGTGAACCTACACAGTTTTCAAGGGTACCTCAAATGGCGGTCAACACTCTTCGAATCAGAAGACTCGAGTAAACGGACGATCAGATTTGCCATACAATGGCATAATATGGCGATTCGACCGTCTATTACTCAAGCATTGGCTACCGCCATTTGAGGTACTCTGGAAAGCTGCGAAGACCCTGCCGTGGCTGTAGGAGAAGGACCAGAACTTGAGGTCCGTGAGGCCGTGCGGCGGGCCGTGCTCCTCCAGCTTTTCGTTGAGCTGCTTCACGTGCTTGGGCAACATGCAGGGGCTTACACTCGTCCACTTTTCAGCTGAACCTTAGCCGTTTCTGATACAAAACACACCCTAAATACTCCCTGACACCTGCTAAACACCCCCTAAACAAAACCTAAATGCACCCCCTATCCCACAGAAAGCGCTTACGTTGAGCCGAAAAGTGGACGGGTGTAAGCCCCTGCCGACATGTGCGTAAACTGCTGCTTGCACGCCTCCAGCGGCAGCCCCAGGGCAGGGGCTTACACTCTTCCACTTTTCGGCTCACTGTAAGCGCTTTCTGAGAGATAGGGGATGCATTTAGCTCTTGTCTAGGGTTGTTTAAGAGGTGCTGGGGGATGTTGGGGGATGTTTAGGGTGTATTTGGTGTCAGAAACGGCTCAGGTTGAGCTGAAAGGTGGACGAGTGTAAAAGCCCCTGCCCCAGGTGCGCCAGCAGCGAGTGCAGGCTCTGCCTCCCCACCTCCCGCCACGTCTGCAGCCGCGTCGCCACGTACAAGGGGCTTACACTCGTTCACTCTTCAGCTCAACGTAAGCGCTTTCTGTGGCATAGGGGGCGTCTTTAGAGGGTGTTTGGGGGGTTTCCAGGGGGTATCAGGGGGTGTTTAGGGCGTGTTTTGCTGTCGGAAACGGCTCAGGTCGAGCTGAGAAGTGGACGAGTGCAAGCCCCTGCCACGTACCCGCTGTGCAGCATCGCCTCGTACAAGCTCCAGTGCCGCAGCATCATAAACCGAAACTCCTCGGTGTAGCGGCGCAGGTTGAATTTGAAAGCAACGCTTGAAACTAGTCTCATAACATTTAAGTTTCAAGCTCGTTGTGCCAGGCGGTTTCAACACGGGTTTCATCGGTTCAACCTGCACCGCCCCACCTCGGTATACTGCACGCGCCGATCCTCGAACCAGGGTCTTGCAGATATTGCACGCCAGCGCCACGTCATCCAACGCATTTCGAACCCCTGATTATTGAGTCAATCGTCGCAGCAATCGCCCCAGAGGAGGGCAAGAGTGCAATACGTGCAACGTCGAAGTCGGCACCCAAGGGTAGTTCCGAGTATGGGTCGGTAAAGAGACCCCAGAATTTACCAGTAAAGATGGACATATTCTGATTTTGGGGGGTGTTAGGGGGGTCGTCTCGTGAAATTGAAACCCTAAGACCTAAACCCTAAACCCCACAGTAATTTTACAGTCTGTCAAGTGGTAAATTCTGGGGTCACTTTACCGGCCCTTGCTCGGACATACAAGGGAGAAAGCCAGCGGCATCCTATGACGTGTCCTCCCAACATCTGGCCGGCCCTGTGACTCTCCGCCCAACATCTGACCAACCGGCCCCACCTCGAAGGCGCGCACCACGGTACCCTCCTCGAGCACGCGGCAGGACGGCGCGTCCGCCCCCGGCAGGTTGCTCACCTGCGTCGCCAGCTCCATCACCCCCGCCGTGTACGCCTCGTGCGACAGCCGCCGCTTAGGGGCGCACACTCCTCCACTTTCCAACTCAAAATAAGCACCTTTTGTGAGATAAGGGGTGTTGACGGGGGGATTCAGGTAGTATTTATAGGGCGTGTTTAGGGGTTGTTAGAGGGTATTAGGGGGTATTAGGGGGTATTAGGGGGTGTTAGGGAGTGTTAGGGGATATCGCGGGGTGTATTCTGTGTATTTTGTGTCAGAAACGGCTCAGGTTGAGGTGAGAAGTGAACGAGTGTACGCCCCTGCCGCTGGTGCACGTACTGGTCCGTCAGCGACACGATGGCCAGCCACAGAGGGAAGTGCTTCTCCAGCGAGTCCGGGTGGCAGGGCCGTGACGTATGCTTGTGGAACTGAGTTAGTGCTGGATTAAACTATGCTAGTATAAGCTAGTTTCGGGGCTACTGGTGAGTAGGTTAGTGGGGTAGTATTGGGGACTATAGTGGGTTAGCAAAATAGGGGGGTTTAAACTAGGCTGGTTTAAGCTAGTTTAGGGGCTAGTTTAGGGGCGACAAGTACAGCCGTGAGGGCCACCGCTACACGTTGAGGAAAGAGTCAGGTTGAGCGGAAACAGGGACGAGCGGCGAAACCAGGGGGGGCCGGGAGCGGCGAGTGTGCACGCCCCGCGCCCCGCCTTGTGGGTGTCGTGCGCGATGTCGTACATGAGCAGCCCCGCGGCGCGCCCGTAGAACGACCCCCGGGAGTAAGGCCCTGGTAGATGTTGCTCGCCACGTTACGAGTAGAGGATAGCACGTGACTCTGGAAACCAAGGGTGCAGAACGCGTCTTGACGGCGTGGCGAGCACTATCTGCCCGGAGATTTGAATCCTAGGCCGCCTAGATCTAGGCGGCCTGTTTTCTTGAGTCATAACCAGCAGAAATATATGGTGTCGGAATATTGTTGTAACACAATTCCTATCACTTTTTCCTTGGTTCTCAACTCGTTGCCAGGCCGCCTAGATCTAGGCGGCCTAGGATGTAAGTCTCCGCTATCTACCGGGCCCTACCCGGGAGTAGTAGGCCACCCGCTCCAGCTGCTTCTGCTGCCGGCGGATGCGTCGCGTGCGCGGCGACGGCAGGTTCTTCGCCAACCGCTCTTCTCGCCGCTTGCGCTTCGCACTCTTCTCTTTATTCCGCGGCGAGCTGCCCCCCCCGCCGCCGTCGCCGCCTGAGTTTTCCTTCTCCCCATCCTCCTCCCAGGGGCTTACACTCGTTCCCATTTCAGCTCAACTTGAGCTCTTCCGTCCACCGTATAACCCAACTTAAATCATGAATGTGTTTTGGAGTTGCTCATGTTGAGCTCTACCGTGAACGTGTGTAAGCCCCTGCCTCCTCCCCCTCCCCCTCCTCCTCCTCCTCGCTCTCTTCATCCGACTCATCATTGTCGGAATTGTCCGAGTCGCCGTCATACAGGGCCTGGCAGATATTGCTCTCGTTCGCCATGTCATAGGATGCTTTTGAACTCAAGAAGCGCGGGTTTCAAGCGGAGAGCAATCGCCCCAGCGGAGGGCAAGAGTGCAATACGTGCAACGTTGAAGCGGGCACCGAAGAGAGTAGGCCAGCGGCATCCTATGACGATGACACGTCCTCGCACCCCGCCATAGTCACTGTCCGGCTCCGGGAAGCTCTCCTCGCCCTCCCGCTCGTCGCGCAGCACTAGCACGTCCGGGTTGTCCGACCGGCAGGGGCTTACACTCGTTCACTTCTCAGCTCAACTTGCGCGCTTTTCATGGGATAGGGGGTGCGCGTAGGGATTGTGCAGCCCGTGTTAAGGGGGTGTTAAGGGGTGTTTAGGGTGTGTAGGGTGTTTCTGTGTGTCAGATTCGGCTCGAGTTGAGCTGAAAAGTGAACGAGTGTAAGCCCTTGCCGACCGCGTGTTCTCCAGGTCCAGCGGCCGGTGGCTGTCGAACACAAACACGCGCGTGCCCTCCGGCACCCCTGCACGCGGTACGCAGCAATGGGCGGCATAGGAGTCACTTCACAGCTTCACACTGGAGGCCACGTGCATCGGGTGCCAGGCACAGCCGTAAGCTCGTCCCCTGACTGTTTGCTCATAGTGCGCCGGTGTACCCGTTCACACTCGCCGCATCCAGTCGCTTGCCCATGCCTGCCGGCTTGATGCTCGTACCGCCGAGCTCTGTTTCATACCGGGCCTCACGGTGAAGCGCGATACAGTACAACGAGTGGGGGTCGACCCGACCCCCTGCCTTATCGACCCGCTCTCATCACGGTGAAGCGCGATACCGGGCCGCACGATTGGAGGGCGGGTCGGTGCACGCGCGATACAGTACGGCGAGTGGGGGGGTTCATGCGTATACTGAACCAGAGGGCGAAGGAGTACTGGTACCCAAGGGCGTCGGACAGACGTTCTCATAACTCAGCGCCGTGTGTTTGAGAAATGCTGTTGTGAGAGTCGTGGGGTGGGGAGTGGGGAGTGGTTGCGGCGCACCTAACAGCTCCTTGATATTCTCCGTTCCGCCGCAGTTGATGAGCACGATGCTGCGGTTGGCGCCGTCTTTCGGCAGCCGCTCGCCCAGGTTCTGCAGCTCCTGGTAGCAGGGGCTTACACTCGTTCACTTTTCAGCTCAATATGAGCCGTGTCACACAAACAAAACACACACTACAAAACACCCCCTAAAACCCCCTCAACACGGGCTGCACAACCCCTACGCGCACCCCCTATCCCATAAAAGGCGCTCAAGTTGTGCTGAGAAGTGAACGAAGTGTAAGCCCGTGCCTGGTAGCCGCTCACTGGGTACGCTGAAAACGGGATGCCGTCGCTGAACATCATGCTCTTGAGGATGCGAAAGGCGCAGCAGGAGTCTACGTCAGCGGTGGAGATGTAGACGTGCACGGGGCACTGCCGCCCATCGCTCTTCAGCTCCTCGTACGCGAAACCTGGAGTGGCACGTGTGGGGGGGTGGGGGTCAGCGGCGGGTGGCATGGGGTGGGGAACGGGGGCGGCAGCCATCGGAGCGGAGGAGGCACCCTTCTGGCGGGGGAGAGCGGCAGACTTGGGGGAGAGGAGCGGGAGGAAGGAGAGAGGGAGGGAGGAGGAGGAGGAGGAGGTGGAGGAGGAGGGGCAGAAGGAGGAGGATGCGGGTGAGGAGGATAGGGCGGATGATGAGCAGCGTGGATGGCGGGGCACGCCTTCGGAGGAGGCACCCCGTCTGGGAATGAGAGGGAGACTGGCGAGAGGAGCGATGTTGCTGTTTATCATCGCGCTTCAAAATCTCGCGCGGGTCCGCGTGTCCGGGAAAGTGCGCGGGAGGGGAGAGGCAGGCAGGGCACTTACGGAACTTATCCCGCTCAACGAGCATCGTGCGCTGCGTTCACCGACACCCCCGCCTCCGCCACGCCGCCTCCTCGCACTCGTAAAGCCGAGTCTCCGCGTCTCTCCGGAGGATGCAAGCCTCGTCTCTTGACTCTCTCGCCCGCTAGCCTCCTAACAACACGAATTTACCGCTTACGGCCAAGTCCGAACCACGAGCCCCCGCTGACCTAGCGAGGCGGCCCAGGCGTTTTACGCGCTATGTCCGATATGTAAAACGAGTTACGGACGTGCTGGCGCGAGATGCAGCCTCGTCGCGGCCGTCGCAGCGCTGACTTGTGCCGTACTAAGTTGGCCGGCAAAAAGGTGTTCCGGAAGTGGTTTTCAAATTTATACACCCGGACCCCGACAACTTCTGTCCGACCTGTCCGGCCACCGGCTGAAAACTTGCGGCACTGCGCCCTGCACGCCACTCACTCACGCTGTTGCCGCGCTGCGACGCACAGACCCGCGCGTCTCGGTGGCGTCCAAACACGCGGCGTCCGCCGCCGCGAGCGCGGCGAGGCTCCAGGCTCAGATGGCGGGGCGCGAGCGAATCGACCAACGGGCACGCATGTTTAAAACGCTCATCAACACCGCGCTGAGCCCGGTCGGCGCCGGCGCCGCTGCCGCCACCGTCGTCGCCACCTTCTACACCCTGCCGTCGTTCGAGAACACGCGGCGCGGCATCTCCGAGGGGATGGACACCGAGACGGTCGACGTGTTACCCGGGAATGACGCCACGCTTTCCATACTTCTGAAGACCGCGGGACTTGTGTTGGGAGGCGGGTTTGGATTGCATACATCTTGGGCAACGGTGTATGTGGCGGCGCAGCGCGGCGCGCTTCCCGGGTACGCGCAGGTGCCCGTGGCGGTGTTCGGCGGGATCGTGTCGGCGTTTCTTGGGATGGAGATGGGCGAGCCGGCGGCCAACACGGGCGTGCGCATCGGCCGGACCATCTCGCTGGGGATGGAGGGGCTGAGATTCGATTTCGACGCCATGAGAGGCGGCGGCGGCAGTAGCAGCGGCAGTATTAGCGGCGGCAGAAGTAGCAGTAGCGGCGGCAACGGGGGCGAGGGTGGCAGCGGGAGCGGGGACAGGGGTAGTGGCGGGAGTGGGGTTCCAGGCGATTCGACTGCGGCCTCACGCGAGGGTGGGCGTCGTAGGTGGTGGGGGTGGGGCGGCAGCGATAGCGGCGGGGGCGGGGGCGGGGGCAGGGGCGAGGGTAGCAGTGGCGGCGGCGGTGGCGGTGGCAGGGGAGGCACTCGCGGGGGCGGCTCCGTGGCATCCGTGTCAGAGAGGGACGCGGCAGCCATGGTGGAGTCGTCCATGGACGCGCTGTCGCGCGAGCTGGTGCGGCTGCGGCGCTGCGAGCAGGGCGCACGCCTGGAGCGGTCTCGCATCGCCTCCTCCGCGCGCCGCCGCGACCTCGACCGCCGCCTCGCCGACATCCGCGCCGCTAAGGCCGACCTCAAAACGCGGTGCAAGGAGGAGCACGGGGAGAAGCTGGGCCGGGTCATCACGGCGGACATCGCTGGGCGCGCCGACGCGTTGACGAACGCGCGCGCGCGACAGCTGGCGCTGCGGGCCGAGGCCGACTGCGCCACGGACAAGGTCGAGCGGCGACATCTGCAGCGCGAGGCGCGGATGCTCGACAAGCATAAGCGGGCGCTCAAGTCGGAAGCGCGGGCCATGTACGGGGTCAAACTGTCGCGGCACGCGCCCAACATGGAGAAGGCGTGACGGAACTGAGAACCGCGGTCGGTTGAGTCGGTTGAGTCGCGACGCCGCGGTCTGGAATCAAAACGTGATACATAATTGAATATTAGCACCTAGAACGATGAGAATCACATACTTTGATAATACCATCAATCACCCACGACTACTACCCCTGCTCCGTGGTTGGGGGAGCCGTGGCTGGCGTTGGTGGAGACCAACAAGCTGCCGCGCGGGGAAGGGAGGGGCGGTGCCTCTGGAACTCAGAGACCTCGTCGGGTCCGCCGAGCGGGCTGGCTTGCAACGGGCGCCCGTGGGACGTGTTGGGAGGCTGCTCGGGGCGGGCAGCTGGAGTGTGTCACATTGGGCGCGGGAGCACGGGTGCCCGTGGGGTGAGGAGAACGTTGGTTGTGCGTACGCCGCTGAGTACGGGCACCTGGCGGTGTTGCAGTGGGCGCGGGAGCACAACTGCCTTTGGGACTGGAGGACGCGTGCAGGGCCGCTGCAGCCGGGCACCTGGAGTATTGGAGTGGGCGCGGGAGCACCACTACCCGTGGGGTAAGTGGAACGGTTGGGATTATTTTACAAACCTTTGTTTACAACATTCTGTTGTCAGTTGTTTTGCCAGAGCTATGATACAGCATCGCCACAAATCATGGGAGCTCTTTACTTGCACTACCGGGCTACGCCTGGTTGGAGAGCCACGCCAGAGATACCTTGAGATCCGTGAGCATGATCTTGAGCGCCGCCGTCCACCGCTCGTACCGGTTGAACGGAAACGCGATCTTCCGCCCGTCGATCTTGTCGCCCTCCAGCAGGGCCCTTACACATGACAAAGGAACTGAAACTGTGAAACGAAACGTAACGAACCAACCGAACAGAATTGAACATCGCGCGTTTCTGTTTCTTTCGTTTCGTTCGACCTGGCAAACATCCTTCGCTGGCGTCGTGGCAAACGTCTTTCGCTTTGGCCTGACGTGGCAAACAGTCAGATTGTGCCGTAGCTACACGGTCCGACCCCCTCTACTTCAAGAACCTGAGGGATCGATCACGTGAAACGAATGTGGTGCAATTTTGAGGGTTGAATGTCTCAAGAAGTGTAGAAGGCCCTGAAAATGGTCGGTCGGCTCGGCCGGCGAGTCCCGGAATCCGGGACTAGCACAGTGAAACCCCGAGTTTCTTCAACTAGAGGGGATCGGAACGAGCAGAGAGG
>Ga0307489_10003723_pt1 | contig 10084 bp, 23 predicted proteins | sample SB12metaG_FD_202247 | JGI IMG/M metagenome (GOLD analysis project Ga0307489, IMG submission 202247) | Sea-ice brine microbial communities from Beaufort Sea near Barrow, Alaska, United States - SB 1.2 | ecosystem: Environmental > Aquatic > Marine > Coastal | place: USA: Alaska | collected...
TTCGTTTTTGGCTGTGAGTGGCCAACAGTTCGCTGCCACGTGGCCTCGCGTGATTGTGGTTCCCTGCTGCCGCAGGTCGCGGGAAACAGCTCGACAGACCGCTCCACGGCGATGCACAGTGTGTCGTATCATGCGGCAACCGGGAATCGGCATATCTGGCCCGTCATGGTGACCCCGCGCGCGCCGCGAAGCTGGGCAAGCAGGGCTCTGGATGGCAAAAACGAGTTCCACGGTTCGGACGTGCGATTGCTCCTTCCACACGAGCTTCCCCACGTCATCCGCCTCCCCCGAGTTCCTCTGCTGGGGGAGTGACACCCCCCTGTCCCCTCATGGGACACTCTCCAGGTGTTCGGGGGTCTCCCCCCCCGCATCCACCGCGTCACCAACCTTCGCCTCGTGAAACTGACGTCTGTCACAAAGGTGGATGGTTGGAGGAGTCCACAGTGTCGGGTGGCGCACCTGACGCGCGCGGACGCCAGCGCTGGCGGGAGCCGCGGGGCGGACGGTCTGGAGGGAGGCAACGGCTGCCATGTTGTTTGGTTGGGGACTGATCCACGGGGTGTGGTAGCGTGCCGAATAGTGCCGCGCCGGAGCGCCCGGGCAAGGGCATCCTCCGCCTCCTCGCCTCACGGATAACGGATTCTGCAGATGTGGGCCAATCACAGTTCAGCAACAATCGGCCGTCTATTCGACGAGTTAATTTGGACGACGGCATCGGCACCCGAGAACCCTAAGACCTGGGGCGCCGAACCCTAAACCGAGCAAAAGGCAGGCGGCGGCGGCGGTGCGGCGGCGGGTGGGCACCCGGCGGGGGCGGGCGGTGAGGCATGTATCACATCACACCACGCGCGGTATCCGGCCCCAGGTGGCGGCAGCAGAGGGTGACGACAGCAGTGAACAGCTGTCTCAAGCGCACAGCCGCCAACACCGGGTCGACTCGCCCTGTGTTTGACGCTCGACGGCATTCGATGAAGACTCCTGGGAAGTCACCGGCGAAGATGGGGACGCCGGGCAAGTCGCCCGCGTCTCAGAAGACGCCAATGGGAGCACGGAGCGAGCAGAAGAAAACTCCGGCGAAGTACACTCCATCATCGAAGGGCAGCGGGGGCGGGGGCGACTCGTTCGGAGGCGACGACGGCGGAATGCCAAATGTGCACAGTTCCAACGAAGCTTCGGATGGAAACGTTACGAGTAGGGAGTCGGCGCGCAAACATGCGCGGAAGCGTGTTGAGCCGGACAGTGACGAGGCAGCTAAGGGTGTGGCAGCGAGAGAGGGAAAACCGGCGAAGGAGTTGAAGAGTAGCAAAAACGAGGATGAGGACGAAGAGGAGGCGGAGGAGGAGGACGACGACGAGGAGGACGAGGAGGACGAGGAGGAGGAGGACGAGGACGAGGACGAGGAGGAGGAGGCGGAGGAGGACAAGGACGAGGACGAGGACGAGGACGAGGAGGGGGACGAGGAGGAGGAGGAGGAGCAAGAGGATACGGAGGAGGAAGAAGGCGTCACCCTCTTCTCCTCCACCTTCCGCTCGCGGAAAAGGACCGACGCCAACAGCGGTGGGGAGCAGCAACATGCACTCACAGACATTGAATCTCCTCCTCCTTCCTCGCACGTCTGCATGAGCATCCAGCATGACGGTACCGGTAAGTCATAGGCACGAGGGTCCTTGAGGACATGCACACGCTCGACGTCGAGTCGACAAACCGAGTCCGCGCGTCTGGTTATGCATTCACCCTGAAGTTGAGTCACGTGGGCACGGTTTGCACGTCCATTATCGGTTCGAGCGCTTGTTCTCAACGACCCTCCTGCCTGGCAACAACAGCGGCACGAAGGCAACAGATAAAAAGCCTGAGGTAGGGGCTTACACTCGTTCACTTCTCACATCTCAGCGCATCGTACGCACTTTTTGAGGGACACGTTGGGTACCTGCAGTAGATAGGTGGGTCATAACTCGTCACAAACTAAGCACACAACGGCTCACTGACCAGAACGGCATAGGTTGAGCTGAGAAGTGGACGAGTGTAAGCCCCTGGCCTGAGGTCCTGCCCGACAGGATAAGGGGGAGCGAAGGCAGCGGTGACGGTGACGTCTTCGGCGGTGGCGAGGCAGGGGCTTACACTCGCCCACTTCTCAGCTCAACCTCCCAGCTCAACCTCCTCTCAGCTCAACCTATGCCGTTTTGGTCACTGAGCCGTGTTGTGCCAAGTGTGTGACGAATTATGACCCATGTATCTACCGACGGTGCCCCACGTATCCCCGAAACAGCGCTTACATTGAGCTGAGAAGTGGACGAATGTAAGCCCCTGCGGCGAGGCCGCGTTCCGCGCGCTGGGTCTCAACCAATGGCTATCTGTCAACGTCACCTCGATGGGCATCGCAAAGCCCACCCCCGTGCAGCGCGGGTGCATACCAGCCATCCTCCAGGCAGGGGCTTACACTCGTCCACTTCTCAGCTCAACGTGAGCACCATTTGTGGGCTACACGCGTCCACTTCTCGGTTTGATGTGAGCTGTTTTTATGGGCTATGTTGGGAGTTTTCATTTGCCAGAAAGTCTCAGGTTGAGTGGGGAAGTGGACGCTTGATGTGGCTTCAATGACCAAGATTGGCTCAGATTGAGCTGAGATGTAAACGAGTGTAAGCCCCTGCCTCCAGGGCCGCGATGTCATCGGCACCGCCCAGACCGGAACGGGAAAGACCGCAGCATTCGCCCTACCTATCCTTCAACTACTCGGCAGGGGCTTACACTCGTTCAGTTTCAAGCTCAACGTAAGCGTTTTCCGCGGGATAGGGGCGGCGTTTTAGGGGTTGTTTCGGGGTGTGAGGGGGTAGTAGGGGGTGTTTAGGGTGTGTTTTTGTTTCAGAAACGGCTCAGGTTGAGCTGAATAGTGGACGAGTGGAAGCCCAGCCCCTGCTACTCGGTGCTGATCCCTACGGCATCTTCGGCCTTTGCTTAACCCCGACGCGCGAGCTGGCTGCCCAGATTGGTGACCAGTTTGTTGCATTCTCCACTGGCATGACGCTGCGGTGTGAGGTGATCGTTGGCAGGGGCTTACACTCGTCCACTTCTCAGCTCAACCTGAGCTGTTTATGACACAAGATACGCCCTATACCCCACATGACAACCCTACACATACCCTAAACACCCCTCAAACATCCCCTAAGCAACCCCCAAATGCATCCTCTATAAGACAGAAAGCAATTACGTTGAGCCAAAAAGCGGACGAGTGTAAGCCCCTGATCGATGGTGGTGAAGATATGCGCGCACAAGCAGCCACACTTGTGAAGCGCCCACACATTGTTGTCGCCACCCCGGGCAGGGGCTTACACTCGTCCACTTCTCAGCTTAGCCTGAGCCGTTTTTTCAACGACACACGCCTCACACACCCCTTGACACCCCCTGAAACCTCGTAAACATCCTCGTAAACGCCCCCTAAACGAACCCCCTATCCCATAATAAACGCTTACGTTGAGCTGAAGAGTGAACGAGTGTAGGCCCCTGGCCCCGGGTCGCCTCATGGAGCACTTCATGTACGATGATGCGCTCGCTAAGTCATTCTCGAAACTCCGGTGCCTCGTTCTAGATGAGGCGGACAGGCTGTTGGACCCTGGGTTTGAGGCAGGGCTTACACTCGTCCACCTCTCAGCTCAACGTAAGCATCTCTTGTGGGCTACACACCTCCACTTTTCAGCTTGTCGTGAGCACTCTTTGCGGGCTAGGCTGAGTGCTTGAGTCATAAAAATGGCTCAGATTAGGCTGGGAAGTTGACGCTAGCCGTGGCTTTACTGACCAAAACTGGCTCAGGCTGAGCTGAGATGTGGACGAGTGTAAGCCCCTGGTTCGAGGCGGAGCTTCGAATCATAATGCACAATCTGCCCTCCGCTAATCGCCAAACCCTCATGTTCTCGGCGACCATTACACGGCAGGGGCTTAGACTCGTCCACTTTTCAGCTCAACGTAAGCGCAATGTGTGGCATAGGGGGTGTATTTTGAGGTTGTTTAGGGGGTGTGTAGGAAATATGGGAAGTGTGTAGGGTGTATTTTGTGTCAGAAATGGCTCAGGGGATGCATTTAGATGTTGTCTACGGGGTGATTGGGGGGAATGAGGGGGTGTTTACGGTGCATTTTGTGTCAGAAACGGCTCAGGTTGAGCTGAAAAGTGGAACAGTGTAAGCCCCTGTTAGGAGGTCCATTGCAGCGCTACAGGAGGTGACGATGCAGAAGGCGCTCCATTTTGAGGCGTTTGAGGGGCTCAAGGTTGTGGAGCGTTGCAAACAGGAGTACTGCTTTGTGCCTGCCAAGGTGAGGCGGTGCAGGTTGACCAACCCTAAACCCTAAGCCCTAAACCCTAAACCCTAAACCCTAAACCCTAAACCTCAAATTCTAAACCTTCTATCAAACCCACGTTGGAAGCGCCTGGAGCTAAGCGCTTGAAACCAGGATTTGATGAAGTGATTTCGAGCTTTCCTTTCGAATTCATCTTGCGCCGCTACACCGAGGTGAAGGAGGTTTACCTAGTGCATCTGCTCAACAAAGCCGAGTCTTGGGGGGTCAGGTAGGGGCTTACACTCGTCCACTTTTCAGCTCAACCTGAGCCGCATTTGTTTGAAGAAGCCACAGCAAGCGTCCACTTCTCAGCTTAATCTGAGACGTTTTTGCCAATGACGCCCCACAACATAGCCTACAAAAAGTGCTCACGTCAAGTTGAAAAGTGGACGCGTGTAGCCCACCAAAAATGCTCACGTTGAGCTGAAAGGTGGACGAGTGTCAGCCCCTGGGGTGAGGTCTATCATTGTGTTCGCTGGTACGATCCACACTTGCCAGCTGTTGCAAGAGACGCTGACATTGCTCGGAGTCGAGTCAGCAGCGCTCCACGCGGTTAAAAAACAGCGGCATCGCGTTGCCTCGCTCGCCCGGTTCAAGTCCGGCGCGGTGAGGTGAGGCGGTGCAGGTTGACCCCAAGTTGACCGCGATCAGTTTCAACGCTTGAAGCTATAATATGATGAACAGCTTTCAAACTTTACTTTAAACTTGTACTTGCGCCGCTATGATGAGGATACTCATTGCAACCGACGTGGCATCACGCGGCCTCGACATCCCCACCGTCGACCTTGTCCTAAACTACGACGGTATGGCAGTGCAGGTTGACCCTGCGTTGACCCCGGGTCGACTGCGCTTAGTTTCAGTGCTTAAAGCTAAAATGTGGTGAACCGCTTTCAAACGCTGCTTTCAACTTCAACTTGCGCCACTACACGATGTGCCCGTGGTTCCCCGCGACTATGTCCACCGCGTTGGCCGCACGGTAGGGCGTTTCAAGGTGACCCCAGCTTGAACCCAGCTTGACCTCAGTTTGACCCCAGCTTGATCCCAGCTTGACCCTAGATTGACCCCAGATTGACATCGCTTGTTTACAGCGTTTGAAGCAACAACATGATGAACCGCTTTCCAACTTTGCTTTCAATTTCAACATGCGACGCTACAGCCCGGCCCGTGCCGGCCGTGGTGGACGGGCCATAACACTCGTGTCCCAATACGACATCGCGCTGGTGCACCAGATTGAAGAGCTCACAACGTAGGGCGGTGCAGGTTGAAACCCGTGTTTGCAAGCACGAAATAAAATGTCCTTCGCTTTCATTCTGTGACTCAATACTTGTGTGTGATACGTTGTGATCTTACCAAGTGCTAATCTGCCGAAGGCGCCTGCTTTCACCGCTTGAAACTAGTATGTGATAAATTGCTTTGAAGTATTGCTTTCAATATCAACTTGCGGCGCTGCAACAAGGGTGGAGATGGGTGAGGTCCCAGGACTGGTCGAGGCGGAGGTGCTCAAGGATATCACGCAGGTATTCAACGCACGGCGCGGTGCTAAAATTAAGATGGGCGAGAGCGGTGGGTTTGAGGATATGCTGCGAGAGAGGAAGGCTAGGAATATTGCGCAGAAAACCGCACCGGCATCATAAAGGGCAACGTCTAGATATCAAATGGCAGCAGGGGGGTAGGTTTGTAATAGGCCGTTCTCGGAATATCGTTACCCGCGCTGAGCGCCGAGGCTTCGCACGCAAATCTGTATGGGTTTTCAACGGGCTCCCGCTTTCCCGCGCTGAGCGCCGACGCTTTGTCCGCAACTCTGTATGGGCATTTCACCTGGTCGATATATCGAAATTGGCCTATTGTAGCATGCCAGCATCTGAGTAGCACGTGTATAGCTGACATTCCAGTGCACTCTGTTGGGTGCGCAAATCAGGTGTTTTGGCACCTCTCTCGGCGCAGATCCTGTGGAATTTATATGGGCGACCGTCCATTGCCTCAAGAACTGTGCAAGTCCCAGATTGACCTGCCCACCAGGACTGCGTCTAGCTAGTATGGAGCCTGCAGACACCAGCAAGAGTTATTAAACATCATTTGTATTTCAAAGTCTCATAAATTAATCATGTACACTATCCCTAAACCCACACTCCAAAGTCTCGTGCCCCCACCCGACAAATCAACCCTTGAACCCACGCTCCAAGTCTCGTGTTCTCCACCGGCAAAGTCTCGTGTCCCTCAACCCACACTCCGAAGCCTTGCGTCAGTATCGTTGTCCCTAAACACACACTCCAATGTTCCCTGTCCGCATCGTTCACCGCGCGCTATAACCCTGTGTGCTCATCGTTTATCGCGCGCTGGTACCGAACTGAGCGAAGAAGCTGGGGTCGACGGGGTTGGACGCGAAGGACGTCTTGATGGTGGCGTCGCGGCTGAACTTCTCGGTCCGCTGCGCCCTCAGCGTGCTGCCCACCGCCGCGCGCTGCTCCGCCTTTAATCAGGGACTCACGAACCTTGCTCGCCAGGTCATGGACACGCACTTGGAACCCACATTTCTTGACGTTGAAAAGGCATCCTTAACATGGCAAGCAGTACCTGCGATTGCAATCATCTGTCTCCCGTCCGTCATCGCACGCATTTCGAACCATCCATCTGACATTAGATGGCCTCCCATGACGAGTCAAGCAATGTCTGCAAGGCCCATTGCCCGCACCGTCACTGGCACGTGTTCTAAATCAACGTGTCGTGAGGTAATTGGTATGCCATAACGTGGCGGGCAACATCTGGCAGGCACTACCTTGAATTCCTCCACCTGCAGCGCCTTGATCTCCATGGTGCGCCGCACGTTCTCCGCCGCCGTCACGTACCGGTTGTCCGCCTCCTTCTCCGCCAGCCGCCGCGCCGTCAGCTCCCATCGCCAGGGCCGTGACACTAACACCCGTTCACTGTTCAGCTCAACCTGATACTTGTTCGCGCAGTTTGCTCACGGTGTACGGGTGTACCTGCACCCGCTCGCCGCGTCCTCTTCCCTGGCCATAAACTAGTTTCCTTTCGAGCTCAACTTGAGAGTTGTCTACCTTCGAGGGTTTAAGCAATACCTCACAGGTCTCAGGGCTTTCAGGGCATGCAAGGGTGTTGGGAGTTTCATTGGTTTCGGAGACATAACAGCCTCTACATGTGAAGTGAGCTGACAAAAGGGAGGTGTTATCACGGCCCCGCCTCGCGCTGCACCGCCTGCGTGTCCGCGATGGCGTAAATCTCATCCTGCGACATGCCCTTCCAGTGGTCCGACCGCACGCGCGCGCCAGGCGCCAGGTAGTTCACCGCCGTCGACGGGTTCTCGCACAGCATGTCGTCCGCCGCCGTGTGGTATGGCCAAGTCAACAAAGCTTGCCCGGTCATCAGATGTCGTTTAACCCATAAAACAAGGGTCAGCACGTGTTGGATGATGTGACCGGCGCCTCATCCGCACGTGGCAGGCACATCAGTAGGAAATCTGGAAAACAAAGATAAAGTAGCGCGTATACTCAGTATTGAGTCAAGCGCTTCCATCGATCGGCAGGCACCTCATGCGCATGTGGCAGGCAAGTCATCCACACAGGCAAGCATGTTCACTCAGCCCCGCCATGTTCGCCTGCTCCTCTGCATCGGCCGCCGCGGTGATTCCCTTCTCGGCCGCCTCGCGCTAGGGACAAGCTGATATTGCCCACCTGGTAATCCACAGAACTTCGAACCCTCGTTTCTTGTGTCCAAAGATATCCTATGACATGGCGAGAGACATTTGCCAGACCATACCTCGCGCGCTTTCTTCTCATCAGCTAGGCGGAAGTTGTCGTTAGCAATGGTACGCTGCAAATCCAGGCGCGCATCATTCTGCGCCCGCGCCACCGCGTTCTGGTACGCCTCCTGCTGCATGGTGAGCTCGGCGTAAGCATTCTGCGCCGCCAATTCATGTGCCTTGAGCGCGCTCTTCTCCGCGGTCTGCACCGCGCACCACGCCGCCTGCTGCGCCACTTGCAGCTTGCGCCGCTCCCCCGCCAATAGGTCCTCGCCCTCGATGTAGCGGCTCAAAAGTAGAGTATGATGTCATTAGTTCAAGCGCTGAAACCATAGGCGCTTCCAACACCGGGTTTGATACCGTCAACCTGCACCGCCCAACCGTGGGACGACACATTGTTGGCACGGTCTAAGTTTATCAAGCGGGTGGCGTTCAACTCAAGAAACGAGGAATTGATGTCCACCTGCACCGCTCTGCCTCGAAGACCTGCGCGCCGCTCACCGTGTTGCGCGAGTCTTCGTCGCCCACGCGCGCGGGCAGTGAATTCTTCAACAGCGCCGGGTCCGAAATATCGAACTCCCGCCGGTACTCCTTTTTCTGGTACTCCGCGCGGAAGTCCACCAGGTTCCGGTTGAGCTGAGATGTGATTTCCCGCTTCTCCTGCTCGAGCATTACCAGCTTCTGGTCGAAAAAGTTGGCCAGCTTGTCGTGGTACCTGCTCGCATGATAACGTACCTCGGTTAGCAAGTGTACCGGCACACGCGTGCGCAGTGGCACGAGGTGAGATTGGCAAACAGCTCGGGGTCCGGAGTCAAACTACAGTACGGGGTCCAGGGTCAACACCAGCATTGCGTCAGGCACGCGCGTGACGTCTACCCCTCCCGCGCTCAAGACTGCGCTCAAGCAGCCACAAGGACGCACTACGTGTGACGACTGACAGGCGGTTGGACGGGAAGGGGCCAGTGCTTTTGTGTTGGGTTGCGAGGATTGAGATGAGGGGTGCTCGGGAGCAGCGCGCACCTGTCGAAGGCCACCCCGTCCGCCGCGATCGCCGCCTTCTCATCCTTCTGGTCCGCCAGCGCGTCCGCATCTACCTGCGACGATACGACAGGGCGGCGGCGACGTCAGTTGGGTGCACATAAACACGGCGTACCCTCCGTTGGGCCCGTGTGCTTTGCTCAGCTTGTTCTCGTAACGATGCTGCTTCCCAAACTGGCCTGGCCCGCTTGTAACCCCCCTAGACCAACGTAGCGACGCCAGACGCACGCGCTCTCCCTCCTCCGCCGACCGCTCACATCCCCCCTTCCCACACGCCCCACCGGCAACGTCAGGTGGGTGCATTATCCCGCGTGTAGCGTCCCTCGACCCAAGTCTGCGTGCTTCGGCACTCCCATGCTCCCAAATTGGCCACTTGGACCCCAGCAAACGCCAAACGCCAAACGCGCGAGCCCTCCCTCCTTCGCCGGACGTCCCGATGCCACACTCCCGCTCGCCCGAGCCGCCCCGTACGGCAGTTGGGAGCCTAAACCCGCGTGTATCCTCCAACCGGCCGGTGTGCTCCCTTCCTCCCTCCCAAAACATGCTCCCAAACTGGCCCGCTAGTCCCCCCGAAAATACCCCGGTTGACTGACCCCGATGGTACGCTGCTTGGCGTTGAAGACCTGCGTTTTCCGCTCCTCCATGTCGAACCGCTTCGTGCGCGGGAACTGCGCGGTTCCAATCTCGTTCATGGCGCCTGATTTTACACGGCGACGACGCAGCTGCGTGTGAAGTGCCGGCATTCACCGGACGCGCCGCGAACGAGAGATGGAGGTGCTTGCTCTGCGCATATCCGATGGGGGGTCACCCCCCCTGTCGGATCGGTGCAGCTTTGTGCCCCCCCCTGCCCCCCCTCCGCCAGTCGCGACGAGTCCCCCGTCCATTTGTTTTCCGCTCCAGTCCATCCCCATTCGTGAGTTGACAGACCATCAAATGCGACACCCCCTCCAAATAATGTTCGCT
>Ga0307489_10003724_pt1 | contig 10083 bp, 13 predicted proteins | sample SB12metaG_FD_202247 | JGI IMG/M metagenome (GOLD analysis project Ga0307489, IMG submission 202247) | Sea-ice brine microbial communities from Beaufort Sea near Barrow, Alaska, United States - SB 1.2 | ecosystem: Environmental > Aquatic > Marine > Coastal | place: USA: Alaska | collected...
CCGCCGTCGCCCCCCCCGCCGCCGTCGCCGCCGTCGCCGCCCCCTCCGCCGCTGCCGCCGCCCCCAACGCCGCCGCTGCCGCCGCCAGTCCCGTGGTCGCCCCCGCCGCCGCCGCCTCCCTGGATGAGCAATGCGTCGCCCTCCTCGGTGCAGTCGCCCTCCTTAATACGCCCGCGCCCGCGCCCGACGCGACCCTCGGCGGCGAGCCGGGAATCCCCGAGGGAGAGCATCAGCAGGAGCCGACCGCCATGGAGGTGGAGGTGGCGGAGGAGGTGGCGGAGGAGGTGGCGGCAGCGGTGGAGGCGGAGGCGGAGGTAGAGGCGGAGGCGGAGGCGGAGGCGGAGGTGGCGGTGGCGGTGGCGGTGGATGTTGAGGGGCAGGCCGCAGATGTCGGGCCCAATGCCTGCGGAGAGCATGAGCAGCCGCGAGCCATGGAGGTGGAGGTGGCGGTGGAGGTGGAGGTTGAGGTGGAGGTGGAGGTGCTGGTGGAGGTGGAGGCCGCAGATGTCGGGCCCAATGCTGCTAACAAGCGGGCGCGGTCGGCGTCACCAGACGCCGATGAGTCACCGGAGCAGCCCAGCGCCCCGCCCTCCAAGGCTGCGAGGACCACGGAGGCTCGCCACCCCATGACCAAGGAACGGCTGTGTGCTATGGACGTGCGGGGCGTGCGCGCGTTCCTCACCACCGCGCTCCACGCACACATGGCACCGTCGGAGCTCGAGGCGCTCGCTGATATCGTATCTGAGGCAAGGACGAGTCAGTTCAGTTCCTCTCTCAATATGTACTGATGTCGGAGCCCCAAGGCGCTCACACGGTGCGCATCAAAGGGAAGAGTGTTTTTATTACTAAATACCTGGCCAAATGCCATCCCATGACGCGGCGAGCATGATTTATGTGGCCCTCAAGCGAGGAGGAATTAGACGGCGAGGTGCTTTGCTCGATGGGTGAGTCGGAGCTCGTTGAAGTTCTGCGGCTGACAGACGCATCGCTGCTGCGCCTGCTGCTCCCCGCGACGGCGGCAGCGCATCCCGCGGACACAATGCTGAGCCCGCGCACACCCGCCATGTCTCTCACGGCCCCGGCGTGGGCGCGTGCCGTGGTAGGGCGGTGCAGGTTGACCCGGTGAAACCCACGTTGAAAGATCCGGAGTCTGAGCGCTTGAAACTAAGGTGTGATATACTGGTTTCAAACTATGCTTTCAAATTCAACTTGCGCCGCTAGATTGTGTCGATGTCGTCGTCGCCGTCATCCGCGAGCCGGGTCACCGTCTTCTCCGTGGACCAGGTGGAGCGCTTCATCCTCCACTCCCTCGGCACGGACACCACCGGCGCCGCCGACGACGATGTGCGGGCGCGTGTCAGCGGCGCCGTGCACGGGGAGGAAATCGACGGCGAGTGTCTGGCCGCGATGAGCGAGGAGGAGTACCAGCAAGTCCTTGGATTGGAGGAGCCCGCCACGCGCCGGCGCCTCGCGCTGGCCATCCACGGCGCCGAGGAGGAGGAGGAAAAGGTGACGCCGGGCAGCCTCAGCCTTTATGCCACTCCGCTTGACGGGACTCCCCCTCTCGACAATGCTCCTCTCGTTGGGACTTCTCTCGACGTAGCCCTCTACAAGACTCCTCTCGACGGGACTTCTCTGGACGTAGCCGTCTACAAGACTTCTCTCGACGGGACTTCTCTCGACGCAGCCCTCCTCGAGACCCCTCTCCATGGGACTTCTCTCGACGTAGCCCTCTACGCAGCCACCGACGCCGCCGACAACGACAACGACGACGATGACTCCGGCGCGCCGTTCCCTCCCCTGGACCCTCGGCTGAGCCATGAGCGGATCCCCCACGTGAGGTAGGGCGGTGCAGGTTGACCCCATGTTGACCATGGTTTGTTCGCGCTTGGTTTCAGCGCTTGAAGCTGAAACACGATGAGCCGCTTTCAAAGTTTGCTTTTGATTTCAACTTGTGCCGCTGCAGCGAGGTCGCCGCCTGGCTGCGCATGGTTCTCAGCGACGCAGGCGACGAGTACAGCTGCGACGCGGCGGCGGCGACGGTGCTGTCAGCACGCGTGACCGGTGGCGTCCTCCTGACGATGTTGACCCCAGCCTGCGTCGCGGCCGTGCTCCCCGACCTTCCCCCGGCAGGGCCTCACCCTCATTCCCCTTTCAGCTCCACCGGACTGTTATATATATGTGTGTCCGTCTTAAAACAAAACAAGTCCAACGATCAAAAAGCTACAGTAACCCCCCATTTAGACCCCCAGAGGGAGCCCAATTCAAGCGGCGATGATGAGACCCCTCTGAACCTGGTGTCGTGGGGCCGCTGCTGCCGCTTTCGCCGCGGATTAAGCGACTGTTTGCTCATCAGAATCAAGCCAGGGTGGAAGTGGGGCGAGTGTGAACGGGTGCACTGGTTGGCACACTGTGAGCAAACAGTCTGGGAGCGAGTGTCACGGTCTGGGAGGAGGATACGGCGAGCGTGCCCGGGTACACTTTTGCACAGTTTTCAAACTTTCAGGGACCGAACTCGTGGCCCTAAACCCTAAACCCTAAACCCTGAACCCTGAACCCTAAACCCTAAACCCGCCAGGCCCTGGTTCCCGGCGGCGGGGGAGGCGGTGGCGGCGCGCGTGCGCGGGCTGTGCGCCGCGCGCCGACGCCCCGGCGGCATCCTCCCGCACCTGCCCACTACGGAGACCCTGCGCTCCTCGCTGCGGGTGGTGGTGCTGGGCGACACCGGCGCGGGCAAGTCTACGGTGATCAACAGCCTCCTGGCAGGGGCTGACACTTGTCCACTTCTCAGCTCAACCTGAGCAGTTCCTGACACCCAAACCGTCCCCTAAACGCCTGACTTACCCCTCCAAACTCGCCTAAAACAATACTCCATAATCATTCTCCAAACGACTCTGGTCCGACAAAAGGTGCTTACGTTGAGCTAGGTGGACGAGTGTAAGCCCCTGCCTACTGGGCGAGCGCAAGCTGCTGCCCACCAACGGCATGCGCGCGTGCACCGCCGCGGTGGTGGAACTGGCCTTTAACGCCGAGGCCGAGGGGTCGGCGTACACGGCGGAGGTGGAGTTCCTGGGGGAGGAGGAGTGGATGGTGGAGGTGGAGTCGCTGTGCGCCAAGCTGACGGGCCCAGACGGGATCTTCCAAGCGGCGCGGCCGGACCCCGACACCCCCGCGTACGAGGCGTGGTGGCAGGGGCTTACAATCGTCCACTATGCTGCTCAACCTCAGCTGTTGTTGTCACTGAAACTCAACAACTTCTTTACCAAAAAGTGATTACGTTGAGCTGGACAGTGCACGCGTTTAAGCCCGTGCGTGGTGGCGCCTGCGCTCCGTATACGGCCGTGTGGCGCCGCGGGAAGCGCTGCTGTCCCCCAGCGAGGACGCCCCGCCCGCCGCGCGAGCTGTGGCCGCGACGGTGGCGGCGGTGCTGGGGTCCACGCGCGGGTTCTCCGCGGCGACGGGCGCGGGGCAGGGGCTTGCACTGGTCCACTTCTCAGCTCAACCTGAGCCGCTTGGTCACTGATGCCACAGCAACCGTCCACTTCTCAGCTCAACCTGAGACGTGTCACCCCACATAGCGCCCACGAAAAGTGCTCACGTCAAGCCGGCAAGCAGACGCGTGTAGTACACGAAAAGTGCTTACGTTGAGCCGAAAAGTGGACGAGTGTACGCCCCTGCCACGGGGCTGCACGGCGCCGTGGAGCCGTACGTGGACAGCTCCAACGAGTCGGACGGCACCGCGCTGTGGCCCCTCGTGCGCCGCGTGCGGATGCGCGGGCCCTGGGGCGCGCTGGCCGGCGGCGTCGTGCTCGTGGCAGGGACTTACACTCGTCCACTTGTGGGCTCAACCTGAGCCGTTTTCTTCACTGTAATCACCCAACGTATCCCATATCCCACAAAAAGTGCTTACGTTGAGCTGAAGAGTGGACGCGTGTAAGCCCCTGGCTGGTGGACGCGCCGGGTGTGGCCGACGACAACTCGGCGCGCGACGCCGTGGTGCAGCATTGCCTGGCAACCGCCGACGCCGTGTGGATGGTGGCCCCAATCGTGCGCGCCGTCAACAACAAAACCACCAAGGATGTCATGATGCTGTCGGAGTACCGCCGCGCGCTGCTTGGTAGGGTGGTGCAGGTTGACAGTATCAAGACCCGTGTTGAACGCGCCAGGAACAAAGCGCTTGAATCCACCTTGCGATATACTGCTTTCAACTTCTGCTTTCAAATTCCACTTGCGCCGCTACAGCTGGAGAGCGGATACCGCGGGCAGCTGGCGTTCATCGCCACGCAGACGGACGCGCTGCACCGCACCGAGGTCATCGACAACCTGCGCCTGGACGAGGACGCCACCAAGGAGGAGGCGGCGTCGGCGCGCAACGATTTCACGCGGAAGCGCCTGCGCACGGACTTTTACGCCGGGCTCGAGGAGCTCGAGCAGGACGACGAGGACGGCGACGAGGATGACGAGGGTGACGAGAACGAGGAGGGTGACGAGGCATGGGCTTACACTCGTCCACTTCTCAGCTCAACGTAAGCACGTTTCGTGGGATACGTTCAGTGGGTATAAACCTTTCCGTAAATAGATGGGTCGTGACTCGTCACAAACTGGACAGAAAACGGCACGCTGACCAAAAGGGCCCAGGTTGAGCTGAGAAGTGGATGAGCATAAGCCCCTGTGACGAGGCCACCGACGAGGCTCGTGCTGCTGTCTCCGCTACCGCCGCCGCCGCCGCTGCTGCGGAGAAGGAGGATGACGACGTTGCCGACTGGGCGCCGACGATGATGGGCCAGGGGGGAGACTTTGAGGAGGAGGAGGGCGAGGTGGAGTGCCGGTGCGAGGTGCTGATCCGCCCCGTCAGCGACGCTGCGACGTGCGAGCCGTGGGCAGGGACTTACACTCGTCAACTTTTCAGCTCCACCTCAGCCGCATCTGACACAAAACACACCCCAGACACTCCCTGATACCCTTAAACACCCCCTGAACACTTCCTAAACACTCGCTAAATACCCCCTAACCACCCTCTGAACAACAACTCAATGCACCCCCTGTCCCGCAAAAAGCGCTTACGTTGAGCCGACAAGTGGACGAGTGTAAGCCCCTGGCTGTGGGAGTACCCGTTCGAGCACTTCTGCCGCGACGACTCCCTGGTCGGGGCCATGCACAAGGCAGGGGCTGACACTCGTCCACGCGTCAGCTCAACCTGAGCCGTTTATGACGCAAAATATACCCTAAATACCCCCTATACCCCCTAATACCCCTGAAACAAATCCCTAGACGATCTTTCAATACCCCCCAAACACCCCCTGAACAACCCCTAAATGCACCCCCTATTTCACAATTAGAGCTTACGGTGAGCCGAAAAGTGGACGAGTGTAAGCCCCTTGCACAAGGTGCTGGGTCGGCCGGACCTGATGCTGGGCGAGGCCAGGGCGCGAAACGTGGGATTGCGCGGCATCGTACAGCACGTGTTCACCGACGCCGACGCCGACGCGGCGGGGGTGGCACGCGCGGGCGAGGGGGCGTGGCCCGGGCGGCGGTGCCTGGTAGGGCGGTGCAGGTTAACCACGGGTTGAACCCAGGTTGACCCAGGGTTGACCGCGCTTGGTGTCAGCGCTTGAAGCTGAATTACTATGAACTGCCTTCAGAACTTGCTTTCAATTTCCACATGTGCCACTACAGCCTGGTGCAGACCGCGCGGGGGCTATCGGTGATGCCCGCGGCGGCGCTGTGCGCGGTGTCGCACCGCCGACCGGGTCCCGCCGACCGCATTGCTGGCTCCGGCGCCGCCGGGTGGTCGCGATTCAAGTTCGAGACGTTCGCCGTGAGCGGCGTGGACTATCAGAAGCTGGTGGGCAGGGGCTTACACTCGTCCACATTTCAGCTCAACCTGAGCCGTTTATGTCGATGATAGATTGACGCCACCCTGCGTATCCCACGCAAAGTGCTTACATTGAGCTGAAAAAGTGGACCAGTGTAAGCCCCTGATGGTGGGCCTGCGGCCCGACGACGGCGCCCCCGACACGTTCACCTCCGTGGCCGCTACCGAGGTCCCCGCGCTCCAGCGGGCAGGGCCTTCCACAGACACATACCCTAAATCCTAAACGCGCTCTAATCCTTACACCCTTCTGATCCCCTGTGAACCCTAAACCCTAAACCCCAGACCCTAAACCTTAAACCCTAAACCCTGCTCGCCACGTCATCGACGCGTACTAGTTCTGTGAAGCCTCGTCCATCGAGCTACATGGCACCCTATGACGTGGCGAGCAACATGTGAAATGCCAGGCCCTGCCAGCGGGCGCTGCAGTGCGCGGCGCGCGCCCGCCGCGCCGCCCTGTCCGCAGCCGCCGCCGCCGCCGCCGCTGCGGCCGCCGCTGAGAATGAGTGCCCCGTCGCAGCGGCAGCGGCGGCCTCGCCGCCGCTGCCGCTGGAGCCCGGCGACGAGGTGCGGGCCGCGGCGCAGGTCGACGTGGACACCGAGCTGGGCCGCTTCAAGCACGCCTCCGCCGAGCAGCGCCTGGCAGGGGCTTACACTCGTCCACTGTTCTGCTCAACCTGAGCCGCTTTCGCCACGGATACCACCCAACTTATCCCTCAAAAGTGCTTATGAAGCTGAGCTGAAGAGGGGACGAGTGTAACCCCCTAGCGCCTGGCGATGAACCTGCGGCTGGGGCGGCTGAGGCAGCTGGGGTACGCGCTAGACTCGCGGCGGCAAGCTGCGGAGGACCGGGCGTGGGAGATCGCGCAACGCAGCGGCGGCGGCAAGGGTGGGGGCGGGGGCGGGGGCGCTGGCTCCCTGGCTGTGCAAATCCTCGAGGACAAGCCCAGTGCGCCCGGCGCGGCGCCAATCCGGTCGGGCGCGCTGCTGATGACGTGTCAGGCGGAGGCGAAGCGGCGCGTGGAGGACGAGGAGCATGACATGATGGACGACGACGGGGGCGATGATGAGGCGGGGGAAGGTGGAGCGAGCGGGGGTGGTGGCGCCGGGCTGTTGGGCGGCGCGGGACCGGGCGACACCGGCGGGTGGACCACTCCCTGGACGTGCGTCCGACCGAGGATGCAGGCCGGCGGCGAGGTGTGGGCGGACGACACGGTGAGGCTGTGCCGGTTGAATCGATGAAACTCAGGTTGAAAGCGCCTGGACCTACAAATAAAGGGCCCAACTCATAACACGAGAAGAGGAGCGTGGGCACGGACAAATTGGTTCAAAAGACAAGCTCAGTGTATGAGCAAACCGTCGGATATTTGACCAGGTAAGTGCTTGAAACTTTAATATGATGAACCGCCTTCAAACTGTGCTTTCAAATTCAACTTGCGACGCTACTCCACGGCGGCCGCGCGCATGTGCCGATGCGCGCTCTGCAAACCCGTGCGGGACTTCCTCAGCCAGGACCTGGCAGGAGGGAAATTGAAAACAAGCACTCGACCGAAAATGATTCGACGATAAATCAAAACCGGGACGTTCGCGAGGGCTGGGGTGAATACTTGTGCGATGGTCTGGGTGTCGATCGGCCACCACTAACTGAGTCTACCGTCTGTATGAGCATTCATGAGTTTCAATACTAGAACTGCATTGTGTTTGATCGTTAAGACCTGCAACATAAGACGAAATGCATAATGTGATTTCACCACGTGCTACCACTGATGTGTGTGCCGGTACACTGTGTGTTGTGTTCCCTAACGCACGAAGGCTGCTTACGTGACAATGGGGTCCGAGGAGGCGGCGAAGCACGCTTCGGTGCACGCCAGCGCTTTCAACATCGTCGGCGGGGCCCTGACTCTTTGCTCATGGTGTACTAGTGTACCTGAACTACTGGCAGCGGGGCCCGGTCGAATATCCAAATCGACGATTTTCTGTGTGGGCAGAATTGGGGGGGCAGATACGAAATATCGACTTCGCTACTCGATGGGGGATTCTTTCAGAGGTATGATACGCTCTCGCCACATTGTCCTCCCCGGCTTACACTAGTTCCCGTTTCAGCTGGCACGCCAGCAGTCACTTCATCGTTGGGGGGGCCACAATCGTTCCCAAATTACACCTTCCTTGAACCCAGTGTGCAGGTCCGGACCCTGACGGCCCTCATATGATTGGTCAAGAGAGCCATATACAGAGATGTGGTTGTATGTTTTCTCTGCATATCGGTTGGGTTACGGAAGATGCTTCGCAACAACCCTTGTGCCAAGTTGAGCAGAAACGGGATAGATTGTCAGGCCCTGCTAGTCGGTCGCAAGGGCAGCGTGAGCCGGGGGAAGGGCCCGGGGGGCTATCAGGATCCGCACGTGCTGACCATTCGCAAGGGGACCTTCGTGAGGAAGACCGTGAGTGGTGTAGTGACGTGCTACACCCTCAATGCGGCCACCAGGTGAGGCGGTGCAGGCTGACCCTATCAAATCCACATTGACAGCGCCTGAAACTAAGCGCTTGTAACTCAAGTATGGAGAACTGCTTCAAAGTTTTGCTTCCAATTCCAACTTGCGCCGCTACAACTAGCGACGTGTGCGCGCACTTACAGTGCGCCGGCCGACGGCCGCCCGCGCCAATGACGCCGCCGCCGGATCCCGGCTCGCAGTCGCCGTGGGTAGGGCATGCCAGGTTTCGCCACGTCCGGCCACGTCATCAACTCTTGCTTCTTTACTTGTGAAAACGCAAGCAACCGAATCGAGCAGGCTGTCTTGTTGGTGGCGGCAGGAAGAGTGTCCTGGCGTCCAACACCAGCTCTGCCTGGGTGAATAAAGGTGGAGTTACACCATTCGCTACGGGAGACATGTGCACTGTCTAGACAGTGCACTTTCTTTAATTTACATGGCGTCCTATGATGTGACGAGCAGTGTCTGCGAGACCTTAGACGTGGGCCTGCCTGCACGCCGCGGAGCCCGTCGTGCGGTCCGGCCGATCGGCCATCGCCTCGCACCCGCTTCGGGCGCCCGTGCCGTGGGAGGGCGCGCTGCGGCAGGGACCCTAAACCCTAAGCCCTGAACCCTAAACCCTAACCCTGAACTCTAAAACCCTGCACTGTGCCGTGGGAGGGCGCGTTGCGGTGGGGGCTGCCCACTCCTTCCATCACTGCCTGCTCATAGTGTACTGGTGTACCCGTACACACTTGCCGCATCCTCCTCCCTGGCCTGGCCACGCCGTCCTGCCTGCTTCCTAATAGTGTACCGGTGTACCTGTATACACTCGCCGCATCCTCCTCCCCGACTGTTTGCTCATAGTATACCGGTGTACCCGCACACACACTTGCCAGACCCTCCTGCCAGCCTCCTGCCAGGTCTCACATGCGCTTCCACGGGTAGGAGTTGAGGAAGTTGAGGTGTAGCGTGTAACGGGCGGACTCTACGCCGCGGTGCGGGTTTCTGAACACCGCGCTGTCCGGCGCCTGCGCGCTGTGCGACGCCACGCGCATACCGTCCGCCAGCATGCCGCCGCCGCCGGAGTCCATGCGGCTGCCGTACACGGAGCCGCCCACTGCTGCCGCCGCCGCGGCCACCGCCTCCACCGCCGCTGCCGCCGTCGCTGATGCCCGCGCCGCCGAGGCCGCTGCTGCCGTTCGAGTGCAGGGTCTTACGCGCTTTACGCTGTTTGCTAACAGCAAACCGGCGTATGATATCCGTGGATGCGGAGAGTGCGTACGGGTACAGGTACATTAATGCACTTCAATCGTAATGCTGACCCTGCCACACGGCAGCAAGTGCGCGAGCGGCAGCGCGCCGCGGCCACCGCCACTGCTGCTGCTGCGGCCAAGGCCGCCGCTGCCGTTGCCGCCGCCGCCGCCGACGCCGCCGCCGTCGCCGTCCTCCCGCGGGGAACCGCGGCGCCGAAGGTTGCCGCGGGGCCTGGAGCGGCGGCGTTGCGTGACGACCTCGCGCGAGCGGCGAAGGAGAGTGCGGCGGCGACGGCGGCGCCTAGCGCACGCAGCCTGGGCGCCCTGGTGTCGGGCGTGCTCGCGCCGATCATCAACACGTTCCGCGGCGGCGTTACTGGGGCCGCCGCCGCTGCCGCACCCAAATTGTCCGCCGCCGCCGCCGCCGCCGCTGCCGCACCCACGACGTCCGCCGCCGCCGCCACCGCCGCCACCGCCGCCGCCGCCG
>Ga0307489_10003725_pt1 | contig 10083 bp, 19 predicted proteins | sample SB12metaG_FD_202247 | JGI IMG/M metagenome (GOLD analysis project Ga0307489, IMG submission 202247) | Sea-ice brine microbial communities from Beaufort Sea near Barrow, Alaska, United States - SB 1.2 | ecosystem: Environmental > Aquatic > Marine > Coastal | place: USA: Alaska | collected...
TGGAGGCGGAGGAGGAGGCCGGGGTGGCGGCGGAGGTGGAGGAGGGGGTGGGGGCGGGGGCGAGGGCATGGGCGGGGGCAAGGGCGTGGGCGGGGGCGGGGACGGGGGCGGGGGCGGGGGCGGAGGTGGAGGCGGGGGCGGGGCCGAGGCTGCGGATGCGGGCAGCGTCCGGGTAACCGGAGAGCGGGCACAACGCGCGACATCCGTCCGGCGAGACTCGGTCGAGGGCTTGGATGATGAGTTCCATGACGCCACTCTGGAGGATCAGGCCTGACGAAGCCATCTCGGGGGGGAGGAGGAGCATACTCTCATTAGCAGTGGCGCCGTATCATAGCACCATATCTCGGCCGGCACCATGTCGTGTAGCTACATAGATTACTGTTAGAAAGGGGTCGGTAGTCTTACTAGAATGAATAGAAAGCGACTGGCAATAAAGACGACGTTTACTCGCCGCTGAGGGCGGTCGCCTGCAGCGGTGCGCACTCGCCGCACAAGACGGGCACCTTGAGGTACTCAGGTGGGTGCGGGTGCACGGTAGCTGCCCGGGTGACGAGGAGACGACTGAACTCGCCGCTGGGGAGGCCACCTGAGCTGAAAGTGAGTTCCAAATACATTTCCCCCCTTGAGTTGGCGCCGAAACAGCGGCTGAGAGAGGCGATGCAGTAATATCATATTACAAACTAACACAACCTCAATATTTACGTGAAGTTTCGAAAGCAATGAATCGGCTCACCATGTGAGCGAGCGCCTTGGCCTTCGGGGCTCGATGAATGTTGGTAAAAAATGAATCAGCGAAGATTAGTACAGTGCTCGCAGCTATCAAACAGTCAAATATCATCAATCTCACGTGGAGAGAATGTTGTCGCTCTACGACGACTACGGTAGTAAAAAATGAACGGCGAAGCTTTAGCAGCTCTACGGTGCTCGCCGCAGTCAGTCAGTCGAATGTCATGAATATCACATGGAGAGGATGTGAACACTCCACTACAGTGCTCGCAGCAATCCATCACTCATATGGGCATGAATATCACATGCAGAGGATGTTGTCGCTTCACGTGTACAGTGCTCGCATCAGTTAATCAGTCATGTGTCACGAGTCTCACATGGAGAGGATGTTGTCGCTCCACGACAGGGCCATCTTGCGCAGGAAGGAGGGGCCGTCCGTCACCGCCGTCTGTGCCAGCTTGTCCACCTCGTAGGAGGGCCATTGTGAACAAGCACTCGAGCCGAGGTCGGGGCATGACTTACCTTGGGGGTGAATGCTCATACAGACGCGCGGAGGAGAAGAGGAGATTCAATGTCGGCGCAGAGCTTGCTCTCTCCCCGAGAAGTAGCAGGAGGAGAGTCAACGTGGGTGGAGTGTGTGTTGTCAAGACCCCCCCCGCGGCCCCGCCTTGATGTCGTCCTGCAGCAAGGCCACCAGGCGCTGGATCTCGTCCACGTGCAGCCTGCAGGTGAGGACCAACACCAGGCGCTTCAAGATGAGCAAAACGCGCGGATGACACCGAGGATGACGTGACACAGGGTGAGATGAGCGGCGTGCGAGGGGCGGAGTGGGCCAGCAGCCCCACCTGTTGTCCTCCGTCACCGCCATCAGCAGCTGCACCCGCAGCTGCGAATCCGTTATCAGCAGCTGCGCGCCGTCCGCCACGGTGTCCGTGAGGTCGAGCCCCCCCCCGCTCTCGCGCGCCAGCCAGTAGCGGCGCAAGTTGAAATTGAAAGCAAAGTTTAAAACAAGTTCATCATACTGTACCTTCAAGCACGGAAACCAGGCACGGTCAACCCAGGGTCAACCTGCACCGCCCTACCAGCTGGATCAGGTTCTCCAGCCGCAGCCACTGGAACTTCCCCTGCTTGAACAGCACCTGCAGCAGGCGCTCGCGCAGCGACGCGTCGCGATCCGTCAACAGCCGCTTCGCCGCGCACAAGGGTCGGTGAGAACAAGCAATCGACCGACATTGGAACAGGACTTACCTTGAGTGTGACATCTCATACCGACGCGCAGAGGAGGAGGAGATTCAATGTCGCAGGAGTGCTCGTTGCTAAGCGCTTCTGTACGAGCATTCACACTCCAGGTAAGCCGTGCTTCGATCTCATGGTACTCGTGCTCGAGAGCCACCCTGCCACATAGGGGTAGGCAACCTCGAGGAAGCGGAAGTCGGGCTGCAGCGTCATGCAGATGCCCTCCTGCGTGAGGAGGGAGCGGATGACCAGGCTGAACCGCTCGGGGATGCGGATCGGGTACTGGTACACCAGCTCGTTGAACGCGCCGGTGACGGTACGGAAGTTGAAGTTGGCGAGGGAGGATGTCTGCGCATCCTTCCTGGCAGCAGGGCCATTGAGAACAAGCACTCCAACCGAGATCAGAGCATGACTTACCGTTAGGGTGTATGCTGATACAGACACACAGCCACGAGTATGAGTATGGGGAGGAAGAGGGTTGGAGGAGGGGATTCGTCGTCAGTCGAGTGTATGTTCTCAATCGCCCCCTTGCCAGATGTTCTCAAGCGCGGGCACGATGGGCCGCACGTCCGTGCCGGGCGCCAGGAAGCCGAGGCGGATGAAGTCGCCGGCCATGGAGTCGTAGTCCTCGTTCACCGCGTGTACCACCGCACATTAGGGTCATGAGTTCAACCACTCGACCGTGATCGGAGCGCGGCCTATCTTCAGTGTGAATGCTCATACAGACGCGCTGAGCAGGAGGAGGAGGAGGAGGAGGAGGAGGAGAAAGAGGGGAAGGAGGAGATTCAACGTCGGTCCAATACTTGGTCTCAGTAAACCCCCTGCCGCATCGATCAGCACCTGTTTGTTCTGCTGGCTCAGCTGCGCCGCGCAGCAGGGTCGCTGACAACATGCAATCCACCGACGATGAGTCGACGCGAACATTCTGCGCGACTGTACTGGCATTCACTATGAGCATTCACCCTGGAGGTAAGTCGCGTCTATATCTACCGTCAGAGTGAATGCTCATACATACGCGGGGAGGGGGAGGAGGCGGAGGATGAGGAGGAGGAGGAGGAGGAGGAGGATCGCCGTCAGTCGAGTGCTTGTATTCAATGAATGTAGCCCCCTGCCACATTGCCGAAGTCGACGTAGGCGATGCGGCCGTCGCGCATGGCAAAGATGTTTCCCGGGTGCGGGTCGCCGTGGAAAAGGCCGAACTCCAGCAGCTGCCGCAGCCCGCTCATCACCCCCACCTTCACGTAGAGCCACGCGGGTGATTGGCGGGTGATTGGCAGGTGCTCGTCGCGTCATAAAGTACCTTTCAGCACAAGAAACGAAGGTTCAAAGCCTGGCAGATATCGCTCATCGCGGCATCGGATTCTGTTCAAAGCAAGATATATGTATTCAAAACGCGTGTCGATAACGTGGCGGGCAACATTCGGCAGGCCCCACCTTGATGAAGTTGTCGACGTCGATGCCGGCGTCGCGGATGCCCTGCGGGTCCGTGCACCGGATCCCGTCGATCCATTCCATGGTCAGCACCTTCTGGCCGCTCTGCAGCGGGAAGAACTGCGGGATCTTCACCACCGCGTCGCCGTCAAAGTTGTCATAAAAGTCGCGGATGGCAGGGACTCATGGATAGTGCTCGCCACGTCACAGGATGTCACTTTACTCAAGAAAAGAGGGTTCACAATGCGTGCGATGCCGTGACCAGCACTGTCAAGGTTTGGGGTTTAGGGTTTAGGGTGGAGGGTTGAGGGTTTAGGGTTTAGGGATTAGGGTTCAGGGATTAGGGTTGGACCCTGCCTGATGTTGCGGCCCTCCTGCACATAGTCGAGCTCCTCCAGCAGCTTCTCGCCGAACTCGTCCACGATCAGGGGCTTACACTCGTTCACTTTTCAGATCAAACTTAAGCGCTTTCTGTGGAATGGGGGTTGCGCTTAGATGTTGGTTAGGGGGTGTTTGCGGATTGTCAGGGGGTATTGTGGGGTGTTTTGGGTGCAATTTGTGTCATAAACGGCTCAGGTTGAGCTGAGAAGGGGTCGAGTGTAAGCCCCTGCCCACGATGAGCTGCGCGTTGCACCCTAGCTTTCGTATGGACACCGCGTTGATGAAGTACGCCAGGCTGCGGAACAGCACCAGGTCACAAGGCCTGGCAGACATCGCTCGCCGCGTCATCGGATGCCATTCAAGTTAAGAAACGAGGGTTTCGAATGCCATTCAATTCAGGAAACGAGGGTTTCGGACGCCATTCAACTCAGGAAACGAGGGTTTCGGATGCCATTCAACTCAGGAAACGAGGGTTTCGCATGCGTGGCGATGACGTGGCGGGCAACATCTGGCAAGCCCCACGAGGTCGCGGTAGATGATGGGTGTGATGCCCGGCCGCTGCACCTTGATGGCCACCTCCTCCCCGGTCCCCTTCAGCGTCGCCCTGTACACCTGGCCTGCCAGGAGGGTCATTGAGAGCAATCTTCGAACCGAAATCGGAGCATGATTTACCTTGCGCGTGAATGCTCATACAGACGTGCGGAGGAGCGGGAGGAGATTCAACGTCGGTCGAATGCTTGTTCTCAATAACCCCCCCAAGGAGGAGGAGGAGGAGGAGGAGGAGGAGGACGAAGAGGAGGAGGAGGTGGAGGAGGAGGAGCAGGAGGAGTGGATTCAACGATAGTCGAGAGCCTTTTCTCAATAAACCCGTCGGTGCTTGTTCTCAATAACCCCCCTGCCTAGCGACGCCGCGGCGATGGGCTCCGGCGTGATGGCGCTGTACACCTCACTGATCTCACGCCCCAGCTCCGATTCGATGATCTCGTACGCGATCGCACTGGGGAACGACGGCACGTCATCCTGCAGCTTACACAACTGCTCCATGTAGTCCGCGCGCACGATGTCCGGCCGGTTCGCCAGCACCTGCCCGGCTTTCACAAACGAGGGGCCGAGCTTAGGGCCAGCCAGGTAGTGCTCGCTGCGTCACCGAATGCCAGGCAATCGAAGGAACGAGGGTGCAAAATGCGTGTCGATGACGTGGCGGGCAATGAGCCAGGCAGATATTGCTCGCCGCGTCACAGGATACCATATAACCCAAGATACGAGGGCCGAAAATGCGTGTCGATGACATGGCGGGCAGTGCAGATGACACGGCGGGCCCCACCCAAGCTCGGCCAGCATGACGCGGAGCTGGTTGGAGCGGCTCTCCACGTCCTCGGCCCTTTGGAAGCGGTCATACAACAGTCCGCCGGCGAACACCCCCGCCGCCCACAGAATCTCGACCCCGCGGCCGGCGGTCAGCAGGCACTGCAGCGGGGTGCCGAGCGCCTCCTGCTGCATCAGCTCTGGCGTGTACTTGGGCAGCAGCGCGCGTGGCAGCGCGCACACCCCGCGTGCAGGGCCGCTCTACGCGCCACGCCTGACACCTCAACCTCCAACCTTCCACAGTATTCAAGTTGTGGTCCAGCGTTTCGGCTCCAACGTTTAGTTGTACAGGATAAAAACGAAGGTGGCCCATTTGGTAGTGTTTCTGAGACAGAGCGTGGGCGTCTAGTGCCGCTGGAGTCGCGCAAGCGGAGACGTGGGACACGCGCGCGGCGCGCGCGGGCCCCGGAACGGTATGGGGCGAACGACCGGGGTGGACGCGGCGGCTTATACGATAACTTTGCTCGTGATTGTGGGGTTGCGTCCAGTGGTTTCCAACTTTTCAGGCGGTGGTGTAAGCGTGGCAGGGGGAAGGGGGCCGCGGCCCTACCCGCGCTCCATGTCTAGCTCGGCGAGGTTATTCGGGTTCATGGTGCTGGTGCGGGCCGGCAGCTCGCTCGACGCCGCGCCGGTGGTGGTGCGGCTGCCACGGCGGCGGCTAATGCTGCCGCTGCTGCTGCTGGAGCTGGAGCTCGCCGTCCCCCATGCCGCCGCGCCTCGCCCCGTGCACCCCGGCGCCGCCGCGCCCCGATTCCGCGGCGCCGCCGCACCTGCCCCCGCGCCCCGCCGCGCACCGCCCGTCGCCACCACGCCGACCGAAGGTGCGCTGGCGAGGACGCACGACGTCATCTTGACACAATCTTATTTTTCTTGTCGCCTCTGTCCAGTTCTGGGCAGTGCCCCAAAAAGCACACGCTCCCACCAGCGAGTGAAGAGTGTGGCCTTGCGACTCCCAGCGACGACGCGTTGAGCGATCAACCCGGGGGCGTGAAGCTGTGTAGCCGGGATGTGATCCGCTGAGCGCAGAGCCTGCCGCGCGAGGAGTTGTGTGGCCGTGTGCTTGCACGGCGACCTACCCACTGTCGCCAGACCGCCGTATGATGACGTGTTTCACTGCCAGCATCGGCCAGTTATGACTCGACACGTGGCGTGGGACACACAAAAGGACGCCAGGTTCAGCGCCGGCAGCTGCGCCCGCCTCACTCTGTGATACGCTCGCACGTGAAAGCGGCGACCCACCCGCCGCGAGAAACGCCCCACCACCACCAGCCCACAACCGACCTTCGGCCGCGGCGGGGGGCACCCACGCTTCAACCCACTCGACGCCTTGTTCGATCCTCGACGTACGACACGTTGAGTGTGCCGAGTTCGTTCCAAGGGAACGTGGGCAACAATGGGAAGCGCGGCGTCAAACCCGCTGTTCGCGTGCTGCTGCCCCGAGGACGATGAGACGCGGTTGCTGCGTGAGGAGGAGATGAGGTGCGCCGTGCACCCACGCATGCACGCGCGCACACCCGCCTCGCACCCTCTCAGTGCCCTCTCGTACACCTCGCTCCAAGGAGCACTTGTCCAGATTTGCCGCTCGGGCGGTTTCCAGATTGGCGTCGCCACAAACGGACCGCGCCACGCCGCAGAAACAGAAACATACACATATTGCCCACACTCGTAGCAGTGCGCGACCCCCGTGCTACGAGCACCGCACACGCGCACACGCACACCGCGAAGAATGCCTGTCAAGATTTGAATTTGTAGACAGCGACGCGACAGGCAGACCTAAACTTTGTCATCCTTGTTGTGGTGCAGGCGCGAGGGGGCGGAGGCGCGGGAGCGGGCCTCGGCGGCGGCTGAGCAGCGCCAGGAGCTGTTCGACAAGTCGGCGCACGGCAGGGCCGTCACCACTCGTTCCGTGTTGCCCACCGGGCGCTCGTAGTGTGCCGGTGTGCACGCACCACGTCGCCGCACCCTCCTCCGTTGGCCACTCGTTCCCTGACTGTTTGTGCATAGTGTACCGATGTACCCGTGCAAACTCGCCGCACCCTCCTCCTTGGCCTCTGTTCCCCGTTTCCGTCTGCTTGCTCGTAGTATGCCAGTGTGCCGTACGAGCTCGACGCACCCGAACACACTCGCCTCGTCCCTGGCCTGGCCACTCGTTCCCTGACTCGTTGTGCATGGTGTACCGGTGTAGCTCTGACCGTACACACTCGCCGCACCCTCCTCGGCCCTGGCCTTACAGTTGTTCCCTTTCGTGTACGCCCCTGGTACAGACCCGCCACATCCGCCTGGTCCCTGGCGTTACACATGTTCCCTTTCGTGTACGCCCCTGGTGCACACCCGCCGCACCCTCCTCCGTGGCCTTACACGTGTTCCGTTTCTTGTACGCCCCTAACGCGCGGCAAGGCGGCGGCTAAATCACAGGCGGCGATGCGCAAGCAGGCCACCATGGAAGACCGGCAGGGCCTCACTTTCTGCTCAACTTGAGCTGTTTCGTTCCTGCAAGCACTCAAGTTGTCACAACTTAAAACCCCCTTAAGTGATCAATCACAGCTGCATACCTGGAAGGTGCTCAAGTTGAGCTAAAAAGGGAACCAGCGGCCAGGCCATGGAGGGGGATGCGGCGAGTGTGTACGGTTGTACCGGTACACTATGAGCAAACAGTCAGGGAAACTAGTGGCCAGGTCAGGGAGGAGGATGCGGCGAGTGTGTACAGGTGCACCGGTACACTAAGAGCAAACAGTGAGGTACTCGCACGGACACGGCCCTGTTACTCGGCGCGCGGAGCAGACGGTGCGGGACTGGTGGGGCCTGCCGGACATCGCCCGCCACGCTATCCAACGCGCTTTGAACCCTCGTTCATTGAGTTGAGTCGCATCCTATGACGTGGCGAGCAGTACATGGCAGGCCCTAGGGACTGGAACAGCTAGAGGGGCCGAATGATGAGGTTGCAGGCGAACAATAGTGGCGTTGGTTCATACCAACGCCTGTACTCTAGTAGAAGCACAACGTTGTACTTTTGAATACACACACACACACTCACATGACATCATGGATTGACGCAATTGCGGTCCTAGTAATCGATCTAACGCGAGCCGCTAGCCGAGAGCACAACATTGAACTCTATTTTTGCAAAAGACTAAATCGAAATAGCAGTCAAGATAATCGACGCCATAGCGGTGCTAGTAATCGAACTCACGCGGGCCGCTACGTGTGAAGCATCACGGCCATGACACACGCCGCGCATAGCCAGAGTGCGGCCGTGGAGCTGCTTGCACTCTCTATAGTAGCGACACGGAAAATCATGGACCCGTCCACTCCACTGCGTCACTGGTTTATAACTCACTCTAGCAGCAGCACGATTCATCACGACCCCGTCCACTCGACCGCATCACAGCGTGACTGCGGCTCACTCTAGTAGCAGCCACACATCGAAGTTATCAGAGACCCTGGGATGCAGTCTAGCAATGGTACTCAGACCCACAGCGGCACGACGACGGCGGTCAGGATGCAGTCTAGCAGTTGCCCTCAGACCCACAGAGGCACGACGACGGCGGTGATGTCATCGCGGTACCCCCCGTTCATTGCCTTCTTCCATCCGTCCGCTGCCGTGCTGCAGGGCCACAACTTGCAATTGAAACCAAAGTTTGAAAGCGGTCCATCACATTTTAGCCTCGATCGCTATAACCAAGCGCGGTCAACCTGGAGTCAACTTGTGGTCAACCGGGGGTCGATCTAGGGTCAACCCGGGCAAAACCTAGGTCAACTTGGGGTCAACCTGCACGGCCCCTACCTTAGCGGAGATGATCTCACTGGCGCGGCGCGGGTTGTCGTGAAACTGCGCGGCGATGTCCACCGCCTCCTGCGATGACACGTGGTCCCGCTTGCCACGGTCGCCCACCACATCCCGCGTTACCTTTACTCTCAATCTTCGAGGTAATGCCCCCAGTTTCCGGTATGATTACCCCCTGACCCCCCTGACCCACCTGACCCCCCTGACCCCCCTGGGAAGTATCTATCGACCAATCAGGGACCTAAAGAAATGTACAACAGTGGTTGCAAGGCCCCGCCACACGCCGTCCGACGCCAGGATCACGAACTTGTCGCGCGGCCCGATGCGCTCCGTGTGTATCTCAGGCTCCGCAATCACGCCCGCGGGAACGGCCGAAACACTCCTCCACATTCCCGGCTCACCTTAAGCACTTTTGTGGGATACGCTGGGTAGTTGCAGGGTTTCAGTGAGCAACACGGCTCAGGTTGACGTGGCAAGTGGGCGAGTGTGAGCACCTGCCGGCTGTGCTGAGGTTGGTGTCACCGAAGGCGCGGCTGACGGCGAGGCCCCCGGTGCGCGGGAAGCGCTTCCACACGCGCGGCGGGCCCACGAACCCGTGCATGCCGCGCGCCGGCTCCACCACCCCATTGCAGGGCCTGGTGTGTATTGCTCGCCACGTCATGGGATGCCGTTTCACCCAAGAGACGAGGGTTTACAATGCGTATTTATGACGTGACGGGCAATGGAGCTGAGCTAAATCCTAAACCCTGAATTGCTCGCCACACGAGCTGAGCTAAACCCTAAACCCTGAATTGCTCGCCACACGAGCTGAGCTAAACCCTAAACCCTGAATTGCTCGCCACACGTCATGGGATGCCGTTCAACTCAAAGAATGCGGGTTCAACATGCGTGTGGATGACGTGGCGGACGTTATCTGACAGGCCTTACCCCGTTCATGCGCTGGATCCGCGCCATCTCGTCACCGCGCCGCGGCTTGTGGTCGGACGACAGCTCCACGGCCGGACAGCAGGGCCGTTCAGAAGAACCACTCGAGTCGTCAAATGAAGGAGGAGGAGATGGATGAGGAGGAGGAGGAGGAGGACGACGAGGAGGAGGAGGAGGAGGAGGACGAGGAGTTGGAGGAGGAGGAGGAGGACGAGGAGGACGAGGAGGAGGAGGAG
>Ga0307489_10003726_pt1 | contig 10083 bp, 14 predicted proteins | sample SB12metaG_FD_202247 | JGI IMG/M metagenome (GOLD analysis project Ga0307489, IMG submission 202247) | Sea-ice brine microbial communities from Beaufort Sea near Barrow, Alaska, United States - SB 1.2 | ecosystem: Environmental > Aquatic > Marine > Coastal | place: USA: Alaska | collected...
TTGTCACGTCTTAGGATGCCAATTTACTCTAGAAACGAGGGTTGACACTGCGTTTGATAAGCATAGCTGTCCAGCTGTGATCAGCTGTGGTGAGTCAATGTACTTGTAGATATCAAGAAACAGGCTGATAGCCGCGGCGGTCGTCCACACTAGTTGTATAACAGTAATATTTCTTGTGGAAGCTCGCTCGGACTTGCTCAATTTCGCTCAATAATCTGTTTCGACTTCACCATTGTCGCCTTTCCACAACGCTCTCCGACGTTGCGTTAAAGTGGTGAGCTACTCAATATCTGGCTTGTTTTGGCTAATTCATGGCGTCGTCGCTCGTCTTGCGACAGGCCAGAATTAGGTCAGCGCTCTTCTGAGATCAACCCCACTTCAGCCAGCGCCCACCTCACCTACAGCTCGAGCCCAGCTCCATATGTCCTAAAACATCCCGACGCGCTGCACATCGTTCAGGAACTCCCCGTTGTACCCCAAGCCGCCGATGACGAGCAGGCCGCGCGCGGCGGGTACCATGACGTGCCCTGAGCGGTGCTCCCACACCTGCTCATGCACCTCGTCGTCGTTGCCATCGTCGTCGTTTTGCACGCTGACACTGCGCTTGGGGTGCTGGATGGGCATCCATCGACCGCGGGTGATGTCCAGCATGGCAAAGCCCCCAGCGAAGAACGTGTGCCCCTGCACCGTGGCGAGCCCTCCCTCGGTGGCGTACTTCCCGATGGCGTTGGCGGTGGGCGAGCCGCGGCCCCCGGAGAACACGATGCGGTCCCCGAGCACCACCGCGGCGTGGCCGACGCGCGGCGTCGGCGGCGTGCCGGTGACGTGGAGCTCCTCCCAGCGCGGCTCGAGAGCGGAAAGGTTCAGCTTCCAGAGGTCGTTGCAGACATTACGAGTACTGTCATCTCCTTGGCTCGCGCAGCCGCCGAAGACGTAGAGAACGTCACCCACGAGCGAAGCAGTGTGCCCCGCGCGGACGGGCGGGCGGACGCCGGCGTGGACCTTGAGCTTCCTCCACGTAGCCAGGAGCTGCCGCACGCCCCCGCCCACGGGCACCGCCACGTCCAGGATCCACGTGTCGTTGAAGGTGTGTGGCCCCGGTCTGGCGCCGCCGAAGAGAATCAGTTTCCCCCGCCAAGACACCGCGCTATGTCCCCAGCGCACATCCGGCACACCGTCCTCCGCCGAGAACGCATGCACGATTGGCTCGGTCCAACAGAGCCCCATGTGCTGGCTCGCGGCGTCGCTGATGCTATCGGCCTGAACTATGTCGCCCTGCAGTATGTAGAGCGAGTTGGAGAAGCCCTCGTTGAAACCTTGGGAGCCGCCGAACACCACCACCACCTCGGTCCCGGGGCGGCCAGACACGGCCACCGCCGTGAGGGTGCCGCCGCAGCGGGGGGGCGGCGGGTCGCCCGCGGCCGAAAGCTGATGCAGGATGAGCGGCGCCCGCTGCAGGTCCAGATGGTGCAGGTCGTTGAGGAACTCCGTATCGCTGCCCCGACCGCCGAACATCAGGATCTTGTTCCCATCCTGCGACGAGGAGTTGGTACGGTGACGCGTCGAGTCAGTTTCACGATCGCTCCATCACGTCATGTACAGGCAGCAGACTCTAAACGTGTTCTAGCGAGCATGCTCTTTGCGTCGGGGACGACAGTCTTGGCGGGGAAAACAACGGGCATGTGAAGGCGGCACTCACCACCCCAATCTCGGTGCAGCGGTGCATGTATCTTGCGGCGAACTTGCCCTCAAGCGCTGGGCAATTCAGCCACCCCAGCGAGTCCGGCTGAGGGTCCGACCAGAACTTGAACATCGCTTTCCACGCCGGCTCGTCGTTGTCCCCGGGGATGTTCCTGCATCGGTGGGCGAGGCTGGTCAGTTGGTGGTAGTGTCATGCGCAGAGTCACCGGCAACACGAAAGGAGAAAAACATAATATACCACCAAGGGTAGCTCTATATACTCACCGCTCGTCAGGAAGCGTGCGGGGCAGGATGATCTCGGCCTGTGTGCTGAGCTTCGCGGCGAGCAGGCCGCGCCACAGGTGCTCGGACCGCGACGCCTGGCGGAACGCGGAGCACGTTGACGCCGCGCTCGCGACGTCCACGGCACCCAGGAACCCTAGCACCTCCTGGAGCAGGTGAGAAGGCAGGGTCAGCACCAGGCACGGGGGCTGCCTCCGCGCCGCAGCTTCTGCGCGTGTCATGCGTCCTGATGAGTCCACAGTCCACCGTGAGATACTGTCTCGCGACGACATCTCGCGCGTGAGAGCGCAGGTGGACGAGAGGGCGGCGCGTGGTGGAGGTTGAGGAGGAGGGAGAGGAGAAGGCAGAGCCTGTTGATCTGTGGGGGAAGAGGAGGAGAAGAAGAAGGAGGCAGAGGCCGAGGATAAGCAGGAGGAGATGGAGGCGGGTTTGTCCGACGATCGCTGAGGGGAGCGGCCGATGGCGGTGGCGGGGGTTTGCGGAAGAAGCCGCGAGTTTGTGTAAGTGCCGTTGCCGCACTTGTGAGCGCGGGGCGGGGCACCTAGCCCAAAGAGTACCCGTGCGTCTGTTTCAGACTAGCTTTTCTGTCGTACTGTAGCTCTAGTCATCAATTCAAATCAAGGGTGCCTGACAATGGTTCTCCTTCACATCAACCCTGTAATCCTCCATCTCTGGATCCTGTCGGTAGTCCAATACCGACAGCATCATGTTTTGTCACTCTGCTCAAGTTCCCCTCCCCACCGCCACTCTGCAACTGTAAACGCTCCTTCAGTGTGTCCCAGCTGTTTGGCAGGGGGTCACAGTCAAACGTTGAGGAGCAAGCGTTGGCATTGCCTTACAAGGCTATTAAAATATTCTAAATGGCTACTTCTACGTAAAACACACGCTAATATCACAGCCGGGCAGGCGTGGCGCTGAGGCCGAAGGGTAGCGCGTCGGCGTCGTCGTCCATCTGCATGTTGTAGCTCCCTCCCCCGATGTAAGGCCTGCCACATATAGCTCGCCGCGTCACAGGATGTGGTATAACCCATTAATCAAGAGCAAATGAATCGTGGGGGGAAACATCTGCGCTTGAACCTGGCAGATATTACTTGTCACGTCACAGGATGCCAATTGACTCTACAGGCACTCGTGGAAACGAAGGTTCACAATGCGTTTGATAACGTGGCGAGTGATATCTGGCGGGCACTACCCCGACGCGCACCTCGGTGCTGCCCGTCAGCGCTGTCATCTGGGTCAGCAACACCTCCAGGCGGTCCATCCGCCCGTGGGTCGCCGCGCGGCAGGGGCTTACACTCGTTCCCATTTCCGCTCAACTTGAGCTTACTTTGCCCCTTTCCGCTCAACTCAAGCTCACTTTGTCCAACGTAATCCGTGGATGTGTCCCGAAGGTGCTCAAGTTGAGCTCTGACGTGAGCGATGTGTCCCGAAGGTTATCAAGTTGAGCTTTGGAGTGAGCGAGTGTAAGCTCCTGCCGCACTGTACGCCACCCGCCGGTACACCGCACTCAGCGCCGCAGCGCCGCTCACTACCACGGCGCCGATACCCACAGCACTCCACCCGCCGGGTTTAGGCTTTGTTTCATCCGGTTTCCGGTTGATCCCGGCGGCGACGGCAGCGGTGGCGTTTGCGGACCTCGCGGAACCTTGTTCGTCGTCAGTGTCTTTGCCGGAGGAGCCTTCTTCTTTGGAGGATCCTCCACCACTGACGTAGTCGTCCAGCCATCCGTCGCCGCTGTTGTTGCCGCGTCCCGACGCACCCGAGCCGACCGACCCGACCGACCCAATCGACCCACCCGACTCACCCGACCCACCCGACTCAAGCGACCCAACCGACCCAACCGACCCACCCGACTCAGCGGACCCAACCGACGTACCCGACCCACCCTTGCACACGACTTCCCCAGCTGGAGCTGCGGCTGCCGCCGCGGTGGTGGCCCCGGCGGTGGCCTGAGACCACGCTGTAGCGGCGCAATTTGAATTTGAAACCAAAACTTGAAAGCATTTCATCATATTGTAGTTCTAAGAGCCTAGTTCCAGGCGCTTTCAACGTGGGTTTGATAGGTCAACCTGCACCGCCCTACCACGCAGCCTTCGCGGCGGCCAGGTCATCATCCACACCGCCGGACACGGTCAGTTGATTGTCGGCGAGGTAAAACACAAAGCCGGCGGTGGCCACGCCGCGGCGGTCGGCGAAGCTGGCGAACAGCTTGTAAAACTGGCCCCGCTGCCACGCCGCAGGGAGCTCCAGCGCCACCACCTAGGGACAAGCAAATTAGGGTTTAGAGTTTAGGGTTTAGGGATTTAGGGTTTAGGGGTTCAGCAGGATTCAGGGTATATTGTCCACCACGTCATTCAACGCGTTTGAGCACTCAAATATTGATTAAATGGCATCCGATGACGTGGCGAGCAATTTATGCCAGGCCCTACCGCCACCAGGCTCGCCCCTATCGGCAGCGGCTCATCCGGGGAAAGTTCCTTCATCTGGAACACCCCGGGGGAGGCGGCACGGTCCAGGCCACACGCGGCGGCGGAGGCGCCGTGCTGTAGCGGCGCAAGTTGAAATTGAAACCAGATTTTGAATGCAGTTCATCAAATTTCAGTTTCAAGTGCTTAGTTCCAGGCGGTTTCAATAGGGGTTTGATAGCGTCAACCTGCACCGCCCTACCGTGCTGCAGCGGGTCCATCGGGTACGCGTGCGCGTGTGATACGAAGGACAGATCCGCGGACACCGCCGCGGAAGGCCCGGTGAATCATGCTCATGCTCGCCGCATCATATGATGGCATTCAAATCAATGCTCGCCGCATCGAAATATAACATTCAACTCAATGCTCGCCGCGTCGAAATATGGCATTCAACTCAATGCTGGCCACGTCACATGTCAGCGTGCAACTCAGCGCTCGCCGTCATATAGGATGGCATATGATTCAACGTTCGCCGTGTCATAGGATGGCATTCAACGCAATGCACGCCGCGTCATTAAATGGCATTCGACTCAATCTACGAAGGTTCGAAATGCAGTCAACGAGGCTACAACATGTGAATGGGCTGGATGACGCGGCGAGCAGTATCCATGGGACGTCTGAACCTACCAGCGTGAGGTGTGCACCGGCGGCGAGGTAGGGCATGAGCGAAGGGGGGTCATCCACATTGCTCAGGGTTGACACGATGAGCTCTAGTCCCACGCACGACGGCGGGGGCGGGGGCGTCCGCCCCTTCCCCTCCCGCGGCGGCGAAGGCGCGGCGGCGGTGATGCTCGGGGGCTGTTCTCGCACGATCGCGCCTCCGCTGCCGCCGCCGCCGCCGCCACCTCCGCCGCCGCCGCCGCCGGCGTTGGTCACGATGGTGCTGGGAAAGGCGGGGGCTCCCACCGCGGGGGGCTGGGGAGTGTCACCCACGAGTTGGAACTTCACCGAGTAGCATTCACCGCCCTCGCCTCCCTCGCCCTTACAGCACGCCTTCTGCCCCGCCGCGAGGGACACGGCGTGGGGCTGCTGCTGGTGTGGCGGGCCCTGCCCCGGGCGGAAGGAGGCCGCCCGCGCCATCGCCTTCATCCCCGGTGCCAGCTGTGCTACTCCTCCCACCCCGCCCCCGCCGCCCCCCCCGCCCCGTGCGACCCCGGCCCCCCCCACGCCCACTCTGACCCCACCCCCCCCGCCCCCGGCGACCCCGCCCCCCCCGCCCCCTGCGACCCCATCCCCGTCCCCCTCTCCTCCCCCCCCTCCGCCACTGGCACCCCCGACTGTCACGTGCCGCACCAGCTGTACCTCCTCTACAGCACCCAGTATACCCGCCGCCACCCAGGGTCTTCTACACACACAACTTTCCTTTCCAGCTCAACTTTCAACTAGAGCATCCTCGAGGTACCAAGGGAAGCCTCAAGTCTAGATGAATGCCAGTGGTTGCGGGCTCGGCTTGCAGGGAGGAAGACAGCTCGGGTTGCGCTGAAAGATGAATCCGGTGTACCAGGTGTATGCTTGTCGAACTAAGCTAGTGCTGGCGAGGGGGGGCGTTTAACTAAGCTAGTATAAGCTAGTTTAGGGGCGAGTGGTTAGTGGGTTAGTGGGCTAGTATTGGCGACTGAAGTGGGTTAGTAAAATAAGGGGATTTCAACTAAGCTAGTTCCAGCCAGTTTATGGGCTTGTGCTGAGTAGGCTAGTTCAGGGGCGACAAGCATACCCAGGTGAGGTGAGGTGAGGCCTCACCGCGAGCCCCGTGGCGTCGCAGTCCAAAAACTGGTGCGCAACCCCCAGCTGGTACGTCAGCAGCATCGCCCACTGGCCCGATACCGGGAATGTGAGATTCCTCAGCTCCAGCGACGTGTCATCCGCGCCGGGCCCGTAGTAACCCGAGCCCGAGGACTCCTCCGCGGTGGACGGCGCCGCCGCGCCGCAGGGCCTGGCAGATGTTGCTCGCCACGTCACAGGATGCCGTTCAAATGAAAAGGGGGGGATGTTTATTAAAAGGTGGTATAGGGGTCTAATGATTGGAGCTAATTGGTAAATCGTAAATTACACCGAGGGCTCTGCTGCCATTCTCTCACTCAAAACTGGGAGAGAAGGGCGTGGTCATCCCGGCAAGATGAAGAAACGAGGGTTCAAGATGTGTTGGATGACGAGGCGAGCATTATCAGGCAGGACCTGCCGCGCTGTCCTCCGGGTGCACGTGCAGCACCACGTCCAGGTCCGCGCTGTACGGCCGGGCTGATATTGTGTGCCACGTCATCGGACGCGTTTGAACTCTCGTTCCTATTTCTTGAGTTGCATGGCAACCTATGACGTGGCGAGCAATATGTGCCAGGCTCTACCTCGCTGACGAACACGACGTGCAGGCGGCGGAGGTGGCGGACGCGCAGCTGGCGCCACGCGATGGGTTCGTCGGGACCCGCGTATAGGGCCTGGTAGACGTGGCTCGCCGCGTCATAGGATGCCATTTTGTATAAACTGAAGAGAAGAGATACTGCTCGCCGCGTCATAGGATGCCACGGGGTTCGAAATGCGTGTCGTGGCGGGCAATTTATGCCAGCCCTACCCGCGTAGTCCTCGGAGAGTTCCACGCGGACGCTGAGGCGCACGGTGAGATCGGTCGCGACGTTGGGTTGGATGTTTGGCGGGTCGACGGAGGAGGGGGAGGTGACGTTGGCGGAGGTGACGTTGGGGGAGGTGACGTTGGCGGTGAAGATGCAGTTGGATAGCAGGCTGGTGCCCGAGGCGTGGCCGTGGGCTGGGGATGGGGATGCGAGCAGCAGCAGCAGCGGCGTCAGCAGCACCGACAGCGGCAGCTTGGCGCCCACCCGTCTGCCGCCCCCCACCTCGCCCACCGCCATGTTACAACCACGGCCCCCGCGCCGGGTGCCCACTATCAGTTTTCTACGTGTGTGCTCGGCCGGGAGCTGAAAGCTGTTCGAAAGCTTTGCGTCTATGATGGCTCCTGGACTGGGCCGCTCGTCGGCTCGCCCGCCTCCTTGTACTCCTGTGGTGGTGCGCACCTGCCGTGTCGATGCTGTGTCGGTGTGGGGCGTGATGCCGCGTTCGAGGACATTCCGACTGCAAATTCGAATGTAGGGTTTGGGGTTTGGGGTTTAGGGTTTATTAGCGTAGAGCAGGGGTTTCAACGCATAAAAGCACGGTGGGCACGCCCCGGCATATCGCGCGGCGCCCCACCTACGCGCAACGACACGCGCCCTCCTCGACGGAGTGCCCGACGTGGGCGTCTCACTCGGCCCGCCCGTCGACCGTTCTTTGACGCGAAGGTGGTTGGGTGAAACCCGGCCGGTGACTTAAGTTGCGAAGGATCTGAAGGAGACGCATTTTATCTGCTCAGCATCGAGCACGCACTCATCACCTGCAGGCCGCTCGGTACTCGGACTCGTAGTTGCTCGTTCCGTCAGATGCCGTCGCGTCAGGAGCGGAGGAAGGCAGAGCGCGATGCCGCCAAGCGCGCTCCGGCCAAGACGGGAGCCGCGGGAGCCGGGGGAGCTGCCGCCGCTCGCGCAGACGTGAACGTGAACCACCCTCTAGGCGACTGGAGCACGCAAGCTGGAGACCCGCACGTGGGGCCCAGCGGAACGCCTTGCTCGCCACGTCAGTTTAACGTGCTTTGGATGAGGTGGCGAGTGATATCCGCCTGACCCTACTCCTCGGTGCTGATGCGAGCGCTCGGAGCCAAGGTTGTGAAGCAGAGGGCCGCCAACGGGGAAGGCGAAGCGCAGTTCAGCCAGGGGTGCCTGTTAGTGAATGAAGCGGATGGCCATGTGGGCCTGTTGGGCGCGAGCGGCAGATCGCCCTTAGCGGATGTAGGGTTGGAATTTTCCACCTACGTATGGCGAACCGCTCACCCGACCGAGGCGCGTCGATGCGGTTACCTGACCAAATGATGTATTTGCGGGTGCTGACGCTGGGAGGAGGAGGGCATGGCGCTTCTGGAGAAGGCGGCGGGGCAAGGGCACGCGTACGCTATGGATGTGCTGGGAACTGTTCAACACGCGCGGAAGGAGCACGAGCAAGCCGTGGCGTGGTTCACCAAGGGTGCCGAGGCTGGGTTGCCGCAAGCGATGTTCAACCTCGGGGCAGGGGCTTACACTCGTTCCCATTTCCGCTGAACTTGAGCTTACTTTGCCCCTTTCGTCTCAACTCAAACTTACTTTGTCCCCCATATGACTCAAATTAACCCGTGGATGTGCTCTGAAGGTGCTCAAGCTGAGCCCTAACGTGAGCGATGTGTCCCGAAAGTGCTCAAGTTGAGCTCTGAAGTGAGCGAGTGTAAGCCCCTGCCTCGGGACCTCTCTCGACCAAGGGGAGGGCGTGGTGACGCCGGACTACCCGGCGGCAGCGGAATGGTATAGGCGTGCGGCAGATGCTGGTCACGGGGGCGCGGCGAACAATCTCTGCGCGTTGTACGCTGTCGGCCGCGGTAGGGCCTGGCAGATCATGCCTGCCGCATCATATTTAGACCCTCGTCATCCTCCACATTTCAGACACTCGTTTCTTGGGTGAAGCGCTATCACACGTCGTGGCGCGTTATCTGCCAGGCCCTAGAGCGCGGCGTCACGCGCAGCAAGCGGCGGGCGATGCAATGGATGCGCAAGGCCGTCGAAAACAAACTCGCCGCCGCGTGCTCGCAACTCGCCTGTCGCATGTACGGAGACGAGCCCTATGCCCGCGAGGTTGGTAACGTGGGGGAGGCCGCTGGGGTCACCACGTCGGTTGGGGTCATGGAGGGTCATGACGTTCCCCCAGATGTCTTGACCAGCGTGATATATTGGGTGCAGTTGGGGGGGGGTACTCCATCCGATGCGCTCGAGGCGTATCGTATTCAAGCGTTGGAGGGGGGTGACCATTGCAGTAACGACGGGTGCGAGGTTGTTGGCCATCTGAAGGACTTCAGAGTTTGCCCGCAGTGCAAGACCGCCCGATACTGCGGCGCCGCATGTCAGAAACAGGACTGGACTGCGGGTGGGCACAAGGAGACGTGTGGCACATTCCGCGTATCATGAATGACAAGCTAATTGTCCCATCCCATATTGCTTTTGTAAACACACACACACCTACACAAACAACACTTTCTGAGCGAGGCTTAGCTTTATTAGCTTACTTTTTGGAAATGCCCCGAGAGTGCTTGGATGTTTCACGAGCTCGGGATGGACTCGAGCTGGCGAGCGTCGAAGCGGTTATGAAGGCTCCACCTCGCCGTGTTCTCGACGCGCTCGGCGTGGCACCAGGTCTCGGCGGGTGCGCGCGTGCAGCAGAGAGGCATCCTCGGGGCCAGAGGCACACTTTTGGAGAAGCGCATGAAGAATGGTTCCGCATAAGTGATGCAAAGTTGCAAACTTGTCCAGCGCTCAGCTGTATCTTTTGGGTCTAGCTTCAGGGTTTGTTCGTTTCTTCTACAGGGCTATTCAATGAATATGTGAGGAATTTGCCATAAACCCTAAGACCCTAAACTCTAATGGACTACTGAAAAAATCCCCCCGTCGTTTAGTGAAATGAGTTCGGAAGTTGTGACTCGTCAAAAGGGGATCTGATCCGGGAGTTGTAACTCGTCCGAATGTCCGGCCGGAACGGAAGTGGTCGGTCCGGGGGGGTCCCGTTACGGGACCCG
>Ga0307489_10003727_pt1 | contig 10082 bp, 17 predicted proteins | sample SB12metaG_FD_202247 | JGI IMG/M metagenome (GOLD analysis project Ga0307489, IMG submission 202247) | Sea-ice brine microbial communities from Beaufort Sea near Barrow, Alaska, United States - SB 1.2 | ecosystem: Environmental > Aquatic > Marine > Coastal | place: USA: Alaska | collected...
CTATATGGGCATTCAACCACGCGCCCGCTTTCCCGCGCACAGCGCTGATGCTTTGCCCCCAACTCTGCGTGGGCATTTCATGATTGGCCCATTAGAGATGGGCATACCGAAATTGGCCTATTCCCCCGTCCAATCGAGTCCAGATCCATCATTCCAGTCCAGTCCAGTCCAGTCCTGTACACGCTGAATCATCCGCCACAGCTCGACCCTCACATGTTCAGTGAAGTGGCATCTTATGACGTGTCGCATGTATTATCATCAACCTCATTTGAACCCCTAATGCATTGAGTGAAATGACGTCCTGGCGAGTATGTTCGATCTAGCTCAGGACCTACTAAAGCGATAACAATCACTCCTCTTCTCTTGTTATGAGTTCGACCCTAAATACCCCGGGCCGTTCATCCCATTTGCCCATACACACACTCCGACTCTCTTGTTATGAGTTGGGGCCTTCATTTGTTTACCTCATCGAAGAGATATTCGATCGGGCCCTGCTGCGAGGTGTTCGCGCTGGATCTGGGTTGGGCGGTGCAGGTTGACAGTATCAAAACCACCTGTGTTGAAAGCGCCTATGGTTTCAGCGCTTGAAACTATAATATCATGAAGCGCTTTGAACGTTTGCTTTCAGAATCAAGTTGCGGCGCTACAGCTGGGGTGGGCGGTGTGCTGCCGGCGCATCGCCGCCGTGGACGCCGACAAGTGCTATTGCGACGGCGCTGTGGCCGCCGCCATGGTAGGCCGCTGCAGCTTGACCAGGGGCTTACACTCGTCCACTGTTCGGCTCAACTTATGCGCATTCTGTGGGATATGGGTGCACTTTGGGGGTGTTTAGGAGGTGTCATGGGGTATTAAGGAGTATCAGGGGGTGTTCAGGGTGTATTTTGTGTCAGAAACGGCTCAGGTTGAGCTGAGAAGGGGATGAGTGTAAGCCCCTGATGTTGACCCTATTAAAACCAAGTTGAAACCGCCTGGAAATAAGCGTGTTGAAACTAAACTGTGATATACCGCTTTCAACTTCTGCTTTCAAATTCAACTTGCGCCGCTACACCGTGGAGGGCGCCGCGCGCGCTGACATCCACGACCGTGTCATGGACGCTATCCCCGGCGCGTGCGGTCTCCAGGCACGGGGGCAGAGTGACAAGATATCCCATATCGATACTTTCGTCTTCCATATCGATACTTTCTTCTTAAGTACATCTACTATATCGATACTGTCATCTTCCATATCGATACTGTGTCGATACTGTCATCATAAGGTCATATTCCATGTCGATACTGCCATACTGTTATCTTGTGGACAGGCTGGCCATATCATATCTTGTCACACTGCACGGGGGCTGTTGTTGACAGCAAGGGCTCGCCCGTCGTTGAATCTCCTCCTCCACCCCCACACGATTGTATGAGCACTCACCCTAAGGTACAGCCATGCTCCGATTTCGGTCCAAGTGCTTGATCACAATGACCCTCATGCCAGGTCACCGCCGGCGACTCCTGTCCCACCGCGCTCTTCACCTCTTACCAGGTTGGGACTTCCCTCCACGATGTTACGGGGTCTCCGCTACTTGGATGGCAGCTCATCAGCCCATGGCAAAGTGCGTCGCAGTGTTACGAGCAAAAGCAAAAGCAAAAAGCATGGACCAATCACGGGCTCCCACAAGCTCGGAACGGTTCTGTTCCGAGCCTGTGATTAGTCCATGCTGTTTGCTTTTGCTGGTACCAATTTGACGCACTTTGTCATAGTTTACCACGGAGGGCAGGGCGAAGGCCTGGTATCTCACCATACACGCAGAAGCGTTTCTCTCATTAGCCTAGCTTTGACACCATACACACTCAACATACACATTCACTAAACACGTTGACACTCACTCACACTCACACTCACACTCATACACACAGTCACACCCACAGTCACACTCGCACCCAAGTACAGCACGCTCGCCACGTCATCCACCACATTGCAAGCCCTTGCCCATTTAGTGTAACCAGCCGAAAGATGACGTGGTGGGCAATACATGAAAGTCCCTGACATCAGGAGGACGACGCCCTTGGAGGATCAGTGGTCAGCGTGGTGACCGCCAACACCACCACCGGTGCCACCGCGGAGCCGCTAGTGCTGGTGTCCGTCGACGGTAGGGCCTGGCCGAAGGTTGCTCGCCACGTCAGATCCTACCGTTCAAATCAACGGACGAGGGTTCAAAGTGCGTAGAATGACGTGGCAAGAGCAAAATCTGCCCGGACTAAGCAGAGTCATAACATATCTCATATCGATACTGTCATCTCCGATACCGATGCTGCCATCTCCCATATCGAACCTGTCACATTCCATATCGATACTGTCATCTTGGGGTCATTTCCATATCGATACTGTCATCTGGTCATCTTGGGACAGGATGACCATGTCATATCTTGTCACTCTGGGCCGGCCCTGGTCGACGGGGGAGTTTACTTGCCCGGCGACGTGCTGTCCAGGGTGACGGCCAACGGCGGCATGGCAGGGCGGCGCAGGTTGACCCAATCAAACCCACGTTGAAACCGACTGGAACTAAGCGCTTGAAACTGAAGTGTGATGTACTGCTTTCAACTTCTGCTTCCAAATTGAACGTGCGCCGCTACGGCATGGTCGTCTCACACCCCATCGACGTCGACCCCGACGCTGTTGCCGAGGTAGGCTCGGCTGGATCGTACTCGCCGCGTGATCACATAGGGGGCCCGGGCCGGGGCGAAACCCTGGTGCTTCCTGATGCACACGGACGCGTCTCTCTGTCTCTCCACGTCATTACATGTGTGTGTGTTTCATCCTGGTTCAACATGACATCACATGGCGTCGCGAGCACGTGTACCTCGGCTTTACGTTATGGAGACTACGTACACGGAACCCACGGTAGGGCGGTGCAGGTTGACCCTATCCAACCAAGTTGAAGGCGCCTGGAACTTAGCGCTTGAAACCAAATTATGATAAACCTGCTTTCAACTTCTGCTTCCAATTCATCTTGCGCCGCTACACCACGGCCATCACCACCATTGTGGCGCCCTCCGCCCCCACGCTCCAGCCCACCACAGTGCTCATGCCGCAGGACCCGGGCAAGGGGGGTGTTGAGAACAAGAACAAACACTCGACCGACGTTGAATCTCCTTCTCCTACTCCGCGCGTCCTCACGAGGGTTCAAAACTAACGTATGCTATTCTCGATCTCGGTTCATAAGCACTCGACCGACGTTGAATCTTGTTTTCCTACTCCGCGCGTATTTACGAGAGTTTACAATCAACATGTGCTCTTCTCGAACTCGTTCGAGTGCTTGTTCTGAATAACCCTGCTGCCGGGTGACGACGGCGCACCCCCCGGCCCGGGAGTCACCATGGCCGCCGACGGGGTAGGGCGGTGCGGGTTCACCCTATCAAACCAACGTTGAAAGCGCCTGGAACTAAGCGCTTGAAACTGAAATCTGACGAACCGCTTTCAAAATTTGCTTTCAAATTCATCTTGCGCCGCTACAATGGGGTCGTGACGTTCGAGAGCGTCGCGCTGCCCGGTGTGGAGCTCCAGGCGGGGCCGCACAGGCCAGAGTGATGACAAGATATCCCATATCGATATGGAGGATGACCGTATGGATACTGTCATCTCCCATATCATTAGACCATATCCCATATCGATATCCAGGATGACCATATCGATGTACTGTATCTCAAATTGATATCCCGCATCCCTTGTCGACATTCATATCGGTATCCCATTGATGCCCGATCCCCCATATCAATCTCCCATATCGATATCCCATATCGATATCGGATCATATCTTGTCACTCTGAGCGAGATCTGGCGAAATTCGTCAGTTCGGCCCTCTTGCACGGTGGACGGCACCGGTTCCACCGCGGGCGTCACCGTGCTGTCCAGCAACGGCACCGTGACCAGCATCCGCGTCACCCCCGTGGCCGACGCCGCTGACGGCGACACGGCGCAGGTCACCATCGAGATGCCCGCCAAGATTGAGACGGCGGACTTCACGCTGGTGACGGCGGACCCCGCCGCCGCTGTGGCGGGGGCCGTCCTCACCGGTCTCAAGGCGACGTACGACGAAGCCACCGGCGCCATCACCGTCACGCTTCCTGATGGCACCATCATCACCGGTAGGGCTGTGTGGTTCTTTCGGTCGTTCACGGGGGCCAGGGCGAAAGTCTGGTGCCACGTTGTACATACGGTGGCGTCTCTCGTCTCTCGGCTGTTTACCACAGGGGTTGTATCCCAGCGGTTTAGGGAATGTGGTCTAGGGTTTCAGGCCTGGCGACTGTCGTCAGGCAATATGTATTCCACACCTACAAACCAAAGTGATGTCATCCACTACGAGGTACGTGCCACCGGCTCACAGCTCGGTGCCCGACCCGGCATGCGAAGCGCCACCGTGTGACGTGGTGGTGGGCATGGTCTACCAGGCCCTGGAAGCTGGCACGGTCAATCCCCCCACCACGGACGGCGACGGCAGCGGCGGTGGCGGCCCCGAGTTCACGGCTCTTGTCGAGGCCGGCCCGGTTCCCATCGTGGTAGGCGGCACATTCATCGTGGCGAGCCCGCTCCCCGCCGTGCTGGGCTCGCCGCAGCATCCGCCGCCGCATTGTTAGGTCACCCCGCGTGCAATGAATGATGCATCATTCTGGAATGAGCGAAACTCTATGTATGGCGGCCAATCACGTCGTCCACCAAATTGGGAACTCTCGGTCCTAGACGTACCGTGGCAAGATGTATGACAAAGTGCGTGAAACCACGTAGACACTTAGCAACATGCCGTACTGAGTCGTCCAAATTGACTGTTCTGATTGGTCGAGCGGGACGACTGAGCACTAAGTGTCTAAGTGGTTTCACGCACATCGTCATATTGCGACGACTCCACGCGGCGGTGGCGGACCCGGCGGACCCGCTGCGCCCGCTGCCCGGGTACGGCGTCGTTATCCTCGACGGCGAGGTGGTTCCCTCGGAGGTCGGGACCACTCGATGCTGCCCGGCACGGTATCCACCGCGTTGCAAACAGACCCCTGGTGATTTGCGTTAACGGCTAACCGCAGTACTGAACTCGCTACTGAATTTCAATGGCATCCTATGACAAAGAAACTGAAGCTATGACTGAACTGTTCCAATGAATGTTCCTCTCTACAAATCACAACTCAGTAAACTCAATCGAAACCTCCACTCAAGTCATTAAGTTCGGTCATAGCTTCACTTTCTGTGTCATACGAGCGTGATGTTGACTTGACCCTACTCGACGGGGCGTCTGGACGAGAACGGGCACGATATAATCGGCGACGGGCCATGCGACGCAGTGCGCAAGCTGAAGAACTTCCTGACCACCAGCCTGGAGCCCGGCATGGAATCATTCGTGGTCATGGGCGCCATCTCGCACTGCGAGGCGGGGCCAAGCTGTTCAATATCGATATGGGAGATGACTGTATCGATACGGGCATCTCCCACATCATTAGCCCATATCACATATCGATATCCAGGATGACCATATCGATATGGTGGATGAACTGATCGATATATCATATCTCACATGCATAACACATATCCCATATCGATATCCCGATAATGTCCGATCTCCCATATCGATCTCACATGTCGATATCGGATCATATCTTGTCACTCTGCCCGGCTGGTCATGCCTGACACGTCATTCACTGTACCTCGAGCCCGGGCGTGCTGAGTCAAGTTGAGGGCCAATATACCACGTCATGCTCCACATTCTGAGCTTTTCTTGATGAGTGAAGTGAAGTTACACCCAGTGACGTGGCAAGCATTACACATCGGGTTTCGACACTGGATTGCCACGTCACTGGATGTCACTAGGTTGGTTGGAATGAGGCACTGGATTTATACATATTGTGGCAGTCATTGACGTGGCGAGCGTAATGCATCAGGCCCTGCTTGGCGCCCAAGGAGCTGTCCGTGAACCAGGTCACAATCCCGATCAAGTACCGCCCCCGCGGCGCCCTCAACGGCGGCCCCCGCGGCAGGTCCTTTCACTCCTGCCCTCGTCACCGCCACTCCAGCACATTAGGGTGGTTTGGGTTTGCAGACGTTCCTGTTTCAGCTCAACTCAAACTTCAGTGACTTCAGTTGCAGGCGTTCCCTAGTCCGTTCCACACTAGCACATTTGAGTTGTTGCAGTTTGTATCGTCCCTTTTATCAGCTCGAATGTCATCCGTTTTTATCCCTACTCAAACCTCATCTGAATCCACGCAAATGACCTCCAGCGAAACGACCTCCAGCGAGACTTGAACACACCTTTGAGTGTGGTCAGTTTGAATCCATTCCGGTGCAACTCAACAGCCAGCTGATTTGTCCCTGAGACATCACCTCCCTCCAGTGGAATGTGCTCAATTTGAGCTGAAAAGCGAAGGAGTGTTAGACCCCACTGGGAGGGTACGCTCCACCGCTCGGCATCCCGGAGGTGGAATGCCTCGGGCAGGGACACGCAAATGATTATTGCCACGTCAATGATCGCATTGTGTAAACCCTCGCTCGTCGAGTTACACATCATCGTCAAAAGGTGAATGCTACTACAAGCGATGTCATCCTTCCCGTTCAGAGCCCTCGCTGGTTGAGTTCCATGTCATCCGATGTCTCGGCGAGCATTATTCCCTCGATCATCCATCGCATCTCAAACCCGTGTGTGTTGAGGTAACTGTGATAATCCTGTGACGTGGTGAGCATCACCAGGTTCAGGGGGGTCTCTTCATGGACGCTTCATTTGGGCTCCCTCTGGGGGTCTAAATGGGGGTCTTACTGTACGGTTCGATCCTTAACTTGATACATAAGACGGACAAATATCATACAACTGTCCCTCTCCTCGGGCTCAGCCTGATCTCGCGCCACGGCATCATCCTCGAGGTCGGGACAGGTAGACAATAGGCCGAATTCGGTATATCGCCTGAGTGAAATGCCCGTACAGAGTTGCGGACAAAGCGTCAGCGCTCCGCGCGGGAAAGCCTGCGCCAGGTTGAATGCCCATATCGAGTTGCGGACAAAGCTTCAGCGCTCGGCGCGGGAACCGATATACCGAAATCGGCCTAATCTCGCCACATCACAGGATGACATTTAACTTAATATACGAGGGTTCTCGTAGTGATGAAGGACGTGGCGAGCAGAACATACGAGTCACTTCATGGTCGCTTCAATTGGGCTCCCTCTGGGGGTCTGAACCTGGGGTTTACTGTCGGATTTACATCGTTACACTTGAAACATAAGACGGACAAATATAAACTTACGAGGCCGTACCGGCAGGACGACCTGTGCGACCGCTTCATCTACAAGGCAGGCCCGGGTCCCGAGCACGCCTGCCACGTCATTCAACATGTTTGGAGCAGCCCTCGTTTGTCGATCTAAACTCTACTCTGGCGCATCTTTCCTGAGCACACAGTCAGGCGACACCCTACTCAGATCGGATGGGGAGGGGCAAACGGGGATTTTGAGGTGCATGAGTTGATAGACGGTCGCTCATATAAATCATAGTGTAGATCAACTTACTGTACACGGTAACTTGAAATGTGTATGGGCGAGGGTCTAAGAGCTCAACGATCGTGACCAAACCGCGCCATGCGCCATCCCCATTTGATCCCCCTGCCATAACTGCGCAGCCGGCCCCTGGTACAAGGTGACGGACTACGGGGTGGCAGCCACCATCAACAATCTCACCATGTGTGTGGACTGCGCGCTCACCGGCAAGGCCCACTCTCATCCGACTCTTCGCTCGTACTGTTTCCTTCCGTGCCCGTGTCAACGGCAAGTATTATATGATTGGATGCCCGGTATCATTGACTGGTTGCTCATGGTGACCCCCCCCGTGTCAGTGTTTAAAGCCCGGTATCATCTGACTGGTTGCTCATAGTGCCCCCCGCCGTGTCAGTGTCTAAGACCCGGTAACCTCTGACTGGCTCCCCGGTATCATCAGGTTGGTTTCGCGTAGCGCCCTCCCCGTGCTAGTGTCCAAGACTCGGAATCATCTCACTGAATGCTCATAGTGGACCGGTGGGATCTTACCACACGGCCGCGGGCTGGACGGCGCACTGTTCCGCGTGAGCCACACCGGGTAGGGCCGAGCCGAGAATCTTCGGCACGTCTGCATCTGCATCACACTGAACACCACCATTTCTTGAGTGACTTGTCGCCCATTTAGCACTACGTGGTTCCTTTCCTTCGTTTCTTGAGTAACCCGACATCCATTATATCCTGTGAAGACCAATTTTCTTGAGTAAGATGATATCTGTCCTGCACATTGAAAGACCCCGCATCTTAAGCAAACTGATGTCCCACGATGTCATGCGCAATATGGGCGTTGTGCATCCGGCCCTGCACCCGGGTCTGACACGCTGACCGCGATGCAGCCCAAGGTGATGTCGCTGGAGTGCGACATGAATGCCGTGGCTGCAGCCGCCGGCACCGCCGCCCGCCGCCACATGCTGGAGCTTGCCGGCGGTAACGCGGGGCACCGCACCCTGCTGCAATTCCTGGCGGGGCTTGGGCTCTTGGCGCTCCACCTCACTGTTGACTCTCAGTGCACCATTGTGTCCGCGCACACTCGTCCTCCCTGCCCTCGCACCTGACGGACCAAGGCGCACAACTGATTCACCGCGTTTGCAAACCCTTGTTTGTTGAGTTTCTTGAGTAAAGCAAGTTAACCAACGTCATTTGCCGGTGGCAGGGCTTGATGAGGTCGGCCTGCCAATCCATTCACCACGCGTTCAACCCTTGTATACAGTTATTCTTGCGTTATGGGGGTGCCGTGACGCCCCGTGACGCAGTAAGCATGGTCGGTCGGACCCTGGTCGTCGGCATCGACGTACAGCATGGATAGCGAGGTCAAGGCAGGGTCTGAACATATTTATTTTTCAGCTTCGCTAGAGTCCTGTCGTTCCTGAAACCTCTCAAGCTATCACGGCGGAACACCTCGAGATTCGGCGGTGAGGGAACGAGTTGTCAGACCCTGGCTTACGGACTGGGAGAGCCGGCAGGCAAACGGTGGCGCCGGCGGCAGCTCGGGCGGCGGAGGCAGCGGCTCCGGCGGCGGAGGTGACGGCTCCGGCGGAGGCGGCCCTAGCAGCTCTGGCGGCGGAGGCGGCAGCTCAGGCGGCGGCAGCTCTGGCAGCGGCAACTCTGGCAGCGGCAACTCTGGCAGCGGCAACTCTGGCAGCGGCAACTCTGGCAGCGGCAACTCTGGCGGCGGCAACTCTGGCAGCGGCAACCCTGGCAGCGACAGCTCTGGCAGCGACAGCTCTGGCAGCGGCAACTCTGGCAGCAGCAACTCTGGTGGCGGCAACTCTGGCGGCTCCGGTGGGAGCTCTGGCAGCCCCGGAGGCGACTCTGGCAGCTCAAGCGGCAGCCCTGGCAGCTCGGGCGATGGCTCCGGAAGCTCTGGCGGGGAGAACAACTACGGCCTCAACCAGGGCGGCGGCGGCGGCGGTTCGGGCGGCTGGGCCGACCCCGGCGGCAGCGGTCTGGGCGGCGGGGCGCTCGATGCCGTCGCCGCCGTCGCCGGCGGCATCGGTGACGCCGCCGATGCCATCACCGGCGGCAACGGTGACGCCGCCGCTGACGTCGTCCGGTGCTTCGACGACGTGGTGCGCCTCACCAACGACATCCGTTGGTGGAGCCAAGGCAATTCAGGCAATGATCCCTACGAGGCACGGCACCGCGGGTTGTACTCACGCATACCGTCATGCGATTTAGCACATTTCAAACCTCGCACCATTGCCTCTTGAGTCGAATATCATCGTGTGACCGCTGTGGCAATCGGTACTCGGCTGGGTACCATCTGTGACCGCCGATGCATTCAGAACATTGCAGCGTGCCGTTTGTGGTCACTAAACCCTAAGCCCTCGGAGTCAACTACCACCCCATGTCACGGCGGACCCTACTGCTTGGATTACGTCTTCGCTGGAGCCCTGGAAATGCAGTCCAACGATGGCGCCGGGTCAAAGATTGAGCTGCGCGGCATCGTGCTCCCCGTCGTGTTCAGCCCGTGGGTGCTGGAGCAGAATGACGCAGGGCTCGGTAGATCATACCCTCAACGTCGTTCGCCACACGGTATTGAGAGAGA
>Ga0307489_10003728_pt1 | contig 10082 bp, 16 predicted proteins | sample SB12metaG_FD_202247 | JGI IMG/M metagenome (GOLD analysis project Ga0307489, IMG submission 202247) | Sea-ice brine microbial communities from Beaufort Sea near Barrow, Alaska, United States - SB 1.2 | ecosystem: Environmental > Aquatic > Marine > Coastal | place: USA: Alaska | collected...
GGAGGAGTCGATCACCTCCTGTATCTTGGGCACCTGGCGGCGGATGCTGTTGCCCAGCACGTGCGTCAGCATGTCGCTCAGCAGGGGCTTACACTCGTGCAGTGTTCAGCTTAATGTAAGCACTTTTTGGGGCGCAGCTGTTGAGTTTCAGTGACAAACACGGCTCGGGTTGAGCAGAAAGTGGACGAGAGTTAGCCCCTGCCGGTCAGTGTGTCCGTCCCGGTGTTGACGTGTGCGTACTCCGCCTTTCCGCGAAAGAACTTCCGCTCCGCGTCGCGCGCCCATAGCCACGGCCGTAACCAAGTTTGAAAATATATGCTCGGGTAATCGATATGGGCTATCGATATTGGATATCAATTTTTGTGATACGATATATCGATGTGGTCATCCATCAGGATGATATGATCATCCTGGATATCGATATGGGATATGGGATATGGGCTAATGACATGGGAAATAACGGTATCGATATTGACATCGAGGTTGAGGTGAGAAGGGATCGAGTGATGAGGGCCATGCCGTGCGCATGTCCACGTTGGTGTTGATGTCCGACTGCGACCGGTTCACCACCGCGCACCAGGGGCTTACACTCTTCCACTTCTCAGCACAACGTAAACGCTTTCGGTGGCATAGGGGGCGCATTCAGATGTTGTTTAGAGTTTGTTTAGGGGGTGTTCAGGGGGTGACCAAGGGGTGTCAGGGGGTGTTTAGGGGGTGCTTAGGGGGTGCTTAGGGGGTGCTCAGGGGGTGCTTCAGGGGTGTTTGTGGATATTAGGGGGTGTTGAAGGTGTATTTTGTGTCAGAAGCGGCTTGGGTTGTGCTGAGAAGTGGGCGAGTGTAAGCCCATGCCGCGCACCAGCCGTGCTCCAGCGTCAGGGAACGGCCTTCAAGTGTTTCCCGCGCGTCGGTGCCCTTGTCCATCAAGTCCAGCTTCGTCAGCACGCCGATGGTCAGGGACTGAGACTCGTCCGCTTCTCAGCTCAACCTGAGCCGCTTTTGTTTACAAAAGCCTCAGCAAGCGTCCACTCCTCGGCTCAACCTGACATATTTTTGCCTATGACACCTGTCAGCATAGCGCACCAAATGTCTTCACGTCAAGCCGAAAAAACGTGGACGCGTGTAGCCCACAAAGAGTGTTTACGTTGAGCTGAAACGTGGACGACTGTAAGCCCCTGCCGATGGTGCGGTCCAGGTTGGGGTCCACCTCGCGCGCCAGGCGGATGCCGTCCGACGTGGCGATGTCCGCGTTGTAGCGGCGCAAGTTGAATCTGAAAGCAACGGTTGAAAGCGGTCCATCACATCTTAGTTCCAAGAGCATCGATCCAGGCTCTTTCACTGGGGGTGAATCTGGGCCGCCCCACCGCGTTGGCCGCAGACACCGCCACGATGATCACGTTGGGCGGGGTGATGAAGGCCCGGGCTCAGGGGCTTACACTCGTCCGCTTCTCTGCTCAACGTAAGCATTGTTTGTCCGATACGCTGGGTACCTTGAATGGATGAATGGGTCACAACGGGTATCAAACTGGACACAGAACGACACACCGACCAAAACGGCTCAGGTTCAGCTGAAACGTGGACGAGTGTAAGCCCCTGCCCGGGCCATCTCCTCGATCTCGGACACGATGCTGTCGGGCTGGTCGGACGTGGCCACCTTGGTCAGGCCCGGCATGCAGGGGCCTACACTCGTCCACATCTCAGCTTAACATGAGCCGTTTTGGCCACAGAAACCACCAAATCTTCCACCCGGAGCGTGCTCACGTGAAGCCAAACAGTGGACGAGTGTAAGCCCATGCCGGCATGTCGACCAGCGTCAGGTTGGGCACGTGGCGGCTGCGGATGGACAGCATCATGTAGCGGCGCAAGTCAAAATTGAAAGCAAAATTGAAGCAAAATTGAAAGCAGTTTACCATGTTTTAGTTTCAAGCGCTTAGTTCCAGGCGCTTTCAACTTGAGTTTGATAGGGTTCTGCTCCGCCCAACCATGATGGGCTCCGATGACACCGCCTTGCTCTTGGCGCCCAGGGTGCGCGCCGTCTCCGCCTCAATCTCCTGGCGCACCTCGCCGAAGTCGGTGAACACGGTCCTCGGCTCAGGGGCATACACTTGTCCACTTTTCGGCTCAACGTAAGCGCTTTTTGTGGGACATGGGTTGATTGGGATGTTTGACGGGTACTTGTGGCGGGGGTGGAGGGGGTGATTAGGCGTTTAGGGGATGGTTTTGGGTGTCAGAACCGGCTCAGGCTGAGGTGAAAAGTGGACGAGTGACAGCCCTTGCCCCGGCTTGTGCAGGAACTTGGCGGTGTCACGCGCCTCGTCCAAGGGGCATACACTCGTTCACGTTAGAGCTCAACTTGAGCCACTCCAGGACACATTCATGAGTTAAGTTGGGTGACACGGTGGACAGAACGGCTCAAAAATGAGCAGAAATGGGAACGAGTGTGAGCACGCGCCTCGTCGACGCACAGCAGCTGCAGCACCAGCGGGCGCCGCGTGCATATCCCCGACCCGCGCGGCAGAAAGTCCCGCCCCACGATGGCCTCCACCCAGGGGCTTACACTCCTCCACTTCTCAGCTCAAGTAAGCGCTTTTTGTGGGCTACATGCGTACGCTTTTCGGCTAGACGTTAGCACTTTATGTGGGCTATGTTGGGAGACTCTAATCACAAAAACGTCTCAGGTTGAGCTGAGAATCGGACTCTTGTTGTGGCTTCAGTGACCAAGAACGGCTGAAGTTGAGCTGAGAGGTGGACGAGTGTAAGCACCTGCCTCGAGCACACTGGACTTGCCGCTGGACTGGCCGCCCACCACCACGATCTGCGGCAGCACCTCCCACACGCTGGGCAGGTCCCAGCAACAGGGGCGCGGCCGCCCGGATATTGCTCGAGTACTCTACGTTGCAGGATGTCATTGTACTCTACCCACCAGGGTTCAAATGCGACAGAGAGACGCGAGAGAGAGTTATGCGTCAGCGTGTATGAGAAGGCACCAGGCTTCCGCCTTGGCCTCCGTGGTTTCAAACGCGTTGGATGACGCAGCGTGCACCATTTGCCAGGCCCCACCTCGCGCTGCGCGGCGTCGATGTTGTCGCCAGCTAGCGCGCACGCCTCCTGCGCCCAGGGTGCGTGACTCGTTGTAAGTACTGTTAATGAAAATGTATTTTAGAGGGATGAAAGCGGGATGACCCTACGAGTACGTGGAACTAGGGCCAAACAGCTTATGTTAAGCTGCAGGAATAGTACTCATGTACTTATGTAAGGCCCTGACGATGTACCTTATCGGTGCGCCGTGGCGTCGCCGCACTGCGCATACCATACACACTGGCACCGCCGCGATCTCCCTATGACAGAGAGACGCGTCAGCGTGTAAGAGGAGGCACCAGGTTTCCGCCTTGGCCCACGTGGCCGCAACTTGGTCCCCGTGTCCCCCATGACCGCAATCCGCCTCACGCGAGCGCACGCCTCGACGGGCGGAGTTATCCCTGTGAGTTTTGGGTTAAGCTTTCAGTTTTGGTTATGGATTTTGGTTTTTTGGGCAAGGGGTTGGGGGGGGGCGCACGGATGCTTCCCAAAGTCCAGCAACACAACACTTGACTCCGTGGGGGGAGAGGGGAGGTCTCGAGTCAGCGGCGCCGCGCAGTGCGAGGAGGCAAGTGTGGCAGTGGGCGGCGGGCGAACAAAAGCAAGGGAAAAGCCTCCGCCTCCTCCAAAGAAAACCCAAAAACCCCCCTCTCAGGCAGCCCAATACCTCGCCGGCAGATCTGGCCGTCGCCGCACACTACTCGCATCACACACTCGCTTGCATCTCGCCATCTCCCGTTCGCGCGAGCACGGTCGCCTCGACGGGCAGGAGCGGTATTGTTCTGGGTTTTGCGTGTCCCCCGACTTTTGGGTGGGTTTGGGGGGCGCGTGGCGGGGGGGTGCCGTGCCAGGTGAGCAATATCTGCCTGGCACTCTGCCGGGTCGGCGGTGACGGCTCCAGGGTCTGGGGGGGGAAGGGGGTGGCGGGTGGCGGGTGACGACACGGGAGAGTAGGTGTTGGCGGCGTGGCTCGCGGCGGGAGTGGCGGGGCGGGGAGGGGGGGGGCGGGGGGGGTTTGGCACGACACCGAGGGTGGGGGCGGGGGAGACGGGTGAGGTGAGTTTTGAAAGTGACAGAGAGACGCTTCCGCGTGTATAAGGAGGCGCCAGGCTTTCGCCCTGCCCCCGTGGTGTGACCCGCGCGCGAACGCACCAGACCGTGTAACCCATCGTACTCCCCGTCGTCCCCCCTTGCTTTGGTCGCGGGGTGGTTTTGGGGGGCGGTGGCGCGAGGGTGGGTGCCAGGCCCCGCCTGCAGGCGGTTGACGAGCTTGAGCAGCGGCTCCAGCGGCTGCGGGGCCGCGGGGGGCGACGTGGGCGCCTGACGGTCCTCCTCCATCACGCCGCAGGTCACGTGCGGTGCTCGCGGTGGGTGTGGCGGGCGGTGCTGACCTGCGGGGAGCGCGGCGTTGTGTGTATAGCCGAGACGTTCTGGATGCCTCAAGAAAGCTCTGCCCTTCAACCTTCGACGATGTGCCCTTACACGTTACAGATCCATTGGAGAGTCGTCCAAGCCGAGGTCCCGATCATCGACTGCGAGGAAGGATGATCATGGGCTTCCCCTCGTCCACTTATCAGCTCAACCTGAGCCGTTCTTGTCACAAAAGTCACCTGAGACCACCGGACATGTCCCTCAAAAAGTTCTCAGGTCAAGCCGAAAAGTTCATGAGTGTAAGCCCCTGGAATAATGACGTCCTCCAAGTCCGAGAAAACCTCCAGGTTGACCCTGCCAAAAGTTAGGGCTCATGGTTTAGGGTTTACCTTCGTAACAGGGTTTAGGGTATTTCATCGATCTTTCTCGCGAGCGAGCAACATGTGTGGCCAGTGTGATGCGACCGCCTCGGATGTGACCGACGCACCACATTACCACCTACGGGCACGCACCCAACTCACTTGGTTCCTTCCGGCCGCCGCAACCCCGCCACCGCAGCGCCGCTCGCGCCCCGAGGTTCCCCCTCCCCCTCCCCCCGGTGCCCCCCCGCCTCACCCCCCCGGTGCCCCTGTCGTACTTGAAGTGCCGTTGTGAGACTTGAAGACTCGCCTATCGTACCGTTTCGAGTGTATGAACCCGTCGTCGTATCGCAACGTCGTTCATACCCGCGCCGCCCCCGCCCCCCGCCAACCGGGCGGCGGCGGCAACTGCCTTGTGTGTTGTGACCCCAGCGGTTGCTGAAGGGCGCGCTCGCTCTTCGATCGCTAACACTGCCCGGCGTGCCCCGCCATTTCCGCCGTGCAGCGTGTTACTCCGCCGCTACTGACGGCGTGACGGGGGGCAGCGCGAAAGCCTGGTGCCTCCTCATACACGCGGAAGCGTCTCTCTTACTCCGCGGCTACTATGTGGCGCTCCGCCCGTCGTATCCGTAGCGTCGTATCACGGTTGGTTACCGGGCGGTTGCTGCTGCTGATCGGCGCCGCGATGGTGGCGCTGGAGGCGGGGGTCGTGTTCCGGCAGACGTTCTTCTCGGACGCGCCCGACGAGGCGGAGGGGGCGGAGGGGGCGGAGGGGCCGGAGGGGCGGCGTTGGAGTCACACGTTCTCCTCGGACGCACCCGACGAGGCCGTCGCGCGGGAGCGAGCCCAGTCTGCGCGGCGCACCACGTTGCCGTCCTTTCCCCCTTGGTCTACGTGGCCGCTCCGCGGGGCGGCTGTGGCCGTGGCAGCGACTTACACTCGTCCACTTTTCAGCTTGACTTGAGCGCTTTCTGAGGGACACGCGCTGGTGGTTTCAATGTATGTCAGTGACATAATCGGCTCAGGTTGAGCTGAGAAGTGAGGGAGTGTAAGCCCCTGGGCCGTGGTACCATCGGACGACATGAGGGCGCTATACACGGGCGCGCTCGACGAGGCAGTCGCGCGGGAGCAGGCTCAGCCTACGCGGAGCTCCACGTGGCCGCCCTTCCTGCCGCAGCCAGCGTTGCACCTCAGCCCACCGGGGGCGGCGGGGGCGGAGGGGGAGGGGGGGGCGGACGGGGCGGAGGGGGCGGCGGGGGCGGAGAGGGCGGAGGGGGCGAAGGGGGTTGAGGGGGCTGGGCGGGCGGGGCGGGCGGAGGGGGCGAAGGGGGTGGAGGGGGCGGAGGGGGCGGAGGGGGCGGAGGGGGCGGAGGTGACGGCGGGGGTGGGGTGGGCGGAGGGGTCGGGGTGGGCGGAGGGGGTGGAGGGGGCGGAGGGGGCGAAGGGGGCGGAGGGGGCAGAGGGGGCGGAGGGGGTGGAGGGGGCGGAGGGGGCGGAGGGGGCGGAGGAGGCGGATGGGGCGGAGGAGGCGGCGTTGGAGTCGGTGGCGGCGTTGGCGTTGGAGGCAGCGTTGGAGGCGGCTGGGGCGGGGGCGCGGATAGAGGGGGCGGTAAAGGTGGAGGCGCTGGCGGCGGCGACGGCAGCGTTGGATGCGGCGGGGGTGGGGGCGGGTGTCGAGGGGCCGGTGAAGGCGGCGGCGTTGGCGGCGGCTGCATTGGCGTTTGATGCGGCGGCGGCGGCGGCGGATGCGGCGGCGACGGCGGAGTTGAGCGAGGCTGGAACAGGGGCAGAAACGCGCGAGCCAGCTTCTCCGCCGCAGCTAGCGTCCCCGCCATCCTCACCGCAACCAACAGTACCCTCCCACCCGCCGAACGCGGACGCAACACCATCGCAGATCAAGACGCTATCAACCTCAACCACATCGGACGACCCCGACATGACGCTGTCAACCACATCGACATCGGCGCCCACCATCCCCCACACCATGGTAGAGCGGTGCAGGTTGACAGTTTCGAAACACGTGTTGAAAGCGCCTATAGTTTAAGTGCTTGAAGCAGAAATATGATGAACCGCCTTCAACCATTGCTTTCAAACTCAACTTGCGCCCCTACACCTTGTTCTTCACGTACAAACACAACCTACTGCACACCAAGGTGAGGCGGTGCAGGTCGACCCTATCCAACCCACGTTGAAAGCGCCTGGAGCTAAGCGTGCTGAAACTAAAGCATGATATACTGCTTTCAACTTATGCTTTCAAATTCAAATTGCGCCGCCACACCAAGACCCCGCTGCACTTCTACGACAATATTCAGCACACGATCGCCGAGTACCGCAAGGCATGGGGCGAGCCCGAGGCGCCAGTTCGCTTTCTGGTCGGTAGAGCCCGGCAGTCCCTGTCCGCTACGTCATCCACAGGCATGTGAGCCCTTAACCCCTTATTTATTGAGGTACATGCCACCCTACGATGTGGCGTGCTGTGGGGAGAGCGATATAGACAGTTAGAGACCCATAGAGAGAGACGCTTCCGCTTTGATGAGGAGGCACCATGCATTCGCCCTGGCGCCCGTGAGGTGGCATGCACTACCTGCAAGGCCCAACTGACCGATGACGACTGCTGCGCGCTGCTGCAGCGCGTCGAGCCCAAACTGGTGCCGCACTTCGATCGCGAGAAGAAAGGCGCCTACAAGGCCGACATCTGCCGCGTAGCCGCGCTGTTTGAGGAGGGGGGGTACTACTTCGACATTGATATTCGAGTCATCACGCCGGTGCGCCTGGCGGACGGGGCAGGGGCTTACACTCATCCACTACGCAGCTCAACATAAGCACCTTTTGTGGTCTGCACACCTCCACTTTTCAGATTGTCGTGAGCACTTTCTGTGGGTTTAAGTGATAAAAACGGGTTGCGTGTTTAAGTCACAAAATTGGCTCAGTTTGAGTCAAGAAGTAGAAGCTTGATGTGAGTTTAGTCACGAAAACTGGCTCACGTCACGCCGAAAAGTGGACGCGTTCAAGCCCCTGGGACGGGGTTGCCTTCGCCACAGCGCTGGAGCCTAAAGAGCGCAACTTCTTCCAAGCATTCATGGCGGCGGCGCCGCGCCATCCCATCCTAAGACAGGCTCTGGACATAATGTTGTCGTATTACAAGGGGACACACAAGCTGCACGGCAGGGGCTCACAGTATACTCGTGGACTTCCCAGCTCAACCTGAGCCGTTCTTGCCACTGAGATACACTGGAAATACTGGACGTGCCCCTAAAAAGTCCCTCACGGCAACACCGAAAAGTGGAGAAGTGAAAGGCCTTGCTGCACGGGTGGATGGGCGTCAGCACACTCCGAGACGCCTTCGATGCCGTGCCGCCGGCCCAGAGGGGTGAGGTAGGGCTGTGCAGGTTGACCTTATCAAACCCACGTTGAAGCGCCTGGACCTAAGCGCTTGAATCTGAAATGTGATGAACTGGATTCAACTATCGCTTCCAACTCAACTTTCGCCTCTTCAGCGAGGTGCGGCTGTTGCAGGAAACAAAGCTGCAAGAGGGGCAGTATCCCGACCTGCCACGCCAAGTAGGGCCTGTGAGATATTACCCGCCACGTCATCGGCACGCAGTTTGAACCATCGATTATTGAGTCCAATGTTTTATTTGTTCTTCAATGCCAAGGCTAGATGGGTGGTAACATCTACGCGGGTTAGTAGGTCCCCACTCAGTGGAGTCACACCCATTCCTAGTGCCTTGTCTGTAGTATCTCGGAGTTTTGGTAATTTGGCCAAAAGTCAAATGTGAATTGGCCAAGTTACCAAACAAACCAGATACTACGCATACTAGGTCTACAAGATACTACAATCCAGACTAAGGCATTAAAGTTAAACGGCATCCTCTGACGCGACGCGGCGAGCAATCCCTGGCCGGCCCTGGCGCCAGAAGGGGACGGGGTGCTGCTGCAACTATGTGGTGCACGACGCGCGCGAGCGCGAGGTGTATTTCTACTCGCGCATCCCGGGATCCACTTTTTGCCAGAGAAGTCGCAAGTAGATAAGGCACAAGACTCTTTACAGTGTGTAGTCGGGAAAAATAAACGAAAAAGGCATCCGAGCAGCTGTTCGAGAGATACGATGATTCGATCGATGATTTCGTCTCTGTTCTGCGCTGGAGTCTGAACCTGCTGCTTCGACGCATCACTCGTCCGCGATCGGTGGGTTGGGCGCTCGCACTGTAAACACTTTGAACGGGCGCACAGGCACGCCCCTACCCATGGCTAGAAGTTGCATAATAAAGAATTCCGACGCTACTAGACTATCAACCACGAACAAGTATCCCCCCACCCTTCACATACAATACAACCATGCATCGCCGGCATGCCACCTATCCTCTTCCTATCGAATTCAGCGTCCGTGCCTTCCACACTTCACCTGCTACCTTCCATTGTTACAACCATCGCCGCAGCGACTGACTCAATCCTCCACATTCCACCTTCTACCTTCCACATCCACAACCCTCACTGCTGCCGCTGCTGCTGATGGTGTGCCGGTGCGCTATGTTGCTGCTGCTGCTGCTGCTGCTGCTGCAACAGCATGTGTTTCGAGTCCTCGTCACCCAGCTTGGGGTTCGCAGTCCCGCGGATGCTGCTGCTGCTGCTGCTGCTGCCTTCCACCTCCGTGCCGTGCTCGTGCCGCCGCCGCGACCGCGACTGGTGCACGCTACTAGGCACGACTCACCGCCACCTGTCACGTCCCCACTGGCCGTCCGCCACCTGTCACGTCCCCACTGGCCGTCCCACCACCTGTCACGTCCCCACTGGCCGCCCACACCGACTCAGCGGATGCAAGTCACTGCAGCAGCACGCTGAGCACCTTGTTGCAGATGACCTTGCTTTAGGGGCGCAAATTGTAATTGAAAGCAAAAGTTTGAAAGCGTTTCATCATGTTTTAAGCTTCAAGCGCTGAAACAAAGCGCGGCCAACCTTGGGTCAAGCTGGGGTCAAGCTGGAATCAAGCTGGGGTCAAGCTGGGGTCAAGCTGGGGTCAAGCTTGGGTCGAGCTGGGGTCGAGCTGGGGTCAAGCTGGGGTCAAGCTGGGGTCAAGCTGGGGTCAAGCTGGGGTCAAGCTGGGGTCAAGCTGGGGTCAAGCTGGGGTCAAGCTGGGGTCAAGCTGGATTCATGCTGGGGTCTAGCTGGTGTCAAGCTGGGGTCAAGCTTGGGTCTAGCTGGGGTCTAGCTGGGGTCAAGCTGGGGTCAAGCTGGGGTCAAGCTGGGGTCAAGCTGGGGTCAAGCTGGGGTCAAGCT
>Ga0307489_10003730_pt1 | contig 10081 bp, 7 predicted proteins | sample SB12metaG_FD_202247 | JGI IMG/M metagenome (GOLD analysis project Ga0307489, IMG submission 202247) | Sea-ice brine microbial communities from Beaufort Sea near Barrow, Alaska, United States - SB 1.2 | ecosystem: Environmental > Aquatic > Marine > Coastal | place: USA: Alaska | collected 2017-05-06
GCTTTACGGCAACGGCCTGAATTGATACGAGCTGATCGCCCACAACTGGTGGGTATTTTTCCTAAAGATCGGCAACAGACTTTTAATGGTGGTTCACTACTATGTAAAGTCGATGAGCTATCCGGCTTTGGAGAGGGCTGGGTTACCGCTGTGACGCATTCACCCGCATTGGGCCATTGGATAGCGCTAGGCTTTATTACCGGTGGTCACGAAAAGTGGGCAGGCAAGTCTGTTGTTGCGAGTGATCCGGTCAACAACGCTAATGTTGAGGTCGAGATTGTCTCACCACATATGTTCGATTCTAAAGGAGGACGCATGCATGGTTGATCAAGCTACGGCATTTAATGAGTATTTGCCACTGAAACAGTTTAATCCGTCTGGTGAGCTTGGAGTAACGCTAGAAAAGATACCGAAATTTTGTTTATTTCAGTTAGCTGGATGGCCCGATACAATGGCTCAAACCGCCGATGCTGTGATTCAAGCAGCAGGGGCTAGCAACGCGCCTAAAATTGGACAATCAACGGTCGGGGATAAAGCCTCGATACTGCGAGTTGAGCCACTCAAATACTGGCTGATTTCCGATCAACCGATGACAGAACTTCCGACACTTGCTTCCGAAGTGGGTTGCTCACTGGATCTTTCTCATTCTCGAAGCTGGATTAAAGTGAGCGGCACTGAAGCTCATACCTTGTTGAATCATTTCCTACCGATTGATTTACGCCATGATAAATTTATAGAAGGGCATGTTGTGACTACCGCTTTTCATCATGTCGGCATTACGCTTTGGCGCACTAAAGAACATTACAATCTGCTTTTGCCACGAAGCTTTGCTGCAAGCTTATGGGAGCATCTGACACAGAGCTCTGCTCAGTATGGTTTTGAAATAAAGTAAGAACTGGCTTAAAGATATTCCGTCTTTGAATGCTAGTTTGAAATGATTCTCGAACGATGAAATGCATCAGCCATTGCAGCCTCACCTGGCCGACTGTCTAATTCGATAATAGAGCTAAAAACCTTTTTTAGTCGAGAGTAACGGTTAGGCACTCCCTAGTTGGTCCAATTCTCTTTATTTGTCACTAAATTCACCGAATAATTCTGACTTCGGCGATTTGATTAACATCGCTTGTATGTCCAGTATATTTATTAACCTAAAAACACATATTTAACTATCTTTATTCTCACTTTGTTCTCTATACTGGGCGTATGAAAAACATATCAGAACAATGGGACTACCCCAAAAATCCGAAGAAAGAACCTCTCCCGTATTACTTGAATTCAGTACAAGCAGGATTCCCCTCTCCCGCCGAAGATTATGTTGACGCCACGTTAGATTTAAATGAATACCTGATTGGTCGTCCATCAGCTACATACTTTGTCCGGGTAGCGGGTGACTCGATGATCAATGCGGGCATTAATTCTGGTGACATTCTAATCGTGGATAGGTCAAAGACCGCGCATCACGGCGCTATTGTGGTGGCTCAGGTTGACAATGACTTCACTGTTAAACGACTACAGTATGACAATGGCAAGGTTCATCTTTGCCCTGAAAACGATGCCTTCAAAACTATTACGATAGCTGATGATCAACTGGTCACTCTGGGTGTAGTGACGGGCGTTGTGCGGCGGCTTTAGTGTGATAGCCCTGATTGATATTAATAATTGCTATGTGTCATGTGAGCGAATCTTCCAGCCAGAGTTAAACAATAAGCCGGTAATTGTGCTGAGTAATAACGATGGCTGCGCTATCGCGCGCAGTAATGAAGCGAAAGCGCTTGGCATCAAAATGGGTCAACCACTGTTTCAACTGACTGATGTCATTAAGAGCCATGATGTTCAGGTTCGGTCTGCAAACTTCACCTTATATGGTGATATGAGTCATCGAATTATGACAATAATTGCGGAGCTAACGCCCAAAATTGAAATCTATAGCATTGACGAGTGCTTTATTGATGTCGCTGGAATACCCAATGTTGAAGCTTGGTCTAAAGAGCTTAGGAGGACGATATACCAATGGACCGGATTACCTGTATCCATTGGTATCGCACGGACTAAAGTATTGAGTAAACTGGCTAACAAAATAGCTAAATCATGCTCAGGTGTTTACCTGATATCTGCCAATGATGAGCCAGATATCCTTGCAGCTACACGAATTGATGATTTGTGGGGCGTCGGTAATAAGCTTGCCATTAGTTTAAAATCGCTGGGTATCTATACGGCGATGCAACTTGTAAAAGCACCTGATCGATTAGTCAAAGACAAATTTTCAGTGGTTCTATCAAGGCTGCAGAAAGAACTTCGAGGCGAATCGGTATTCGCAATAGACGACCACATCGAAGCAAAACAACAAATAGTGTGCAGTCGATCATTTGGCCAGCTAATTACTGATAAGGATCAGCTGCATCAAGGGATATTAAAGTTTGTTAGTCTAGCTACAGAAAAGCTCCGACGACAGAAAAGTGAGGTCCGTTGTTTGCAGGTCGTTATTAATACTAATCCATATTCAAAAGATGCCAAGCAGTATCACCGATCAGCTACCGTGACACTCCCTACGCATACGTCTAATACAGCCGTAATTGCTGGATACGCTACACGACTTTTAAACCAGCTCTTTAGACCAGGGTATCAATATCAAAGAGCAGGTATCATGCTCATGGACATCGCGCCTGCACAATGCCACCAGTATGACTTGATTGAGACGCCATCAAATGATCGATTAGACCATGTGAAAGACATGATTAATCGTCGATTTGGGAATAACAAAATAGTGCCAGCGAGATTGGTCGCTAAAAACCAACATTGGGGAATGCGTCAAAATATGTTGTCAAAGAGATTCACCACTAGCTGGGTCGACTTACCCACCGTAAAGTAATTGCATTGGTCAGTGATTGCTATGAATTGTGCTATTGATTTAGCAGCCTCAGGTACCGTTTAACCTTGATCTCGAATCAGCGCAACTGCTTCTTCTTTAAATTCTTTAGAATATTTTTTGTCCGTACGTTTTGTCCCATTTCGACACCTCAATAGTTGATAAAGATTATCTCTTATTAAAGCGTCCGGCTCTATTAGACCAGAACAGAGTACCCAGTCACAATAACGCTGACAATATTGCGAGTACTAATAGCCACTATCCGCCTATATCTGTTTGCACTCTTCCCAAAGTAATTGCTTGTTAATGCCTTTGCGTTTGAGCTCCTCATGCATCGATGCATAGTCGGGTTCGACCAGGCCACAGCGGACCGGTGTGGTTAAACTCGGGAATAACAAACGTTTAAGCGCTGCATCGTCCAGATCCGCTGGCAACAGCCAGGATCCCCTTACTTTGCTGGCCCTTTTCAAATGAAGTGACAGGGTGCCAAACCAATATTGAGGAACCAGCGATTTTCTGTTGACTCAAATGGGATTCAAACTTGAGCTGTAAAACAGCTTTAATTGTACGCATTGATGTTCTCTCTTTTGGCACTAATACCTTCTCCCGAAAAAGTGAAAAGATACAGTACTAAAAATGATGGCGAATATGTAGATGACCGAGTGAACTTCCCCACCCCGACAGCAGCTGGGTACGCGAAATAGATGCTATCTTTCAACTAACTGTCCATATGAAGTTGACACCTTCCGAAGGATAAGTATCTTGATATGACTCATTAAGCATCAATATATTGTAGTCAATGTCCTACATAATGCTATATATTTTCTCACTAAAATACAATAAAGTATCTGCATTAACTATAGGCATTAGGGTTAATTTCGATAATTAACTTTATTTACTGGGCACTAATACCTAATCCTAATTGCTAAAGAAGTACGGAATTAACTGGAAGACTATAATGAAAAATAGATTGCTCAAAACATGCTTAACTGGTTTAACTTTGTCAGCTTCAAGTACAGTTAACACCCCAGGGTGGTGCAAGACAGGCACCGGGTGCAAAATGGTGGCAGCTTTGTCCTTAGCCGGCGGGCTGTTCCTGGTAACCTCGGCACAAGCCGGGCCCACGGGCGGGCAAGTCAGTGCAGGTTCAGGCACTATTACCCAAGCGGGCACCACCACTAGCATTACTCAAAGTAGCCAAAAATTGGCCATCAATTGGCAAGACTTCAGCATTGGCGCTAACGAGTCTGTGCAGTTTAACCAGCCGAACGTCTCAGCCATTGCCCTGAACCGCATCATTGGCCAAAACCCGAGTCAGATTCTGGGCTCGCTCAGTGCCAACGGCCAGGTGTTTGTGCTCAACCCCAACGGCGTGTTGTTTGGTGCGGGTGCTCAGGTCAACGTCGGCGGTTTGGTGGCTTCCACGCTGAGTCTAGATGATGTCGACTTGATGGCCGGCAACTACCGCTTTGCCAACAGCGGCAGTTCGGCCGGGATCACTAACCAGGGCAGCCTGACGGCGGCCCAAAGTGGTTACATTGCTTTGTTGGCCCCGCAAGTGATTAACGAAGGCGTCATCTCGGCTACCTTGGGCAAAGCGGTATTGGCCTCAGGCAATCAGGTCACGCTCAATTTAAGCCAAGGCTCGCTACTGGGTTTTACGCTTGACCAAGGCGCGTTCAAAGCCCTGGCCGACAACAAGCAACTAATCCAGGCTGATGGTGGCCAGGTATTTATGTCGGCCAAAGCGGCCGATGCGCTGACCACTGCGATGGTGAACAACAGCGGCATCATTGAAGCCCACACGATGCAGTATATCAATGGCGCAGCGCAAATGGTCAGTGGTTCAATAGAGTTGATGAGTGACATGACGGTGGGTTCGGTCTACGTCGGCGGCACTTTGGATGCCAGCGCAGCAACGGGCGGCAACGGCGGTTTTATTGAAACTTCTGCCGCACAGGTCAATGTATCGAATGATGCAAAAGTGACGACCTTAGCCGCGGCAGGCCAAAACGGCACCTGGCTGATAGACCCCGTTGATTACTTTATAGCCGCCTCTGGCGGCAACATGACTGGCACCGTACTCGCAAATAGCTTGGCTTCGGGCGATGTCACAATTGTGAGTACTAATTCTGTAGTTACAGGTGCAGGCAATATCAATGTTTTTGATGCTATCTCATGGTCAGCTAACAAGCTGACACTAAATGCTCAGAAAAATATCAATATCAATGCCAATCTGAACGCATCAGGCACGGCCAGTCTGGCTCTGCTATATGGGCAGGATGCAGCATCGGGCACAGCCAATCTTGGAAATATCGTGACGAATAACGCATCCGTCGACTTACCTGCGGGGACCAATAATTTCACAACAAAATTTGGCTCTGACGGTGTAGTGGAAACTTACACCATCATCACTAGCCTGGGGGCCGAAGGCAGTACTACCGGTACTGATTTGCAGGGCATGAATAATGCCACAGCTGGCACAAACTTTGCCCTCGGCAGCGACATTGATGCCGCAGCAACCTTGGGGTGGAATAGTGGCTTGGGCTTTGATCCGATCACAGGGTTTGCTGGAACGTCCTCGACAGACTTAACCTTTTTTGACGGATTGGGTCACACTATCAGCAACCTCACCATCAATCGACCACTACAAGATTCTGTAGGTCTGTTTGGCATGACCTCACCGTGGAATGTAATTCGCAACGTTGGTTTGCTTGACGCAGGCGTAAGAGGCCGTGGTTTTACCGGTGGCCTGGTCGGTTACAGCATTGTTGGTTTAATCAGCAACAGCTATGTGACCGGTAACGTATTTGGTAAAGATCGCGTTGGCGGACTTACAGGTTCAAACGACGGTAGTAACAAAGGGTATGCTGAAGTTTTCAACAGCTACTCCACGGCAACTGTAACTGCTACTGGAAATTGGGTCGGTGGCCTTGTTGGATTTAATGTTTCAAGAGGACTTATTAAAAATAGTTATGCCACTGGAAACGTAAATGGAAATATTTATGTCGGCGGGTTGTCAGGTTTGCTGAATACGGCATACATTGAAAATAGCTATGCAACAGGAGATGTGACTGGCCTTAACGATGTAGGTGGTTTATTGGGCGCTAATGATCAGCCCGGAATCGTAAGTAATAGTTATGCTAGTGGAAGTGTCACCAGCACTGGAACAGGTGACGTACTGTGGTTTTTCCGTCCTGGCGCTGAGTGTTGTGATCCCAGCCCGCCGGGATATGTCGGTGGCTTGCTTGGGTACAACACAGGCAAGGTCAACACCAGCTACTCCACTGGACTGGTGAGTGGTGAGACCGGTAAAATGGGAGGACTGATTGGGTTTAATGCTCCGACTCGTGGCGGAGTTGTCAACAATAGCTTTTGGGATACCACGGCATCTGGACAAGTAACTTCTTTAGATGGCACGGCCATGGGCACGGTGGACATGAAGGTGCAAGCCAATTTCACGTCGGCCACAGCGGCCAATGGCAGCGTTGATCCCGGTTGGGACTTCACCAACACATGGGCAGTAGACGCTATTACAAATAACGGTTACCCCACTTTTAAATGGCAAGCGCAAATAGTTCCACCTGCTGCACCTGTGACACCTGTGACACCTGCTGCACCTGCTGCACCTGCTGCACCTGTGACACCTGTGACACCTGTGACACCTGTGACGACAACGGTACCCGCTGTAACCGTTACTTCAACAAGTACGCCAGCACTCACCGACGCCCTCGATGCCAAAGATGCCTTGGTAGCCAGTTTTGTCCGCACGGTGTATCAAACGCAATCGTCTGGGATCAACACGGGCCAAAAACAAAGTGCAGCCTCTGGTCAAGACGCATCGTCTAAAGAACAACTCACAGTTGCCTCCGACCAAAACGCATCGACCAACCTACAACTCACAACTTATCGGCTGATCAATGGTGGTATCAAACTGCCAATCGATGTCTTGGCCTCTTTAAAAGCACGCGATGCTAATTCACAGGAAAAATAAATGCCCAACACTTGCCTCAACCATCCCTACCCAAAGCTACTCTCAGCACTTACCCTGGCTTTGTTGAGCAGCGCTACTTTGGCCGTGACCGTACAACCTGACGCCGGCCAAATCAGTCAGGAGCTGAACCAACAACCGGTGCTGACCCAACCCGGTACGGCTAAATCAATCCAGGCCCAGGATGATGCCACCGCGCAAACCAGCGCCAACAGTGAGGTGAAAATCAACATCAAAGCCATCACCATCAGTGGTAGCACCCGTTTTGGCGCTGCCTATTTGGCCCCCCTGGTGGCCGACTTGATTGGCAAAGAACACAACTTTGACGAGATCAATACCCGCGTTGCACGTATTACCAGCTTTTACCGCGAACGCGGTTACGCCGTGGCCCGTGCCTACCTGCCTGTGCAAGACCTCAAAGATGGCGTCATTGCCATCAAGGTACTCGAAGGCTTTATCGGTGGCCAAACCGTAATCAACCAGTCACGCCTGTCCGACGCCCGTGCCAACACGATGCTGGGGGGGTTGCACACTGGCCTGCCCCTGCAGGCCGCGCCTATAGACCGCGCCGTGTTGCTGCTTAGCGACACCCCTGGTGTCGGTGGTGCCCGCGCTTCACTGCAACCCGGCGCCAGCGTTGGTACCTCAGACCTGTTAATCGTGCTTGATCCTGCCAAAGCCTATACCGGCAATATTGAGTTTGACAACTACGGTAGCTACTACACTGGTGAGTACCGCATGGGCGCGGCCTTGGTCGTCAACAGCCCGCTGCACATCGGTGACCAACTGACATTTCAGGCTTTGAGCAGCAACAAAAACCTGACTTATTCCCGACTGACGTATCAGCTGCCTGTGGGCGGCAACGGCTTTAAAGTCGGCGGCACCTATTCAGACACTCACTACAAGATCATGTTCAACGGTGTCGAACTTCGAGGCAGCGCAAGCAGTACCAGCATCTACGGGATTTACCCGTTCATCCGCAGCCAGGTTAACAATGTCTATGGCACACTCACGCTGGAACAAAAAGACCTGAGCGACGTGCAAGTGGCCACCATAGACAAACAAGTACGCCTGACCAGCTTTGGCCTCGCCGGCAACCACCAGGATGGCTGGTTTGGCGGCGGCATCACTACGTTTGAGGGCGCACTGGCAAGCGGTAATCTGAGCATGGACGCCGTCTCCTTGGCGCAAGACAGCGGCGCCAACTCGGCCAACAGCAACGGCAGCTTTAGTAAGGTTAATTTTAACCTAAGCCGCATGCAACGCATCACGGCCAAAAACACGCTGTTTCTTGCCCTGTCTGGCCAAAACGCCAGCAAAAACCTGAACTCCTCAGAGAAGTTTTACCTCGGTGGCCCCAACGCGGTTCGCGCTTACCCGCAAGGTGAAGCTGGCGGTGACAAGGGCTGGATGGTGAATCTCGAAGTGCGTCATCAGTTGACAGCGCAGCTACAGGCCATCACATTCTACGACGTGGGTTTGGTCAAGATCAATCATGATAAATTTGCTGTGGGTGACAATAAGCGCCATATCGCCGGTGCCGGTGTGGGCTTGAATGCCCAATACGGCTGGCTGAAAATCAAGACCGCAGTGGCTTGGCGCAGCACCGGCGGACAGCCCACGTCCGAGCCCGCTACGCTTAGCAACGATCCGCGGTTTTGGGTGCAGATGAGTGGACAATTCTGATTGATCTGTGGGTTCTGCGGTAAGAACACCAATCGTTACCTCGGCAAGGTATTTTTAGCTGATGCTTTTGATTGGGATCTATTCGTTTTGGCCGGGAACCCAACAGTACACTAAGACATCTGCAAAGGCGGTGCTAATGTCACTCCAGACAATATGCTCAACTCTCCTGATTGCATAACTTTCGACACCGCAGGCTGCCTTTGGGAAATGTATTTACAACACTAAAAGAGTGCCTAGGTTCAGAGGTGAAGATGTCCAAATCTATGAAAGCACGACTTGGCTTATGGTTCTATCAGAGACCGTGAGACCGTTCAAATTCTGTGTCAGGTTTACTTTAAATATGTATTTTAACGGCTGAGAATCTTGGTCATCAATATCACCTATCTTGTCTTTTCGCCCTAAATAGTTCTTTCCTGACCAGATTAGCATTGTTGCATTGCCGTTTTTTCAGCCAGCTTCCACGGGTTGCGTCGTAGGCTTGCTTTGACTCCCAGCTTCTTTTATGCGATATAGTCCGCAAAAGCACATTCTTTTTCACGCTTGCAGGCTCTTTCTAAGGTGATGTAATTTACATCTAGTACACTTGCTATTTCCTCGCCTTTACAACATCCACCGAAAAGAACTTGAGCAATAAAAAAGACTTTCACCGTTTTAATAATGAGGGGCTTTTTGTTGAGTTAGATAATTAATCAGTAGCTTCTCAATAACCCGTGGCAATTAGAGAATAATATCAAAAAAATGTTTGACAGTTTTTGGGGTTGAAAAGTTAAAAATCCATGCGTGCCTTTAGCCTGCTTTATCCATCCTTCCTACCATGCTTTTTTTTCTGCACCACTGCACTTTAATTCTCCTTTTATGCATGGTTAAGGGTTACTTTTTTTGTGCGCCTAAAACAGCGTCTGTGAAGCCAAAACCAGGTTTCAAAACCGGTACTTGTGTCTGCTTATTATTAAACAGGTAGAGTGCGATTGAGAGATTGGAATAAATAAAGCATCAACTAGCAAAAAGCTAACATGCGCATGTTGCCGGACTGGTTTTCCGCTGCGCTCCAAACCAGCCGAAAATGCAGGCGTTAAAGTCGGCTCTGGGCACATTGCGTACCTTAGCATTATCAATCAGCAATGATAATTAAGGAGTTCAAGTAGGTAGCGACAGCTATTACCACCCTCTGTTACCCCGTATGTTACCCCTGAAATAAAAAAGACCTACGCAATTACGTAAGTCTTTGATAAATATGGCGCGCCCGGAGAGGTTCGAACTCCCGACCACCTGGTTCGAAGCCAGGTACTCTATCCAGCTGAGCTACGGGCGCTTAATGGAGGGCGCAGAATATACGTTGAGCCACAATATTTCAATTCGTATTTCGCTTCTTTTGCTTATTGACGACAAAACGACCCCATAAATTTATCGCCACTTATTGACATTTATCATCTAAATATCTAATAATTAAATTATTCAATCATGTTGATTCGCTTTATCTGTTTTTATTACTAATCGACTATGATCAACTGATCACTCGGACTAACAAATGGCAAGTA